>Ga0310695_10002422_pt1 | contig 39525 bp, 27 predicted proteins | sample RumenRJG_04DNA_FD_203882 | JGI IMG/M metagenome (GOLD analysis project Ga0310695, IMG submission 203882) | Bovine rumen microbial communities from Lethbridge, Alberta, Canada - RJG_04 (v2) (version 2) | ecosystem: Host-associated > Mammals > Digestive system > Stomach > Rumen | place: Canada...
AGGTGTGCGGATTGCGCAGCAAGATTTTTCGTCAGGTTGTACAAATAAATCAAGGTAAGGCTGACGCCTTGCCGAGATTTTTTGGGCAAGCTGACGGAATAATATTCAAGCAAGCCGTGCGCCTTGAGTTGTGCGGTGTTGCCTTAAAAATCCTGTTGCTCAACGCTGCCGTCGGAATACTTAATCTCGTAATAGCCGTGACCTGAGCCGTCGCAGTCGTAAATTGGAGTTTTAGAAACAACGGTTTTTCCGCCCTGCTCCGCCTTGCTCTCGCTCTCGGCAGGCTTGTTGGCTGAATTATCGTTTGACTGAGCGGCTTCGTTTGAGCCGTTATCTTGTGGAGCGTCGCTCTTTGTGCCGTAGGTTGTGATTTCATCTACGGGATTTTTGGTAGTCTTTTCGGACTTTTTCTCGCGCGATTCTTCCTTGCCGTCAACATACTTTACGGTGTAAACGACCTCTTTTTCGCCCTTTTCGCCCTGTTGAGTAACCTTGCTCTCGCCTTCGCTCAATGAGTCGCTGTACTCCTTTTTGCTCTCAAAGTCTATCGCTTCGGTCTTTTTTTCTTCCTTAAACTCAACGCGCTTAACGACAATTTTCATTCCGTTTTTAAGCGGAGTTTCCAATTTTTCGCTTACGGTGTCGTCCTTGCCGAGCTTAACCTTTTGCTCGTCAAGGAAGCTCTTAACGTCCTTTGCGGAGGTGCTTACCTCGGTGGTCTTACCGTCAACGGTCAAAGTGACCTTAAGCGCGGCGGTGATGGTGATTGTCATACCGTCCTTTAGGTATGCGCTTTTGTCCGCGTCAAGGGCGTCGTTTTTGTCGAGGGTAAAGCCTGCCTTTTTAATTGCCTCCTCAACGGTTCCGCCGACGAGCTCGACCTCCTTTTTCTCAGTTCCCTTAACAACCGTAACCTTTGCGTAGCGCTTGATTGTGATTTCGGTTGTGTCCTCGGTGATTTTTTCGTCCTTTTCGGGAGTGGTCTCGTCCTTTTCGCCAAGCGAAAGTCCGCCCTTTTCAACGGCTTCGCTGACTGTCATTCCCGTTGTCGCCTCGACCTCGGTTTTTGTGCCGCTGTCGTTAATCGTGACGGTTACAGCCTTTGCCGAGCACGCCGCAAAAGAGAGCGCAAAGCAGCAAATCAGCACAAGGCAGGTTGCGATTTTAGCAATTTTTTTCATACTCATTATCCTCCTATTTCATAAAATCCATCGCCGTTTTTCGCGATGATTTTAACATCCGCATTTGTGCCGGCAGGGAATATCTCCGACGGCAAATAAAGCTTAAAGCCGTTTTCGTTTTCGTAAGTGCAAATCGTGAGAGCTTCATACACTGCGGTTTTGCCGTTACCGTCCGTCAAAGAAACATAGAACACTGTGTCGTCATGCAGGCTTTCACAATCTACCTCTCCCGAGATTTCCGTGTATAAAGGTGAAAACTCACATTCGGCAATTTCGGTTTTAACGCTGCCGCCGAGCTTTCCGTCTGTCTTAAATAATGTGACCTCGGGAGCTGTGAAAATCGGCGGTCTTGTAACGAGCCAATCGAGGTTTCTCTCTACAAGCTCCATAACGAAGGTGTCGGGCTTCGCCTCATTAAAATCCTGCTCGAGCAGCATTGGGAAGCTCTTGGTAAACGCCGCCGTTTTGTACGCGGAAGCGAAGTACGGCAACAGCGAATTTCCGAACGAATCGCGGTACATATAAAGCGAGCCTGAGCCGTCCGTACTCTCGGTTTTTATTGAAGCTTCCTCGACGGATTTTGTCTCGGTGACGTAACTGTACCTGTCCTCAGCGCCGTAGTAGGTGTTGAATTCAGGCTCAAAGCCCGAGGGAAAAATCATCTTGCCGAGGTCGCCGCTGAAGTCCTTTTTCCTTGTGCTCTGCGCAGTGCTGTAGTCGTCGTGCGCCTTGCCGAGCTGCGTGAGTATCGCGTTATAAGCCGTCAAAGCGCCCTTGTTGTTCCAGTGGGAGTCGCGCGCAAGGTAGAGCTCCTCACTGTTATCTTCAAACAGCGGATACAAATTGCAGTAATTTACGCCGCTGTCCTTAAGCGCGTTGCCCACCATTTCACGGTTTGATTTATCGCTGACCTTTTGACCGTAATAATACGGCATATGCTCAGGGTAAAGCGAGTTTTTGTTCGGCGCGACAGTAAACAAAAACTGCGCGTCGCGCGACTTTGAAAAATCCTGAATCAGCTCAAGATTATGTACAAGCGCCTCGGCTTTTCTGTCCGAAAATACATTTTCGCAGAGGTAATTGTCGAGCGTCGAGCTGTAGAAAAGCCAGCCGTCCGTGCCTGTGACAACGCTCTCATTATTCGAGGTCATAAACAGCGAAGCCTGAATTTTCGCGTCGGCGGTAATCGCCAGCGGTCTGAACGCAAAATGCGTGCCGAAATAATCACCGAGTTGAGCAGGGTACGAGGTGTTGAGCTTGCCGTCGCTGTCGGTAAGCTTTGGAAGTTGTGTCTCCCTCTCGTTGCCTATCGGCTCGGTCGAAGGCGCAAAAATCATTCCGAGAGAAGGCAGCAGACACAGCGCGAAACACGCGGTGATGAAAACTGCCGCAAGTATCTTTTTCATTTTACGCCTCCTTAAAATCTAAAGTAAATAAACGGATTGTAGCCGCTCGGAGAGAGCCTGAGAATACAGAAGAACAGCCCTGCAAAAGCCAGGCAGTACAGCGCAACGCTGACAATCCGCCAAGCGGTCGAAACGCTGCCGTCAGCGTAAAGCTTTTGACGGATTTTGTCCGAGAGCGGTCTGATAGGCGCGCAGCCGATAACGGCGATGACAAAGATAAAGATAAACCACGGCGTGAGCTGCCTGAGCGCAAGGCTCATATCATAACTGCCGGGACTGCCAAAGCTGAACATCCTGCCGATGTAGCCGAAGCCGTAACCGATCGTGTCGGCTCTGAATACCACAAAGCCGATGAGCACTACAAGCATTGTGTAAATGTGCCCTAGCACCTTCGGGAGCTTTTTGAGGAAGGGCAGATATTCCTCCAAAAGCAGGAACAGTCCGTGCCACAGTCCCCACAGCACAAACGTCCAGTTTGCGCCGTGCCAAAGTCCCGTGAAGAAAAATACTATTATGCGGTTGAGCGCGGTTCGCGCCTTGCCCTTGCGGTTTCCGCCGAGGGGAATGTAGAGATACTCCTTGAACCACGTTGAAAGCGAGATGTGCCATCTCCGCCAGAAGTCCTGAACGCTCCGCGCGCCGTATGGGTAGCGGAAGTTCTCCTTAAACGTAAACCCGAACATCTTGCCCAAGCCGATTGCCATATCGGAGTAGCCGCAAAAGTCGTAGTAAATTTGGAACAGGTACGCCGCCGCGCCGAGCCAAGCCGACAAAAAGCCGAGCTCGGAGGTGCTCTGCGCAAAGATAATGTCCGCCACCTGTCCCATAGTGTTCGCAATAAGCACCTTTTTGGCAAGTCCGCAGACAAACCGCCTTAAGCCCTGAGCGATTTGCTCCAAGCTCTGCGAACGGTTGTCAATCTGCTCAGCGATATCGCGGTACTTTACAATCGGGCCTGCGATAAGCTGAGGGAAGAATGAAATGTAAAGGAGAACCTTAAAATAATTCTTCTGAACGCCGACCTCTCCGCGGTACACGTCGATAACGTACGACAGCGCCTGGAAGGTGTAGAACGAAATGCCTATCGGCAGTATAATATCCGGAACGGGGACGGAAAGATGCGTCACCGAGTTAAAAGCGGTGACGAACATTCCCGTGTACTTAAACAGTACGAGCGTTCCGAGGTTGAACACAATCGCGATAATTAGCGGCAGCTTTTTTTGCTTTTCAGACTTCCCTATCCAAAGCGCACAGAGGTAATTTACAAGCGAGCTTAAAATCATCAAGAGGACGTAAACAGGCTCGCCGTAGGCGTAAAACACCAAGCTGAACGCGATTAAAAGTCCGTTTCTGACCTTGTGAAACGGGATAACCGTGTAGAGCAAAAATACCGCCGGAAGGAATATACATAAAAATTCTAATGAACTAAAAACCATAGTGTTTTCCTAATCTATACTATTTTCAATTAAAACGCTTTAAACAGATGTTAATGGGTTTTATTTGATAATAGTATTAATTCCAAACTGCCCTGCCGCCGCTGATTGTCAGCTCGGAGTAAAATCTCGCCTTAACATCCCAGGGATGGGTTGTCATCTTGTATGCGGCATATTCGGGGAAGCCCCAGCTCGGAAGCTGCATATCGGGGTCGAAATAATACCATCTGCCGTCCATATAAATCTCTGTCCAGCCGTGGGGATTGCCGTTGCTTGTATTGCCGACAGCCATTCTTACGCGGTAGCCGCAGATTTTTGCAATACAGGTAAAGCAAGCGGCGTAGCGGTAGCAGTTGCCGCGCTTGTTTTTGAACATATCAATTGCAAGTCCGGGAAGCTGCGCCTTTGATGTGGGGTGATCGTAGGTGCGGTTGTATGGGATTTTCTCAGCGAGGTACTTAAAGCTTGTTTTCATACGCTCGTCCATATTTTTGCCTGTCGAGTAGTTCATAATGAACTCCGCGGCAAGGTGCATTTCCTCGCTTACGCAGCAAATGCCGTTTGCGTCGGCGTAATAATAACCCTCGCTCTTTGAGCCCACGATTTGGTTTCTGAGCACAACGCCGTTCTTATAGTAATAACGGTAGCCGCCTATAATCTGATAACCGTTCGGAACCTTGCCGTTGATAAGGTTGTGTACCGACGACCATTCTCCGTAATAAGCCTCGCCGTCTGCTTCCCTGATCGCTCTGAACTGATAAGCGTAGGTGTCCTTTGTGCCTGCAACGTCTTTATCGAGGTAAGAATTAGTTGTGGATATAAAGTATTCGTAAGGATGATTTCCGCTCTGCTTTCTGGCAATTTGGTACTTTGTCGCACCCGGTACAGCGCTCCAGCTTATATTTAAGCCGCTGTTCGACATCGTCATAGCCTGAACATTCGGCATACCGATGAAGGTAATACCCTTCGGGCTTGAATAAGGACCGTAAACTCCGCCGCCTGCAGGACGAACCTGAACATAGTAATGAGTACCTGATGTTGTGTTGAGAATGGGATAGTAGGTGTTATTTGTAATCGCAGACGACCACGATGAAGCGGCGGCGGTTTTGAAGTATACAACGTATCTTGCCGCGCCTGCTACTGCCTTCCACTCCGCGCGAATTCCGTTTGACTTGTTCGAGAGCGTTACGGCGGGCTGTGTCATTCTGAGAATCAGCTTTGACGGCGACCATGCTCCGTAGGCTGTGCCGTTAGTCTCGGTTTTGAACATCGCCCTTACCTGATAGTAGTAAACCGAACCGCCTGCAACGTCCTTGTCTGAATATGAGGTTTCCTCGGTATTAATGTAGCTGAACGCGGAAGCGCCCTTTTTAAGCTTTGCTATTTGGTAACCGTTAGCGCCCTCAACCTTTTTCCAGCTTACGACAGCGCTGTCAACGGTGTTTGAAAGCGTAACATCGGGAACGCCGATAAACGTCATACCCTTAACCTTTGAGTATGTTCCGCTGACGTTGCCTGCAACGGGGCGAACCTGAACAAAGTAAAGAGTGCCTGATTTTACGCCCAGAATGGGGTAATAGGTATTGTAGGTTGAGGTGACAGTCCACTTGCTGTCCTCAGCCGCCTTGTAGTACACGGCGTATCTCTGAGCGCCCTTTACCGCTCCCCACGCCGCGCGGATTCCGTTTGACTTGTTGGCAAGCGAAACCGTTGCCTGTGCGAGGGTGACTACGGATTTTGTAGACGACCACGCGCCGTAAGCCGTGCCGTTTTTCTCGGTTGCGTACATCGCGCGAACCTGATAGTAATAGGCGTTGGCGGTTGTCACGTTCTTGTCGGTAAAGCTTGTCGACGTAGTTGTATAATAGGTATACGCCTTGTCGCCCTTTCTTATCTTGGCAATTTGATATTTATTAGCTCCGTCCACGCTGTTCCATGTGAGCGTGTTCGCGCTTCCGTTAAAGCTCAGCGAGGTAACATACGCACGCGGAATATATGTAAGGGATTTTACCGCTGAAAACTCTCCCCCTGTATTGTCCGCGTCCATCGCCTGAACCTTAGCGTAGTATAGCTTGCCCGGCTCGGGGTCTCCCCAAGTTGCGTGTGTTTCGGGTGTGCCGTACATGCTCCAAGTATCTTTATCTGCTGCTCTGGTGTAAACCACATAAACCATAGCGCCTTTAACCTTGCTCCACGCAAAGTCCAAGCCGTTAACGCCGTTCGCCATACTGAAAGCAGGAGCGGCGAGCTTTTCCTTAGGCTCGGAATTTTGCTTTTCTGTATTTTCCGCCGCAACTTCTGACTTTTCTTCGCTCACAGCGGCGAGCGGTACATCAGCCGAATCGGTTTTTGCCGCGGTAAATTCCGTTGCCGCCTGAGTTGACGGCGGCTGGGTAGTTGCCGGCTCGGTCGAAACGGTCTCGACCGCAGGCGAATCAATAACGCCTTTCTCCGTTCCTATTTCCGCAGCCATAGCCGAACAAGGGACGGCGATCATACCGGCAATCAGCGTGATTACCAGCGTTTTTAAAATTAGTTTGTGTTTCATAAGAACCTCCTGTGATTGTGCAAAAAATTATATATTCGAGAATACAATAAACAGCAAGCCTATTATATTCATAATATATCACAAAAAATTGACAAAAAGTCAATAGATAATCCCTGTTTTTTGAATATAAGGATTCTGTGCTCAGCATAAAATGACCCTTTGTTTTGTCCGTTCAATAGTTATAACGCAGACGAATTTGAAAAATATTTAAATTCCGAAAAATTTTTCAAAATTTTTACATTTTTCTCGCTTAAACCTATTAATATATGAAAAAGAGAATTTTTTGCAAAATAAAAAGGCGCACAATCCGAAGACTGTACGCCAAAAAACACACGCTCGAATCGTCGCCAAACAATTTTCCAATATATCTACTAACGTATTATGCGAATAGGAGATAGCATTGTATAGAGCATAGTGTTTTTATTGTGATAATAAAAACACTATCCCCACTATTCACGAAATAATACGTTAAATATTCAATTGGAAAATTGTTGGCACTTTTATCATATCATAGAAAGTCAAATCTTGCAATATTTTTTTGTATTTTGGAATTGTAAAGTAATATTTGTTTTAACATCGTAGAACGTTGTAACAAATATTACTTTATAATCTATATGTAGTGACAGCCCTTGCGGCTGTCAAAATCAAATTGCAGAAATTCTGCAATTTGATTAGGAGACCGCGAGGGTCTCCCCTACGAAATAATAAAAAAATTGAAAAATTTTGAAAAAAATAAAATTATTTAAATATTTTTGCCGTTTTTCTCCGTTTAGCTTAGTGAAAGAGAGAAAAGAGTAATATTGCCATTCAGTCAAATTTGTGATAAAATGGTAAAAGAGGAACTTTATAGATTTGGAGGGGCTCAATGGAAAAGGCAGAGTTACAGCAGCTTTCGACACGCGCTTCAAAAGGAGAGAGCGCGGCATGGGAAGCGCTGTATGGCGAAATCGGTAAAATTTCCGTTTCTGTTTGCCGCAAAAACGAGCTCTCCCCCGAGGACGCCGAGGATGTAACCCAGGAAGCCTCGCTTGCGTTATCGGGCAGGTTAAGAGAGCTTGCGGCTATGGACAACCCCGAGGGATATATTCGCCGCGTGATAAACAGCAAAAGTATAGATTTAATCCGCGCCGCTTCAAAAACTCCGATTGAGAGTATGCACGAGGACGAGGACTATGTGCTGAGTTTACCCGACGCCGCCGACACTCCCGAAAACGAGGTTGCCGGAACAAGCGCCGACAAGCTGATAAAGGATTTTATTGACGAGCTGCCCGACGACCAGCGCGAAGCGCTTATTATGCGCTACTACGACGGCTACACCAACGCGCAAATCGCGGAAAAATTAAACGTACCCCCGGGCACGGTTGCCTCAAGGGTACGCTACGGTAAACAGGCGCTTGAAAAGCGGATTACAAAATATGAAAAGGATAACAAAATCCGCCTGCACGCAAAATTCGCCTTTCCGTTTTTGCCGTGGCGAATGTTTAAGGAGCAATCGCTTAAAACGGCTGAGATTATCGCGACCGACGGCGGTTCGTCAACTTCGGGCGGAACCCGTGCCTTAACAGGCTTTTTGGCAACTGTCGTGTTCGGCGGGGCTGTTATCGGCACCGGCATTGTGATGAAGAACAACAATAACCCGACTGATGAAATTGTACCAACCCAAGCGGTGACCGAACAGGTCGAACAAATCGACCCGACCGCAGCTACCGTATATAAGGATGTGTACGAAACTCAGGTCGCGACGGTTTACCAAAACGTAAACGTAAACTCCGCGCAAAGCGGCGGACAGGCTACCGAGCAAAACAAAACGGAGCAGACAGGGCAAGACACATCTGAAGAATCGAACATATTCCACTTTGCCGGCAACCGTTATGAGGAGTTCGGAACCCTTCCCCTTCTGACATCAAAAACTTATCACTTCGCTGACTTCGGCGCAACTTTAACCTTTCCGGACAGTTGGCTTAATAATGTCAGAATCTACGAAACCGAGGATTTCATTGAAATAATTGATAAAGCAGAACCGGACAACACTTTGCCTGATTATAACGGTTTGATTCATATTTCTACTCGCGGCGTAAAGAAAGAGTACTTTGATAGTCAATCCGATAATCCATTTAACTACAACGACGGTGAAAGATATACATTTGATATTGGTTTCTCCGAATTTACGGGTAAAAACTGGTATAAGGTTTATTATTGTAAGCTTAATTGGAACAAAAGCTATATGTACAAGACAGAGTTGGATTACAACAATATCAACCGTGAGGTGTTATCAGTACTTGAAAGTTTCCGTATAGATGATTCGAATTACACAAATATCCTAACACAGGAAAAAAAGGACGCTGTGATGAAACTCACTTAAGTCCTTGTACAAACTCTGTAAACGAGGTGTTATTATGATAAAAAAATATAACTTTAAAAATTCAGCTAACAAAGAACTTATGGCGGAAATATTGAGCAAACGCGACCGTCATCCGCGCTCACTTTTTCTTTCATCGCTGGCAGCGGTGATGGTTGCGGCGATATCGCTGACAATGGTATTCGGCAGCCTGTCCACAAGCGCAATGCCGATTGAACAGCCAAAGCAGCAAACCGGTGTAAGTTCCGTTTCTGACGGAGATGCTCTGCCGCCCGAGGAAGTAATACGTGTACATACCGAAACAAAGACGGAAACCGTAACCGTATATAATGATAAGCCTCAGCTTTCCGAAGCCTTAGTACTTCCGGAGCTTGTCGGTACAAAGACTACGGTCACGAATAAATCGCTTGTTACGGATAAAACACACGCCGAAGGTAAATCGCTTTTCGACAAAAAGCAACAGCGGTATCAATGGCAGTATGGGGATGAGATTTTTACCTTTTTTGTAAAAGGCAATACAGTTTACCGACGCAACGAAACTACAGGCAGTGCGGTTGTTGTATTTAAAGGATACAAAAAAGCTTCACTCTTCTGTGTTACCGACAAATATCTTTTCTTTGGTGCTGATGTTAAAGTATACGACACTTCCCGTTACGGAGAGCATGCGTATTGTTATAGGCTGGACTTGCTTTCCGGCGATATATTGCGGTTATTTTACTATGCATTATCAGATGATCCGATGTTTTTAACTGATTTTATCCGCTTTGACGGAACTGATGTTATTTTTACAGACCACATCGTGCATGAAGACGGAAACTATGAGTACTTCTCTGGTGAGCCGGAGACATCAGATGATGAGTATGAATACAATGAAACTAACACCGATCCATTTATGGATCTAATCTATCATTCTGTAGAAACGATGCGTGATGAGAAAAATTTGATTTATATAACAGAAGACAATGGAAATTGCTATGATTTGGGAATCAGTGTTCAAAGCATCGAAAGCTTAGGATATGACTTTTATGACAAAAATTACGGAGATTACTTATACTTTCATAATTCAGGTTATAAATACATTAGCCTTGTTTTCGGAAAACACCTTGACGAATACCCATATGATTCTTTTTTGTACTACTACGGTGAAATAACAGATAATGGAGTTAAGGGAGGTTTAATTGAAATCACAAATTTATCAGATTACTTTTATAATGATAATATTTTATACAAGGGTTTTTATTTGACATATCAAGAAGACCGCTATTTCGTTGTCCCGATTGACTTCGATAAACTGACCGCCCAAACAAAGAGCGAGCCGAAAGACTACTTCTTTGATAACGGCGAATTAGCTTTAACACTCACCTACTACCCCATCAACTCTCTGCACGCCGCTACGCCCGACAGCGCGGAATAATAAATATTATTTGCTTACCGTCCCCGTTCGACGGCTTATCCGCCGCGGGGATTATCCCTTCGGGGAATATAAAAATAAATGCTAATCCCTCTTGCAAAAGACGAAAAACGCATTCCTCTTCTGCGGTTTTAACCGCAAAAAGGCTCCGCCGGAACCAGTTCACCGGCGGAGCTTTTTCTTGCTCAAAACAATTTGCAATTTTATATTTTCTATGATAAAATGAAAAAAGCGCTCCCATCAAAAGATGAAAGCGCTTTACTTGGAGGCGACAGGCGGATTTGAACCGCCGCATCAGAGTTTTGCAGACTCGTGCCTTACCACTTGGCTATGTCGCCGTGTCAACGAGGAATATTATATCATTTATAGAGCCCGTTGTCAAGAAGATATTTGCACATTTTGATTTCAGAATTTTCGGTAACGACTATGAGAGACTTAATATCATATGCGCGTCAGTGCGAAAATATGCTTGACCGCCTGAAAATTAAATACGCGCAAAACATCACCTACGCCGTAAACACCCGCGCTCAGTCGAGGCTTGGGCTTTGCAAAAAGCAAAACGACCGCTATACGGTGGAGATTTCCGCCATGCTGTTGGACGAGCGAACCGCCGAGCAGACGTTGATTGAGACCGTTTTGCACGAACAGCTCCACACCTGCTACGGCTGTATGAAGCACACAGGGCGGTGGAAAATGCTTGCCGAAAAGGTGAACGCCGCCTATGATCTTAACGTAAAGCGCGCCGCCGATGACGAGAGTATTCCCGAAGATTTGCTCCCGAAACCGAAGTACATTATAAAGTGCCGAGGCTGCGGCGCTGAGCTTCACCGTCAACGGCTCTCTCCCCTTGTAAAAAGACCGAACCGCTACCGCTGCGGAAAATGCGGCGGCAGGCTCTATTTAATTTAACCCAAACAAAAACTGTCACCCTAAACCAAAATTAAGGTGACAGTTATTTTTATAATATTATCGTCTATTCTCCCGAACCCTCAGAGCCGCCTGAGCTCTGCGACTGGTTCGACTGCTCGGATTGTCCGCCCGAATCAGCGGACTGCTGACTTTGCTCAGGCTGAGCAGACTCGGCGCTTTGTCCGGTATCCGACGAGCTTTCGTACGACTGCTCGTTTGAATCGTTGTCGTCGTTATTATTGTTGTTGCCGGAGTTGTCCGAGGACTCGGTCTTTTCGCCGTAGGTTGCGCCGCTGTCGTAATCTGCAGACCTGAACACTACGCCGTAATCCATATCGTAGGTCGACTTGTTGAGCTCCTCGCGGTCAATCTCCTTGCCGTCCTTAAGGTAAACTCTCCAGGCTCTTACGCTGTAGCTGTCGCTGCCTGTGTCGGAAACCTCGTTGTGGGTTTTAATCTCGTCATAGCTGCCGTACTTAACGCCCCAGAACGAAGCGTGAAGCGTGCTTCCGTCAACCTCGCACTCGAGGAAAACCTGGGTTTTCTCGGGGTTTGAAATTTTCAAATCGAGGTTGGGATAGTCGATTGTCGCGTCAAGTCCCGTGGGAACGTAATCGGAAGCCCACTGGTGGCAGTAACGCTCCTCAAAGTTGAGGTTTGCGCGGATAGCCGCGTTATAAATCGTCGAGCTCGCCTGGCAGATACCGCCGCCTACGCCGTCGATAATCTTACCCTCGGAGATAACGTGGGCAGGCTTGTAGCCGTTGGACTCTTTGTTGGAGTCGCCTGTGCATTCGTTGAACGACCAAACATAGTCGCCCGGCTCAATAATACTGCCGTTGCAGGCGTCAAGCGCAACCGACATATTATTTGTGCCGTTTGCGGTGTTGTAAGAGGTTGTCTCGTAGGACGAGAGCTTAACGATGTTGTTCTGCAAAAAGTCCTTCGTAACTTCGGCAGGCAGAGCGGTGATTACCGCGTCGATTTTGCAGAAGTTTCCGCCGTTTGTAAATGCGCTTTTCAGCTTGGTTTTCAAATCCTTGCTGTCAATCTCGCGTCCGTCAACCGCGTCGGCGTACTCAAAGCGGTTCTCCGAGAACGGATGGAACTTTGTAACGTATGCGTCCTTGGGAGCTACGTCAAATTCCTTTTCGATTGCGGCAACGTTGGTGTCAATCGACTTTTCCTGAACGGTCGAGGTTACGGTATACTTCCTGACCTCGTCCTTGCTTACCTTTTTTTCGGGGTTCATCGCGTCGTTATACGCCTGCTGAACCACCTGCGGAATGTTGTAGGTGTAGGTAAAATTATCCTGAGTCAGCTTTTTGGTCTGACCGTCAAGGTTAATTGAAATTTCAAGAGGCTTGTTGAGCTTCTTAACATCCTTTTGAAGCGCCTGCTTCGCCTGGTCAAGCGTCATTCCCGTGACGTCAACGCCCGAAATAACGGTTTGGTCGGTAAAGGTAAAGGGCTTGTCCTCCTCAACTTCAGCCGGTTTGTTAAGGCTGTTGAACAGACAAAAGCCTGCCACGCCGAGAGCCGCTGTAACAGCTACGGCAATGCTGACAATGATTATAACTTTTTTCTTTTTTCCTGCGCCGTCTTTTTTGTAGCGCTTAGCGGAGCTTCCCCCCGGAACACCCGAGGAGATATCCACAAGTCCGTCAGAACCTGTCGGGTATTTTTCCTTATTGCTTTTCATGATACACCCCAAATAAGTGAAAAAATATATATAAAATCAAACGTATATATAAATTAAAATCTTCTAATCCTTATATTCTATTATTTATTATTCTACTATAAAAAATTCCAAAAATAAAGTGGTAAAACACAAAGATAATCGAGGTTTTTTAAGAATTTTTTGTATAACTTTTGTCAATCTTTTGTAACATTAACATTCCGAACGTGAACACAGAGTGAAAGTTACCGTAATTTTGGCAAATAAACTAAAATAACTGTTGAAATTAATCCAAAACCAAAGTATAATATATAATTAGAACAAAACCATCATTTTTGGGTATGAAAACTGCGTGGAAAGGCGTTGATTATATGAAAGTGCTGATTTTAACAGCATCTACCGGAGGCGGTCACAAGCGTGCCGCAGCCGCTATTAAGTCAAAAATAAATACCGTCAGCCCAGAAACCGAGGTCACTGTTATCGACGGTATGGAAGCCCTCGGAAGCTTTTACAACACCACGGTAACCAAGGGCTACCACATTATGGCGACAAAGGTTCCCGAATTTTACGGAACACTGTACAGACTCACCGACGAGTACAAGCCTGTCGCAAAGGCGGTTATGAAGTCGAACGAGATGTACGCCGAAAAGCTTCTCGAGACCATCGAAGAGCAAAAGCCCGACATCATCATCATCTGCCATCCGTTCATCACAAATATGGTGTCTAAGCTAAAGGAAAAGGGTATGATTGACGTAAAGGCAATCAGCCTGATTACCGACTACGACTCGCACCGCACATATATGTCCGAGTACATCGACGCATTTGTTGTGGCTGAGCCGCAGATGGCCGATAAGCTTAAAACCGTCTACGAAATTCCCGAGGAAAAGATTTATCCGCTCGGAATTCCCACCTTTGACAGCTTTATTCAGCAACAGTCAAAGGAGGAGCTCCGCAAGCGCGAAAGGCTCAATCCCGACGTTCCGACGGTTTTGCTTATGGCAGGCTCGTTCGGCGTTACCGGAGTGCTGAACTTCTACGAGCAGCTCGCAAAGAGGAGAGAAAAAATCCAGCTTATAGTCATCACCGGAAGAAACATCAAGCTTTTCGACAGCTTTGACAAGAAAATTCAAAAGCTGAGGTCGGGCAAGAGGACTAAGCTTTTGTACTTTGTCGACAACGTTGAGGACTATATGCACATGGCGGATTTGATTGTCACCAAGCCCGGCGGACTGACCGTCACCGAGAGTATCGCCTGCCACCTGCCGATGGCGATTTACAGCGCCTTCCCCGGTCAGGAGCAGGACAACGTTGATTTTCTCCTTGCGCAGAACGCCGCGATTTTGATTGATGAGGAACGCGGCGCGGAACAGATTATGGAGCTTTTGAAGTCTCCCGGAAGGCTGCAGGAGATGAAGGAAAACTGCAAGAGGCTCGCTTTCCCGAACGCGGCAGAGGATATTTTCAAGCTTGCCAAAAAGCTCAGCGGCAAGGAATAAGATATGAAAAAACAAATAATTTCCGCGTTGATGTGCGCCGCCTTGCTTTCGACCGGACTGTGCGCCTGCTCAAGCTCCGACGGCTTTAACAAGGGCGAGGTTTTGTCGTCAAAATACACTCGCAATAAGGACGCGGAAAAAACCTACAATTACCGCGACGGAGCGGCTGAGCCGCCCACCGCGTACAACTCTTACGCAAACTTAATAATGGGCTATGAGCTTAAGCTGTTCAGGAACTACGCCGCGCAAAGCGACGGCTCGTTCGTGTTCTCGCCTGCTTCAAACGCCCTGTCGCTGTCGCTGATTGCGAACGGCGCAAAGGGCGATACACTTTCGGAAATCACCCTCGCGCTCGGCAACGATTTGTCGCTCGAAAACCTCAACACCTGCTCGTCCTACTTCAAGAGCAGGCTGGAAACGGTATCGGAGCTTGAAAGCAAAAAATCAGACGGCAAGAACGGCGAAAAGTCAGATACCACGGCGTTTATAAAGCTCGACGACACTCTGCTAATAAACAACAATACCGACGTCAAAACCGCGTTTTTGCAGGCTAACTCCGACTACTACGGTGCTCAGGCGGTCAGGTTTGACTTTGCAGGCGACGCGAAATCGGAGCTTGACAAGCTGTTTAACTCGAACAAAGCCGTCGATGAAATTCCGCTCGACAAGGACGGTTCGCTCGTCTCGGCAGACAGCGTAAGCTTTTGCGACGGTTGGCTCGCTCAATACGGCGCGGACGATTTGTCGCAGGGCAAATTCGGCGGTAAGGACGCGGTGTTTATGAAGTCGACCGAAAGCTTCATTCGCTCCGACGCGGCGCAGGGAATTATCAAATACACCGCCAAAAATCCGCTTAAGCTTGTCCTGATTATGCCGAATGAAAACGTTAAAATCGACGACTACATCAAGACCTTCGACACCGTTGAGTATATGAAGCTGCTCGAGAGCTTCAACGTGACCGCAAACGCGAACGCGAGCGTTCCGCAGTTTGATATTTCCGCGAATGACAAGCCCGAAGCGATGGCTGAGGTTATGCAGAAAACAGGACTTTACACGCTGTTTTCCGATAAATCCGATTTCGGCAACCTCGCGCACACTAAGGGCGTAACGCTTGACGGAATGTACAGCCTGAACAACGGTTTCAGCCTGAGCAAAAACGGCGTTTCTACCGCCTCGGACAAGCCTGCAGACAGCGCCTTGGCGCAGGGCTCGGCGGTTAAGAACGGTGAAAAGAACGCCGGGCTTGTTTTCAACCGTCCGTTCATCTTTATGCTGATTGACAACGAGAGCAACATCCCCGTTTATTCGGGCGTTTATATGAATTAAAAATCAAAACAATACAAAGCATTGTAGGGGTCGCGTCTCGACCGACCCGCAGACAAAAACACTCTTTGGTGTTAACCTGCGGTTCGGTCTTGACCGAACCCTACTTTTTTATGCGAAAAATTCAGTTTTCCGTAAGGCGGATTGCCACGGCTGTAATATCGTCGTCGCGGCTCTCTGCCCTGCGCTTGATCGCCTCCTCAACAACCGCCTGGGCAAGCTCCTGAGTGCTGCCCTTGTTCCACGTTTTTATCAGCTTTTCAAGCCACTTGTCATCGCCCGTAAGCGCTCCGTCCGAAACCATAACCACCATATCTCCGACCGTCAAATTTACCGCGTCCTCCGCGAATTTAATGTTGTTGAGTATTCCTGCCGGCAGCGAGGACATCTCCTTTTTGATTACCCTGCCGTTCTTTTTTATAAACGTCGCCGCTGCGCCTGCCTTTTTGAGCGTTACCGCGCCCGTGTAGAGGTCAATTCCTGCCAAATCTACCGTTGACAGGCTCTCGTCGTCGCTCTTAATCATCAGCGCCGAGTTGACGATTTGTAGCGAGCTGTCGGCGCTCAGTCCCGAGCGCAGCAGCCTGCCCATCACCGACGACGCCATATTTCCGTCTACCGCAGCTCTGCCGCCCGTGCCCATTCCATCGCAGACAAGGGCGTAGGTGTTGCCGCGGCCGTCGTTGAAGTAGTCAATGCAGTCGCCGCAGAGCTTGCCGTTTCCGGCGATGTGCTGGTCTGTGCCGATTTCCACATCGTACTGCGGAAGCTCGCAGAGTGCGGCTAAAATCCTGCCGTTTTCCTCCGTGACCGAGGGCAAGTCGAACCTGCGCTGACAGCAGTGCGATACAATCCGCGAAAGCTGACCGCGCTTGAGGTTTTTGCCCTTCGCGCTCAAAATCAGCTCAACCCTCATTCTGCCGTTCTCGCCCTCAAGGCAGGAACATTCCAAAGGACAAGCGCCGAGGGTTGTGAGCTCGGTGATAATCCTCTCGGCGGCTTCGCTGTCGCTGTTTTTGACCGCCGAAAATTCCTTTGACAAATCGCTTAAAATATCGCTCACGCCTGCAAACTGCCCTGCCACAACTCCGCGGAGCTCTCCCACACGGCGCTCGGCTTCCTGCATTGACAGGAGCTTTTTGTAGTTCTCCGTCATACTATGCGCGATTTCGCTTTTCTTGCAGCAGTTTTTGATAAACGCCGTCTCGACCTCGTCCGCGGTGAGGCTGCCCTTGGAGCCGAGCAGCTCCTCAAGGCGGAAAAAGTCGTCCTTTGTAACTCCGCCGCGGTGCTCGTAGCAGTACATCCGCAGTCCGCAGCCCGAGCAAACCTCGGCGGCGGTGTTCTCGCAAACCCACTCGAAGGTCGGTGAGTACATCTCTCCCATCTTTTTCGACACATTCTCAACGTCGTTTTTGACGTTGCGGATCGCGCTCGAGGTAAAGCCCAGCCGCGCGATTATATTTTTACGCAAGGCTTCACCGAGTGAAACGTCACGTTCCTTGTTGAATATAGGGGCGATAAAACGGTCTACGCTCTTGGGCAAAAGAAGAAACACCGCCGCTCCGACAGCGCCCTCAATCAGCGTTGCGGAGCTCATTTTTTCTCCGCCGAAGGCAAGGCTCATCAGAAAATCCGCCGTGATAAATGACAGCGCCGTCGCGATTTTTCCGAGCGGAGAGAACAGTCCGGCAATCAGTCCGCCGAACGAATATCCGCCGCAGATAAAGCCCTGCTCAAACTGCGCGAGGCTGAACACCGCTCCCGTTGAAGCGCCGCTGACCGCTCCGCCGTTAACTCCGCCGTTTTTCGCGCAGAGCATAACCGCGATGACGGCGATTATCCTGCCGAGCGATACGTTATCTATCGCGACCTGACCAAGCGACAAAATCAGCACGCAGGCGGTCATTACAACGCAGGCGGTCTCCTGAGCCGTGAACGCCGTCAGTCCGCGCCTGCCGTACGAAAGCCGGAAGGTGTACGAGATAAAGTACGCCGCAACCGCCGCCAACGCAGCTTCAATCAGGCTGCCCGTCAGTGTAGCCATCGTCCCTGCTCCGCCGAACGACAGGGCTATGCCCGTAGCCGCCGTCGGGATAAACGCGCAGAGCGGCGCGAACAGCTTTGACGAGCTGATTTTTCCGATGTCGCTTAACAGCCACCTCGCGCAGCCGATTGCGATAATCACCGCGATGTAGCGAAAGCTGTCCGAGGGCTTTAGCAGAATGTACCCCAGCGCCGTGCCGAGCAGCGAGGGTATCAGCCTGCGCTTGGGCACCGAAGCGGCGTATGAGCTGCCGAACGGCGCCATATCACCGAGCACCGCGCCGCGAGTAATGAGCGTTCCGCAGGCGAAGAACAGCACATTAAGCCCTGCGGTCTTGATAAAATCTGTCTGAGCGGCACGCGCGCGCCGCATTGTTTTTACATCCGTCATTTTGATACTTCCTTATGGGCAGCATTATGTGCCCTTGATTACTGTACCTCAATTATATTGCCTTTGCTGCGACGGATTTGTCGGTGTAAGGATGAAAATTTTTAGATTGTTTTATTGTAATATTGCGGCTTTTGGATTATAATGTACATAAAAAACCGAAAGGAATTTTATTATGATAATAATGTCGGTTGACTTGGGAAAAGCGAGAACAGGCGTGGCTGTGTGCGACAAAAGCGAGTTTTTGGCTTCTCCGCACACCGTTATTTTTGAAAAATCACCGAATAAGCTGTTGGAAAAAACCGCCCAAACCGCAAAGGAAGTGAATGCGGAGCTGATTGTCGTAGGACTTCCGAAGAATATGGACGGCAGCGAGGGTGAAAGCGCCCAAAACGCGAGAGCGTTCGCGGAAAAGCTCAGCGAGCTGACGGGAACCACAACCGTAATGCAGGACGAACGCGGAACGACCGTGACCGCCCACAATTACCTCAACGCCACAAATACGCGCGGCAAAAAGCGCAAAAGCGTGGTAGACGCCGTCGCCGCGGTGATAATTTTGCAGGATTTTTTGGACGGAAGGAAAAACAGTAAATAATAATTAAATAAATTTGCTTGCATTTTTCTTTATTATTGGTTATAATATAACTATGAAAGGAGATGTTATTATGTCACAAACAGTTAATGTGAATTTTAAGCTTGATTCCGAAGTGAAAAAGAGAATGGAAAAAGCCTGCTCGGATATGGGACTTTCTATGAGCGCGGCGTTTACAATTTTTGCTATAAAAGTCGGAAACGAACGCAGAATACCCTTTGAAGTATCGGCAGATCCTTTTTACTCCGAAAGTAATTTAAGGTATTTGGAGAGCCAATTTAAAGCATATAAAGAGGGCAATCTTGAGCTTGCAGAGCACGAACTAATAGAGGACTAAAAAATGAATACTAAAACTATTCAATGGGGTTTTAACGCTTGGGAAGATTACCTCTACTGGCAAAAAGAAAGCAAAAAGAATCTTAAACGGATAAATACGCTCATCAAAGATATTTCCCGAAATCCCTTTGATGGTCTCGGAAAGCCCGAACCGCTTAAGGGTAATTTATCAGGTTTGTGGAGCAGACGTATTGATGAAGAACACAGACTGGTTTACACAGTGAATGATAACAGCGTTATAATCATCGCCTGTCGCGGACATTATGAATAGGATATGAGCCTTACACCTGAAAATTCAAAACAAATGCGTTGACATATACGCTGGTTAAATGAGGGCAGCCGCAAGGGCTGCCCTCGTCGCAACCAAAGGTTGCTCACATTGTAAAGCAAAATGTATGGCGCAATCGGAGCAGTTGCGTGTATAATGTGGTTAGAAAAAGGAGGTACAATTATGAATATTGAGACAGCAAACAGGCTTTTAAAATACAGAAAAGATAGCGGACTCAGTCAAGAGGAGCTCGCGGAGAAAATCGGCGTAAGCCGTCAGGCGGTATCTAAATGGGAGCGCTCAGAGGCGTCGCCCGATACCGATAACCTAATCCGCCTGGCTGAGCTTTACGGCATAAGCCTTGATGAACTTTTGACCGGCAAAAAGCCCGAAGCGGCGCAGGAAGAAAAACCTGAATCCGAGTCAGACGAGTCTGAACAGAAAGAAAGCCCCGATGACAGCAAAACGGAATTTGAACCCGATGAAAACACCACCTACTATAAATATGACAGAGTCTCATTTAAAAACGGAATCCACGTTAACGGCAAGGACGGCGACCGCGTTCACATCTCATTTAAGGACGGAGTTAACGTTTATGAAAAGCACGGCGATGAAGTACACGTCGGCTGGAACGGCGTGAACGTAAAGGAAAACGGAAAGCAGCGCGTTTATACCAACGAGAATGGCAACGTAATGGTTGACGAGGAGCTTAAAAACGCGCATCACTCAAACCCAACTCACAAAGCTTTTAATCTCTTTCCGTTCTGGGCAATCGCCATAGCGGCGTTCCTTGCGTGGGGCTTCAGCGGACTTTGCTTTGGCTGGGCGCTTAGCTGGATTTGCTTCTTATCAATTCCGCTGTACTACTCGCTGGTTGACGCGATATTCAAGCGCAATCCCTCTCACTTCGCCTTCCCGGTACTTGTCACTGCGGCATATGTTATTTTCGGTTATTTTAATATATGTGGCGGCTGGTCGGCAGGCTGGATTGTTTTCCTGACAATCCCTTTTTACTACATCATTTGCTCATTCATCAAAAAATCGAATACGGACTAAAGAAAACCACCCCAATTCACAGTTGTGAATCGGGGTGAAATCATAAATCCTCATAGTGTCCCTTACAGGAAATAATCAGCACATTATGGTCGATGTCTATTCTGTATGATAACAGCGTTATAATCATCGCCTGTCGCGGACATTATGAATAGGATATGAACCTTACACCTGAAAATTCAAAACAAATGCGTTGACATATACGCTGGTTAAATGAGGGCAGCCGCAAGGGCTGCCCCTACGATTGTAAAGAAGAGGTAGACGGTAATTGCAACGTCTGCCCCCTCCGACCGCGGCGGCGGTGCGCAAGTCGAGAACGTAGGTTTTGTTTTGTCAATAAGTTTAATTCCCGAAGATTTACTTAGCGATAAATCCTGCGTCTGCCCCCTCCGTCACGGCATAAATGCCGTGCCACCTCCCCCGTAGCTTCGCGACGGTGGAGGCTTTAAATGGTAAAAGAAAAAACGCTTCCGAAAGAACGGAAGCGTTTAATTTTTCTATCAGCTTGCAAAGCAAATTTAGCTGTTCCCGAAGGGAACAATTTAGCTACAGCGCAAGCTGTAATTTAGCTCGCCGTCAGGCGAATTTAGCTTACATCAGTTCCAATTTAAGGTATCGCTGTAAACGTTGATATAATCCTGAGCCGAACGCTCCCAGCTGTTGTCGCTCATCATTGCGCGCCACATAAGCTGGTGCCAGCCCTGGTCGTCCTGAATTCCCCACAACGCGCGGCGAACAGCGTGCTGCATATCCGCGGTGTAGTAGTTCTTGAACGTAAAGCCGTTGCCGTAGTTGTCGGCAGAATCGAATACAGAGTCCTTAAGACCGCCGACCTCGCGAACTACGGGGATAGTGCCGTAGCGCAGAGCGATCATCTGGGAAAGACCGCAGGGCTCCTGAGCCGAAGGCATAAGGAAGATGTCGGCGCCTGAGTAAATCTTACGTGCAAGCTCGGGTACGAAGCCGTGGCAGAAGATAAGTCTGCCGGGGTACTTAGCCTGCATATAGTTGAAGTAGTCCTCATACTCCTTGTCGCCCGAGCCGAGAATTACGAACTGCATATTCTCGGTGTTCATAAGCTCCTCAAGACCCATGCGAACGAGGTCGAGACCCTTGTGAGATACAAGGCGTGTAACCATAGCAACAAGCGGAATACTCCAGTTAACCTCGAGGGTGAGTCTCTCCTGCAGAGCGCGTTTGCACTCGCCCTTGCCGCTCATATCCTCCTTGGTGTAGTTGCGGTAAATCTGGTAATCGGTCGCGGGATCGTAGCTCGCAATGTCAATGCCGTTCTTGATACCGCAGAGCTTGTAGTGACGGAGATTGAGCTCGTCGTGAAGTCCCCAGCTGTACCACGGGTCTTTAATTTCAGCCGCGTAGCTCGGAGATACGGTCGAAACTCTTGTTGAGGTCTCGATAGCGCCCTTCATCATATTGAGCTTGCCGTTCATCTCCAAAATCTTGGTCTCGCTTGCAGGAATACCTACGCACTCGGTATTAACCTCCCAGCCGTACTCGCCCTGATACTGGATGTTGTGGATGGTAAACAGGCTCTTGATGTTGTAGTACCACGGTCTGTGCGAATAGAACAGATAGTAGTATGTGGGAACAAGAGCAGTCTGCCAGTCGTTGGCGTGGATGATATCGGGATGGAAGTCGATATAAGGCAGCATCTCGAGGATTGCTCGTGAGAAGAACGCAAATCTCTCGGCGTCGTCATAGTGACCGTAGAGCGTGCCGCGCTTAAAGTAATACTCGTTGTCGATAAAGTAGTAGGTGCAGTCGTTCCAGCGTGCCCAGAAAAGGCCGCAGTACTGGTGACGCCAAGCAACGGGAACGGTAAAGTTTGTGATGAAGTTCATCTGGTTTTTGAGGTCCTGATTGATTGTGCCGTAAAGCGGAACAACAATTCTGCAATCCTGACCTTTTCTGCATAAGGTGTGCGGAAGGCTGCCCGCAACGTCGGCAAGTCCGCCGCTGCCGCAGAATGGATTTGCCTCTGAAGCGCAGTATAATATTCTCATTTTATTTTCCTCCTAATCTCACTCTTGCAACGCTTGTCAGCATTAAACAACAGATTTTTTGGCTATATAAATCGGGTAGGAATCGTAGCCCATCAGCGAACGCTCGTCCTTAACGGTAACGTCCTTGTCGATGATAACATAGTTGAGCTTGGTGTCGTTGCCGATTTTTGTATCCTGCATAATAATGCAGTTTGAAAGCTTAGCACCCTTGCCTACATAAACGCCCTTGGAGATTACGCAGTTTTCAACCTCGCCGTCGATAACGCAGCCCTGGGCGATAATTGAATTTTTAACCCTGCTGTCAAGACCGTAGCGAGACGGAGCGTCGTCCCTAACCTTAGTATAGATAGGACGCTTGGGGTTAAAGAGCGAATCGCGGACTTCCTTCTTCATCAAATCCATATTGAATTCAAAGTACGAATTGATTGAGGAAATAACCGCGGTGTAGCCGGTGTTTTCAAAGGCGTAAACCTTGTATTTGTCAAGCACGCTCTGGATGTGGCGCTTAGCATCGAGCTGGTTAAGGCTCAGCGCGTTGCGAACCTCCTCCATAAGAACGGACTTTTTGATGAGCATTGAGCCGTAAACCTGGTTAACCTCCTGATCGCCGATTTCAGGGGTGATTCTAACCTCTGTCACCTTGCCGTCGGCGTCGGTCTCGACGGTGAGCGGACGAACGTACTCCTTGGGAACAACTCCGTGTCTGTAAACGAAGGTTACGTCGGCGTCGTGCTTTGAGTGGAAATCGAACAGAGCGTTGTAGTCGAAGTTCGAAACAACGTTGCCGGGTGAGAGCAGAACATACTCCTCGCGGCAGTGGTCGATATATCCGTGCATATTATATACTGTCTCAATTTCGTTGGAAAAATTCTTTCCGTCGTAGGGAGTGAGCAGGGTAAGATTGCTTCTTCTCTTAGAGAGGTCGTAAGCGCTGCCCGAGCCTACGTGGTCGGTGAGCGATAAAAAGTTGCTCTTTGCGATAATTCCGACGTTGTTGATACCAGAGTTTGACATATTCGAAAGCACAAAGTCAATCAGTCTGTACTTTCCGCCGATGGGGATGCTGGCAACCGTACGGGAAGCCGAAAGCTCCGGAATTTTGTCGCTCATAGTGTCGGCAAAAACCAAACCAAGTACATCATTACTTCTCATTACCTGCAACCTCCTCGCTGTCAATCATTTCTTTTGCTTTAACAACCGCGCCTTCCGCGATTACGGTGTTCTCACCGATTACCGCGATGCCCCAGTTGTCGCGGTCCTCGACCTCCTCAGGTCTTTGACCGATTTTTGCGTTTTTGCCGATAACGGTGTTCTCGGCAACAATCGCGAACTGAACGCTTGCTCCGTCCTCAATAACCGCGCCGGGCATAATGATTGAGGAATTGATCGTAGCGCCCTTGCCTACCGTAACGCCCGAGAAAAGAATTGAGAACTCGAGGTTACCCTCTACGTTACAGCCGTCAGCGATAAGTGAGTTCTGAATGTTCGCGTCGGGAGAAACATAGTGCGGCGGCATCATCGGATTGCGCGAATAAATGTCCTTAAGGTCAAGAGTTACCTTGGGATCGAGCAGGTCCATGTTAGCCTCCCAAAGGCTGTCGATTGTACCTACATCCTTCCAGTAGCCCTCAAACGGATAGGCGAACATCCTCTCGCCTGCGTTCAGCATAGCCGGAAGCACATCCTTGCCGAAGTCGTGGCTTGAAGTTTCAAGCTCTGCGTCCTCGGTAAGGTACTTTCTGAGCTCATTCCAGCTGAAAATGTAAATACCCATAGAAGCGTTAGTGCTCTTGGGATGCTCGGGTTTTTCATCAAACTCATAGATTTCGCCGTCCTCGTAGGTGTTGAGGATGCCGAAGCGCGAAGCCTCCTCCATCGGCACGTCGATAACCGCGATGGTGCAGGCAGCGTTCTTTTCCTTATGATACTCAAGCATTTTGTTGTAGTCCATCTTGTAGATGTGGTCACCCGAGAGGATTACAACATAGTCGGGATCATAGCGCTCAATGTAGTTGATGTTCTGATAGATAGCGTTAGCAGTACCCGAATACCAGTCTGCGCCCTGAATTGCCTGATAAGGGCTGAGGCAGTTAACGCCCGAGTGCATTCCGTCCAGATCCCAAGGCTGGCCGTTACCGATGTACTCGTTTAAGATAAGCGGCTGGTACTGGGTAAGGATACCAACAGCTTCAACGCCCGAATTTACGCAGTTTGAAAGCGGAAAGTCGATAATACGGTACTTTCCTCCAAACGGAACAGCGGGCTTGGCAAGCTTCTTGGTCAGCACGCCCAGGCGCGAGCCCTGACCGCCGGCAAGCAGCATTGCCACTACTTCCTGTTTTGGGAACATTTGCATGCAAATACCTCCAATATTATAAATTTTTATTCTTTGTGTATTTATTCAGTGCCTTGTTGACCTTAAACCTGCCTGCATTTGAGGTAGATTACGCCCATTGGCGGCAAGGTCAGCGAAAGCCCCTGATTGCAGCCGTGAATTTTCATAAGAACAGGCTCAATACCCGTTCCGTTGCCAACTCCCGAACCGCCGAAATCGACGTCGTCGGAGTTGAAAACCTCGTCGTAAATGCCGAACCTCGGCACGCCGATAAAGTACTTTTCGTGCTTGACCGGTCTGAAATTGCACACCGCGATAATCTCGTTTCCGCTCTCGTCGGTGCGCTTAAACGCGATTACGCTGTTGGTGTAGTCGTCGTGGTGAATCCAGTCGAAGCCCTTCCAGATTGCGTCGCGCTCATAGAACGGCTTGTTGTCGACGTAGAATTTGTTGAGCGTTTTGAAGAACACCTGGAGCTGGGCGTGGTTTTTGCTGTCGAGGAACTCCCAGTCGACAATTCCGTCGACATCCCACTCGTCGAGCTGACCGATTTCGGTGCCCATAAAGGTGAGTTTTTTGCCCGGGTGGGCGTACATATAGGTGATAAACGCCCTCAGCCCTGCAAGGCGATCGCCGTCGTTGCCGGGCATTTTGCTTAAAATCGAGCCCTTGCCGGGAGAAACCTCGTCGTGAGATACCGGCAGAACAAAGTGCTCGGAAAAAGCGTAGAAAAAACTGAACGTCAAATTGTCGTGGTTGAACGGCCTCCACTGCGGGTCAAGCGTCATATAATTGAGCATATCGTTCATCCAGCCGCGGTTCCACTTGTAGTCAAAGCCGAGACCGCCGTCGACGATTTTATGCGTCAGCTTAGGCCACGAGGTGGTCTCCTCCGCGAACATCAAAGCACCCTCGCAGAACATATGAACCGCGGTGTTTAAGCGCTTTACAAAGTCGATTGCCTCTAAGTTTTCCTTGCCGCCGAATTTGTTTGGCGACCACTCGCCCTTTTCCTTGCCGTAGTCGAGGTAGAGCATTGAGGACAACGCGCCGACGCGCAGACCGTCAATGTGGTAGGTCTTAATCCAAAATACCGCGCATGATACCAAAAAGCTGAGTACCTCGGGCTTGTTAAAGTCGAAAAGGCAGGTGTCCCACGACGGGCGTTCACCGAGCTTGGGATCCTCGCTCTCAAAGAGCGGAGTGCCGTCAAAGCGCTCCAGCGCGAAGCTGTCCTTGGGGAAGTTCGAGGGAACCCAGTCCATAATTACGCCGATGTTCTCCTGATGGAGCCTGTCAATCAGGTACATCAAGTCCTCGGGAGTGCCGTAGCGCGAGGTCGCGGCGTAGTAGCCGGTCGTCTGGAAGCCCCAGCTCAAATCGTAGGGGTGCTCCATTAGCGGCATAAACTGAACATGGGTGTAGTGCATTTCTTTCAGGTAGGCTGTGAGCTCATCCGCGAGCTGGCGGTAGGTGTAAAAGCTGCCGTCCTCGTTGCGCTTCCACGAGCCTGCGTGAACCTCATAAATGTTCATCGGGGCTTTGAGCGAGTCGGTAGTCCGCCTGTGCTCAAGCCATGCGCCGTCCTGCCATTCATAGCCCGAAAGGTCGTGAACGACAGACGCATTGTCGGGAAGCTTTTCCGCGTAAAAAGCGAAGGGGTCGGACTTCATAATCTTTTCAAACCAAGGCGTTTCGATGCAGAACTTGTAGGACTCGCCCAAAAGCTCGCCCTCGATAAAGAGCTCCCAAACACCGTCGCCGGTTTTGCTCATATAGTCAGTGCCCTTGTTCCAGTTGTTAAAGCTGCCGACCACCGCAACGCTCTGCGCGTTGGGCGCCCAAACCCTGAAAACAACGCCGTTTTTGCCGTCGCGGTTCTCAGTATGCGCTCCGAAATATTCATAAGCCGTAGCCGCGTCGCCGTCAAAGAAGCGTGCGGTCAGGCTGCGTTCATCATTGAAGCTGTAATTCATAAATCCAACTCCTATAGTAAAAATTGAATTTTACAAACTAATACATATATCTAATATATATCATACCAAAAAATTATGGTGATTTCAAGCAAATTCAAAAATTTTCAAACTAATTTTTAGTGTATTTTTTATAAAAAATAACCAAAAAAACAAGGCCATTATTACGTTGAGGAATAATAGCCCTGTAAACTCGCGTTATTTCGGTGAAAAAACCGTTTTTTTGACAGAAAAAAGCTATAAGTTAGCCGACTGAGGGCAGACGTTTACGATACCGCCAACATTTTAAATCAATATAAACATTTAATATACACCGTAGGGGCGGACCCGTGTGTCCGCCCGCGGGCGAGCAATGCTCGCCCCTACAACTGTAACGGATAGGTTGGCGATATCGGAAACGTCTGCCCCCTCCGTCACGGCATAAATGCCGTGCCACCTCCCCCGAAACAAAGTGTCGGGGGAGGCTTTAAATCGAGTGCATTTGTCCCGCCCTTAATTCTCCATTTTCAACTTTCAACTTTCAATTTTCAATTATAAAAAGGCGGTCACTGACCGCCTTTTTGTTCTTATCTGTATCTTCTTCCGCCGCTGTGACGTGACGATGAGCTTCTCTTTTCTGCCTGCTTGGGCGCGGACTTTTTGTAGCCTGAGCCGCCTGAGCCACCTGAGCCGTAGCCGTCGTTGTAGTCGTCGTTTGAGCGGTACTGATTTGCGGATTTGCCGGGTGTTGAGCGGCTGATGTTGCCTGCCTTAATCTTTCTGCGCTTGATAATATTTGAAATTATCAGGTAGCCGAAGCCGACTACGCTGAGCGTAATGCAGGCGATACCCGCGATGATAATCCAGTGGCCGTTATCGGTCTTGCTGGTGTTTTTCTGAATAAACGCGAAGTCGTCCGCTCCGCCGCTGCTGTCGGTTTGGCCGCTGTTTTTGAGCAGCTTTGCGATATCTCCCCAGTCGTTTTTGGAGAGCTCCTTAACGTCGATTTTTTTATCGGTATCGTAAAGAGCCGCCGGAGGGGCTGTGCTGACGGGAGGCTGGTAGCTCTGACCGCCGCCGACATAAACATCGCTCTGGTTAGAGTAGCTGTTGCCGTCGCTGTCATAGTAAACGCTGCTTCCGCTGTTTCCGTCGTTGTAGCTGCTCTCATACGAGGTCTGGCTGTCATATCCACCGCCCTGACCGCCGTCGTCGTATGACGAAGCAGGGTCTTGCTCGGGAATATACGGAACGTCGGATGACTGCGACTCGCCGCCGCCCTGACCGGGATCCGACTCAGGAACATAGGGAACATCGCTCTGGTCGCCGCCGCCCTGTGAGGACTGGCTTTCGCTGCCCTGACCGGGGTCGGCAGGCTGAGCGCCCGACTCATTGTCCGCGTAAACGCTGAACATACAAACGCTTAGGCACATAAACACCGCGCAAATTACCGCGATAATCTTTGAATATTTTTTCATACAAAATCACCTCTTAGCAAATAGCTTTGTTTTGAGTTTTGTATTGTTCTTCCCTGAAAATTTACTATTATTCCGCCTTGCTCTCAGCCGAGCTTTCCGAATTACTGCTCTCTGCCGCCGAGCTGTCTGTGTCGCTGCTCTCTGCCGCTGAGCTGTCGGAATCGCTGCTGCCTGCGTCAGCCGCTGTGGTGGGCTGTACCGCTACAAAGAACATCTTGGGATCGTACTTGTCAACCGCGGGGCTCTTCTCGTATTCGAGCTTTTCAACAAGCTGCTTGATATAAGCGTCAAAGTCGTCGGTCTTCATCTTGCTGAGAACGCTTGCGCGGTTTTCGGAAACGTGCTTTGCGGCGTCAGCCTTGATGTCCTTCTTATATACAACGTAAAGTGTAGCTGTTGTGTCCTGACCTACGGTAACGAGCGAAGCCTTGCCGGTCTGGAGCTTATCGTAAGCAGCCTTGACCTCGTCGCCTGCGGAGAAATCGTCCTTAAACTCAACGTTGTCCTTTGAGGGATTTTCGGTAACGTTGTTAGCCTTCATATACTCCTCGACAACATCAGCGTAAGCCTTGCCGTCGTTGATCGAGTTAACGTAGCCTGTGAGCTCGTCGGTAATCTTCTTCTTTTCATCGTCGGAGAGGGCTGTGCTTGTCGCCTGTCCGGTGGTGGTGTCGGTCGAGTCCGATTTATAGAGAGGTACGGAGAAGTATGAATAATCCGCGTAGTTGTCCTCAACAAACTTTGTGAGCTCGCTGTCGGAAACAGCCTGTGTGCCGCCCTCGGCATAGAGAGCCGCGAAGAGAGTGCTGTAATTTACCGAATAATCAGCGGTAGCATAAGCAAAGCTGTCGTATGATACGCCGTACTTTTCAAGCTCGTTCTTCATCGGAGAAATCTGACCGTATGAAGCGTAGGGACCTACCTCCCAGTATGTCTTTGACTGCTCTCTTGAAGAATCAAGCTGAGCCGAGTCGGGAGTTGCGCTTAAGTTTTTGAGCTCGTTTTCAACAGCGAGGTACTTAAGGCAGTTTTCCTCAGCCTCTTTCTTGATGAGGTCGCGCGCAACGCCCTTTTCGCCGTCATGAATTTCAATTTCCATATCGAGCCAGCTGTCCTTGGTGCTGTCGTAATCCTCAAGCTCCTTGGCTTTAGTCTCAGCCTCGCCGTAAGCGGCTCTGAGAGCGTAGATGTAAACGCCGATAGGAAGCTGTTTTTCGCTTGTTTTGTAAGACCACTCGGGGCTGAAGCTGCATCCTGCGGCAAAAATCGCGCTGAAGAGCATTACAACAGCCAAAAGCAGTGAACCTGTTTTGATTGCGGATCTCATATTTTTATACCATCCTTTAAGCCTAAATTCCCATTATCATATGGGTGCATACAATATGATTATACACAATTTTTTCGGCGATGTCTACATTTTATTAAAAATTTATCGAAAATCACCAATCATATTTTAAAAATCTTCTTCAAAACTCCGACCGGATCAGCGTCTTTATCACATTTTACCGACAAATACGGCTTTGTTCCGGCGCTGAGCATGGCTTTTCCGTTGAGCGCTATGAGCAAATCCGCTACGGCAGGCGACTTGATTTCCTTGACGTAGAGCAAAATTGCCGAGTCGTTTTGGCGGATTTCGTAAACGCCCATGGAGTACGCCTTGTTGCGGATAAGCGCGATGTCGATTAAGCCCTCGACCGACTCGGGCAGCTCTCCGAAGCGGTCTTTGAGCTCGGCGCGGACGTCAGATGCGTCGTCGGGATTGCGGATGTCCGCGATACGGCGGTAAACGTCGAGCCTGAGCGTAAGGCTCTCGACGTAATATTCGGGAATGTGCGCGTCAACCGAGATGTCGATAAGGCAATCGAGGTCCTTGGTCTTTTGCTCGTCGCCGCGCTCCTCGCCTACGGCTTCACCGAGGAGTTTTAAATACATATCGTAGCCGACGCTCTCCATATGACCGTGCTGCTGAGCGCCCATAATGTTGCCTGCGCCGCGCAGCTCGAGGTCGCGCATGGCGATTTTGAAGCCGCTGCCGAACTCGGTGAACTCCCTGATTGCGGCAAGGCGCTTTTGCTGAATGTCGGTGAGCACCTTGCTGCGCCTGAACGTAAAGTACGCATAGGCTCTGCGTGCGCTCCTGCCCACTCTGCCGCGCAGCTGATGGAGCTGTGAAAGTCCCATACAGTCAGCGTTTTCTATGATAAGCGTGTTCGCGTTGGGCAAGTCCACGCCTGTTTCGATGATTGTTGTGCAAACGAGAATGTCAATCTCCTGCTCAAGCATTTGCCGCCAGACCTCGGACAACTGCTGCTCGCTCATTTTTCCGTGGCCGATGGCGATTTTCGCCTCGGGAATTGCCTCGCGAATTCTCCGCGCGCAGCTCTCGATTGTCTCGACGTTGTTGTGAAGGTAGAACACCTGTCCTCCCCTTCTGAGCTCGCGCCTTACAGCTTCGTAAATAATCGCGTCGTCGTGCTCTAAAACGTAGGTCTGAACAGGCTGACGGTTGAGCGGCGCTTCCTCGATCACGCTCATATCGCGCAGTCCGCTCATAGCCATATTGAGCGTCCTCGGTATCGGGGTTGCCGATAGAGTGAGCACATCGACGTTCTTTACAAGCTCCTTAAAGCGCTCCTTTTGTGCCACGCCGAACCGCTGTTCCTCGTCGATAATCGCAAGCCCCAAGTCGCGGAAAACCACGTCCTTTTGCACAAGGCGGTGTGTGCCGATTACCATATCGACCTCGCCGCGCTTAAGCCGCTGTAAAATCTCCTTTTGCTGTTTGGGAGTGCGGAAGCGCGAGAGCAGCTCAACCCTTATAGGGTAGCCCTCAAAGCGCTTGGTGACTGTCTGGTAATGCTGCCACGCGAGAATTGTCGTCGGGCAGAGCAGGGCGCACTGCTTGGAGTCGGAAACGCACTTGAACGCCGCGCGCAGGGCGACCTCGGTCTTGCCGAAGCCGACGTCGCCGCAGAGCAATCTGTCCATCGGCACACTGCGCTCCATATCGTGCTTAATCTCGTCAATGCAGATAATCTGATCTGGGGTTTCCTCGTACTCAAAGCCTGCCTCAAAGTCGCGCTGCCACTCGTTGTCGGAAGAAAAGGCATAACCCTTCGCCTTCATTCTCGCGGCATAAAGCGCGATTAGCTCCTTTGCGATGTCCTTGACCGAAGACTTTACCCTCGCCTTTGCCTTTTGCCACTCGGGAGAGCCGAGACGGTTTAGCTTCACCCTTGAATTTTCGCGCGGTCCGATGTACTTTGCCACCATATCAAGCTGGGTTACGGGCACGTAAAGCACGTCGCCCTTGGCGTAGTCGATTTTGATGTAGTCCTTGGTAATTCCGTGGGTGTCGATTTTGCGGATTCCGCTGAAAATGCCGATTCCGTGGACGTTGTGAACGACGTAATCGCCCGGCGAAAGCTCGGAAAGGCTGTAAATTTCGTTGCCCTCTTTTTTGCGTTTTCTGCGCAGTTTTTCAGGGCGGTAGGCGGTTTGTCCGTAGCTTATGAGGAAGAATTTTTCGTTCGGCAGCTCAAAGCCTGCACTTAAAGCTCCGCTCATAAGGTGTATTTTTTTGTCCGTTACGGCGCTGAGATTTTCCGAAAATTCAGCGTTGTAACCGTCGGAAATCAAGGTTTCGCACAGCTTTTTTGCCGCCTTTTCAGTGCCTGCCAAAACAACGCCCGAATAGCCCGAGGCGCAGAAGCCGTCGATGTCCTCACGGAGCTGTTTGTACGAGCCGTTCCACGCGCTGAGCTGTTTTGAGTTAAAGCTGACGACCTCGCCGAGCTTCAAATCTATACTGCCGTGGATGAAGTTTTCGAGCAAAATTACGCCGTGAGCCTCGAAAAGCTCCATACACTCGTTTAAGGTCAGCGTAAAGCGGTCAAAGCCGCGGCAGAGCACGCCGTCCTCAAAGCCCTGTTTTAGCGCTTCGGCGCTCTGAAAGTCCATCATCTTTCCGCGGTCGCGGACGTTTGAATACTCCGAAATAAAAATCAGCGAGTCGCGCTCGAAGTAATCGAACAGGCACTCGGGCTTGTCGTAGATTTGACCGATGAATTTGTCGGCGTTCGGAATAGCCGCGCCCGAGCGGATAAGCTCCGCCTCGGCGTACAGCTTTTCACGCGGCTTTACTATATTTTTACCGCGCAGAAGCGACGCCTGATGTACAATCTTGTCCGCAAGCGCGTTTTTGTCCTCAATGATAATTTCCGCCGAGGGGGTAAGGCGGATTGTGCCTGCCTTTTCAAAACGGCGCTGGCTCTCGATGTCAAAGTAGCTTAAATCGGTGATTTCGTCGCCCCAAAATTCGGCGCGGACGGGGTACTTTGAGTCGGGCATAAAGAAGTCCAAAATTCCGCCCCTGAGCGAGAACTGGCCTTCGCCGTCAACCGCGTCAAAGCGCTCGTAGCCGAGCAGGGTTAAAGCCCTGACCGCCTTTTCGACAGGGATTTCCCTGCCCTGCTCAAACACCACCGAGGTGTCGAGCAAAACGCGCTTGGGCACGGTGAGCTGGGATGCTGCGTCAAGGCAGGCGATTACAACGTCGCACTCGCCCTCGCTGAGCCGCAAAAGCGCCTTTAAGCGCTGGTGCTCGTACTCGCGCGAGCGGCTTTGCAGGTCGATGAAGTTGTAGTCGCGCACCGGATAGACAAGCGCCTTTAGCCCCATGCAGCAGAGGTCGTTGCACAGGGTTTGGGCTTCCTTTTCGTCGGAAGCTATGCACAGCGCCGGCGCTTGTTTTTGGCGGCACAGCGCGAATATTATGTTAGCCTTGTTGACGGCGGAAAGCCCTGCCGCACAGAGCGACCTGCCGTTTTTTATGCTCTTTTTCAGCGTGTCAAAAGGCGCGCTGCCCTTTAGCACGGAAGTGAGAAAATCCATTTTGTATGTCATAAATTACCTGATTATAAATATGATTAAAAATGTCCGAAAATAAGAAAGCAGATTCCCATCAGCAGCGGCTGGTGGAGCATATATATCAGCAGCGAATGTCTGCCCAAAAAGTCGAGGAAATACACCCTTTGCCTGAAAATATTTTCCTTGCTGTACTGCTTTATAATTCTCCAAAGGAAATATCCGAGGATGTAGACGAAAATCCACGTGATTACCGGAAAGTAGTCGGACGAGCGGAAACCGCTGTCGGGAAAGCCGATGAAGGCTACATATTTGAACTGATAGAAAAAGTCGGGCAAGTCGAACAGCTTGATATTAAAAAAGCCGATATACCTCTCCGGAACGCCGTAGAACACCGCAAAGCAGAGCAGTGAAAGCACTGAGCCGAGGAAGGGATTGATTTTATCGAACAAGCCCCTGAGCGCGGCGGTAATCAGCATTGACGTACCGATTAAATTGAGCACGCCGAACCAAACCGCCTGTTCGGGCATGGCGAAAAACGTGACTACGGTTATCAAAAATCCGCATAAATTTATGATAATTCCCCGCCTGTACGGGTGGTTTGAGAAATGCAGACAAACGCCCGAAATCAGGATGAAGGAGATGCAGATGAACCTCTCCCACGCGATTACGAGCGGAGCAGACGCCCATTTGGTATTTAAGCCGTAAATCATAAATATGTCGTAGCAAAAGTGGAACACAATCATATTTACGAGCGCAAATCCCCTGAGCGCGTCTATTAAGTTGTAGCGTTTTTCAAGATCAACCTTTTTCATATCAATTGTACATATTCATCGCGCGGTCGATTTTTCCGCCGATAATCAGCTCTACAGCGCTGTTCGCGTTTTCAAACATCTTGTCAAGCTGTTTTCGCTCGTCGGACGTAAACTTCGACAATACCCAGTCAGCCAAGTCCCAGTTGGGATTTGGCTTTGCGCCGATTCCGATTTTAATTCGGGGAAAAGTATCGCTGCCGCTGAGGTAGATAATGCTGCGCATTCCCTTTTGACCGCCGTCGCTGCCCTTCGCGCGAATTCGCATTTTGCCGACGTCGAGCGAGATATCGTCGAAAATAACAATCACGTTTTCGGGCGGAATTTTGTAAAAATTCATCGCCTCAACAACCGCCTGACCGCTGTTGTTCATATAGGTGGTCGGCTTCATCAGCATAACCTTTTTCCCGCCGATTACGCACTCGCCTGTGTAGCTTTTATATTTTATGCGGTTGACGCGACAGGAATTCTTCTCCGCGATATAATCGAGAGCCAGCCAGCCGCAGTTGTGGCGCGTATTCTCGTACTTTCTGTCGGGATTGCCGAGCCCCACAACGAGGTACTCGACCGCTCCGCCTGTTTTTTTGAAACCAAACATAATTTTGCCTGCCTTGCAAAACACACAAGGGCGGACTTGTATAAAGTCCGCCTGTATGTAAAGATTTTATTGTTTTTTTGATTAGCTGAACGCCGCTGTAAAGGGCTTGTCGTTGTAAATTCTCGCGATAGCCTCGGCAAAGATGGGCGCTGTGGGGAGCACGGTGAACTTGTCAATCATCTTTTCCTCGGGAAGCGGAATAGTGTCGAGCAGAATAACCTCTTTAATCGCGCTGTTCTGAATTCTCTCGATAGCCGGGCCTGAGAGTACGGCGTGAGTTGCGCAAGCGTAAACCTCGGTAGCGCCGCCCTTTTCAACAATCGCGTTAGCCGCGTTGCAGAGTGTGCCTGCGGTGTCAATCATATCGTCAACGAGGATAACCTTTTTGCCTCTCGCGTCACCGATGATGTTCATAACCTCGCAAACGTTAGCCTTAGGTCTGCGCTTGTCGATGATAGCGAGGCTTGTGCCGATTTTTGAAGCGAAGTTTCTTGAACGTGTAACCGAGCCGAGGTCGGGAGAAACTACGATATAATCGTCGGAATTTCCGCCGATTTTCTCCTTCATATGGTTGGCGAGGATTCCCGCGCCGTGAAGGTGGTCAACAGGGATGTTAAAGAAGCCCTGAATCTGGTTTGCGTGAAGGTCCATGGTCAGCACGCGGTCAGCGCCCGCTGTGGTGATGATGTCGGCGCAGAGCTTAGCCGAAATCGGATCTCTCGCCTTGGCTTTTCTGTCCTGTCTGGCATAGCCGAAGTAGGGCATTACCGCTGTGATTCTCGCCGCCGAAGCGCGCTTCATGGCGTCAATCATAATCAGCATTTCCATGAGGTTGTCGTTAACGGGGGTGCAGGTTGACTGCACAATAAAGCAGTCGCTTCCTCTTACCGACTCGTGAAGCGAAACGGCGATTTCTCCGTCAGAGAAATGTGTGCAGTCGCTTTTGCCGAGCGGAAGTCCGAGACAACCGGCGATACCCTGGGCAACATCTACGTTTGAATTACCCGCGAAAATTTTGATGTCCTTACCGTGAAAATTCATTGTAAAACTCCTTTGTTCCCTTTTTAAGTAGTTTTATATTTTTATTAAATTATTTGCACTCATAGCCCTTTTTAACGGCGATTTGGTTAAGCTCCTCAAGCTGTGCCGGGTCGTTCGCGCCGAGCACGGCGTCGCTGCATTCGGCGGTATAAGCTCCGACCTTTTGTCCGTCCTTGAGCAAAAGCTCAATCGCGTCAGGCAGGTAATACTCGCCTGCGGCGTTGTCGGACTTGATTCTGTCGAGCACGCTTAACAGCTTTTGGCAGTCAAACCAGTAGCCGCCGGAGTTAACCTCGTCAATTTTAAGCGTCTCCTCGTCAGCGTCCTTGTGCTCTACAATCGCCTTAAGGCTTCCGTCTGTATCACGGACAATTCTGCCGTAGCCGTGTGGATCGTCCACCCTTGCGGAAATTACCGTAGCCGCGCAGCCCGATTTTGTATGCTGCTCGAGCGAATTTTTGATTGTTTCAGCCGTCATAAACGGAGCGTCGCCGTTAAGGATAACGACGTTGCCGTCGTGAGATTTCAAAAAGTCCTTAGCCATCATTACGGCGTGGCCTGTGCCGAGGCGTTCCGCCTGAAAAACGCTCTCTACGTTAAAATCGAGAGTGCTGAGGAATTCCTCTACATCCTCTTTCTTAAAGCCCTTTACAACGCAAAGGTCGTCAATGCCTGCACCCCTTACAGCCGAGATAACCCACAAAAGCATAGGCTTGCCGAGTACGGGAGACAATGTTTTGGGCTTGCTTGACTTCATTCGTTTACCCTCGCCGCCCGCGAGGATAACAGCGCAGTTGCTCATAAGCCACCTACCTATATATTTTTGCGTGACATTTCGGCAATTTTCGAACGCACGCTTTATTACACGTTACTATTATTACACAAAACATCTGCGTTTTAAGTCCAAATAAGAAAAAAAGCGCTAAAGACGGCAATTTTCACGTTTTATACAATATTAATAAAATTTAGAGGTGTTTTTTAGAAGAAAAAATTTCAAAAATATGTAGCTATTTTCGGCAAAATTTGTTATAATATGGTTTAGGCTTATACATGCAGGCAAATCAGGGCAAAAACACCCTTTTGCCGCAGCCGAAATAAAAAATAGGAGGACTGTCAAAATGGCAAAAAAATGGGTTTACCTTTTTTCAGAGGGTAACGCAAACATGCGTGAACTCCTCGGCGGTAAGGGCGCTAACCTTGCGGAAATGACAAGCATGGGTCTCCCCGTACCCCAGGGCTTCACCATTACAACAGAAGCTTGTACTCAGTATTATGAGGACGGCAGAAAGATCAACGACGAGATTCAGGGTCAGATCAACGAGTACATCGTAAAGATGGAAGAAATCACCGGCAAGAAGTTCGGTGACAAGGAGAATCCCCTTCTCGTATCGGTTCGTTCAGGCGCAAGAGCTTCTATGCCCGGTATGATGGATACTATCCTTAACCTCGGTCTTAACGAGACTGTTGTTAACACTATTGCAGAGATGTCCGGCAACCCCCGTTGGGCTTGGGACTGCTACAGAAGATTCATCCAGATGTATTCAGACGTAGTTATGGAAGTCGGCAAAAAGTACTTTGAGGAGCTCATCGACGAGATGAAGGCTAAGAAGGGCGTTACACAGGACGTTGACCTTGACGCTGACGACCTTAAGGAGCTCGCTTCTCAGTTTAAGGCAGAATACAAGGCTAAAATCGGAGAGGACTTCCCCGACGATCCCAAGGAGCAGCTGATGGGCGCCGTTATGGCGGTATTCCGTTCTTGGGACAACCCGCGCGCGAACGTTTATCGCCGCGATAACGATATCCCCTATTCATGGGGTACAGCCGTTAACGTTCAGTCAATGGCGTTCGGTAACATGGGCGACGACTGCGGTACAGGCGTTGCATTTACTCGTGATCCCGCTACAGGCGAGAAGAAGCTCATGGGCGAGTTCCTTACAAACGCACAGGGTGAGGACGTTGTTGCAGGCGTTCGTACTCCTATGCCTATCGCTCAGATGGCAGAGAAATTCCCCGAGGCTTTCGAGCAGTTCACACAGGTTTGCGCTACTCTCGAAAACCACTACAGAGATATGCAGGATATGGAGTTCACCGTTGAGCACGGCAAGCTCTATATGCTCCAGACCAGAAACGGTAAGAGAACAGCTCAGGCTGCTCTTAAGATTGCATGCGACCTCGTTGATGAGGGTATGAGAACAGAGGAAGAGGCGGTTGCTATGATCGATCCCCGTAACCTCGACACACTTCTCCATCCCCAGTTCGACACTGCTGCTCTTAAGGCTGCTACTCCCATCGGTAAGGGCTTAGGCGCTTCTCCCGGTGCTGCTTGCGGTAAAATCGTATTCACAGCTGAGGACGCTGAGGAATGGAACGCAAGAGGCGAAAAGGTTGTTCTTGTACGTCTTGAGACCTCACCTGAGGACATCACAGGTATGAAGGCTTCACAGGGTATCCTCACAGTTCGCGGCGGTATGACATCACACGCTGCCGTTGTTGCCCGCGGTATGGGTACATGCTGCGTATCAGGCTGCGGCGACATCGCTATGGACGAGGAGAACAAGAAGTTTACTCTCGCAGGCAAAGAGTTCCACGAGGGTGACTACCTCTCAATCGACGGCTCAACAGGTAACATCTACGACGGTGCTATCGCAACTAAGGACGCTGAAATCGCAGGCGAGTTCGGCAGAATTATGGCTTGGGCTGACAAGTTCAGAACACTTAAGGTTAGAACAAACGCAGACACACCGGCTGACGCTAAGAAGGCAAGAGAGCTCGGCGCTGAGGGTATCGGTCTTTGCCGTACAGAGCATATGTTCTTTGAAGAGGACAGAATCGCTGCTTTCCGTGAGATGATCTGCGCAGATACAGTTGAGGAGAGAGAAGCTGCTCTCGATAAGATTCTTCCTTATCAGCAGGGCGACTTTAAGGCTCTTTACGAGGCTCTCGAGGGATGCCCCGTTACAATCCGTTTCCTCGATCCGCCGCTTCACGAGTTCGTTCCCACCGAGGAAGAGGACATCAAGAAGCTCGCTGACGCTCAGGGCAAGAGCGTAGAGGACATCAAGGCTATTATCCAGTCGCTCCACGAGTTCAACCCGATGATGGGTCACCGTGGCTGCCGTCTGGCTGTAACATACCCCGAAATCGCAAAGATGCAGACAAAGGCTGTTATCCGCGCTGCTATCGAGGTTCAGAAGGAGCACGCAGACTGGAACGTTAAGCCCGAGATTATGATTCCTCTCGTATGCGAGGTTAAGGAGCTTAAGTTCGTTAAGAAGGTTGTTGTTGAGACCGCCGACGCTGAGATCGCCGCTGCAGGCGTAAATCTCGAATATGAGGTTGGTACAATGATTGAGATCCCGAGAGCTGCTCTTACAGCTGACGAGATTGCTACTGAGGCTGACTTCTTCTGCTTCGGTACTAACGACCTTACTCAGATGACATTCGGCTTCTCAAGAGACGACGCAGGTAAGTTCCTCACAGCTTACTACGATACAAAGATCTTTGAGAACGATCCCTTCGCTAAGCTTGATCAGACAGGCGTTGGCAAGCTGATGGAAACTGCCATTAAGCTCGGCAAGCCCGTTAATCCCAAGCTCCACGTTGGTATCTGCGGCGAGCACGGCGGAGATCCTTCTTCCGTAGAGTTCTGCCACAAGATCGGTCTTGACTATGTATCATGCTCACCCTTCCGTGTTCCGATTGCAAGACTTGCTGCCGCTCAGGCTGCTGTAAACAACAAGTGATTTAACGCTTGAGTTTATAAGTTTTTAAATAAAAATTCTCCGCTTATCCGTTTGGATAGGCGGAGTTTTTTTAATTGATAATTGATAATGGATAATTGAAAATTTCGGTCGGGTAGAAAGGTTTGCAGTTCCGAAACGTTTAGCTCCCGATTGAATCAATATTGCAAAAATAAACACTCTTTTAAAGCCTCCCCCAACGCTTTAGCTTTGGGGGAGGTGGCACGGCATTTATGCCGTGACGGAGGG
>Ga0310695_10002424_pt1 | contig 39475 bp, 43 predicted proteins | sample RumenRJG_04DNA_FD_203882 | JGI IMG/M metagenome (GOLD analysis project Ga0310695, IMG submission 203882) | Bovine rumen microbial communities from Lethbridge, Alberta, Canada - RJG_04 (v2) (version 2) | ecosystem: Host-associated > Mammals > Digestive system > Stomach > Rumen | place: Canada...
CGAGTCGGGTCGTCGGGGGCAGAGTATATTCTGTTTTCGGATGGGACAGAATATCGAAGCAATAGCTAGTGTTTTTCGAGGCTTCGGGCATGATTGCAGGAACGGGCAAGGCGCTGAGATGGATATAAGGAGGGGAATCTTATGGCAAAGCCGATGCCGATTGGCGTGGATGATTTTGCGAAGGCAAAGGAAAATTATTATTTTGTCGATAAGACGAAGTTTATCCGGGATTTCTGGCCGAATCACGCGGAGGTGACGCTCGTCACGCGGCCGCGGCGGTTCGGCAAGACGATGACGCTTTCGATGCTGAAGTATTTCTTCAGTGAAGAGGATGCGGCGGAGAACCGGAAACTTTTCGACGGGCTCGAGGTGTCGAAGGACGCGGCGGTCATGGCCGAGCAGGGCAAGCGCCCCGTCCTGTTTTTGACGCTGAAAGAATGGAAATTCTTTGACTGGGAGTTGATGCAGAGCGGCATTGCGGTTTTCTGGCAGGATTTTTACAACCGTTATACATACTTGTTGGAGAGTGACCGGATCAGCGATGCGGATAAAACTATTTTTCAGGAAATCCTGATGGGCAAGGCGGGAATCTCTCGGCTGACAAATGCATTGACGTTCCTGATGGATCTCCTCGCAAAATATGCAGGGAAGCCGGTTGTGCTTCTCCTCGATGAGTATGATGCGCCGATGCAGTCGGCATGGGAGCGCGGCTATTATGCGCAGGCCATCGACTTCATGCGCGTGATGCTCACGGGTGCGTTGAAAACGAATCTATCGCTGGATTTCGCGGTATTGACAGGCGTCCTGCGCATCGCGAAAGAGAGCATATTCAGCGATCTGAACAATCTGCAGGTGTCTACGCTGCTGAATGAGACCTATGCGGAAGCCATGGGCTTTACGGAGGAAGAAGTCCGGCGCATTGCCGAGGCGTATCATGCGGAGGACAAGCTGCCGGAAATCCGGCACTGGTACGATGGATACCGGTTTGCAGGCAAGGAAATCTACAACCCGTGGTCGGTGGTGAATTATTTCGCAAATGGGTGCGCCCCGGGATACTATTGGCTGAACACGTCGGGGAATGGCATCGTGCACGAATTGGTGGAGCATGCGGATGCCCGCACGCAGCAGAAGCTGCTGACGGTCATGAATGGTGGCACGATCGGCGCGACGCTGAAAGAGGGCCTGATTTATGACGATATCGCAAAGGATCAGGATGCGCTCTATACGATGCTGCTGACGACCGGCTATCTGACCGCAACGCAGAGCCGGGTATCGCCTTTTGGTTATGAAGCGCAGCTTCGCATCCCGAACTATGAGATTACGTCGGTATATCGGAACGAGATCGTGCAGCGCTTTCAGCGCGGCATACAGATCTCGGATTTGGCAATATTGATGCGTGCACTGTGTGATGGCGATGCAGGGACGGTGCAAAGAGGCCTGTCCGATTATCTCGAGATCCTCGCGAGTTCGTTTGACACGGCCGCGCGTGAGTCCTTCTACCACGGCTTCGTCCTCGGCATGACGGCATTCCTCGTGCCGGAGTACGACGTGCGCTCGAATCGGGAGAGCGGCGTCGGCCGCTACGACATTGCGGTGTTCCCGAAGGAAAAGGGGAAGGCAGGGCTGATCCTCGAATTCAAGACTGCGGAACATGAGGACATGCTCGGACAGAAGGCCGGGGAGGCCGTCGAGCAGATCGAATCGCGCGATTACCGCGCCGAATTCCGCGCGCAGGGCGTCGAGACGGTCTATGCCTACGGCATAGCTTTTTGCGGGAAGCAGGTTTCCGTACAGATGCGGAGACTTTGAGCAGCCGACGGGCATCTGCGTGCGGGGCGGCCGGAAGCAATGGATTTTTATATGGCAGCGGCCGGGCGGCCCTCGGGAGAGGGGCCCGGCTTTTTTGCATTGTTCCCTGCAGATATGATAAAATAAAGTGTTTATCGGAATAGAAACGGGGGTTGACCGGATGATTCATATGAAGGACGTGTCGAAGGTTTATGAGAACGGCACGGTGGCGCTCGACCATGTGAATGTGGATATCAAGAAAGGCGAGTTCGTCTTCGTGGTCGGGGCGAGCGGCGCTGGCAAGTCGACGTTCATCAAGATGCTGCTGCGGGAGGAACTGCCGACATCGGGCGATATCGTCGTCAACGGCTTTGATATCGTGCACATGAAGCATGAGGCAGTGCCGTATCTGCGCCGCGGGCTCGGCGTCATTTTCCAGGATTACCGGCTGCTCCCAGATAAGACGGTGTTCGAGAACGTCGCGTTTGCGATGCAGGTCATCGAGGCGCCGCGCCGGCTCATGCAGCGCAGCGTGAACGCGGTGCTCGATATCGTCGGCCTGCGCGAGAAATACAAGGATTTCCCGTCACAGCTTTCGGGCGGTGAGCAGCAGCGCGTGGCGATCGCGCGCGCCATCGTCAACGACCCGTCCATCGTGATTGCGGACGAGCCGACGGGGAACCTCGACCCGGAGACGAGCTGGGGCATCATGGATATTTTCCAGCGCATCAACCAGTCGGGGACGACAATCGTGATGGCGACGCATGACAAGACCATCGTCGATACGATGCAGCGCCGCGTCATCGCCATCGAGAACGGCAGCATCGTGCGCGATGAGGCACAGGGGGTATACGGCTATGAAGCTTAGGACAGCGGAGTACTTCATCACGGAGGTCGCGCATTCGCTGAAACGCAATAACTGGATGTCGCTCGCGTCCATCGGTACGGTCGCCGTGTCGCTGTTCGTGTTCGGCGTGTTCATGATCCTTGTCGTGAACGTGAACCGCATGGCGGACATGCTCGAGTCGCAGGTGCAGATCTCGGTCTATCTCGAGGACGGCATGAAGACGGCGGACAAGGATGGCCTCGAGGCGGATATCCGCAAAATGCAGGGCATTGAGTCCGTGAAATACGTGGACAAGAACGAGGCGAAGGCGCGGCTTTCCGAGCGGCTCGGCGACCAGAAATACCTGCTCGACGCGCTCGGCGACAAGAACCCGCTGCCGGATTCGTTCGAGATCACGGTGACGGAGCCGGATCTCGTCGAGACCGCGGCGCAGGCGATTGCGCGCTACGATGGCGTTGAGAGCGTGAAGTATGGGCAGGATGTCGTGCAGCATCTGTTCGATATCACGCGGCTCATGCGGATTTTCGGCGTCGCCTTGATGCTGCTGCTCGCGGGCGCGACGATCTTTATCATCTCGAATACGATACGCTTGACGGTGTTCGCGCGGCGGAAGGAAATTGCGATCATGAAATACGTCGGTGCGACGGACTGGTTCATCCGCTGGCCGTTCCTGCTCGAGGGTGTCGTGCTCGGCTTCATCGGCGGCGTGCTCGCGGCCGTGGCGCTCCGCAGTTTCTACGCGGCGATGGCGGCGAAGATCTACAGCACGCTGGCGTTCTTCCCGCTGATGCCGCAGTACCCGTTCATGAATATCGCGACGGTCTGCATCCTGCTCGCGGGCATGATCATCGGCGCGATCGGCAGCACGATTTCCCTCAGACGTTTCTTGAAGGTGTAAGGATGAGAAAATGGGAAAACAGGCGCAGGCAGGCCGGGCTTGCCTGCGTATTATCCGCGGGATTTTTCCTGACCTCGCTCGTACCGGCATGGGCGGCGACCGCTGAGGAAGAAAAGCAGAACTACGAGGATCAGGCGGCGGAGAAACTCCGCAAGAGCCAGGAAATCCAGACGCGCATCGACTCGATTTCCGAGGAGAAGCGCGTCCTCGATGAGGAAGCGGACAAGGCCATCGCCGCGCATAATGAGGCGAAGGCGAACCTCGATGAGACGACGGCGCGCATGTCGGATAACGAGGCGCGCCTGAAGGATGTGCAGGCGGATTACGACAAAAAGAGCGATGCGCTCGGCAAGCGCGTGCGCGATATCTATATTAACGGGCAGATTTCGTATCTCGATGTGCTGTTCGGCGCCAAGGATTTCCAGGATTTCCTGACGCGCATGGACTTGCTGAAGAAGGTCATCAAGCAGGACTACGACCTCGTGCAGGTCGTCTTCACCGAGAAACAGGATATCGAGGACACGCAGAAGCAGCTCGCGGAGGACAAGGAAAAGCAGGAGGGGCTCGAGCTCAAGGCGCGTCAGGCGCGCGAGGTCATGGAGCAGAAGGTCAAGAAACGTCAGCAGCTCATCGACAAGATGAAGAACGACAAGGCGGTCTTCGACCGGCAGTACGATGAGCTCATGGCGGCCTCGAAACAGGTCACGCGTATGATCCAGAACAGCCATTACAACGTGCAGCCGTCCGGCAGCGGGGCCATGATCTGGCCGATTTCCGGGCCGGTGACGTCGGAGTTCGGCTGGCGCACGCACCCGATCACGGGCGACCAGCGGTTCCACAGCGGGCTCGATATCGGCGGCGACTATGGCATGCCGGTGCACGCGGCGCAGAGCGGCACCGTGACCTATGCGGGCTGGATCTCGGGCTATGGCAATACGGTCATCATCGACCATGGCGGCGGCATCACGACGCTCTACGGGCACAACCAGTCGCTCGCGGTCGGTGTCGGACAGAGCGTTTCGCAGGGCGATGTGATCTCGTATTGCGGCTCGACGGGCAACTCGACGGGGCCGCACTGCCATTTCGAGGTGCGCCAGAACGGCGAGCCGGTCAGCCCCTATGGGTATCTCTAAGAGGGTAGTTTCAATATGACGAAGAAAAAGAAGATCTTATGCGGCATCGGCATCGCGCTTGCGTCGAGCGCCCTGACGCTCGGCGGCGTATGCTGGTTCCTCGGCCTGACGTCGGTGCAGGGCGTCAGCGATGCGATGCGGTTTTTCGGCGCGCGCAAATTCATCGAGGCGCGCTATGTGGAGAAGCCGGATGACTCGGCGCTCATGGATGGCGCGATTTCCGGCATGGTGAAAAGCCTCGGCGACCCGCATTCCGTCTATATGGACGCGGAGACGTTCAAGGCGCTCAAAGAGCATACGGAGGGCGAGTTCGGCGGCATCGGCGTGACGATGGGCTTCAAGGACAAGAAAGTCACGGTCATCTCGGTGCTCGAGGGCACGCCGGGTGAAAAGGCCGGACTCAAAGCCGGGGACGAGATCATGGCAGTCGACGGCACGCCGACGAGCGAGATCGAGCCGGAGCAGGTCGCGATGCAGATCCGCGGCGAGAAGGGCACGGACGTCACGCTGACGATCCACCGCGAGGGGCAGGATGACTTCGACGTCACGATCACGCGCGACACGATCCATCTCGACACGGCAAAGGGCAAGATGCTTGACGGGACGGACGGCATCGGCTACATCCGCATCGCGTCGTTCGGGGAGCATACGGGCGATGAGTTCCGCAAGGCTTATGAGAGCCTCGAGAGCCAGGGCATGAAGGGGCTCATCATCGATCTGCGCGAGAACGGCGGCGGCCTGATCACGAGCTGCGTGGATATCGCGAAGCTCGTCGTGCCGAAGGGCCCGATCGTCTCGGTGGTCCAGCGGAACGGCAGCAAGGAGGAATACGATTCCGACCTTGAGCAGAGCAAGTACCCAATCGTCGTGCTGATCGACGGCAACAGCGCGAGCGCGTCGGAAATCCTGTCGGGTGCCTTGCAGGACACGGGCGCGGCGACGCTCGTCGGCACGAAATCCTATGGCAAGGGCTCGGTGCAGGTTGTCGTGCCGATGTTCCACGGCGATGGCCTGAAGCTCACGATTGCGCGCTACTATACGCCGAACGGCCGCTGCATCGACGGCACCGGCATCGAGCCGGATGTCGAGGTGCCATTCCCGCAGGGTGCGACAACGGATGTGCAGCTCGAAAAAGCGAAAGAGATTTTGGCAGGAAAAATTTAAGTCACGGAATTTTGGACAGGAATTTACAAAAAGACTGGAATTTTTATCTATATTCTGCTATGATGTAACAGTATAGGCGTTTTGATATAGCATCTATGATAAAAATTATATAACTCGTGTATCAGGAGGGCCGTTTATATGAAGTCTGAGATTTCCATCAAGATGGAGCGGTGCAAAGGCTGCGGCATCTGCGTGACGTTCTGCCCGAAAGCCGTGCTCGCGGTCGACGAGCTCGGCAAGGTGCAGGTCGTCAGCGGGGATGCCTGCATCGGCTGCGGGCAGTGCGAGCTGCGCTGCCCGGATTATGCGATATTTGTCGACCGGATCAAGGAGGCGTGAGGGATGAGCAAAGCGAGATTGATGCAGGGCAATGAGGCCTGCGCCGAGGGCGCGATTGCGGCCGGCGTGAATTTCTTCGCGGGCTATCCGATCACGCCGTCGACGGAGATTGCCGAGACCATGGCGCGGCTGCTGCCGAAGACGGGCGGCAAGTTCGTGCAGATGGAGGACGAGATCGCGAGCATGGGCGCCATCCTCGGCGCGAGCCTCGCGGGCGCGAAGGTCATGGACGCGACGTCCGGGCCGGGCTTCTCCCTGAAGCAGGAACTCATCGGCTACGCGGCTTGCGCGGAGATTCCGTGCGTGCTCGTGGATGTGCAGCGCGTGGGCCCGTCGACCGGACAGCCGACTTCGCCTTCGCAGGCGGATGTCATGCAGGCGCGCTGGGGCACGCATGGCGACCATCCGATCATCGCGCTGTCCCCGTGGAGCGTGCGCGAGACGTACGACCTGACGGTTCAGGCCGTGAACTACGCGGAGCGCTTCCGCACGCCGGTCATCCTGCTGATGGATGAGGTCGTCGGGCATCTGCGCGAGAAGGTCGAGCTGCCGGATAAGGTCGAGGTCTATCCGCGCCGCCAGCCGAAATGCACGCGTGCCGAGGGCTATGAGCCGTTTACGCCGGATGAGGACCTCGTGCCAGATGTTGCGGATTTCGGCACGGGCTATCATATCCATGTGACGGGCCTGATCCACGATGATACCGGCTTCCCGTCCGGCAGCCCGGCCGTCACGGAGCAGTCCATCCGCCGCCTGCATGAGAAAATCGCGCGGGCCAAGGATATCCTGCTGACCGAGGAATACTTCCTAGATGACGCGGAGTACGCGGTCGTATCGTATGGCGGTGCTGCGCGCACGGCGTACGAGGCCGTTGCAGAGGCCCGCCGCAAAGGGCAGAAGGTCGGCATGCTGCGGCTCAAGACCATCTGGCCGTTCCCGGATGAGGCCGTCGCGGCGCTCGCTTCGAAGGTCAAGGGCATCCTGGTCTGCGAGCTGAACTACGGCCAGGTCGTCGGCGAGGTCCGCCGCGCAGCGGAGGGCCGCTGCCGCGTCGAGCTCCGCGGCAAATACAATATGCAGACGTTCGAGCCGCAGGAAATCACGGAGGCGCTGGAAGCGTTTATGGCAGGAGGGGAACATTGATGGTTGAGAGAAGTTACGAAAAATATTTCCGACAGAACCGCCTGCCGCATCTCTGGTGCCCGGGCTGCGGCAACGGCATCGCGATGAAGGCCATCGTGCAGGCCATCGAGAAGAAGGGCCTGTCGCAGGACAACACGGTCATCGTGTCCGGTATCGGCTGCTCGTCGCGTGCGTCCGGCTATATGGATTTCGATACGCTGCATACGGCGCATGGCCGCGCCATCCCGTTCGCGACGGGCATCAAGCTCGCGAATCCGGACCTCAACGTCGTCGTGATCACGGGCGACGGCGACTGCACGGCCATCGGCGGCAATCATTTCATCCACGGCTGCCGCCGGAACGTCGACTTGACGGTCGTGCTGTTCAACAACAACATCTACGGCATGACGGGCGGCCAGGCATCCCCGATGACGCCGCTCGGCAAGAAGGCGACGACGGCGCCGTACGGATCGGTAGACCGGCCGTTTGACGCGTGCAAGCTCGCCGAGGCGGCGGGCGCGACCTATGTCGCGCGTTCGACAGCCTATCATGTGCAGCATCTCGTGAACATGATTGCGGGCGGTTTCGACAACAAGGGCTTTTCGTTCATCGAGGCGCTCGTGCAGTGCCCGACGTCCTACGGCCGCAAGAACAAGATGGGCAGCCCGGCGGACATGATGAAATGGATGCGCGACAATGCGGTCATGAAAGCGGCCTGGGACAAGCTGCCGGACGATAAGAAGACCGGCGAGAAGTTCCCAATCGGTCTGTTCTACAGCGACACGGAAATGGATTACGATACGGCCTATGATCAGGTCATCGAGCGTGCGGGAGGTGCGGAGAAATGAGAAAGGAACTGAGGCTATCGGGCTCGGGCGGACAGGGCGTCATCACGGCGGCCATCATTCTCGCGCAGGCCGCGGTCGATGAGGGCAAGGAGGCTGTGCAGTCGCAGTCGTACGGCCCGGAGGCGCGCGGCGGCGCGTCGAAATCCGAGGTCATCATCTCCGATGAGCCGGTCTACCATCCGCATGTGCGCCAGCCGGACGTCGTCCTCGCGATGACACAGAAGGCGGCGGACAAATATTACAAGGATCTGCATCCGGACGGGCTGCTGATCCTCGATGAACAGCTCGTGCCCAATCCGCCGGCGTTCGCGCATACGATAAGGATCCCAATCACGAAGCTCGCGGTCGAGGAGGCGGGCCGCAAGCTGTTCGCGAACATCGTGGCGCTCGGCGCGCTCGTGCATCTGACGGGCATCGTGCAGTTTGACAGCATCAAAAAAGCGGTGGCAAACCGCGTGCCGCCGCATACCGTGGAACAGAATATGAAGGCGCTCCAGCTCGGCTGGGATGCCGTTTCCAAATAAACAAGATCAAAGGATCAGCAGGATCCGCTTGAGGAAGAGCGCGATGAAGCAGACGACGGCCAGGCCGAACGTGAAGAACTCGACGCAACGCACGGGATAGACCATCTGCAGCGGCACATCGACGACTTTCGGCACGTTGCTCGCGAGCAGCGATATTGCGACGGATGCGTAGAGCAGCACGAGGATGATCGAGCCGGTCCGCGCCTCGCCGAATGCGCGCAGGAAAAGATAGATGGCAAAAGCGATGAAGAGATATGTGAGCTTTTCTGCGTAATTTTTCCGCATGATGCACCGCCCTCCTTTGCAGGGAAATACAGAACTGCGGAGAGGATATCATCCGTTTTCCGTTCCAATTCTTTATATGGAAAAATTCGCCGCGGGCACCGCCTTTTCCTTTTGTTGGATCAGATTTTCCACGAGATTTTGTCATGCATGGCATTTATATCGATGATAAAGAAGAAAGCATTTGACACAATGCTTTCTTTTTGCTATATATAAATTGTCATCAGTACTACACAAAACATAGCGGATAAATAGGATTTAGGAGGGCAAATATGGATGAGCTGCATCAGAAATACGCAAGGCTAGGGGATATTCTGCGCGGGCTCGGCAGCGTGGCCGTGGCGTTCTCGAGCGGCGTGGACTCGACGTTCCTCGTGCGCGCGGCGCATGACGTGCTCGGGGCTAAGGCCGTGGCCTTCACGGCGAAGTCGGATTTTGTGCCGCAGCGGGATGTCGACGAGGCGGCGGCGTTCTGCCGGGCGCTCGGCGTTGAGCACGTCGTCGTGCCGTTCCCGATTCTCAGCGTGCCGCATGTCGCGGAGAACCCGAAGGACCGCTGCTACTATTGCAAGCACGCGCTGTTCTCGGAGATGAAGGCGCAGGCGGCCTCGCGCGGCCTCGCGGTGGTCGTCGACGGGTCGAACCTCGATGATGACGGGGACTACCGGCCGGGACATCGGGCACTCGCGGAGCTCGGCATCGTGAGCCCCTTGCATGAGGCCGGGATGTACAAGCAGGATATCCGCGACCTCTCGCATGAGCTCGGGCTTCCGACCTGGGACAAGCCGAGCTTCGCGTGCCTCGCCTCGCGTTTCCCGTACGGGCATGTGCTGACGCCGGAGGGCCTCGCGCGCGTCAATACGGCGGAGGAGTTCCTGATGGCGCACGGGTTCCGCCAGTTCCGCGTGAGGGATCATGGCGATATCGCGCGGATCGAGCTGCCGCCGGAGGACATCGGCCGCCTGCTGGATCCAGAGCTCCGCGTGGCCGTCACCGAACGCCTGAAAGGGCTCGGCTATCTCTACGTGACGCTCGATCTCGAGGGCTACCGCACCGGCGCGATGAATGAAGTGCTGAAAAAAGAATAGGCATAGCAAAAGAGCGGTTCGAATCATCGAACCGCTCGTCGTTCTCATAAATGGTGGAGATGAAGGGGTTTGAACCCTCGACCCCCAGATTGCGAACCTGATGCTCTCCCAGCTGAGCTACATCCCCATGTCCTTGAGAACAAAAACAATTATAGCACAGCAGGCACCCCTTTGCAACCCTTTTTTGAGAAAAAGAAATTTTTCACAAGCCGTATAAAAAAAGAAAGAACAGCAGGAAATCAGAGCGCAATGTAGAAAAATAGAAGCAGGTGGCTCTTGCCGGTGTAAAATTGCTTTCCATAACCCATCAATGATATTTATAGCGGTTATGCGTAATTTGTATGCGATAAATCATAGCTATTTTTCGTACTTCGTTGTATAATATACGTATTGAAGTTTATTTATTCATCAATTTTATTACCGGCCACGAACCTGCAAGATAGATGCTGTGTTTCTTGGACTTTTTGGAGAGAGCTTTGAAGTCCATGCATCTTTCAGAGAAGATGAGGAGGTAACGACGTGGAAAAACGGGAGAGCTTATGGGACAGATGCCTGCATAAGGGCATCAGCCGCAGAAATTTCATCAAGGGCTGTGTTGCCCTGACGACTTTGATGGGATTGTCGACGGACAACCTGCAGAAGGTCGTTGCGGCGGCGGAGAAAAAACCGCTGCCGGTCGTCATCTGGATCCACGGGCACGAGTGCACGGGCTGCGATGAGTCGTTCATCCGCTCGGCTTCGCCGCTCGCATCGGATGTCGTCCTGAGCCAGATCGACCTCGAGTACGATCATCTGCTCAGCGCCGCTTCGGGCGAGCCGTTCGAGCAGCACCTCGAGGAGATCATCCAGAAATTCAAGGGCCAGTACATCCTCGCCGTCGAGGGTGCGGCCTGCACGAAGGACAACGGTGTCTACTGCATGTCCGGCGGCCACACGTTCACGCATACGCTGCGCCATGCGGCGGAGAACGCTGCCGCGGTCATCGCCTACGGTACCTGCGCGGTTTCGGGCGGCATCCAGGCCGCTTCGCCGAACCCGACGGGTTCGTCCGGCATCTCGCATTTCACGAGCAGCACGCCGGTCGTCAACGTGCCGGGCTGCCCGCCGATTCCAGAGGTCATGACGGGCGTCGTCATGCATGTCGCGCTGTTCGGCAAGGTTCCGCCGCTCGACGGGCAGGGCCGTCCGAAGCAGTTCTACGGCAACCGCATTCATGACACCTGCTACCGCCGTCCGTTCTTCGACGCGGGCATGTTCGCGGACAGCTTCGACGACGCGGGCTCGAAGGGCGGCTGGTGCCTGTACAAGCTCGGCTGCCGCGGCCCGGAGACCTACAACTCCTGCGGCAACCTGCGCTGGTTCCAGGGCATGAGCTATCCGATCCAGTCCGGTGCGCCGTGCATCGGCTGCTCGAACGCGAACTTCTGGGATTCCGGCAAGTTCTCGGAGCGCCTGCCGAAATACGGCCAGCCGATCGGCGATGTGGATAAGATCGGCGCAGCGATTGCCGGCGTGACGGCGGTCGGTGTCGTCGCGCACGGCGCGGCTTCCGTCGTACAGAAGAAGAAACGCATCGCAGCGGAAAAGGCCGAGAAAGGGGCAGGTGAAGAATAATGAAACATGTAGTAGTAGACCCGATTACCCGTATCGAGGGGCACCTCCGCGTCGAGGTCAACGTCGATGAGGGCAGCGGCAAGGTAACGGACGCCCTTTCCTCCGGCACGGCATGGCGCGGCCTCGAGCTCGTCATGAAGGACCGTGACCCGCGTGACGCATGGGCATATATCCAGCGCATCTGCGGCGTCTGCACGACGGCGCACGCACTCGCTTCGCTGCGCGCTGTAGAGGACGCACTCGGCATCACGATCCCGAAGAACGCGAACTACATCCGCAACATCATGGCGGCGACGCTGACGGTGCAGGATCATATCGTGCATTTCTATCATCTGCACGCGCTCGACTGGGTTTCCCCGGTCGCTGCGCTCAACGCAGATCCGGTCGCGACGGCAAACCTGCAGAACACGGTGCTGAACACCTACAAGCTGCCGTTCCGCGCACCGGGCTCCGACGTTCCGGCGACGGAGGCCTATGACCATGCGTTCCCGGCCGCAACGCCGCAGTATTTCGATGAAATCAAGAACAAGATCAAGGCGATTGTCGACAGCGGCCAGCTCGGCATCTTCTCAGCGAACTGGTGGGATCATCCGGATTACAACCTGCTCCCGCCGGAAGTGCATCTGATGGCGGTCGCACATTATCTCGAGATGCTCGACAAGCAGCGCGAGCTCGTGACGCCGCATGTCATCTTCGGCGGCAAGAACCCGCATCCGCATTATGTCGTCGGCGGCATGCCGTGCTCCATCTCGATGGATGACGGCAACGCGCCGGTCAACTCCGCGCGCCTCGGCATCGTCGACCGCGCGATCAACCTCGGCCGCACGCTCGTCAACAACTACTATATCCCGGATCTGCTCGCGATCGGCACGGCATTCGTCAAGGCCGGCCGCGTCGATGGCGGCGGTCTCGCGAAAGAGCGCGTGCTCGCCTACGGCTCGTATCCGATTGAGCCGTACTCCGGCACGACGAACGGCGACTTCTTCAAGAACCTGCTCGTCCGTTGCAACGGCGTCGTCGAGGATTTCGGCAAGGGCGTCGAGAACGCGCAGTTCAGCGAGATCAATGCGGACGACGTACAGGATCCGTCCGTGCTCACCGAGAGCGTCGAGCATTCCTGGTACAAATACAAGGGCAGCGACAGCGACAACCTGAACCCGTGGGACGGCGAGACGGAGCCGCATTTCACGCATCCGAAAGTCGGCACCGATACCGAGTGGAAAGAACTCGATGAGCAGGGCAAGTACTCCTGGCTCAAGACGCCGAAATGGCGCGGCAAGCTCTGCGAGGTCGGCCCGCTCGCCCGCTACATCGTCATCTACACGAAGTATAAGAAGGGTCTGCTCGGCGACCTGACCTGGGCCGAGAAGATGATGGTCGACCAGATCGAAGCCGTCTCGAAGGTCCTGAACCTGAAGCCGGAAGTCTGGATGCCGACGATGGTCGGCCGCACGGCATGCCGCGGCCTCGACTGCCAGCTCAACGCCGAGATCAACAAGTTCTTCTTCGACAAGCTCGTCGCGAACATCAAGTCCGGCGATACGACGGTCGCGAACATGGAGAAATGGGATCCGGAGAAATGGCCGAAAGAGTGCAAGGGCGTCGGTCTCTACGAGGCACCGCGCGGCGGCCTCTCGCACTGGATCGTCATCAAGAACGGCAAGACGGACAACTATCAGTGCGTCGTCCCGACGACCTGGAACGCGTGCCCGCGTGACGACCAGGCCGGCCATGGCGCCTATGAGAAGGCCATGATGGATACGCATGTCGCGATCCCGGACAAACCGCTCGAGATCGTCAAGGTCATCCGCTCGTTTGACCCGTGCATGGCCTGCGCGACGCACATGTTCAATGCGAAGGGCGAGGAGATCCGCGTGCTCACGACGGATCCGTACTCCGGCACCCATGTTGAGGAGAAGTAAGGACCAGACCAAGTTCATAGAGAAGAAAGGGAAAGTAGAATGAAAGAGGAAAAACGGAAAGTCTACTACCTGTTCAGTCCGTTCCTGCGGATTTTCCATTGGATCATGGTCCTCTCCATCGTCGTGCTCTTTGTCACGGGCATCCTGATTGCGAAGCCTGTGACGGTCATGGGACTTGAGCCGACTTTCACGTCCATGTCCATGGATTGGGTAAGAAACATTCATTTCATCTTCGCGTTCCTGTTCTGCGCTTCGTTCATCCTGCGCATCTACGGGTTTATCGTGAACAAGGGCGACCGCCTGTTCCCACGCGTCTGGGAAGGGCATTTCTACAGCGAGACGCTGGACGTCGCCCTGCATTATATGCTGCTGAAGCCGTCCCATGCGCCGTTCCTGCGCAACCCGCTCGCGCGCATGTCGTACGCCGGGCTCTACGCGATGGTGCTCGTTGAGATCCTGACCGGATTCGCGATGTACTATATGACGGAGCCGAGCAATATCGGCGGCATGCTGTTCGGCTGGGTCAACGTGATCCTCGGCAACGAGATGATCACGCACTGGGTTCACCACATCGTCGCGTGGCTCATCATCGTCTTCGCCATCGGCCATGTCTACATGGTCCTGCGCGCCGACATGATGGAGGCAGAGGGCGAGGCTTCCTCGATGTTCTCGGGGGTCAAGTTCCTCGAGCATACGCCGAAGGATGAGAACGAAGTGGAGCCGCCGATCGGCGAGAAGTAAGACTAGTTTAGGAGCGATCAATCTATGTGCAAAGAATGCGGCTGCGGCCAGACGAATGGCAATACGCGTCTGCAGTTCCTCGTGAAGGGCTACACGGAGGACGGTGCGAAGGAAGTCGAGAAGAAGCTTCTCGGCCTGCCGGGCGTCGTCTACGTGCATATCCATTGGCATGAGGGTGAGACGACGGTGGACTACATGCCGTCGAAGACGAAGCTGACGGAAATCCTGAAGGTATTTTCGGACCGCGGGCTTGAGGCGGAGCTGTAAGAGCGGCTTCATCCACAGGCAGCGGATTTGAGGGAAAGCGCCTTTCCTGTTAAAATGAATGGGAACAGGCGCTTTCTTATTTGGAGAAATATACGGGTGGGGGGTATGTTCGTTGCATGAAATGTCGATTGCCGAAGGCATCATGGACATCGTCAAGGACTACGCCGCCGAGAATCAGGCGAAAAGCGTGAAGAAGATCGGGCTGCGCATCGGCGCGATGGCCGGTGTCGTCGAGGAGTCGCTGCGGTTCAGCTTCAACATGCTCGCGAAGGGGACGCCGGCAGAGGGTGCGGAGATTGTCATCGAGACCGTGCCGCTCACGGGGCGCTGCACGAAATGCGGCCGGGTGTTCCCTATCGAGGGCTATAACTTCTGGTGCCCGGAGTGCAAGGACGGCGTGCTGAAGGTCGAGACCGGCAACGAGATGCAGGTCGAGTATCTGGATATGGAATAGGAGGAATCCCATGGAAGTCAAGGTCATGAAGAACATTCTCGGGGAGAACGACCGCATCGCGGCGGAGAACCGGGCGATGTTCCAGGAAAAAAAGGTATATGTATTGAATCTCATGGGCTCGCCGGGCGCCGGCAAGACCTCTGTGCTCGAGAAGACGATGGAATACCTCAAGGACAAAGTGCACATGGCGGTCATCGAGGGCGATCTTTTCACGAGCAAGGACGCGGAGCGCATCGAGAAGCACGGCGTGCCGGTCATCCAGATCAACACGGCCGGCGGCTGCCACCTCGACGCGCCGATGGTGCAGCAGACGGCGAAGGATCTCGACCTCGATGGGCTCGACCTGCTGATCGTCGAGAACGTCGGCAACCTCGTCTGCCCGGCGGATTTCCCGATCGGCGCGGATGACAGCGCGGTTGTCCTGTCCATCACTGAGGGCGAGGACAAGCCGATGAAGTATCCACTGATCTTCAAGGAGTCCTCCATCGTCCTGCTGAACAAGGTCGACCTCGTGCCGTATTGCAATTTCAGCCTCGCGAATGCCGAGGAGGATATCGATACGCTGAATCCGGGCGTGAAGGTCGTCGAGGTCTCCTGCACGAAAGATCAGGGCATCGAGGATTGGTGCGGCTGGCTCTTGCAGAAGGTCGCGGAAAAGAAGGGAGCCCAAGCATGAGTGACGCATTCGGGAACGGCGCGGAGAACGCGACGGATCTCGCGGACGTCTTGCATCCGGCCGAGGTCACGATCCTCGGCGTCGGCAACGTCATCCTGCGCGACGAGGGCTTCGGCGTGCGCGTGGCGGAGTATCTGGACAGCCATTACGACTGGCCAGATAACGTCCAGATCGTCGACGGCGGGACGCTCGGCATCGAGCTCACGCAATACGTGACCGGCACGGAAAAGCTGCTCGTCATCGACTCGATCAACGGGCACGCGGCGCCCGGCACGGTGTTCCGCTTCGAGAACGACGCGGTCATGGCGCATTTTCAGGACAAGCTCAGCGCTCACGAGGTCGGCATTCAGGATGTGCTCGCATTGCTGACGGTCACGGGGCACAAGATCCCCGATGTCGTCGTCATCGGCGCGCAGCCGTACGACCTCGAGGCGGGCGTCGAGCTGTCGGACGGCATGAAAGCGATTTTCCCGCAGATCGTCGAGCGGGCGCTCGGGGAGCTTGCGGCGTGGGGCATCGAGCCGAAGCCCTGTGCAGATGCCGGTGACCTTGATCTGACGGTGGTACATGAAGAACTCACGCGCGGGTGCGCGGAGGACTGAGCGGCCGGCATTCTGTCCGGCCGTGGATTTAGGAGGGATAAAGCGATGTGTTTGGCTGTTCCAGCTAAGGTTGTCGCGCTGAAAGACGCGATCGGCAAGGTCGAGATCTCTGGCGTGACGCGCGATGTGTCGATGATGCTTCTTCCGGAGGCAAAGGTCGGTGACTTCGTGCTCGTCCACGCGGGCTTTGCGATGCAGATCGTCGACGAGAAGGACGCGCAGGAGACCGATGCGCTGCTCGCGGAGATGCACGGTGCGCCGCGCACGGTCAACGGATTGGAGGAAACCGTCGGTGGACAAGCAGACTAAGGCGCGCGAGCGCGCGGTCGCCAAGGAGCTGACCGCAGAGATCCGGCGCCTCGCGGCACAGCTCGACCATAAGGTACGGTTCATGGAGGTCTGCGGCACGCATACGGTCTCGATTTTCCGCGCGGGCATCCGCCAGATGCTGCCGGAGAACGTCGAGCTCGTCTCGGGACCGGGCTGCCCGGTCTGCGTGACGCCGGACGACTACATGGACAAGGCAATCACCTACGCGAAGCGCGAGGACGTCATCATCACGACGTTCGGCGACATGCTGAAGGTGCCGGGCAGTACGTCCAGCCTCATGGAGGCGAAGGCGGCGGGCGCGGATATCCGCATTGTGTACTCGCCGATGGACAGCCTGAAGGTCGCGCGGGAAAACCCGGAGAAAAAGGTCGTGTTCCTCGCGGTTGGCTTCGAGACGACGACGCCGACTGCCGCGGCGACGGTGCTCGCCGCGAAGAAAGAGGGATTGCAGAACCTCTACATGCTTTCGGCGCAGAAGCTCGTGCCGCCGGTCATGCACGCTCTGCTGCACGACCCGGAGGTACATGTGGATGGCTTCCTGCTGCCCGGCCATGTCTCGGTCATCACGGGCACGAAGGTCTTTGACTTCCTGACGACGGAATACCATATCCCAGGCGTCGTCGCGGGCTTTGAGCCCGTGCAGATCCTACGGGCCATCGTGCGGCTTCTGCAGCAGGTGACGCGCGGCGAGGCGAAGATCGAGAACGAGTACGAGGACGTCGTGACGCGGGACGGCAGCCCCGTCGCGCAGCGTGTCACAGATACGGTCTACGAGCCTGCGGACACGGGCTGGCGCGGCATCGGCATCGTGCCGAAGTCCGGCATGAAGATGCGCGAGGCCTTTGCGGCCTACGATATCGAGCGGCTGATCCCGCTCGACATCCCGATGGGCGAGAACAAGCCGGGCTGCCGCTGCGGCGAGGTGCTCCGCGGCATCGTGACGCCGCACGACTGCCCGCTGTTCGGCAAGGCCTGCGTGCCGACGCATGCGGTCGGGCCCTGCATGGTCTCGGTCGAGGGCGTCTGCGCCGCATACTATAAATACGGTCAGGGGAGGTTCCATTATGGTAAATGATCGTGTAACGCTCGCGCACGGCGCGGGCGGCAAGATGAGCCACGAGCTCATGGAGCGGGTCCTGCTGCCGGAGTTCGGCAACCCGTATCTGAATGAACTGCACGACGGCGCACAGGTATCGATGAGCGGGCGGATCGCCTTTACGACGGACTCTTACGTCGTGCAGCCGCTGTTTTTCGCCGGCGGCAACATCGGCAAGCTTGCGGTCTGCGGGACGGTCAACGATCTCTCGATGACGGGCGCGGTGCCGCGCTATATCACCTGCGGCATGATCATCGAGGAAGGATTTCCGATGAAGGACCTGCGCACGATTGCGCATACGATGCGGCAGATGGCCGATGCGGCCGGCGTGCAGATCGTGACGGGCGACACGAAAGTCGTCGAAAAGGGGAAGGCCGACGGCATCTTCATCAACACGGCCGGCATCGGCGACATCATCCCCGGAACGCGGATCTCTCCGAAACGGGTCAAGCCCGGCATGAAGGTGCTGCTGTCGGGCTATATCGGCGACCACGCGGCCGCCGTGATGGCGGGCCGCCATGGGCTCGAACTGCCAGACTATATCCGCACGGACTGCGCGCCGCTGAACAAGCTGACGCAAGCGATGCTGAAGGCGTGCCCGGACATCGCGGTGCTGCGCGATCCGACGCGCGGCGGCGTCGCGGCAGTCCTCAACGAGATCGCGGAGGCATCGGGCTGCGGCGTGCTGATCGACGAGGATGCAATCCCGATTCACCCGGAGGTGCAGGGCGTCTGCGATATCCTCGGCTTTGATCCGCTCTACCTCGCGAACGAGGGCAAATGCATCGCATTTGTCCCAGCGGAAGCCGCAGAGGATGTGCTTTCCGCGATGCGCACGAACGTCTATGGCAAGGACGCGGTCATCATCGGAGAGACGACGGCGGACGCGCCCGGCCAGGTCGGCATGCGTACGAGCGTCGGTGGAATCCGCATCGTCGACATGCCGCTCGGCAATATCGTGCCGCGTATCTGCTGAGATTCCAGGAGAATCAGAATCGCCGCTGGCTTGACGTCGGCGGCGATTTTCTCTATAATGTGTTGTTGTGAATCGGTAACGCGGAACAAAGGCGGGGAGCGAAGAGTATGCGGCTTCGATTTGGATGGATGAAACGGATTTTACCGCTCGTATTTGCGGCGATGATGGTATTCAGTTCGGTGGCGATGGCAGCGGAAGATATGCGCTTTGTCGACGCGAACGGGGCGACGGGCTACTACGTGGACGTCGCGACGATTTCGTTCAAGGATACCAACGTCGTCGATGCGGATATCGCCGTGATTAAGGCGAAGGAGAACCGCCGGTTCATCTATGCTGTGGAGTTCGACCGGGAGAAGTCCACCTACCAGATTTCCCGCTCGACCGTGCAGGCCTACGATACGAAAGAGACGATCGAGACCAGTACGGAGACCGGCGGCCCGCAGCCCTACGGGGCCAGCTCGCCGATGAAGTCGATGGTCGACTTCATCTTCCAATTCCCACATAATGACTGACGACTGAATCCTGAAAGCCTTCCAAGCATCCGCCGGAAGGCTTTTCTTTCTAAGCGCTTTCTGGATTCCGGGCAAAAAAAGAACGCCCTCTGGCGCCTGAAAAGAGAAAACAAAAACAAAATAAGTGCTTTTGAGTAATGTCGATTGCTCGACAAAGCCCATTATACGGGAAACCGCGGCGTTTGTCCATAGGTTTTCTCAAAGAAAATGAAAAATTGATGTAAAATTTTATCGGGGGTGGAAGCATGGAACAGGCAGAGCTGCTGGATCGCAAAAAGCAGCATACGGCGCGTTTGTCCATCTTTTCCAATACGATCCTGGTCCTATTGAAGCTGATCGTCGGCTTCTCGGTCGGTGCGGTCAGCCTGATCTCAGAGGCCATGCACTCGAGTGTCGATCTGCTCGCATCGCTGATTGCATTCTGGGCCGTGAAGAAGTCGGTGGCGCCGCCGGATGAGGAACACGACTACGGGCACGGGAAGTATGAGAACCTTTCCGCTGCCGTCGAAGCCGTGCTGATTGTCGGCGCGGCGCTCGGCATCGTCTACGAGGCGATGAAGAAATTCCATGAGAAAACGGTGCCGGACGGACTGGAATACGGCATCCTCATCATGGTGCTGTCCATCGGCATCAACTTCCTCGTCTCGCGGCGGCTGGTCGCAGTCGGCAAGGAAACGCAGTCGCAGGCACTCGAGGCCGACGGCCTGCATCTGCAGTCCGATATCTGGACTTCGGTCGGCGTCCTCGCCGGACTGGCGCTCATGCAGGTTACGGGCTGGGCATGGATCGACCCGATTATCGCGATCTTTGTCGCCGGCATCATTTTCCGCGCCGGCGGCCATATGGTCCACGAGTCGGTCATGGCCCTGACCGATGAGAGCCTGCCGGAAAGCGAGGAGGAGAAAATCGGCCGGATCATCCGCTCGTGCCCGGAGGTGCGCGGCTATCACTGCCTGCGCACGCGGCGTTCCGGTTCCTACAATCTGCTCGACGTGCACGTGCTGTTCGACGGCCGTATGCACCTCGCGCAGGTGCACGCCATCTGCGACGAGATCGACCAGAAGATTCGCGCGGAGTTCGGTACGTTCGACGTGATGATCCACCCGGAGCCGGACGAGCACCATCAGGCGGAGACGAAGGTCACCGAGTATGAGAAGGCCCGCGAGCCGGCCAAGGAGATTCCAGAGGATTCTCTCTGATGGATTTTCGGACGAAAAATAAAAAATCAGAAGGAATCCGGCAGTCTTCTGTAGAATTAATCCAATCTAGAAAGATTTTATCCGGAACCAGATTATCTCATGGCCGTTTCCGATGGCTCTATCTATGGAAAGCGGCGGATAGGGAAAAGGGAGGAAATATCGTTGTTCAAGAAATTACTCAGCGCGTTTTTCTGCGCGGTGTTCCTGCTGGGGCTCAGCGGTTTTGTATCTGCTGCAGAGCCGGAGACCGTGCAGGCGAAGCTCACAGCGATTGAAAAGGATACCTACGGACAGGAGCAGACCGGTGCGCTGATTGACCGCATCAATAAGCTCGAGAAGGACTATGACGGCACGCACCGCCAGGGCAGCATGATGGCACGCGTCAATGCCATCTATCAGGAGGTCTACACGAACAGCAGCAAGCCGTCCGTGCTCGCGGATCTCAACGCCATCGAGTGGAACATCAACCATGAGGTCAGCATGCGCTCGGTGGACCAGCGCGTCGCGGACATGGAGATGAAGCTCAAGGGCGATACGAGCGAGGGCACCTATCAGCAGCGCATCCAGAACCTCTCGGAGCTCTCGTTCGGCACGACGTCGCTCCCGCTGAACCGCGTGACGGTACCGAAGAATACGCTGATCAAGGTGGCCCTCGTGACGCCGGTCAACAGCAAGAATCTCAAGAAGAACGACGTGATCCGCTATAAGGTCGCGCAGGACGTCGTCGTGAACGGCAACCTCGTCTTCGCGAAGGGCGCGCGCGGTGACGGCATCGTCACGAACGTCAAGCAGGCGCGCAATTTCGGCCGCAACGCGGAGGTCAGCATCGATTTCCGCCGGACGAAATCCATGGATGGGACGTATGTGGATACCTTCATCGGCGATGAGGCCAAGAAGGAAATGAAGCAGCTCGCTATCGCGGGCGGCGCCTCGCTCGCCGGCATCGCGATCTTTGGCCCGGTCGGCATCGTCGGCGGCGCGTTTATTCACGGCAAGGATGTGGATATCAAGGAAGGTACTGAGATGTATATCCAGACAAAAGCGGACACGGTGCTCTGGGGTGTCCAGACGACGCTGCAGTGAGCAGATAAGGGCATTCGCGCCTCCCGGCAGGGGGGCGTTTTTCGTGCACAGCTTTTCCTTTTCTCCCGAATGTGATACTATAAAGAGGTATAATGCTGCTCTGGAAGGAGTATGGAGCATGACAAGAAAAATGAGAAGAATCCAGCAGAGAAGGCGCAGGAGAGCCGGTCTCTGCTTTGGTATATTCACGGCACTGCTGTCGGTCACAGGCACAGAGAGCGTCGAGGCCGCCTATCATGCGGATTCCGATACCGGCGTCGAGGCGCTCGACTATATCGAGAACGAGCACCGTGCGGCGCGCGAGAACCGGCTGACCGACGAGCAGAAACAGCTGCTCGCCGATGCGCAGGCGATGAGCAAGCACCTGCGCCGTCCGGTGAAGCCGGGCGACCCGGCTCCTGTGGCTTTCGAGGGCGATGACCTGACCTACGACGAGCGCACGGGCGACTTCCTCGCGAAAGGCAAGGTCACGATCCTGCAGGCCGACGCGCATAAATTCCAGGGCGAGGAGATCTCCGGCAACACCGACAAGAAGCAGATCGTGGTGCCGGGGAAGGCCCATGTCCTGCAGATGACGCCGGGCGAGGTGCGCGTCATCCTCGACGGCTGTCAGATGAACTACAACTACGGGCTCAAGACCGGCACGATGGGCCAAGCCGTCGGCAAGGCGGGCAGCCTGTATATCACGGGCAAGCGGTTCGAGTTCTACCCGGATCACTTCGTTGTCTACGACGGCACCGAGACGAAATGCGGCGCGGAGAGCCCGGACTACCATCTCGCGGCCTCGAAGCTCACGTATTACCCGGATCAGACGGCTGAGCTCGAAAACGTGCGCTTCTATATCAAGCATGTCAAGATCATGCAGAAGAAGCACTACGTGACGAAGGTCGGCGCCGCGGCCGAGCAGGGCCTGAGCCTTCCGCGCGTCGGCTACAACAGCGAGGACCGCTGGCATCTGAAATGGCATCTCGATCAGGATCTTTGGAAAAATGTCAAGGCGAACGAGTTCATCCATGTGACCGGCGCGGACGGCTGGCGCTCGAACTACGATTTGACCTGGCAGAACGCTGGGCTCAGCACTGGCATCGTCTACGGGCATTTCGAGGATGGCGACGACAACTGGATCAAGAAGGAGCCGTCGTGGGTCACGCATTACGACCACCGGCTCGGCACGACGCGCCTGCATTACGGGCTCGATGGCGAGTACGGCCGCTGGTACGGCCGCGGCATCCACAGCACGCATACCTACGGCGGCGTGCGGCTCTCGTATGATCCGATCCGTTTCGGCCGGAACGTCCTGTATCTCGGGACGGGCTACGATGTGACGCGCGAGAATTACGACAATTCGCGCGTCGCGGGCATGCGCGGGGACGTCGTGCTGACGCGCGACTACGACCTGCGCTGGGCTTCGTACAGCGGCTTCCACTATAGCCGCCGCAACGACCGCAACTCGCTGTTCAACTACGACACCGACGATTATTCGAAGAAGCTCGAGAACGGCTTCAGCTACCGCATCGATGACAACAACCGCTTCGTCATGGGCACGAACTACGACCTCGACCACAGCAAGTGGGCGGATATCGACTATTACTGGTATCATTCCATGCATTGCTCGGAAATCATTCTGCGCTACCGTTCGCTGTCGAACCACTGGACAGTCCGCTGGCAGTTCACGCCGTGGTGATGAGGGGCCGGAAGGGAGACCGATGGTGCCTATGACGGCACCGATGGAGGAAAAATGGAGCAGGATTTAGCGAATCAGATACAGGGCTTTGCGAGGCGGCGGATCCTCGTCCTCGGCGACATGGTGGCCGACGTCTATCTCGACGGCCGGATTTCGCGCATCTCGCGCGAGGCACCGGTGCTCGTCCTGCAGCAGGTCGGGGAAAAGACCGTGCCGGGCGGCGCGGCGAACGTCGTCAACAACATCGCGACGCTCGGCGGTGAAGTCTACGCCGTCGGCCTGATTGGTGAAGATAAAGAGGCAAAGGGTCTCGTGGACGCCCTGCAGAAGAACGGCGCGCATACGGAGGGCCTGTTCGTGGATAGCGGGCGGCCGACGATTTCGAAGACCCGCATTATCGCGGGCGGCCGCGCGACGGTCAGCCAGCAGATCGTGCGCATTGACCGCGAGAGCCACGATCCGATGAACGAGGCTCTGGAAGGCCGCGTCGCGCAGTATATCCGCGGGCTGCTGCCCTCCATCGACGGCGTCGTGATCAGCGACTACGGTTCTGGCATGGTGACCGACGAGCTGAAAGACGAGCTCATCACCTACTGCCGCGCGCATGATATCCCGAGCATCGTGGACTCGCGCTACGCAATCCACCGTTTTTCCCGCATCGGCTATGTCAAGCAGAACGATGCGGAGCTCGCGGCGGCGGTCGGGCGCGACCTGCCGGACGAGGAGGCGCTCTACGCGGCGGGCAGGGAGCTCCTGCAGGAGCTCTCGGCAGACGGCGTGCTCGTGACGCGCGGCGAACTCGGCATGGTGCTGTTCGAGAAAAGCGGGCAGATCACGAACATCCCCGTCACGGATAAGAGCGAGGTCTTCGATGTGTCCGGTGCTGGCGACACCTGCGTCGCGGCCGTGATCCTTGCACTCGCCGCTGGCACGCTCCCTGCGGATGCCGCGCGCATCAGCAACTACGCGAGCGGCATCGCCGTGCGCAAGCTCGGCACGAGCACGGTCAGCATCGAGGAGCTCCGGAAGGCTTTGATGAAATAAAGGAGGGCACAATGCTCATTCCATCCGATAAGATCGAATCGTTTTGCGAGACGCTCCGCGAGGCGGGGCAGAAGGTCGTCTTCACGAACGGCTGCTTCGATATCCTGCACGCGGGCCATGTGAAATATCTCGAGACCGCGCGGTCGTTCGGCGACTGCCTCGTGCTCGGGCTCAACACGGACGCGTCCGTACGCGAGAACAAGGGCCCGGAGCGCCCCATCAACAGCGAGCTCGACCGCGCGGCGGTCGTCGGCGCCCTGAAGGCCGTCGACTACGTCGTGCTGTTCGGCGAGAAGACCGCGGAGACCATCATCGCGAAAGTCCGTCCGGACGTCTACGTCAAGGGCGGCGACTACACGCTCGATATCCTGCCCGAGGCGAAGATCGTGCAGGGCTACGGCGGCCGCGTCGAATTCGTGCCGATGGTCGCGGGCCGCTCGACGTCGAACGTCGTCGAGAAGATCAAGAGCATGGTGACGAAATGAAAGAACTACGGAACGTGCTGATCGTGAAGCTCAGCGCCATCGGCGATGTCATCCACGCGCTCCCCGTGAGCTACGCTATCAAGGAAGCCTATCCGGATGCCAAGGTTACATGGGTCGTTGAGCCGCCAGCCTACGAGCTGCTGACGATGAACCCGTGCGTGGACCGCGTGCTCGTCTTCCACAAGAAGGAGTTCCGGTCGGTCGGCGGTTTCCTGCGGCATTTCCTGCCATTCCGGCGGGAAATCCAGCGGGAACACTACGATGCCGTCCTCGACCTGCAGGGCCTCTTCAAGTCGGCGGCCATCGCGTACCTCACGAAGGCGCCGGTGAAGCTCGGCATGTGCGATATGCGCGAGGGCAGCGACCATGTGTCGAAGCCCGTCATCGGGCCGCACGCAGACGGCCATATCGTCGAGCGCTACCTCGACGTCGCGCGGGCGCTCGGCTGCCCCGTGAAGAAGGTCTCGTTCCCGCTCGAGGTTTCTGAGCGGGAGGCGGCCATCGCGCAGCAGCTTTTCCTGCAGGAGGGCGCGCATATGGAGAACCCGTACGTCGCGCTCCCCGTCGGGGCGAACTGGCCGAACAAGCGCTGGCCTGTGGAGTCCTTCGCGCGCCTCACGGGCTGGCTCTATGACCAGAAGATCGTACCTGTCCTGCTCGGCGGCGGCCCGGTCGACGCGCAGCGCGCGGCGGAGATTGCCGCGAAGGCGGAGATCCCGCCCGTGAGCCTCGTCGGCCGCACGAATTTCGCGCAGCTCACGGCCATCCTGCAGCACGCGGCATGCACGGTCGGCGGGGATACCGGCCCCGTGCACCTCTCGGCCGCGGTCGGCACGAAGACCATCATGCTGATGGGCCCGACCGACGCGAACCGCAACGGCCCGTACGGGCAGCCGGAGAACGCCGTAGAGGTGCCGCGCGACTGCAAGGGCTGCTGGAAGCGCGCGTGCCCGAAAGGGCTCGACTGCCTCGCGGCCATCACGCCCGAGCAGATCGAGCAGAGGATAGAGGGGCTCCTGGGCGGCGCCAGGGGCTGATCGCATCCCCCTTTTCATCACCTATCCCGCGGGGCTGACCCGCGGATCCATAACGAGAAAACGAGGTTCTTATGTTTCGTATCGGAAATCAACGGGAAAACCGTCTGGAGATGTTCTGGCACAATGTCCAGCTCGACTTGCGACTGTTCCTCTATGTGCTCGCGATGCTTTGCCTGTACCGCGTGCTGTTCATGGCCATCTACCACGGCTATATCGGACAGGATATGGGTGCGGGCGACATCCTGACCGCGAACTGGATGGGCCTGCGCCTGTCGCTGAAGACAGCCGGCTGGGCCGCGGCAATCCCGTTCGTTTTCCTGACGCTCATCCCGCTCGCCGTGCCGCGCTTCAACGGCATCGCGCGGAAGCTCCGCGTCGGCTGGGGCACGCTTGTCTCGTTCTTCTTCACCTTGCTGTTCATCGCGCGCTTCCCTTACTATGGGAAATTCCACGGCACCTATAACGCGCAGATGATGGCCGGCACGAAGGAGACGCCGGGCTCGGTCCTGAGCATGATGATCACCGACTACGGCCTGATCTGGCGCATGGCCATCGTCCTCGCGATTGCCGCGTGCTGCTATTTCCTCGTCAAGAAGATGCTGCACGCGCGCACATCCTCCCTGCCGCACTTCTTTGAGGGGCGCCCGCTCGTCTTTGCACCGTGCTTCCTCGTCGTGTTCGCCCTGTTCTTCCTGTTCGTGCGTTTCGGCGGTTCATTCGGCTTCGCGCATGGCATCAATTGGGAGAGCGCGAGCGTGACGTCCGACGACTTCCTCAACGAATGCGTGCTCGATGACGGGCAGGCGCTCTACCGCGTTTATCAGCAGAACAGCCGCATGAAGATCGGCACGATCGCCGGCGTGGACAAGGCGAACATCCGCGAGTACGCGAAATTCGTCGCCGGGCACAATGAGGAGAACGGCGACGACCTGACCCCGTACCTCGCGCGTCAGGCCAAAGGGCCGCGCATGAAGCAGCCGCGTCATATCTTCATCATCCTCGAGGAGGCCGGCGCGGCATGGCCGACCATGGACAAATACGCAGATCTGCATATCGCGGACGGCATCAAGAGCCTCATGGCCGCGCCGAACGGCTATACCTCGCACGCCATCATGCCGAACGGCGAGTACACGTCGCTCGCGTTCTGCGGCCTGATCTCCGGCCTCAACGATATGAAGGTCAGCGTCAACTCGCAGCCGCGCAGCCTCGAGGAGACCTACCCGACCGCCTTTGCGGCGCAGCTCAAGAAGCTCGGCTACACCGTCGATTTCTGGTATGGCGGGATGCCGAACTGGGAGAACATGAACCATTTCGCTCTGGCGCAGGGCTTCGACCATTTCTACGGCTATCCCGACATGCATGTGCCGAAGGTCAATACGTTCGGTACATCGGACGAATACATTTTCCATGCACTCGCCAATCATCTTGACGGTGAGCCGCCGACGGTGCATGTCATCATGACGGCCTCGAACCACCCGCCGTATAACGTCGACCTTGAGGCGGAGGGCTTCGACCTCGAGCACATGAAGGAGCTCACGCACGCGATGCCGGACGTCGAGAATCCGGATCAGCTGGCCAAGGAGCTCGGCCATTACTGGTACATGGACAAGATCGTCACGAACTTCATCAAGGAGACCGAGGCGAAATACCCGGACAGCCTGTTCATCGTGACCGGGGATCACGCGATCCGGACCGATCCAAATCGCCATCCGACGCTCTACGAGCATCAGGCCGTTGTGTTCCTGCTCTACGGCGCGGGTGTGACGAAAGACATCCTGCCGCCGAATGCGGCGGGGGGTCTGACGAACTTCCTGCCGACGCTCATGGAGCTCTTTGCGCCGAAGGGCTTCACCTACTACTCCATCGTGCCGAGCCTGACCGAGGAGCCGGACGGCATGGGCGCAGGATTCAATACGAGCACCTGGCTCACGCAGCAGGCGATGGGCAAGATCGAGACCGACCAGAGCGAGGCGCTGCCATGGACGGCGAACGGGGAATATGACGCCGACGCTGAGCGCGCCAAGGCGATGAAGTGGCTGCCGGCCGTCCGCACGATCTCGTGGTGGATGGCGACGCACGGCACCGACCTGAACGCTGAGCAGGGGCAGTAAGAGGATTCCTGCCGCAATCTGGGGAAAAGAAAGAAGAAAGGGAGTTATTTTCGCATGAGCGGAGACGTTCAGACGATTCTCGTCATCAATATGATGCATATCGGTGACCTGATGCTCGTGACACCGGCGCTGCGCGCGCTGCGCACAGCCTATCCGGACGCGCAGATCACGCTGCTGACGGACAAGGCGCTGAAGCCGCTGGTCGCCGAGAACCGCAACATCGACAAATGCCTTGCCTACGACAAGCACGGCAGGGGGCGCACGCTGCACGCGCTGCTGAAGTTCATCGCGGGCATCCGGCAGCGGCATTACGACCTCGTCATCAATCTGCACCGCAACGAACGCGCATCGGCCATCGCGGCCTTTTCCGGCGCGAAGCGCATCATCGGCTACAGCAAGCCGTTCTTCTCGCTGTTCTTCGACAAGGTCCTGCAGAATCCGTCCATCGCGCATCATGTCGGCTGGGGGCCGAACGGCATCTTCCCGCCGCACCGCTATGTGCCGGGCTGGAAACATCAGGTCGAGGCGCATTTCGACGTACTGCGCGAGGGCGCCGGGCTGAAGGAGATCGACGACCGCGGCCTCGAGCTCTGGGTGCCGATCGACACCGAGGAAAAGGCGGAACTCCTCTGGCAGACCGAGTTCCAGCCCGGGGAGAAGGTCATCGCGTTCAACATCGGCGCGAGCTGGGAGACGAAGCGCTGGCCGACCGAATACTTCGCGGCCTGCGCGCACCAGCTCATTCATGAGGGTTACGCCGTGGCGTTCTTCGGCGGTCCCGGCGATATCAAGCTCGTCGAGATGTGCACGCACCAGATCCCTGAGCAGCACAGCGACAAGATTCACGTGTTCACGGGCAAGGTCAGCCTAACGATGCTCGCGGCCCTGCTCTCGCGTTGCTGCCTGATGCTGACGACCGACTCCGGCCCGATGCATGTCGGCGTCGCGATGAACGTCCCGATCGTCACGATGTTCGGCGCCTCGCCGGTGCCGGGCTTCTACCCCTACGACAGCAAAGATATCCTCGTGCAGGCCGACGTCCCCTGCCACCCCTGCGGGCTCCACGAATGCCCGCGCGAGGGCGCGGAGAACTTCGCCTGCATGCGCGGCATCACGCCGGAGGTCGTGATGCGGTACGTCGAGGAACTGCTCGAGAAATACCGCGGCACGCCGGCGAGCGAGCTGCCGCCGCATCCCGGTCAGTACAAATGCCGCGTGGTGAAGCCATAAGGCGCAGAAGGAAAAGAGGGAATCCATGGAAACGATTGACAAACAGGAGCTCTACGATTTCGTCGCGCGGCCGACGCGCAAATGCCGCATCCTCGTCGTCGGCGACGTCATGCTCGACAAATACTACTACGGTGAAGTCACGCGCATTTCGCCGGAGGCGCCGGTGCCCGTCACGCATGTCCTCGGCAGCAAAGAGGCGCTCGGCGGCGCGGCAAACGTCGCACACAACCTCGCGCTGCTCGGCTGCGAGACCGCGATTGCGGGCTTTGTCGGCGATGACTACCACTGCCAGAGCCTGCTCGACAAATTCACGGCCTGCGGCATCGACTACCGCGGCTTGATCACGACCGACCGGCCGACGACGACCAAGCTCCGCGTCATGGGCGGGCACCAGCAGATGCTCCGCCTCGATTTCGAGGAGACCTCGCCGATCGAGGGGCCGTACGCCGAGCGCCTGCAGAACTACATTTCGCAGAAGCTCAAGGAGAGCCTCGACTGCATCATCCTCTCCGACTACGGCAAGGGAACCCTGACCGAGCACGCCTGCCAGAGCATCATCCGGGCCGCGCACGCGCACGGGGTGCCCGTCGTCATCGACCCGAAGGGCGCGCAGTGGACGAAATACGCGCAGGCCGACTACATCACGCCGAACCTCAAGGAGCTCAACGCCGTGCTGCTCGAGCCCATCAAGAACGAGGAGGCGGCCGTCGAGAAAGCCGCTCACTACGTCATGCGCAAATATCATGTCAAGAACGTCGTCGCGACGCGTTCCGAGGAGGGCCTGTCGCTCGTCACGGGCGAGGACTGCCTGAGCATTCCGACCAAGGCGCAGGAGGTCTTCGATGTATCCGGCGCCGGCGATACGGTCATCGCCGTGTTCGCGATGGGGCTCGGCGGCGGCCTGAAACCCGCGGAAAGCGCCTACATGGCCAACCTCGCCGCGAGCGTTGTTGTCGCGAAGCTCGGCACCTACGCCGTCAGCCGCGAGGAACTGCTCAATGTCTTGCAGGAAGTAAAGGAAAGGGAGAGCAAAAAATGATTATCGTAACGGGTGGAGCCGGATTCATCGGCAGCAATATCGTGAAAGAACTGAACCGCCGCGGGCGGACGGACATCCTCGTCGTGGACGACCTCAAAGACGGGCAGAACTACAAGAACCTGCGCGGCCTGCAGTTCATCGACTACCAGCACAAGGACGATTTCCTGAAATCCATCGAGGAAGACGATTTCGACGGCACCGACGTCGACGCCGTGTTCCACGAGGGCGCCTGTTCCGATACGATGGAGTACGACGTGAACTTCATGATGCGCGTGAACTACGAGTACTCGAAGGCCGTCCTGCATTTCTGCCTGCAGCACCGCATCCCGTTCCTATACGCATCCTCTGCGTCCACTTACGGCGCGGGCAAGAACGGCTTCACCGAGGGCGACGACTGCGAGGACGCGCTGAACCCGTACGCATTCTCGAAGCTCGCCTTTGACCGCTACGTGCGCCAGGTCATGCCGGAATCCCGCAGCCAGATCGTCGGTCTGCGCTACTTCAACGTCTACGGCCCGCAGGAGTTCCACAAGGGCAAGATGGCCTCGATTTTCCTGCAGCTCTACAACCAGATCAACGAGACCGGCAAGGCGCATCTGTTCGAGGGATACAACGGCTACGCCGACGGCGAGCAGCGCCGCGACTTCGTCTACGTCAAGGACGTCGTGAACGTCAACCTCTGGTTCTGGGAGAACAACGGCCCGTCCGGCATCTATAACTGCGGCACCGGCAACGCGCACAGCTACAACGAAGCTGCGCAGGCCGTCATCGACGCGATGGGCAAGGGCGAGATCGTCTACCGCGAGTTCCCCGAAGTGCTCAAAGGCAAATACCAAAGCTTCACCGAGTCCGACCCGACCCATCTGCTCGCGGCCGGCTACGACGAGGGCTTCCACGACATGCACGACGCCGTAAAGGAATACGTCGACTTCCTGAACGCCGGCGGATACTTCACCTATGGGAAATAAGGACAAAGCGGCCGATACGATATCCACGCCACAGCAGGGGGATGGGACGCCAAAGCGCCGCGCCGTATTCTTTGACCGCGACGGGACGCTGAACGTCGACATCCACTACCTCCACCGGCCCGAGGACTTCATCTGGACGCCAGATGCCAAAGAGGCCATCCGGTACGTCAACGACGCCGGATACCTCGCCATCATCATCACCAACCAGAGCGGCGTCGCGCGCGGCTACTTCCCCGAGCGCGCCGTGCGCAGCCTCTACGACTGGATGAACGCTGAACTGAAGGAAATCGGCGCCCACCTCGACGCCCTCTATTACTGCCCCCACCACCCCGAGGCCAGACTCCCGCAATACCGCAAGACCTGCACCTGCCGGAAACCCGCCCCGGGCCTTGTCAACAAAGCCTGCGAGGCGTATGCTATAGACAAGGAGAAATCCTGCTTCGTCGGCGACACCGAGACCGATATGCTCTGCGCAAAAAACGCCGGCATCCGCGGCATCCGCTACACCGGCGGCAGCCTGCTCGAGCTCTTGCAAGAAAAACTTTGATTTATGAAGAATATGACAAAATATGAGATTTTTGTTCGCGCGCTGACGAATCTCCATGAAATCGAAACCGAAGAACCGCCCTATGATGTGATTACAATGACAGGGATGGTTTTTCTGTTCAAAATATGTTTCGACCAAACATGGAAAGCTATGAAGGAGCAACTGGAGCTCTGTGGCTATGGTGATCATCGGACGGGTTCCCCAAGGGCGGTCATCAAAATGGCGTATCAGGCTGGGATGATACAGGACGAACAACTATGGCTTGACGCGCTGACGGCACGGAACAACGTAGCGCATAGCTACAACGAAAACATCGCGATGGGAATCATCAAAGAAAGCAGAGAACGCTTCATCCCCATGTTCGAAGCCGTGAAGCGCGAGCTGAAACAGAACTGGATCGGTTGAATGTTTTTCGAGTGCGTCAGAACAGAAAGAGATACAGGGACTAGGTTCGTGTAAAGGGGTGCAAGGATATGGGAAGAGACTCTAAAGCTTCAAGATTGGCCGTTCTGATCTTGACGAAAAATGAAGAAGATAATATTGTCGACTGTATCCGTTCGGCTTCTTTTGCGGATGAAATCGTCGTTGTAGATTCGGGGAGTACCGATCGGACCAAAGAATTGGCTGAGGGCCTTGGCGCAAAGGTCGTTCTGCACCCCATGACCGAAGAAGGTTTCGCCGGACAACGGAATTTTGCCCTAACACAAACGACTGCGGAATGGGTATTTTATCTGGACGCCGATGAGAGAGTGATCAAGGAAGCAGTTCCGGGTATCCAGGCTATCGTAAAAGATAACATCCCTGCAGTCTATCAGGTAGAACGCAAGAATGTCGTATTCGGACAGATGATGCATTATGGCGGCCATCGCCCCGATTACCCTACACGATTATTCCCTCGGACGGGAATACAGTGGACAGGAAAAGTCCATGAAGGGGTCGAAACAGATTTAGTAGAAAAAGAATTGAAGAATTGTTTAATACATAATACCTATACGACATGGGCCCAGTATTTTGAAAAGACAAATCATTATACAACCTTATCTGCGCAGAGCATGTTTGACCGCGGAAAAAGGGTTAATAATATTGGGGCGTTATCGCATGGGTTATTTGCTTTTATAAAGTCTTATGTCTTGAAGCAGGGAGTTCGCGATGGATATTTGGGTTTTGTCATGTCATTGATGGCAGCGTATGCTTCACTCGCGAAATATCTGAAGCTGAAGAATCTATATCGTTTAGAAGCCAAGGAAAAGTGATGGAGGGTTCAGATTGCGCTTAATACAGATAGCACATGCCCTGACGCTGCATGACGGTGCAAGCAAATTCGTCCAAAAGCTGGATGGGATGTTCCAGAAAATGGGGTATGAGACGGAGATTTTTGCTCATAAACTGGATGAGCGTATAAAGAATCGTCATATTCGTACGACGGACGAATTCGATGGGACTTCGGAAGATATAGTCATCTATCATATGACTACCGGGACGAGCTTTAACAAATGGGTAGCGAAGTACCCATACAAAATTGTACTTTATTATCACAACATCACACCAGCGAAATTTTTCTTTGGAAATGCATGGGGATCTTGGCTTAAATGCATCCAAGGGCGGCATCAACTGAAATCAGTTGTCAGAAATTCTTTTTTTGCTTGGGCTGCTTCCGAGTATTCATGTAAGGAGCTTCGTGATTTGGGATTAAAGGATGTCAAGCCTTTAGCAGCGATCGTTGAACCAGAGAAATTTTTAAGCAGTCCAGTAGTATCTACATTGGTGGATAGGTACAGAGATGATCGACTTAATCTGCTGGTTGTAGGGCGCGGCGTGCCACATAAGAAGCAAGATGAAGCGATTGAAGTAGCAAGATATTATAAAGAAAATGTAGATAAAAAGGTGCGACTGATTCTTGTCGGCAATATGAAACCATCTTTTGAGAAGAAACTGCATCGAATGGTTTCTGAATATGATATGGAGAATGATGTCGTTTTTGCAGGAAGCGTCTCAAACGAGGAGCTATGCACATGGTATCGCATCTCGGACGCTTTGCTTTGCCTTAGCGAACACGAAGGATTTTGCGTTCCCTTGATTGAGGCAATGATTTTCGATAAGCCGGTGTTTGCCTATGCAGCGGCAGCTGTGCCAGAAACAGTCGGTAAAGCGGGAATTTTGTTAACAGATAAGAACCCGGAACACATTGCCCGTGAAATTTATGATTCTCTGCATAATGAGAAGGTCTTACGGCGGCTGAAAGAGGAACGTCCAAAACGACTGCAAGCGTTATCATACGAACGGATTTATGACCAAGTCCGTATGGATATGGAGCATATTATTTCTTTGTGGAGACAGAGCAAGGACGTATAAAATACAAGATTTTGAATCGGAGGAAGAACCGTTGGAAAGTTATATCGCGATTGGCAAGCGGATTTATCGGACAGAAATTTGGCGAGAGGCAAGACGTCTGGTGATTTTTGTCGGAAGATGTCTGTTGCACCAAAATCGTATGAAAAGGCTTGATACGTTCTTTCACAAAGATACTCTTACTGAAAAATTCATTCAGGAATATCCCTATGCGTATGAGCAACCAACCCGCGCGTTCTTCTATCATCGTTCGACATTTCATGAACGAGCGACGCTATTGGAGAATCATATCGATTTTTTGCAGAAAAAATTCTACCCAGAGGTGTTTTTGCAATTCTATCGGCATGAGGATTTAGTCCTTTGGAGCAATGAAGGTGAAGAAGGTATTCCTCTCCACCTCGCGTTATATTTTGAACCCGGACAACGGAAAGAAGGCTTGTTGTCTGTTGTGCTGCGCAGTGGTGATGGCCGCCCGATTTATCAGATGATTTTTTGGATTTCTCCGAATAAAGATGGAGAGTGGTCGCTTTGGATTGGCGCGATGCAAGGGCCCAATATGGATCATGCTAAAGAGCTGATCAAGAAAATCACAAAACAATGTCATGCTTACAGAACAAAGAACCTTATTCTGCATGCTACGCAGGAAACAGCAAGGGCAATGGGACTCAAACATATCTATGCTGTTACAAATCAGGGCTACTACGCAAATAATCATGTACGCCGTGATCGCAAGCTAAAAACGGACTTCAGCAAGTTTTGGAAAGAGTCTGGTGGCACGCCATGCGAAGATGAGCGTTTCTACGAACTTCCGATGGTTGAGTATCGGAAAAGCATGGAAGAAGTTCCAACAAGGAAACGAGCCGTTTATCGCCGTCGTTATACTCTTTTGGACGAAATCGACACATCAATCCTTCAGAATATGGAAAAGGTGATGAAGGTGAAGCTCAATGTATAAATTCGAAGAATATCTTCAGAATCATCGTGTTCTGATTTTGGATGGATCGAAACGGTTGGCGAAATACCCGAATATTACTTTAGATCGCATTTATCGCCCATTGAGGCATAAATGGGAGCGGGATTGGCGCAAAGTATATGAGCACGTTTCTTTTTTGAAAAATCGGCAACAGTGGTATGGGGATTGGGCAAATCATGCAACTGGCTATGATATGGCCATCTTCATCAACGGGATACGTGGACGCGATGTTATTGAGTTTTTCCGTGAGAAAAATCCTCATGCGCGGATTATCATGTATTATGAGACGCCGGTGGAGAAAAGAAATAAACCCAGGGATTATCAGGGACTAGGTGTCGAGTTCGTTTCATTTGACCGGGATGACTGCGCAAGATGGGGAATGAAATATTCTCACTTCTATTATGATTATTACGAAGGAACCATTGATGATCTGCGGAGAGAGCAGCAAAACTTTGAAGTAAATAACGATATCTACTTTTGCGGATATGACAAGCATCGTTTGGATTATCTGATTGATTTGCAGAATCAGTTCCGCGCATTAGGGTATAGCAACAAGATGATTGTGGTCCGGACGCCACATAAGCATTATGCAAGAAGATACGAGAAATACCTATCACCAGGGCGGTTTCCATATCGTGTCCTTGCAGAAGGAATCTATCAATCAAAGGCGATTCTGGACATAGTTGAACCGGGCCAGCGCGGAATTACGTTGCGCCCGATGGAATCGATTTTCTTCCGCAAGAAATTGATTACGAATAACCCGTATATTGTAAATTATGATTTTTATCGCAAGAATAATGTGTTCATTATCGGACAACAACCGTTGACGGAAATAGAGGAATTTTTGAGGGTACCGTATGAAGAAGTTCCGTTAGAAATCGTGCAGAGATACACGGTAGAATCGTGGATGGAGCGATTTTTTACGAAATAATAGCTATAGTATTCATTTCCATATTGCATAGCGATTGTCTTTTTATAGAAAAAGGGTGAGTAGGTTGATTATTACCCGCACACCGTTCCGGATGTCATTTTTTGGTGGAGGAACGGATTTAGCTTCATTTTATGAGGAATACGGGGGCTCGGTGTTGTCGACGACGTTCGATAAATACTGTTATGTGAATGTCCGGCACTTGCCTCCTTTTTTTGATTATCGCACACATTTGACATACTCGCAGCAGGAAAAGGTCAATTTAGTGGATGAGATTCAGCATCCATTGATTCGTGAGGCGATGCGATTTCTGGATATACGCCAAATCCGTCTGATGTATGATGCGGATCTTCCTGCACGGACGGGGCTGGGAACAAGCAGTTCTTTCGCAGTGGGGATGCTTAACGCATTTTATGCATTGAAGGGAAAGCAGGTAGACAAGAAGCGCTTAGCAGATGAAGCAATTTATCTGGAACGTGTGATGTGCAAAGAGGCTGGCGGAATCCAAGATCAAATTGCGGCAGCTTTTGGCGGGCTAAATCGTATCGATATGGATCGCAATGGCTACACAGTAAAACCAATCATTATCTCCAATCAGCGTAAACGCGAGCTGAATGATCGATTGATGCTCTTTTTCACTGGCTTTACCCGATTTTCTGCAGATGTGCAAAAGAAGACCAGCCAAGACATGCCGGGAAAGGTTCGGCAGTTGTTGCGAATGAAAGATATGGTAGATGAAGCAGAAAGGATTTTGATTTCTAAAGGCAGCCTAGATGATTTCGGACGTTTGCTCCATGAGTCGTGGAAACTGAAGCGCGGACTGTCTTCGGGGATATCCACAAATGCCATTGATGAGTTCTATCAGAAAGCTATCAAGGCTGGTGCACTTGGCGGGAAACTTCTTGGTGCTGGAGGCGGCGGTTTTCTGCTATTTTATGTTGTGCCTGAGAAGCAGCGGATAGTGAGGGAAGCCCTCAATGATTTATTGGAAGTTCCATTCCTTTTTGAAAACAGCGGGACAACAATTGTGCATTATACTGCCGAGGACTACGAACTGGAGGAAGAACAGTGAGGAAATCATTAGGAGAAGCCGTCGTCCTTGCTGGCGGCTTTGGAACGCGTCTTCAGTCCGTTGTATCAGATGTTCCGAAACCGATGGCACCGATGGACGATAAGGGCACGCCTTTTCTAGCCTATGTGCTGGATTTTCTGATAAAGCAGGGAATCGCTCATATCGTTTTATCGGTCGGTTATAAGGCGGAGGTTATTCATCAATACTTTGGCAGTAACTATTGTGGAATTCCTGTAGACTATGTGGAGGAAAGCTCTCCACTTGGTACGGGAGGCGCGGTTAAAAAGGCATTGACTCGTTGCCAAGATGAGAATGTTTTTGTCTTGAATGGGGACACCTATTTCGATGTGAATCTGGTAGAAATGCGAGGAATACATGAGAAATGCAAAGCAGATTTCACGTTAGCCGCGAAGAAAATGTACGATTTTGACCGTTATGGAACCCTGCAACTGGATGACGCGGGACGTGTGGTTGGATTTGCAGAAAAGAAGTATTGTGTACAGGGATACATCAATGGTGGAATCTACTACATGCGGAAAAAGTTGTTGGATGATGTATCCGAAGAAAAATTTTCCATAGAAAAGGATTTCTTAGAAAAGTGCTTGGAAGAAATACGCATACAGGCATTTTTTTCTGAAGAGTATTTTATCGATATTGGAATTCCAGAAGATTATGAGCAAGCGCGGAAATATTGGAAAGCCAAATCTTTGTCAGCGTATAATGCTTTTGTGAGAGGAAATATATGAAATTTGTTATTGCTTCGCCGCGGCAGACTGGTGGAGGACCGATTGTTCTGTATAAACTCGCTAAAGTGTTACAAGAACAGGGATATGATGCGTCTGTATTCAACCTCGATAAGCCATCGGATAATAGAAGAATTTTTTATTTTCATTATCTGACATCTATGATAGAAGAAGGCATAAGATCTTTTCGGATAAAGCTATTCCCTTATTCTGATTGCGCAAAACGTCATTATCAAGGCTATGTCTATATCCCGGTAAAAGGATGTAGGATGAAATACGTACCTTGGGTCGATAGTGATACTGTAGTAGTTTACCCTGAGACAGTGCGTGGTAATCCATTGCATGCTACAAACGTTGTAAGATGGTTATTATACTTTAACCAGTATCCAGAAGATGAGCATTGGTATTCTTCTGATGATTTATTCGTTTCTTATAGAGAAAAATTTTTTAATAAAAAGCTCAATCCGAATAATAATCTTTTAAAAATATTTCATTTTGATAAAGAACTCTACCGGAGGGTAAATGAAGGAGAGAGAAATGGGGTTTGCTATATCATTCGCAAAGGGAAACATCGCAAAGATTTGCCCTCAAAATACGATGGCCCAATCCTAGATGACTTGACGGAAGTTAAAAAGGTAGAAATTTTAAATAGGTGTAAAATATGTTATTTATATGACACGCAGACGACGTATGCAGAGATTGCTGCACTATGTGGATGCATTCCTATAGTCGTCATGGAATCAGGAAAAACTAAAGCGGATTATATTACAGTAGAGGACCATAGTTGTGGGATTGCCTATGGAGATTCCTCAGAGGAAATTAGTGAAGCGATTAGGACACGATCAGAGGTGATCCATCGTATAGATAAAAAAATAAGTGAGAATAATGAAAATGTACTTAGATTTGTAGAATTGTGTAGACAGCATTTTGACTTGAACTAAAGAGTATAATGGGTTCATTATGGACTAATGTATGGATTCCCGCCAGAAATTTGCGAAAAATCACAATAGGGAACGTGATCCATTACTGAGCCTAGAAAGGATACAATGGAAAAACTTCTGATATTAGGTGGCTCATATCAACATAAAAAAATAGTTTATGCTGCAAAAAGGATGGGTTTGAAAACTTATGTTACTGACTATAACCCTATAGAGAAATCCCCTGCCAAACGAATTGCCGATGTATCACTCAGTATAGATATTATATAATGGAATCATGAATTGAGACCATGTTCGAAAATTTTAGATGTATAATGAACATGGAGATTTCAATCGGGAGGTCCTATTTCATGCCAAAGCAAAAGTATTCACCTGAATTCAAAAGCAAGATTATCCTCGCCATCCTGCAAGGCGACAAAGAGTTCAATGTCATCTGTTCCGAGCATAATCTCAATCCCAATATGGTGCATACTTGGAAACGCGAATTCCTGCAGAACGCACCGCTCGCTTTCAGTGCTCACCACGAGCGCAAGGAAGCCAAGAGAAAGGAGGACGGCCTGAGGAAAAAGAACGACCAGATGCTCAAGACGATTGGTCAGCTGACACTGGAACGCGATTTTCTTCAGGACTGCTTTCGCCAAGTTGGAGCATCCATCCCAGCAATGCCGGACTATGATCTGCAAAAAGAATAAGTTATCCGTCCGCCGTCAGTGCTGTAACGGCTACGCTAAATCGTCACTGAATTGATACGCTTGCATGTCGTTGCTTTGCCCTCTATACTGTCATTAAGACAATATAGAGAAAGGAAAAAGCCCCTAAAAG
>Ga0310695_10002426_pt1 | contig 39423 bp, 24 predicted proteins | sample RumenRJG_04DNA_FD_203882 | JGI IMG/M metagenome (GOLD analysis project Ga0310695, IMG submission 203882) | Bovine rumen microbial communities from Lethbridge, Alberta, Canada - RJG_04 (v2) (version 2) | ecosystem: Host-associated > Mammals > Digestive system > Stomach > Rumen | place: Canada...
AAAACCCTTCAAAACAGAATTCGGATAAGAATCCTTTCTTTCCGGTTTGAATCTGCGTATTACCTCAAGTCGCATCGTGGGGTAAGGGGATGGTGGCTACATATTGATGTTGTGCTGTTGCTTTTTTCTGAAAGCTGCTACTAACGACTCATAAATCTACCCTTAATCGTGTATTGGATGATAGTTGCGGATTTTAGGTTGAATGGTTTTCTGATGTCTTGGGCTTTGGTGTTGCAACAGTGTTGCAACACACCGGGACAGGATGGGGGCGCTGGGCGGGCGCTGGCTTCTTTCGGCGCGGGGTCAGGGCTCCTGGCAGTTGTCGGTGACGACGGGGACGGGCACCTGGAGCAGCTCGTCGTAGTCGGCGTAGATGAAACCCTCGCCGCGGCAGGGGCGCTTGTCCATGGGTGCGCGGCTGAGGCCCTTGGGGCGGCGCAGGTCGATGCTGACGTTGTTGAAGTGGATACCCTTGACGCGGCCCTGGCGGTCGGCTCCGATGAAGCAGGCGTTAGGGCTGACGGCGGTGATGTTGTTGAACCAGATGTTGCTGACGTTGCCGCAGCGGCCGTGGGTCTCGCCCTTGGGGAATCGCCAGTTGGCGTCCTTGTGGTTGCCGTCGGCGCGGGGGTAGCTGGTCACGTAGATGGGCTCGGCCTTTCCCCACCAGACGTCGCTCCATAGGCGGAGGTCCATGTGGATGTTCGAGAAGGTGATGTTGCTGACGGTGCCCTCGTCGCGGTTCTGAATGCCGAGTCCGCGGTTGGAGCCGGTGATGATGCAATTGTCAAAGAGGACGTTCGTGATGGAGTCCGTGTTCTCCGACCCGATCTTGATGGCGCAGGAGCGCGAGGACATGGTGCAGTTGGTCACGACGATGTCGCGGCACGGCCCGTACTCCTCAAACTCGCGGCGGTTCTTCAGGCAGATGCAGTCGTCGCCCGAGGTGATGTGGCAGTTGGCGATGCGCACGTTGCGCGAGTGGTCGAGGTCGATGCCGTCGCCGTTGCGGATCTTCAGGTTGTTGAGCAGCTGTATGCCGTCGATGACGGCGCCGTCGCAGCCTACGAGGTGGACGGTCCAGTAGGCGCCCTCGCGGATGGTGACGTCGCGGATCGTCAGGTTGCGGCAGCCGTAGAAGGTCAGCACGTGCGGGCGGGGGTCCTCTATGAGTTGAGAGTTGAGAGTTGAGAGTTGAGAATTGGCTACCGCCTTCAGTGGCTTCAGTTCGTACGAGTCTTCGAGCTCGGCGCCCATGAAGCGGATGCCGTTGCCGTGGATGGTGCCGCGGCCGGTGATGGCGATGTTGTCGGCATTGTCGGCCCATATCCAGAGCATGCCCTCGCCGCGGTTCTCGCGGAAGGCGCTCAGCTGATAGATGGATTCGTCGGGATTAGCCCGGAGCACGGCTGTCGGGTCGAGATAGAGCTCGACGTTCGACTTCAGCTCCAGCGGTCCCGAGAGGTACTCGTGCCCGCGCGACAAAAGAACGCGTCCGCCGCCCTCGCGCGAACATTTATTTATAGCGGCCTGCAGCGCAGGCGCGTCGTCAGTCGATCCGTCGCCGCGGGCTCCGAAGTCAAGCACATCGTAGACCGTCTGGGCGTGTCCGAAGACTGAGAATATTAAAAATAAAAGTGTGCCAAAGGCTTTTTTCATATCTGTCTACACAGGGTAAAAGGGGTTTTAGCGCGGCAAAGGTAAGCATTTTTCACGAAACACAAAAACTTTTTGCGTTTTTTTTGCTTTCTGAGTGTCTGAGGGGGTGGGACCTTGATTGCGTCAAGGTGGAGAATTTGTCAGTGTGCGGGTGCGAATTTTCCTGACAAAAGAAGGCCTGCGGAGGCGTAAAGCACCGCTTCTTCGCCCGAGAAGCGGTGCTTTTCGGATCGAAAAGCGGCACTTCTCTCCTCGAAAAGCACCGCTTCTCTTTCTGAGATTTTTAAGTGCGCTGATTATCAGGGGGTTGTGAAAATGGACGTTTTTATTGCGAATTTTCCTTACAAACCATTCGCTCTTCAAAGCCTTTTCGGCATAAAAATACCGTTAATCTTTTGCATGTCTCATTATTTCTTTGTAACTTTGCACGCAAACTAAAACAACTGTCAGTCATGAAACTGCGAATACTACTGCCTCTGCTCATCGCTATGGCTTGCTGTGTGGTGGGGGCCAACGCCCAGCGCGACACGATTTTTATCTACTCGCCCGACCAGCGGGCGGGACTCCACCTTGCCGTCCTTGAGCAAGGCCGGTGGCAACACGTGGGTCAGCTCTGCTCGAGCGACTACGGCCCCTGGGGCGCCGAGAAGCGCATGCACGAGCCTTCGCTCTGCCGGGCCAAGGACGGGTCGTGGCGACTCGTGTTTCAGGTCAACGACCAGGCCCCCTGCTTCGCTGCCGCCTATAGCGCCGACCTCGTCCACTGGCGTCCGCAGGACTATCCGCGCATGCAGACCGACCAGTGTCTGGCGCCAGTGGTGCGTCCCGCCGGCGATGGCTTCGAGGTCATCTTCGTGGCCCATGGGCAGTATTATCGCACGGAGGCCTCGGCCGACTTCCGCCACTTCTCGGCCTGTGCGCCCATCGAGCTGCAGGGCTTCGACGGCGGACTGAAAGCCGTCAGTCACGAGACGGTCGACGGCAAGCTCTGCGACGGGCAGACCTTTATCGTCAATTCCGATGAAATGGGCAAAATTCGCGATTATTTCGCCAAAAATGAAGCCGACGGCCGCCTCTCGGCCGAGCGCATGCACGACGATGCGAAGAACCTCGCATGGCTGACCGGGCCCGTTGAGGCTACGCTCAAAGTCGACCTGAACAAGGAGAAAAAGATCAGCGACCAGCTTATCGGCATCTTCTTCGAGGACATCAGCTATGCGGCCGACGGCGGCCTCTACGCCGAGATGGTTCAGAACCGCGACTTCGAATATTCTCAGCGCGACCGCCGCGAGTGGTCGGCCACGACGGCCTGGCACTGCGCCCGCCCCATCGATATTGCCACTGAGCATCCGCTGAGCAAGAATAATCCGCACTATGCCCTGCTATGGACCGACACCCTCTGGAACGAGGGCTGGGACGGCATCGCCGTCGAGCGGGGCAAGAAGTATGACTTCTCGATGTATGTCCTGGCCGGCGGACAAAAGCAGACCTTCACTATTCAGCTGGTCGCCGAGGACGGCACCGTACTGGCCAGCAGCGACGTCAAGACGAAGGGCACCGACTGGCAACAGTATTCGACCGTGCTGACCGCCAAAGGCAGTGACGCCAAGGCCCGGCTGGCCATCATCCCGCGGAAGGCGGCCCACGTGGGCGTCGATATGATCTCGCTCTTCCCGCAGGAGACCTTCATGAACCGCAAGAACGGCCTGCGCCGCGACCTGGCTGAGACAATCGCCCGCCTGAAGCCTAAGTTCGTGCGCTTCCCTGGCGGCTGCATGAGCCACGGCCAGGGGCTGGACAACATCTACCACTGGCACGAGACCATCGGCCCGCTCCAGGACCGCAAGCCCGATTTCAACATCTGGCACTATCACCAGACGCGCGGCCTCGGTTTCTACGAGTATTTCCAGTTCTGCGAGGACATCGGCGCCGAGCCGTTGCCCGTGCTCGCCGCCGGCGTGCCCTGTCAGAACTCGGCCGCCAACAGCGAAGGCTATGCCGGACAGCAGGGCGGCATCCCGATGGAGGACATGCCTGCCTACATCGACGAGCTCTGCCACCTCATCGACTGGGCCAACGCCGACCCGAAGACCAACGAGTGGGCCGCCAAGCGCGCCGCGGCCGGACACCCCGAGCCCTTCAACCTGAAATATATCGGCATCGGCAACGAGGACATCATCTCGACGACGTTCGAGGAGCGCTATGTCATGATCTGCCAGGCCCTGCGTGAGCGCCATCCCGAGATCCGGGTCTGCGGCACCGTAGGCCCCTTCCACACGCCGTCGGCCGACTACCTGGAGGGCTGGGACCTCTGCCGCCGCCACCCCGACCTGCAGTTTATGACCGACGAGCACTACTATGAGTCGACGGGATGGTTCCTTCACCATCGCGACTATTATGACCAATACGACCGCCAGGGCACGAAGGTCTACCTCGGCGAGTGGGCCGCCTCGACCCGCGTCAAGCGCCCCAACGTGGAGACGGCGCTGGCCGAAGCCCTCTATCTGACTGACGTCGAGCGCAATGGCGACGTGGTCGAGATGACGTCCTACGCCCCCATGCTCTGCAAGGAGGGCCATCACAACTGGGACCCCGACATGATCTACTTCACCAACACTGAGGTGCGCACCACCCCGGCCTACGAGGTGCAGCGCCTGTTCTCCGTTTACAGCGGCGACAGGTACATTAATGTACAATGTATAATGAATAATGAACAATTGCGCCATAGGGTGGGGGCCTCGCTGGTGCGCGACTCACGGTCGGGTCGGCGCTACCTGAAGCTGGTCAACGCCCTGCCCGTGGGGCTGAACTTCAAGGTCAGCGGGCTGGAGCTGCCCCAGAGCGTGAAGTGCGAGCAGTTCACGGGCCGCGACATCGAGGACCAGAAGGCCAAGGCAGAGACGATCGAGACTGATGCCCCGACCAGTCTGCCGCCCTATAGCATCCGAGTCATTGAATTATAATAAAAACATAAACATAAACATGCGACCAATCATCTTACCCCTGCTCGCAGCCCTCGCGCTGCCCATGCAAGCCCAAGTGAACATCAACATCGACGCGCAGCAGCGCGGCCCGAAGATCAGCCCCACGCACTACGGCATCTTCTTCGAGGATATCAACCATGCAGCCGACGGCGGCCTCTACGCCGAGCTCATCCGCAACCGCTCCTTCGAGGACGGGCCGCGCTATGGTCAGCCCGCCGACCTGCAAGGATGGTCGACGTATGCCGCTGCGCCCTCACAGCTCGAGATGAAGCTCATCCAGCCGACCAAGAAGCAGCCCCTGCTCAACGAGGTGCAGCACAACGCCCTGCAGCTCAACATCGTAGCATCGCCGGAACAGCCCGTCTGCCTGGTCAACGAGGGCTTCTGGGGCATCAACGCCGTGCAGGGTCGCACCTACCGCCTCTCGTTCTGGGCGAAAGGCAAATATAAGGGCACGGTGAAGGCCACGCTCTGCAATCAAGACGGCTCTGCCCTGTACGCCCAGAGTGTGGTCAGCGATTTTGTCGCTGACAAATCCTGGCGCAAATTCGAGACCACCCTCACCGCCGACGGCAACGACCCGAAGGCGCAGTTCGCACTGGTCTTCGACGGCGTCGGCACGGTCAACCTCGACGTCGTCAGCCTCTTCCCGCCGACCTTCCGCGGCCGTGAGAACGGCATGCGCCCCGACCTGGCCTCGATGCTCTGGCGGATGCACCCGAAGTTCATGCGCTTCCCCGGCGGATGCTTCGTCGAGGGTCAGGAGAGTCCTGACAATGCGTTCCGATGGGAGCGCACCATCGGCCCCATCGAGGAGCGCGAGGGCCACTGGAACGTCAACTGGGGCTATCGCACCACCGACGGCATCGGCTTCCATGAGTATCTGCAGCTGGCCGAGGACCTCGGCGCCAAGCTGCTCTACGTGGTCAACGTGGGGCTCTGGCATGGCGGCATGACCCCGCTCGACTCCATCCAGCCCTGGATCGACGAGACGCTTGCCGCCCTGGAGTATGCCAACGGTCCCGTCACGTCGAAGTATGGCGCCCTGCGCGCCAAGTATGGTCATCCCGAGCCCTTCAACATCGAGTATCTTGAGATTGGCAACGAGAACAACCAGCCCGACCCGCGCCAGCAGAGCGACCACTACTACGACCGCTACGAGAAGTTCCGCCAGGCCATCCGCGCGAAGTATCCTGACATCAAGCTCATCGGCAACGTCGTGGCATGGGGCGATGACAACCCCAAGTGGGAGAGCCCGTATCAGGTCGACCTGCTCGACGAGCACTATTACCGCAACCCCGCATGGTTCGCCGAGGCTTTCCATAAGTATGACTCCTACGACCGCCGCGGACCGAAGATCTACGTCGGCGAGTATGCTGTGACCAACGGCTTCGGCGACCTCGGCAACATGAACGCCGCACTGGGCGAGGCCGTCTACATGATGGGCATGGAGAACAACTCCGACATCGTCCCCCTGAACTCCTATGCACCCATCTTCGTCAACGAGAACGACGCCAAGTGGCGCCCCGACATGATCCGGTTCAACTCGCACCAGGTGATGGGCACACCCTCCTACTACGTGCAGCAGCTCATGCCTCAGCATCTGGGCACGCAGGTGGTCAAGGTCAGCCAGGAGAACCCCTATAAGGGTCGGAAGCAGAAGCAGATCACGCCCGCGAAGAGCTACTCGGGCTTCGGCACCTGGGGCACACAGGCCTCGTTTGCCGGTCGCAGCGACGGCCAGCCGGAGTTCGTCTATGGCGACTGGCGCAAGAACGCCGACGGCACCGTCAGCCAGACCGGCCGTCGCGAGGCTACCATCTGTCTGGAGCGTAACATCATCAACAGCGACCACTACACCCTGAAATACCGGGCCCGCAAGGACCGCGGCGCCGAGGGCTTCCTTATCATCTTCAACTATGTCGACGAGCGCAACTACTGCTGGCTGAACATCGGCGGATGGGGCAACAACCTCCATGCCATCGAGCAGATCTCGGGCGGCGGCAAGCTGCAGACCGTCGAGACGCGCGGCCACGTCGAGGACGGCCGATGGTACGACGTGACGCTCACCGTCAGCGGCGACTCGGTCAAGGCTTGGCTCGACGACGAGCTCCTCTTCGACACCGTCCTGAAGCAGGACCTCTCGAAGGGCGTCTTCTCCTCCGCCACCATCGACGACGCCTCGGGCGAACTCATCGTCAAGGTCTGCAATACGGGCGACGAGCGCACTACGGCCCAGCTCAACCTGAAGAACTTCCGTGCCCGTGAGGCCCGTCTGGTCCGCCTCGCCGCCAACGACGGCATGGACGAGAACACCCTCCAGCAGCCCACGAACATCTATCCCACGGAGCAGACCCTCTCGCCCGAGAGTGCCGACCGCCTGTTGGTTGAGATTCCGGCCTATTCGCTTAACATCATCCGCATCAAGAAATGAAAAGACAAATTCTGATCATCGCCGCAGCATTCTGCATGACTGCCTCGGCACAGAAGAACCCCATCCTGCCCGAGCTGCACGCCGACCCGGAGGTGCTGGCCGACGGCGGACGCTATTACATCTACTCCACGACCGACGGGGCACCGGGCTGGGGCGGCTATTACTTCACCTGCTACTCGTCGAAGAACCTCCGGCAGTGGCAGTACGAGGGTATCAACATATAGTGAAACACCAAATAGGAAAGTACTAACTATGAAAAAGTTTTTATTTATATTTATATCTTTTTTAGGATTATATTCTTGTGATAACTTTACAGAACAACAGTTTGAACAACAAAAGACTCCAGCTCCTGTAATTACAAGATCTGTGGATATTAATATGACTGAAGGAGATGCTTGCATGCAATGGCATGCTAATTGTCTTGGGAATCTAATTATAAATACACTACGAACACGAGATGGGAGGAAAGCATTTCCTGACTGTTTCGGTGGTCTTTATACAGACTCAACAGGTCAGCTTACAGTACTTGTCAAAGGAAATCTAAATGAAGGTAAAAATGCTATATGCAAAATATGCAATGATAATTCCATTGATTATAAGCAATGCCTTTATTCATATCAAGAATTATCGGAGATAATGTCAGAAATTACTAAGAAACTGCCTACTCTACCTTTAGAACTACGAACTAATATATGTTCATACTATTTGTCCGATTCAGAGAATGTTGTTTACGTGGGTCTATTGCATAAGAATGAAAGAGTTTTGAGCCAATTTAAAAAAATGGTTTTGGATCATGATGCCATCAGATTTTTTGAATCAGAAATGAGATGGCATGATAAGGACCTCAAAACAATGGTCGTTCCAGTTTGGCTTAAGCCTGGAGGAATGCTTAGCTCTGCTTTTCATGAAAATTTTGACGTTTATAATGGGTCATGGGCTTTTAGAGCTAGAGAGATTTCTGACACATCTTCTTGTGGGATGGTAACTGCAGCCCATGTTGTAAAAGATAGTGTCTTTACGCACTTTTTTTATGGAGTCCCCTACAGTGTAATGACAGATAATGTTGATGCGGCATTTGTCACACGCTCAAATCCAAACGTCCACTTGACTTTTATTCCTAGTAATACGTTGTCTACTGAATTTCATGGTGGCTCATACCCATCTTATACTCAAGAAGTTGAATTGGATACTGCATTGTATTCCCCCATTGCAGGGACAACCATTAACAAAAGAGGTTGGACCACAGGCTTGACAACAGGTCAAGTGACTAGCACAAATTTTTGTACTTCGTTTATTGGTTATGATGGCTTGCTTCAAGTTATAAACAATATGACTTTAGCAACTTTTGTTTGTGACCATGGTGATAGTGGAGGTATAGTATATACTTATTTTTCAAATCAAAACAAAAGATACACAACAGGTATAGTTACAGGTAGTATAAAAGTAAATGGAGTAATAACAGGAGGCTTTTATACCAAAGCTTCACTTGCCCTTTCTACACTGGGCCTTGAAAGGTATTAGTCAATGAAGAAATCATTTATAATAGCTATTTGTATGCTAATCTCAGGTTGTACGACAGTAAATGGAGAATTAACCGTTGAAAGGATCCTGTCGGGGGATAATGGTTATTCTTTGACTGGCACATCGACGCCAGAGTTAAATACTATTTCCATGAGTATTGATCCTCAGGAAGTTCTTCTTCCCCTCACGGATGATTTTACAGCATCTTTAGCTATAAGGAACACTACAGATACAATATATGCATGTGGCACAGACTATGAAATCGAAGTGTATAAAGATCATGAATGGATATATCCTCCTGCAAAGAAACCAACTGAGTTCGCTTGGCACGCACTGCGAATAAACATAATTCCCAATGAGACCAGAACCTTTAATATAAGATTCTTTACTTCTGTTTATGCTTACGAGCCAGGTCTTTATAGAATTAAGAAGATAGTAATAAATACAAATACAAGCAAAAGTGTTATGCTTTGTGCATTGTTTACAATAAAATAGAAATGATGAAAACATACTTACTGTCACTCTCGGCATTGTTCTTTTTTGGTTTATGTAGTCTCAAAGGCTCAAGCCAAAATAAGAACCCCATCCTGCCCGAGCTGCACGCCGACCCGGAGGTGCTGGCCGACGGCGGACGCTATTACATCTACTCCACGACCGACGGGGCATCGGGCTGGGGCGGCTACTACTTCACCTGCTACTCGTCGAAGAACCTCCGGCAGTGGCAGTACGAGGGTATCATCCTCGACCTGAAGAAGGACACGCGCTGGGCGCGCGGCAACGCCTGGGCGCCGGCCATCGAGCGCAAGAACGGCAAGTACTACTTCTATTATAGTGGCGACCAGGGCGAGCGCAAGGCCATCGGCGTGGCCATCGCCGACAGTCCCACCGGGCCGTTCCGTGACTTCGGCGAGCCCATCGTCGACTTCCGGCCCAAGGGCGTCAAGGGCGGTCAGCAGATCGACGTCGACGTCTTCACCGACGACGACGGTCAGAGCTATCTCTACTGGGGCAACGGCTACATGGCCGGCGCCAAGCTCAACGCCGACATGACCTCGATCGACACCACCACCGTCACCGTGCTCACCCCGCGCGGCGGCACCCTCCAGGACTATGCCTACCGCGAGGGCACCTATGTCTTCAAGCGCAAGGGCATCTACTATTTCCTCTGGAGCGTCGACGACACCGGCTCGCCCAACTACCACGTCGCCTACGGCACGGCCACGTCGCCCCTCGGCCCTATCACGGTGGCCCCGGAGCCCGTCATCCTGCAGCAGCGGCCTGAGGAGAAGATCTTCGGTCCGGCCCACAACTCGGTGCTGCAGGTGCCCGGTAAGGACAAGTGGTACGTCGTCTATCATCGCATCAACCCCGCCTACATCGACAAGAAGGACGGCCCCGGCTTCCATCGTGAGGTCTGCATCGACCCCATGACGTTCGACAAGGACGGCCGCATCCTGCCCGTGACGCCGACGAAGTGATTGATGATTGATGATTGATGATTGAAGATTGAAAATTGAAGATTGAAGATTGATGATTGAAGATTGAAGAATATGAAACGCCTGTTTTTATCATTGATTATTTGTCATCTGGCTATTGGCTATGCCATGGCACAGACAGAACTGACCTCCCAGGAGGCCAAGACGCTCTATAAGAACACCTCCAAGCGATGGACCAGCGTCCACGACCCGTCAGTCGTGTATGAGCCCAACACGAAGCGCTACTACATCTTCGGCTCCCACAAGGCCGGGGCCTGGACCACCGACCTGCAGAACTGGACTTGGGCCGCACCCACATGGTCGCCCGACGACAACGCCAAGGCCTTCGTCACGCCCGAGGTGAAGAAGGTCAAGAAGGGCGGCGTGGAGGTCGATCTGCCCGCATTTAGCGCCTACGACTGGTCGAAGCGCACCGATGCCGGCTACGACATCAATGGCAACATGTGGGCCCCCGACGTCATCTGGAACCCCGTGCTGAAGCGCTGGTGCATGTATCTGAGCATCAACGGCGACGCCTGGCACTCGAGCATCATCCTGCTCACGTCCGTCAGCATCCAGGGCCCCTACAAGTATCAGGCCCCCGTCGTCATCAGCGGTTTCGACAACGGCAGCCACTCGTTCAAGGACACCGATGTGCCCCTCGTGCTGGGCAACATCAGCACCCTGCCCTCGCGCTACAACACGTGGGCCTCGATACGGACCCCCAGCTGGCCCAACAACATCGACCCCTGCGTCTTCTATGATGAGGAGGGCAAACTCTGGATGGCCTACGGCTCATGGTCGGGCGGCATCTTCATGCTCGAGCTCGACGAGGAGACTGGTCTGCGCGACTACGACGTCACTTACCCCGTCAGCACCAACAGCGACCCCTACTTCGGCAAGCGCATCGCTGGCGGCTACTATGTCTCGGGCGAAGGCCCCTACATCGAGCACATCGGCGACTATTACTATCTCTTCATGTCCTACGGCGGACTCGACCAGAAGGGCGGCTACGAGATGCGCGTCTTCCGTTCGGAGAAGCCCGACGGCCCCTACAAGGATCCGGGTGGCCGCGACGCCATCTTCACCAGCTATGCCCTCAACTTCGGTCCCAACGCCGCAGCCCGTGGCGCCAAGCTGCTGGGCCCCTACAGCGACTGGGGCTACATGCCGCAGGGCGAGCGCTCCCAGGGCCACAACTCGATCATCCATGCCGACGACGGCCGCACCTATCTCGTCTATCACACCCGCTTCTGCAACGCCGACAAGGAGAATGACGAGGGCCATCAGGTGCGCACCCACCAGGTGTTCCTCAACAAGCAGGGCTGGCTCTGTGCCGCGCCGTTCGAGTATAACGGCGAGACCCTGACCGACGCCGACATCGCCTCCACGCAGCCCTTCACCGCCGACGAACTCGCCGGCACCTATCAGTTGCTCGTCCATAAGTTTGCCAACGACCACAACAACCTCGAGCAGGTAGAGCCCGTCACGATCACCCTCACCGCCGACGGCAAGGTCACCGGCGACCGCATCGGCTCATGGAGCATCACCGAGGGCACCGGCTACATCATGCTCACCGTCGGTGGCGTCGTCTATCATGGCGTCGTCTTCGAGGAGACGATGGACTATCGCAACACCCACGCCGTCGCCATCACCGCCCTGTCGACCGGTGGCGTGGGCCTCTGGGCCTACAAGCTGCATCCCAAGTATGCCCTGGCCTGGCAGCTGAACAACCAGACCGTGCCCGTGACGAACAACCAGCAGGTCAGCCGCAACATCGACCTCTACAGCATCAACCAGCATGTCGACAACGTCGAGGTCAGCTGGACCAGCAGCCAGCCTGCCATCATCTCGGAATATGGCCGATATAATCCCGCCGGACTCACCGACGACACGCCCGTGACGCTCTCCGTCCGGCTCAGCACCGCAGGCTACTACTGGGCCCGTGACTACGAGGTCAGTGCCCTCTCAGAAGAGAATGCCAAGGCCACGGCCGACTGGCAGACGGGCATGCTGGCCCACTACGGCTTCGACGACGCCAGCCTCGAGAACACCTTCGACGCCAGCCAGAAGGCCATGCTGCAGCGCCAGGGCTCGACGGCCCGCCCGACGCTCGACGACCAGGAGCTGCTGCGCAACGGCAGCGTCGTCCACCTCAACCCCGGTGGCAACGGCAAGGAGAGCTACGTCACGATGCCCAACCCCCTGAAGGGACAGCAGCTCGACAATGGCGCCACGCTCGCCTTCTACGTCAAGCGCGCCGACGACAATCTCTGGGATGCCCTCTTCGGCTTCGTCAATGGCGACGCCCGCCTCTATATGACCGGCAACCTCTACACAGGCTTCAACGACGGCGCCGGCACGTGGCTCGACGTCAACCATCCCTCGACCGTCACGCCCGGCACGCTCACCACCGACCGCTGGCAGTTCGTCGTCGTCACCTTCCAGCGCACGGCCACCAGCGCCACGGGCGGCATCAGCGTCTACGTCGACGGTGTGACGAAGCGCAACGACCGCTTCAACGGCAGCCTCAACGGACAGACCGTCACCACCAAGCAAGGCTTCGACTACAACCGCATCGTCGACCACCTCGCCGCCAGCCCCAACCTCTATCTCGGCTACGGCTCCTTCTGGGGCTCGCCCGACGCCCGCTTCGACGACCTGATGGTCTTCGACCGCGCCCTCTCGCTGACCGAGGTCATGGCCCTGCGCCAGATGACCGACCGCGCCTTCGACTTCTCGTCGATGGCCAGCGGCGTCGAGTCTGTCGCCATGCCGACGCCGGCCCCCACGGCCGTCTACGACCTCCAGGGCCGCCGCGTGGCGCAGCCCTCACGAGGTCTCTATATTATCAATGGTAAGAAAATCGTCATCAAATGAATAAGAAGCATATCCTCTGGGTGCTCATCGCCCTGCTCGCCGTAGCACCCGCAGCGGCTAAGAAAAAGCAAGTCAAGCCCCAGACCGACCGCGAATACTGGTGCGAGCAGGCCTACAAGATGGCCCGTCCCGTGCTCGAGAACATGGCCAAGGGCGAGCTGCAGAAGAACATGCAGACCGAGTTCTCGCCCTCCTTCGACAACCGCAACCGCAAGGTCGTCTACATGGAGACCTTCGGCCGACTCATGGCCGGCATCGCACCATGGCTCGCACTGCCCGACAGTGTGGCCGGCGGTTCAGCCGCAGACGCGAAGGAGGCGGACATGCGCCGCCAGCTGCGTGAGTGGGCCCTCGCGTCCTATAAGAACAGCGTCGACCCCCAGTCGCCCGACTATCTCTGCTGGGGCGTCTCAGGCCAGAACCTCGTCGACGCCGCCTACATCGCCGAGTCGTTCATCCGTGCCTACGACCAGCTCTGGCTTCCCCTCGACGACGTGACCAAGCAGCGCTACATCGCCGAGTTCAAGAAGCTGCGCTCCATCGAGCCGCCCTACACCAACTGGTTCCTCTTCTCCTCCACCATCGAGAGCTTCATCGCCAAGGCTGCCGGACTGAAGGAGTACGACGACTTCCGCGTGATGATGACCATCCGCAAGGTCGAGGAGTGGTATGTCGGCGACGGATGGTATGCCGACGGCCCCGTCTTCGCCTTCGACTATTACTCCAGCTACGTCTTCCATGCCATGTATCTCGAGACCCTCCAGAACATGATCGACGCCCGCGCCAACACCCGCCTGGAGTATCAGAAGTACTACGACCGCGCACTCAAGCGCGCCCAGAAGTTTGCCATCATCCTCGAGCGCTTCATCTCGCCCGAGGGCACCTTCCCCGTCATCGGACGCTCCACGCCCTACCGCCTCGCCGCCATGCAGCCCCTCGCACTGATGGCCTGGTACGACAAGTTGCCCAAGGACCTCAGCCGCGGACAGGTGCGCGCTGCCCTGACGAAGGTCATGCACCGCATGTACGACCAGCAGCAGAACTACAACGACGGCGGATTCCTGACCATCGGATTCTGCGGCTCGCAGCCCGAGACGGCCGACTGGTACACCAACAACGGCTCGCTCTACATGACCTCCCTCTCGCTCATGCCCCTCGGCCTGCCCGCCGACCATCCCTTCTGGACCGACGCCGCCGAGCCCTGGACCCAGGTGAAGGCCTGGGGCGGTCAGCCCTTCCCCAAGGACCACCGCTGGGCCGACGACATCCAGACCCGCGACCGCTGGTGATTTGTCAATAAATTTCTAATATTTTGTCAAGTATTTACAACCGACTGATAATCAATATGGTTGCGCGTCGCTAAAAAAGAAGCGGTGCTTCTCGATGAAAAAAGCGGTGCTTCTCGGCCCGAGAAGTGCCGCTTTTTGGGTCGAAAAGCGCCGCTTCTTTCAGAATAATCCTGCCGCTGTTAAGAAAAATGAAAGTCTTACGGTGTCTCGTAGACCGTGATGTTAAGGAATCACCCCAATATTTTGGCGCCGCCATGGTGATATTTCCGGGAAAATGATTATCTTTGCAATCTAAAACGAATCACAAGACCTTGATATGACAATGAAGAAAAATCTACTGCTGACCCTTTTCGCCCTGCTGACCACATTGGCAGCCAAGGCCGACCCGTCCTGTCTCACCCTCAGCTATGACCGCCCCGCCGCACAATGGCTCGAGGCCCTGCCCATAGGCAACAGCCACCTGGGGGCGATGGTCTATGGCGGCACCGACGTTGAGGAGATCCAGCTCAACGAGGAGACCTTCTGGAGCGGCGGACCCTACAACAACAACAGCAGCGAGGCGCTGGCCCATCTCGACGAGGTGCGCCGCCTCATCTTCGCCGACCGCGAGCGCGAGGCCTACGACCTGCTCGAGAAGCACTTCATGCGCAAGCCCTACGGCATGCGCTATCTGCCCCTCGGCAGCGTCAGGCTGCAGCTGGGCCATCGCAACGTCAGCGACTACCGGCGCCGGCTCGACCTCAGCAGCGCCGTGGCCTCGGTCGGCTACGACTGCGACGGCGTCCGCTATGAGCGCCGCCTCTTCGCCTCGCAGGCTGACAACGTCATTGCCCTTCAGCTCAAGGCCAGCCGCCGCGGCGCCCTGTCGTTCACCGTTGGCTATGCGGGCGAGCTGGCCACCCGCGTGTTCCCCATGGCCGCCCATGGCGGCAATCTCTCGATCTATCAGCTGTGCGCCACGGTGAAGAACGTGGAGCAGGAGGGCGTCGAGGGCGCACTGACGGCCGACGTCCGCGTCGAGGTGGAGACCGACGGACAGGTCAGCCTCGACGGCGAGGCGCTCCGCGTCGACGGTGCCACCGAGGCCACGCTGCGCATCGTCGCCGCCACCAACTATGTCAGCTATCGCGACGTCAGCGCCAATCCTGTGCGTAAGAACAACGAGGTGCTGGGCAGCGTGCGCCGCCTCTCGTTCGACAAGCTCCTGAAGCGCCACCTGAAGAAATATCAGGAGCAGTTCGGCCGCGTCAGCCTCCAGCTGCCCCGCTCCGACGCCTCGTCGATGGACACCGACCGACGGCTGGCCGACTTTGCCCGCGGCTGTGAGCGCGGCGAGCCCGACCTCGACCTCGTCGCCCTGATGTTCCAGTTCGGGCGCTATCTGCTCATCTCCAGCTCGCAGCCCGGCGGTCAGCCCGCCAACCTGCAGGGCGTCTGGAACGACAAGATGAACGCGCCGTGGGACTCGAAGTATACCATTAACATCAACACCGAGATGAACTACTGGCCGGCTGACCCGTGCAACCTCGCCGAGACGCAGCAGCCGCTCTTCGCGATGCTCCGCGACCTCAGCCAGACGGGCGCCGCCACGGCCCGCACGCTCTACGGCTGCGGCGGATGGACCGCCCACCACAACACCGACCTGTGGCGCGTCACGGGGCCCGTCGACGGCACCACCTGGGGCATCTTCCCCACGGGCGGACCCTGGCTGACGACCCATATCTGGCAGCACTACCTCTACTCGGGCGACCGCGACTTCCTCCGCCGCAACTTCGACGTCATGCGCGGCGCGGCCGACTTCCTGCTCGACTTCCTCCAGCGCGACCCGCGCACGGGATGGCTCATGACCGTGCCGACCGTCTCGCCCGAGCACGGGCCGAAGGGCAAGGGCACGACCGTGACGGCCGGCTCGACGATGGACAATCAGATCGTCTTCGACGTCCTCTCGAATGTGCGGCGTGCCATGCAGGTGCTCGCCATCGACGACGCGGCCTATGCCCGGCGCCTGGACGAGGCTATCGCCCAGCTGCCGCCGATGCAGATCGGGCGCTACGGCCAGCTGCAGGAGTGGCTCATTGACGCTGACGACCCGAAGGATGAACACCGCCACATCTCGCATCTCTACGGCCTCTATCCCTCCAACCAGATCTCGCCCCGCCAGCATCCCGAGCTCTTTGCCGCCGCTGCCACGACGCTGCGCCAGCGAGGCGACATGGCCACGGGCTGGAGCCTGGGATGGAAGATCAATTTCTGGGCCCGCATGCTCGACGGCGACCATGCCTTCCGCATCATCTCGAACATGCTCCACCTGCTGCCCGGCGACGACGTGAAGGAGCAGTATCCCGACGGGCGCACCTATCCCAACCTCTTCGACGCCCATCCGCCTTTCCAGATCGACGGCAACTTCGGCATGACGGCCGGCGTGGCCGAGATGCTCGTCCAGAGCCACGACGGCGCGCTGCAGCTGTTGCCTGCCCTGCCCGAGGCATGGGAGGAAGGCGCCGTCAGCGGCCTCCGGGCCCGCGGCGGCTTCGAGGTCAGCCTCAGCTGGGACGACGCCCGCCTGGAGGAGGCCACCATACAGAGCCACCTCGGCGGCACCGTCCGCCTGCGCTCCTACGTGCCCCTGAAAGGCAAGGGCCTCCGGCCGGCCGCGGGTGACTGTCCCAACGACTTCATGCGCCCGGCCAGCGTGGCCCAGCCGCTGCGCTCGGCCGAGCTGTCCGCCGTCGACATGCCCCGCCTGCGCCCCGTCTACGAATACGACCTCGACACGCAGCCCGGACGCAGCTATAGGGTTTGGTCGGATTAAATATTGACAAGTCATATACAGCCAGCGGACAAGGCGCCAGCCGCTCCCCTCCCTTCAAGGGGAGGGGCTGGGGGTGGGGTCTCTAACTATCTCCGCCTAAAGGATATACAGACCCCACCCCCGACCCCTCCCCTTGAAGGGAGGGGAGTGGCTGCGCATCGTATTTCCATCATTTCCGTCATGTGAATACTTTTGTCTATACTCCTAAACTCCAAAGACGATGCAGAGTTCGCTAAGTATTAATCTATTTTAAAACGTATAAGAAATAGCGCAGGATATGAAATATATTTTGTATCTTTGCGGACAACAAATCGAATAATATCTGCTATATGAAGACAAACTATGAAGTGCGTTATGCGGCCCATCCCGACGACGCACGCCACTACGATACCGCCCGGCTGAGGCGCGACTTCCTCATTGAGACACTCTTCGTGGCCGACGAGGTCAACATGGTCTACTCAATGTACGACCGCATGGTCGTCGGAGGCGCCATGCCCGTGGGCGAGGAGCTGCTGCTCGAGGCCATCGACCCGCTGAAGGCCCCCTACTTCACGACGCGGCGCGAGGTGGGCATCTACAACGTCGGAGGCCCCGGCGTCGTGTGCGTCGGCACGGAGCGCTATGAGCTGGGCTTCAAGGAGGCTCTCTACGTCGGACGCGGCGACCGCCAGGTGTGCTTCGCCTCACTCGACCCGGCCCAGCCCGCCAAGTTCTACTTCAACTCCACCACGGCCCATCAGGCCTATCCCTGCCGCAAGGTGACCAAGGCGGAGGCCGTCGTGGCCCACATGGGCTCGCTGGAGATGTCGAACGAGCGCACGATCAACAAGATGCTGGTCAACCAGGTGCTCCCCACCTGTCAGCTCCAGATGGGCATGACGGAGCTCATGCCCGGCTCCGTCTGGAACACGATGCCGGCCCACACCCACATGCGCCGCATGGAGGCCTACTTCTACTTCGACCTGCCCGCCGACCAGGCCGTCTGCCACTTCATGGGCGAGCCCCAGGAGACGCGCCACCTCTGGATGCGCGCCGACCAGGCCGTCCTCTCGCCCGAATGGAGCATCCACTCGGCTGCCGCCACCCACAACTATACGTTCATCTGGGGCATGGGCGGCGAAAATCTCGACTACGGCGACCAGGATTTCTTCGACATCAGGGACCTGAAGTGAATAATCAGGAGTTTAGGAGTTTAGGAGTTTAGGAGTTTAGACGATAGTCAAGTTGAGTAGAACTATAATATGGCTACTTTCACTTTTCAGAACATATTCGCCTGGCAGAGAGCTCACGATTTCACACTCCTTGTGTATCAAGTGACTAAACACTTTCCAGAAGACGAACGTTTCGGGTTGACATCGCAGTTCAGAAGGGCTGCCGTCTCTATTGGAGCTAACATAGCTGAAGGATATAAGAAACTGAGTAAGGCCGACAAGCTGAGATTCCTGAATATCTCAGAAGGGAGCATGGCAGAATGTATGAATTACATCATCTTGTCAAATGACCTGGGCTATATCAATAGCGATGAGTATGAACAGCTCTCAGTGAGCATAGAGGACGCAGGACGACTGCTGACGGCCTATTGTAACGGAATTATAAACAACAACGGTATTAAATAACAATCTCGAGTGCAGGACATAGGGAACTTTATGAGGCTGTGACTAACGTCTAAACTCCTAAACTCCTGAACTCCTAAACTCCCAAAAAACAACAACAAAACTATGGCAAATTTATTTTCATTGGAAGGTAAGAACGCCTGGATCACCGGCGCATCTTACGGTATCGGTTTCAACATTGCCAAGGCTTTCGTGGCTGCCGGGGCAAAGAACATCATCTTCAACGACATCAATGAGGCTGCACTGCAGCGCGGTCTCGACAACTACAAGGAGGCTGGCATCGAGAACGTGAAGGGCTACGTCTGCGACGTGACCAAGGAGGACGACGTCAAGGCTCTCGTGGAGAAGATCCATGAGGAGGTAGGCCAGATCGACATCCTCGTCAACAACGCCGGCATCATCAAGCGCATCCCCATGCACGAGATGAAGCGCGCTGAGTTCCAGCAGGTCATCGACATCGACCTCGTCGGTCCGTTCATCTGCTCCAGCGCCGTCATCCCCGAGATGATGGAGCGCCGCGAGGGCAAGATCATCAACATCTGCTCGATGATGTCGGAGCTCGGACGCGAGACCGTCTCGGCCTATGCCGCTGCCAAGGGCGGCCTGAAGATGCTGACCCGCAACATCTGCTCGGAGTACGGCGGATACAACATCCAGTGCAACGGCATCGGCCCGGGCTACATCGCTACGCCTCAGACCGCTCCGCTGCGTGAGCGCCAGCCCGACGGCTCGCGCCATCCGTTCGACTTGTTCATCTGCGCCAAGACGCCCGCAGGCCGCTGGCTCGACCCCAGTGAGCTGGGCGGTCCCGCCGTCTTCCTGGCCTCGCACGCCTCTGACGCCGTCAACGGCCATGTGCTCTATGTCGACGGTGGCATCCTGGCCTACATTGGCAAGCAGCCATCCTGATTGTTCCTGAATTCAGAAAATGCCGATTTCATCGTGAGCCGACTCCGATGAAATCGGCATTTTCTTTGTTGCCCTTGACTGGTGGCAGTCGGTGTGTGCAATTAATAATTACGCATTTAATATGAGATTTTTCTTAAAAAATTGAAAGCAGTTTGAAATTTTTTTATTAACTTTGCAGGGTCTTACGGGTACGCAGGTTATATATTGTAAGTTAATATGAATATAAAGTCAGTAGTAATTGCATCTATGGGCCTTATGGCCCTGACCATGATGTCGGCACAGTCGCAGAAGCGGCTGGTGCTCATTGAGGAATTCACTAACACCGGCTGCGGCCCATGCGCCTCGTGGTCGCCCGTGCTCGACTCAGCCATCAACTACCGGTTGGGCGACTGCATCGCCATCAAGTATCACTCGGGCTACCCCGACAGGAACGACGAGTTCTACATCTACGACCAGTCGGCACAGCAGACGAGGGTCAACTTCTACAACGTCACCGGCGTGCCCACGACGCTCGTCAACGGTCAGGACCTGGCCGATCGCAGCTACGCCTACCTCAATCAGGCCATTGACTACTGCATGGCGGAGCCAGAGCACTTCGACCTCAACGTCAGCAAGCGCCTGGACGGTGAGCAGCTCTCGGTGACGGTCAAGGGCAAGCCGCTCCACGCCATCGGCGCCGACGCCAAGCTGCGGCTCTACGTCTGTGCCATCGAGGAGCACATCGTCTCGGCTGTTCCCTATTCTAACGGCGAGACGGAGCTGAACTACACCATGCGCAAGATGCTGACCGCCCCCGACGGCTATGCGCTCGACGTGAACATGGAGGAGCTCAACTACGAGACGGAATGGACGGCCGACTGCTTCAACAACCTCAGCGAACTGGGGGTCGTCGCCTTCATTCAGGACATCACGACCCACGAGGTGCTGGCCACGGCCTACATCGGCCCCAACGCCGAGGGCGAGAACCGCCTGGCGCTGATGAACCTGATTGACACGCCCGACCTGATCTGCGTGCCTGAATATCATGGCAAGGTCATCTTCCGCAACGACGGCGCCAACACCCTCACGTCGGCCACGCTCAACGTCCGCGTCAACGATGTCGTCAAGCAATATCCCTGGACAGGCAGCCTCGACTATCTTGATCGCGACACGCTCGCCTTCGACGGGCTTACCGGATTTGAGTTCGTCGGCAGCGGTGCCAACCAGGCCGAGGTCTGGTTCAGCGACATCAATGCCTCCGACGCCGTCAGCAACACCCGCTCGCAGCGCTTCAACAACGCCGTCGTGGTCAACCATGGGGCGCAGCTGAAGATCTATACCGACAAGAAACCCGAGGAGATCACCTGGAACCTCTATAACTCCGCCGGCGACGTCATCCAGCACGGCGGACCCTACACCGAGCCACGCAAGTTTGTCACTATCCCCCTCGAGCTTTCCGGCGACGACTGCTATCAGCTGGAGTTTCTCGACGCGGGCGGCGACGGCATCAAGGGCAGCTATGGCAACGGATACTATCAGCTCTTCCAGGTCGACGAGGCTGGCAAGACGAACCGCGTAGCCCAGGGCGACTACGACGGCGCCTCCTTCTACCTGAACTTCCGGCTCACGGGAGCACCCGCCGAGCAGGCTTCGCGTCTGGTGCTCTTCGAGGAGTTCACCAACACGTCGTGCGACCCCTGCGCCGAGTTCTCGCCAGCCTTTGACCAGCTCATCAGCGAGCACATGGGCGAGATGGTGGCCATCACCTATCACTACAACTTCCCCTCGGCTCAGGATCCCTTCTATCTGGCCAATCCCGCCGACGCCATGGCCCGTGCCAACTTCTACGGCATCACGGGCGTGCCGGCCCTCTTCGTCATCGGCGAGCGCGTCGGTGCATGGGGACATGAGAGCGAGCTGCTCTCCTATGTCGACGGCGCACGCGAGGTGAGCCCCACCGTCGACATTGAGACGGAAGCCGCCTTCGACGCCGACGGACAGCTGAAGGTCAACGTCAGCGTCGTGCCGCGCAACGTCGTCAACGGCCGCGACCTGCGCCTCTTCGTGGCTGTGGTCGAGGAGCGCGTGGAGTGGGCTGAGCCCGCTGCCAACGGCGAGCGCTCGTGGAACTACGTCATGCGCCGCCTGCTGCCCGGCTCTGACGGCCAGGCCCTGGGCGACGGCATGATGCAGGTGACGCCCTATCAGTATGAGTTTGCATGGACTCCCCAGAACTTCTACGACGCCAACGAGCTCGGTATCGTCACCTTCGTCCAGGATATTGCCACGAAGGAGGTGCTGGGCACCACCTATACCCCCCGGCCCACGGGCAGCACCAGTGCCGCCAAGATCCTGCAGGTCAGCAACATGCCCGACCGCATCTGCTCGCCGGCCTTCACGAGCGATCTGACCGTGCGCAACACGGGGCGCGACCCTCTGACCTCGGCCACCATCAACGTGCGCATCAACGGCACGCTGCAGCAGACGCCCTGGACGGGCCGCCTGCAATATCTCGACATCGCGACGCTCCACACGCCCCTCTTCAAGGACTTCACCCTGGCAGACAATCAGGACAACAAGGTGGAGATATGGCTGTCCGACCTCAACGGCACCACCGAGGAGTCAGCCCATAAGTCGTTCTCGATGAAGAATGCCTATCAGGCCCACGGGGCCGTCCGCCTCACACTCATGACCGACCAGAAACCGGAGGAAATCACGTGGACCGTGACCAATTCGGCCGGCGACGTCGTGGCCAAGGGTGGACCCTACACCGAGGCCCGCAAGAAGCAGGTCGTCGACCTGCCCCTGACGGCCGACGACTGCTACATGCTCGAGTTTGAGGATGCCGGCCACAACGGCATCAACGGCGAGAACGGCCGCGGCTACTACGCTCTCCACGAGGTCGACGCGACGACGGGCAAGACCCGCCTGCTCGTCCAGTCAACCTACGAGGATGCCGTCCACGACGTCTTCTTCTCCCTGCAGGGCGCCACGTCCGGCGTCGTGCCGGTCATTGCCGAGCCCTCGTCCGCCGACGAGCCCGCCTACGACCTGCTGGGCCGTCCGGCCACGAAAGGCCTCGTCATCAAGGGCAACAAAAAGATCATCAACAACTAAATTAGTAATAATAAAACAAACAACTGTCATGAAAAAATTATTAGCCCTCTTACTCGTGGCAATGGCCGGCACAGGTTCGGCCTTTGCCCAGTGGAACACTGGTGCGACACCGAAATGTCTGTTCAGCACAACCTACGTCGACGAGAACGGCCAGACCAAGACTGGCGGCGACTACTACGCCTGCACGCCGATGGTGGCCCGCACGGCCGACAAGAAGACATGGATATCGTGGAAGACATGGGGCTCGAAGCTGATCGACGGCCAGAAGGTCTCCGCCGTGCGCACCTATCTGCAGCTCATCGACCGCGATGGCGTGCCGCAGTTCGACGAGCCCATCATGGTCAACGACCACATCACCCCGACCTACTGGTCGAAGTATGCCCTCTGCGTGGCTTCCGACGGCTCGGCCATCGTCACCGTCGCCGACAGCCGCGTACAAGACGACACCTTCAATGACTTCGGCAACAGCCCCCAGTACTTCACACCGGCCATCTATAAGATCGACCAGGAGGGCAACTTCCTCTGGGGACTCGACGGCATCGAGTATCGTAATATCACGAACAGCGCCTACACCAACGCCTTCGTTGTCGGCGACGACACCTACTTCGTCTTTCTCGACATGTCGGCAGATGACACATCAGGCGCTACCTACATTCAGCGCATCGATGCCGAGGGCGTGCCCGTATGGGACGAGCCCCGCAAGATGCGCGACGAAATGTATCTGCAGTACAACATCTTGCCCTCGACCGACGGCGACCTCCTGCTCTTCGACTCCACGCCCGACGGCTCGCGTGTGCAGCGATTGAACGCTGACTTTGAGGACCAGTGGGGCGAACCCGTCATCTACGACGAGAACAAGTACGACGGCTACGAGATGAACCACTACCGCATCGTGAGCGACGGCAACGGCGGTGCCTGCGTGACGTTCGTGCGCAACATGGGTCAGTTCTCTCACAACATCCGCGTGCAGCACATCGCCGAGGACGGCTCGCTCGGATTCGGACTCACCGGACTTGATGCCTACAACGCTGAAGCCTACGACCACAACTACCCCTCGATAGCCGCCAACCCCAAGACTGGCGAAATCCTTGTGCAGTTTGCTTCGGACCAGGGTGCCGAGGGCCACGTCCTGCACCAGAAGTTCTCCTACGACGGCGACTATCTCTACGACGAGCTCGGCCAGTCGATAGCCGTCAAGAACGCTAACGAATCCACCTATATGTTCGGACTCCTCGGCGTCGGCTCACTCAGCTGCGGCGACTGGATTTGCTGCTATCGCGACCTGGCCGGCTACAACGACGAGTCGTTCATCATCCGCCGCTACGACAAGGACGGCAATCGCGTGTGGAACAAGACCATCGGCCGCAACCTGGCCCCCTCCGACTCCAAGTTCATCGTCGAGGACGAGGCTGCCTACCTCTTCTATCGTGAGATGAGGTCCGGCAAGGAGCCCGGCATCAAGATCTTCCGCATCGGGGCCGACGGCACCTACGACGTCAACTACGAGGCCGCCGGCATCACGTCGGTCGACAACACGGGCGAGGCCGACGTCAAGAGCATCTACACGCTCGACGGCAAGCAGCTGCAGCAGCTGCAGCGCGGACTGAACGTCGTGAAGTACACCGACGGGACGGTCGAGAAGCGCGTCATCCGATAATGACTTACCAAACTATAATTTATTAACCCTTTAAAAACAAGATTGCTTATGAAAAAAAGATTATCTTTCTTGGCAATGGCACTCTTTGCCGTGCTCAGCGCATCGGCACAGATGTTCTCCTGGGAGGTGAAGACCACCACCTCGGCTTACGAAGAAATCACCAACGGCATCGTCGCTGACTACGGCGACAACACGGGCACAGACTTCAAGAAGCTGCTGCTCGATGCCGACGGTAATCAGTACTTCAAAGCGGCGGAGGACGTCAACGCCTTCCCCATCGGATTCGACCTCAGCTACAACGGCAAGACGATGAAGTACTTCCTCATCGGCACCGACGGCGAGATCCTGCTCAGCGACGTCAAGACCGTCACGACCAGCATCCATCTTGACGCCACCAACATGTTCAACAAGTCGGGCGTGCAGAATGCCTTCGGCATCATCCTGCGCAACGGCTACTATGGCTTCGACGACACCGAGATCAGCTATAAGCTCGATGGCGAGGCCGGCAACCGCGTGCTCATCATCCAGTACAAGAACGTCGGACTGACCACCAACAGCGACTGGGAGCACGACTATTGCGGCAAGGCTCAGGTGCAGTATCGCATCTACGAGAAGAGCGGCAACATCAGCATGCAGGTCAACGGCTTCAAGCCCAGCGACGACGTCGCCCCCGGCCGGTTCAACTTCATGCGTATCGGACTGCTCGGCGACACCGGCGACTTCCAGCAGGTGCAGGCCTACGACGGCTCCGTCACCAGCAGCAAGGACAACTACATCTCCTTCAACGAAGAGAGCTATCCTGCCGACGGCACCACCTACACCTTCCTCGCTCCTGAGGACTGCATGACGCCCGAGGGCACCCTCAGCAACCTGCAGCTCACGACGACCTCCACGCAGATCAGCGGCTCCTTCAAGCCCAGCGACGCCGACCACTACCTCGTGCTCGCAGGCAAGGCCGCCCCTGAGGGCGTGCAGCCCGTCAACAAGACGAAGTATGCCGTAGGCAACGAGATCGGCAATGCCAAGGTCATCGCCGTCGTCGCCATCTACGACGACCAGTTCAACTACAACGACGCGCCCACCTTCAGCAGCCCCAACAACATGGAGACCGGCACGGAGTATCACGTCACGCTTATCCCCTACAACGCCATCGGTGCCAACGGCCCCCTCTACGGTAAGGCCACCACGCAGACCGTCACCACCAAGCCCGCCGCTCCCCAGGAGCTCACCGTCGGCGACGTCGACAAGACCACGATGAGCGTCACGGTCAAGGCTGCCGGCCAGGTGCTCGTCGCCATGACCGACGTGCAGGGCGTCAACACCTCCTACCAGTATCTGACTTACGGCGTCTTCGGACAGCCCGCCGGCAGCTATAAGGTCGGCGACGAGATCGAGGGTGGCGGCCGCGTCATCTTCGTCGGCACGCCCGCCGAGGCCATCAAGCTGACCGATCTTGAGGCCGGCAAGCCCTACTTCTTCCGTGCATGGAGCATCGACGGCGCTGGCGACTACTCGTCGCTCTATCTCGATGCCAACAACGTCACAGCCGCCGAGCTGCCCTGGGAGCTCAAGATCGACGAGACCCTCGTCGTCGGTGAGGACTACCTCGGCTGGACCAGCGACCACGGCGACAACGCCATCTGGAGCGACAACTCGCGCAACCATTACATCTACAACCAGGTCAACTTCGTCGACGAGACCGAAGGCACCATCACATGGTATGAGACGCCCTACATCTATCTCGCCGAAGGCGCCAACCGCATCAAGGTCGGTATCGCCGGAACGCAGAGCGCAGGCTGGATGCAGTCGGGCTGGACGCTGGCCGACAATGAGAAGGTCGTCTTCCAGGTCACACGCGACGGCGTCAAGTACTACGACATCCTGACCATCGACAAGACGAACTGTGAGTCGCTCAGCAGCGGCAACTTCGTGCCCTTCGAGGCTACGTTCACCGAGCTCGCCGGCCAGAAGGTGCGCCTGCGCATCTACATCCATCGCTACAGCAAGGGCCAGACCCAGTTCAACCGCATCTATCTCGAGCCCAAGCCCGCCGTCGACTATCCCTCTGACATCAAGGTCGTAGCCGTCGATGGTGGCGACGTCACCCTCGAGTGGGCAGCACAGGAAGGTGCCGCCTCCTACGACGTCAGCTACAAGCAGACGGGCGACGAGGAATGGAGCGAGCCCGTGGCCACTGAGACCACCAGCATCAAGCTCGAAGGCCTCCTCGGACTGAGCAACTATGAGGCCCGCGTGCGCAGCGTCGCTGCTGCCGGCGTCAGCGGATGGAGCGACCCTGTCAGCTTCACCACCGGTGCCAGCGCACCCTTCGAGTTCGTCGTTGCTGATGCCGACGACCTCTCGATCTGGAAGGCCTACACCGGCGTGCTCAGCGACAACACCGAGCTCAGCGAGGGCGGCGACATCCAGGTCGTCCAGCGCTCGGGCTTCGGCGGCGTGCAGAAGTACATCCGCTTCTCGCCTTACTCGGCCGAGACCAACTCGTGGCTCGTCAGCCCCGCCATCAGCCTTGGCAGCGACGCCAGCAAGACCTATCAGGCCACGCTGACCATCAAGACCCTCTACATCGGTGACGAGGTCACCGTCAAGGTCGTCGTCGCTCCGGATGGCGAAAACTTCAGCTCGGACAACGTCATCGGCACCTTCACCAGCGCCGAACTCGCTGCCGAGGAGAACGGGACCACCGACTTCACCTTCGACTTCACGGGCTTCACGGGCTCCGTCCGTCTGGGCTACTACGTCAGCGGCGCTGGCTCTGACATGTCGTGGTTCGACTTCGACAAGCTGGGCGTCAAGCTCGGCGAGGAGACTCCCGCTGAGTCCACCGTCACCTACGCCCTGAAGGTCGGCGACAGCTTCACCTCCGGACAGACCGTCGACGTGAAGGACGGCGACGAGGTCGTGGCCACCATCACCTACGGTGAGGCTGGCACGCCTGCCGCAGGCTCCACCGCCTATGCTGATTTCAAGGCTGCCAAGGCCGATGAGCGTGTCGCTGGCTACACCGCCTTCACCGAGGGCAACGGAACGAACGGCAACAACGCCGGCGGCACCTTCTACACCATCGTGCCCAAGTATGGCGGTGAGATCTCCATCGCCGTCGTGCTCAACAGTGGTAAGAAGTTCTACATCCTCGAGGACGGCAAGGCACTCGCCGACTACGACGGCATCACCGTCAGCGAGAAGTACTACGGCACCTACACCATCGACGTCAAGGCCGGCAGCACCTACAAGTTCTACTGTGCCGGCTCGAAGCTCGGCTTCTACGGCTTCAACTATACCTTCGACTACACCGCCACCGGCATTGAGCAGCTCGCTGCACAGCCCGAGGGACGCAGCAACGCCGCCGTCTATAACCTCAACGGCCAGCGTGTCAGCTCGACCGTCCGTGGCCAGATGTACATCCAGAACGGCCGTAAGTTTATCGCCCGCTAATCCGCGGCAGCGCTGACCTAAGCGATCACGTATCGCAACCAAAATTCCGGCCCCATCGGCAATTCCGATGGGGCCGGTTTTTTGTCCGCAAGGGCGGGGATTGTAATGAAATTTCCGAATTTCTGCGTTGTGTTCTGCAATCTATTGTCTTTCAGTGTTTTACAATAGTCTATAAAAAGAAGCGGCCCTTTTCGATGAGAGAAGCGGTCCTTTTTGAGTCAAAAAGCACCGCTTCTTGCTCCGAAAAGCGCCGCTTCTCTTCGGTGTTTGTTTGGTTTGTAAAATAATGTGACGGTGCGGTGCGGCGCCTGAGACGTACAGATGGCACTGAAAAAAATATCGTATCAGTAAGCGTGAATGAATGACTTGGTATGATAATAATACAGACCCCACCCCCAACCCCTCCCCTTGAGGGGAGGGGAGTCGCTGCGCCGTTATTCCACTTGGGCGAGGGGAGGGGAGAAGCTCGTCGTCATTCCCGTCGGGCCGCGCGGTAGCCCCTCCTCCCCTTCGGGGAGGTCGGGTGGGGTTCTTCCTCCCCTTTGGGGAGGTTCGGGCGGGGTTCTCCCCTCCCCTCAAGGGGAGGGGTTGGGGGTGGGGTCTGTAATTTTAAGACCATCTCATGCTTACAGAATTATTCCCAATTCGCCCCAATTCTTCGGATCATCCACAACGCAAGAGGGGCGAACCTGGCACCAGTGGCCGGGTTCGCCCCTCACGCGTACGCGTATTATTATATAAGGTGATTACTTCGTCTCAGCGGCTGCGGCCTCGGCGCCTTCCTCCTCGCGAATCTTGCGGCCCATGGTGAGCAGAGCCGTAGGAGCAGCGATGAAGATGGACGAGAGCGTACCGAAGATGACACCGAGGATCATGGCGAAGGAGAACGAGCGGATGCTGTCGCCACCAAGGAAGAAGATGGTGAGCAGCACGACGAGCGTCGTCACCGACGTGTTGATCGTACGGGCCAGCGTCTGGTTCAGCGAGTCGTTGAAGAGCTGCTGGCGGTCGCGCTTGGGATAGAGGCCGATGTTCTCGCGGATACGGTCGAAGACCACCACCTTATCGTTGATCGAATAACCGATCACGGTCAGGATGGCACCGATGAACGTCTGGTCGACCTCGAGCGACCAGGGCACGATGTGGTGGAGCAGCGAGTAGAATCCGATGACGATGAGGGCATCGAAGAACAGGGCGACGATGGAACCCACCGAGAAGGCGACGTTGCGGAAGCGCAGCAGGATGTAGAGGAAGATGACGATCAGGGCGATGATGACGCTGATGACGGCACCACGCGTGATGGTCTTAGCCACCGACGGACCCACCTTCGACGACTCGATGATGGAGCCGCCCTCGCGGACGTCGGGGTTCTTGAAGGCGTCGATGCTCTCCTGGGCGATGAGGCCGCCCTTCTTCAGGGTCTCGTAGAGGATGGTCTCAGCCTGGTCGTCGACGGTCGGGTCGTTCGACGTGATGTTCCAGTTGGTCGAAATACGCACGGTCTTCTCTGACGAGGCACCCAGGGCGATGACGCTCGTGTAGGCCACGCTACCGTCGTCGTTGACGAAGACGTTGCTGACCAGCTCGCGCACATCCTCGACGGGCACTTCCTTGTCGAGCGTCAGCACGTAGTTGCGACCACCGGTGAAGTCGATCGAGCGGTCGAGTCCGCGGACGAAGAAGCTGCCGATGAAGATGAGGGCAGCGATGCCCCAGATGCTGTACGACAGCTTGTACTTCGACATGAAGTTGAACTTCGTGTTCTGCATCAGGTTCTTCGAGAACGAGGTGGTGAAGGTCAGGTTCTGCCACTTGTCCTTCTTCATCTGATGGTCGTAGACCAGACGGGTCATGAAGACGGCGGTGAAGAACGATACGCAGATACCGATGATCAGCGTGGTGGCGAAGCCGCGGATAGGACCAGTGCCGAAGACGTAGAGGATGATACCGGTCAGGAGCGACGTCAGGTTCGAGTCGAAGATGGCCGAGAAGGCGTTGGAATAACCCTGGTTGAGGGCGTCCTTGAGCTTGAGACCCTTGCGGAGCTCCTCCTTGGTGCGCTCATAGATCAGCACGTTGGCGTCGACGGCCGTACCCAGCGTGAGCACGATACCGGCGATACCAGGCATGGTCAGTGCGGCCTGGAACGAGGCGAGGATGCCGAGGGTGAAGAAGAGGTTGAAGAGCAGGGCCGAGTTGGCCAGCATACCGGGAATCCAGTTGTAGAGCAGCACCATGACGCACATCAGCAGCACGAAGGCGACGACGAACGAGATGGCACCCTGGCGGATGGACTGAGCACCGAGGGTAGGACCGACGACCTGCTCCTGGACGATGCGGGTCGGGGCGGGCATCTTACCGGAGTTGAGCGTGTTGGCCAGGTCCTTGGTGTCGTCGATGGTGAAGTTACCCGAGATCTGCGAGTTGCCGCCGGTGATCTCCTGGTTGACGCGGGGAGCGCTATAGACGGCGTCGTCGAGCACGATGGCGATGGCGCGGTCGATGTTCATCTTGGTCATGTTGGCCCAGATGCGGGTGCCCTCGGCGTTCATCTGCATCGAGACGACGGGCTGGCTCATCTGGTCGAACTCGTCCTTGGCGTTGGTGATGACCTCACCGGCCAGCGGGGCCTTGCCCGAAGGATCGGTCACCTTGATGGCATAGAGTGCGAAGATGTCGCCCTTGGCGCCTGTCAGCTTCTCGGGCTTGGCACCCCAGAGGAGCTTGAGGTCGGCGGGCAGCACTTTCTTGGCGATGTCGCTGTGGATGACGTTGTTGATGTCGGCCGTGTCGTGAGCGTTGGCATAGCCCACCATGGCCAGTCCGGCATAGCGCGTGTCGAGCATGATCAGGGGGTTCTGCTTCTTCAGGCGCTCCAGCTCCTCGTCGCTGGCGGCGTCCTCAGCGTCCTTCTTGGCAATCTTGGCAGCGAGGTCGCTGGTGGCAGCGGCGACGGTGTCAGCCTTGGCGCTGTCGGCCTGCTCCTCGGGCTGAGCCTGAGCCGTGGCGGTGCTGTCGGCCGAGGTGTTGTCGGCGTGGCTCATCTCTGCGGCGTATGCGCTGCTGAGCTGCGAGAGGTAGGGGATGACTTCCTGGGCGTTATAGGTCTCCCAGAACTCCAGGTTGGCCGAGCCCTGCAGGAGCTTACGGACGCGCTCGGGCTCCTTCACACCAGGCATTTCGACCATGATGCGCGACTGGCCTTCGAGCTTCTGGATGTTGGGCTGGACGACACCGAACTTGTCGACACGGTTGCGGACGACGTTCTCGGCGTTGTCGATGGCCGACTGCACCTCAGCGCGCAGGGCGGTCTCCACCTCGGCGTCGGTGCTCTTCGTGTGCACCTTGTCCTTCAGCTGCTGTGTGGCGAAGATGGAGGCCAGGGGACGGCCGCCGCCTTCCTGCTTCCACTGGTTGATGAAGATGGAGATGAAGTCGCCTTGGCTCTTCTCTTCTTCCTTCTTAGCCTGTTCGAGGGCCTTGCGATAGCCGGCGTCCTGCTTGTGGTCGGCCAGCATGTCGACGATGTCAGGCACGCTGACTTCCAGGATCACGTTCATACCGCCCTTCAGGTCGAGGCCGAGGCCGATTTCCATTTCGCGGCATTCCTTCAAGTTGTAGGTCCAGAACCACACGGGTGAGTTCATGACCGAGTCGAGATACTCTTGTCCTGCCTTCTCGCCGACCGTCTCAGTGAGTGCCACGGCTTTGTTCTCGTGGTAACGAGTGACGAACGAGAAGGAAAGATAGAAGCAGCAGACGAGCACCAGCGCGACTGCAATAAACTTTACAATTCCTTTGTTTTGCATTTTGTTTGTTATTTAATATTGTATATGTATATGCGCGAATTAGCTTGCAAATATAGCGAATATTTTACATTCGGCGAAATTTTTGGCCGATTTTCGCTCGTTTTTTAAGGTTTATCTACTTTTTTGAGGCGGCAGATGAGGGGGAAATGGTCGCTGGCCGTGATTTTCCTCTCGATGCGACAGCTCGTCGGCATGAAGTCTGGGGAGCACATCATGTGGTCGATGCGGAAGAAAAATCCTTTCTGATTATATGACAAACCGAGGCCGCAGCCCGCCTCGACGAAGCAGTCGGTCAGGCCCTTGGCGACGGTGCGGCGGACGTAGGAGATGGGCGTGTCGTTGAAGTCGCCGCAGACGATGATGGGCAGATGCCGGTGGGCCTCGATGTAGTCATGCACGGCGTCGGCCTGAGGGGCTCTGAGGGCCATCTGCGAGCTGATCTTATTGATGAGCAGGCGGGTCTCCTCGCGGGCCGAGTCGGCCTCCATTTCGCCCTTGAGCACGTCCTTGTATCGCTGTCGCTCCTCGGGCGAGAGGTGGGTGCTCTCGAGGTGGTTGTTGATGACGATGATGGTGTCGCCCCCGATGAGCAGGAAGAAGGCTGCCGAGCCGTTCGACTTGGAGTCATAGGCGATCGGTTCCGACTTCAGGATGGGGAATCGTGAGTGGATTCCGAGGGCATTGATGTAGGAATTGTCCACGTCGTTGACATGGACGGTGTCGTTGTATTCGAACAGCGCGTTCAGCCGTTCGAAGGGCTCATGGCGCGGGTTCATGTCCTCCTGTAGGCAGACGATGTCGGGCTGCTCGCTCGCGAGCCATGCGGCGATGGAGTCGACGGCGCCGCTGCCCTCGCCGTGGTTGTAGCCGGCCACGTTGTAGCTGATGATTTTCAGGACGTTGCCCTCGTCGGCCTCCTCGCTGCCGAAGTGTAATGGAATATAGGTTCGTATAGGTGCGTACGCGAGCGCGAATCCGGCGATGGGGATCCATGCGCGCTGCCACTTGATGACGATCCAGAGGACGAGGAACAGCAGGTTGGCTGCGATGAAGAAGGGGAAGAACATGCCCGCACAGCCCAGCGTCGGGTGGGCGGCCGGGTTGATGCGGTCGCTGAACCCCACGAGGAGCATGATGGCGATGGTGGCCACGTTGGCTCCTGTGATGATGTTGAGCAGGAATCGGGTGATAATCTTCAGCATGGCTTCTGTCAGCGTTCGCGGCTGGCCTCGAAGAGCCGCTGCTTCTCCTCCTTGGTCAGACTGTCGTAGCCGCTCTTGCGGATCTTGTCGAGGATGCGGTCGACCTCCTCCTGGCGCTCACGCTTGCGGGCGTTGTAGGCCATGTCGTCCTCGCGCGTGGCCGTCTGGTTCATCCTCACCTCCTGGTTGGCCGGCCGCTTGTAGACGTGGGGCTGCTGCTCTTTGTGGCGCCAGTAGAGGATGAGCATGAGGCCGAAGAGCATGCCGCCGATGTGGGCCATGTGGGCCACGTTGTCGCTGCCGTTATGTCCGGCGTTGAAGCCCAGGAACAGCTCCAGCGCGGCGTAGAAGATGACAAACCACTTCGCCTTGATCGGCACGGGGATGGGGATGATGAAGATGCGCTCGTTGGGGAAGATCATGCCGAAGGCCAGCAGGATGCCGAAGATGGCGCCCGAGGCACCGATGGTGACGCCTGCCGAGGCGGTGAAGAACTGGAGCACCTCCTGCGTCAGACCGGCTCCGACGCCGCACGTGATGTAATAAAAAAGGAATTTCTTCGGTCCCCACACCTGTTCGATGATGCGTCCGAACATCCACAGGGCGAACATGTTGGCGAAGAGGTGGTAGAAGCTGCCGTGCAGGAACTGATAGGTCAGCAGCTGATAGATGTGGAAGCCCGGGGCGAGGAAAAATCTCAGTCCGCCGTACTCCGTGAGCGGGCTGTAGTTGGCGTCGAGATTATAGCCTGTCAGCACCTGCGCCAGATAGCACAGGATGTTGATGATGAGCAGATTCCGTGTGACGGTAGGTATGTTTCGAAACATCTTCTTATGTGTTGAGTTATAACTTACGTTTTACACTTATCGGCTGCAAAATTACTAAAAATCTCGCTAAACAGACACGAAAATGGGCTTCAAGGTATTAAAATTTATGAAATAACGCATTTTTTCGGTTTTTTTGTTTGTTTTCTGAATACTTTATTTTATATTTGCGGTAGAATTCGTGTAAACATTGTTATATTCACTCTAAAAACCCAAAAAAAATTATGAACAAGACTGAATTAGTAGAGAAGATTGCAGCAGGTGCTGGCATCTCAAAGGTTGACGCTAAGAAGGCTCTCGATGCAGCCGTTGTAGCAGTGAAGGACGCCCTGATCGCAGGCGACAAGGTGGCTCTGGTTGGTTTCGGCACATTCGCTGTCAGCGAGCGTCCCGCTCGTGAGGGCATCAACCCCGCCACGAAGGCCAAGATTAAGATTGCTGCCAAGAAAGTTGCAAAGTTCAAGGCTGGCGCTGAGCTTGCTGATGCTCTGAACTAATCTTTCGATGTAAAGAAAATTCGCAATGGCCTAAGGGGCGGCTCTCAATCGAGAGTCGTCCCTTTTGTTGCTGTGGGCGCGGCCGGCCGACTGTGATTGGTGCCGCCCAATGCCGTTTCTGGCTCTGCCGATGTTTTGCGTTTGGAATTTTCTTTACACCTGGCGGCAGATTCGGAACGAAGCGGTGCTTTTCGCTTCGTTCATCGAAAAGCACCGCTTCGTTCTGTTGATTCTGTCAATGCGTTGATTTTCAGTTGGTTGTAATTTATGTCAGAAAGACTGCGAATTTTGTTTACAATTCAGCCGTTTTTCACGTCGTTTTGCGGTCTCCTTTTGCGTGTTCGACCGTCCGCTTTCGATAGGAGGCCGTGGCGAAATGATGCTGTACGCTGGCGCGTGCTTTTAAAAAACAAAATAAAACCCCAAAAAACAAGAAAAAACATCCTTGTCTTCTCTTGTTTTTTGGGGTTTTATTTTGTGTTCTTTTGTTTTGTGAAGACGCGTAGCGTATGTTGACCTGCCAACCAGTAAACACTTGGCAGTCAACCTTCCGTAGCGGTCACTTCACCTCCCAGATGTCGTTCGTCTCAAGCAGTTCCATGAAGTTGTGATACTTCTTCTGGGCGGCGACGTCGGCCAGCTGCTGATGGACAGCCTCGTCGTAGGTCGGCGCCTTGACGTCGCGGATGACGCCCAGTGCGATGGGGAATCCGTCCTCGGGCGACATCATGGCCAGCTTCAGCTGCAGCGTGTTGTCCTCGCAGTGGGCGTCGTGGGTGAGCACGTCGTCGAGCGTGTAGCCGTCCTTGCCGATCTCGACGACCTTCAGGCCGAAGCCCTCCTGCACGAGTCCGAACTCGTTGTTCTCGCCGAACGTCAGCTTCTCGCCGTGGCGCACGTAGATGGCGTTCTTCTTGCGGCCCTCCTTGTTGTAGACGATGTCGTGGCAGTGGTCGTTGAAGATGACGCAGTTCTGCAGCACCTCCGTCACGGCGGCGCCCTTGTGCTCATAGGCAGCCTTCAGCACGTCGACGGTGCCCTGGGCGTCGGTGGCCACGCAGCGGGCGAAGAAGTGTCCGCGGGCGCCGAAGCAGAGCTCTGCCGGCCGGAACGGGTCCTCGACGGTGCCGTAGGGGCTCGACTTGGAGACGAATCCTCGCGGCGAGGTGGGCGAGTACTGGCCCTTGGTCAGTCCGTAGATGCGGTTGTTCAGCAGGATGACGTTGATGTCGATGTTGCGGCGCATGGCGTGGATGAAGTGGTTGCCGCCGATGGCCAGTCCGTCGCCGTCGCCGCTGACCTGCCATACGCAGAGCTTCGGGTTGACGACCTTGGCGCCCGTGGCGATGGCGGCCGCACGGCCGTGGATGGTCTGCATGGCATACGTGTTGACATAATATGGCAGACGGCTCGAACAGCCGATGCCGCTGATGACGGCCATCTCGTGCGGTGCCACACCCGTCTCAGCCATGGCCTTGTGGAGTGATGCCAGGAAGAAGTGGTCGCCACAACCAGGACACCAGCGCGGCTGACCCTTCTTATAGTCTTGAAAACTGTAATTACTCATATTGAATTTATTTTTCTACCACGAATTACTCGAATTAAACGAATTTTTTTCTGTCACGGAATATTCGAATTAAACGAATTTTTTCTACCACGAATTACTCGAATTAAACGAATTTTTTTCTGTCACGGATTATTCGAATTAAACGAATTTCTTTCTGTCACGGATTATTCGAATTAAACGAATTATTTTCTGTCACGGATTATTCGAATTAAACGAATTTTTTTCTGTCACGGATTATTCGAATTAAACGAATTTTTTTTCTGTCACGGATTATTCGAATTAAACGAATTTCTTTCTGTCACGGATTATTCGAATTAAACGAATTCTTTTCTGTCACGGATTGGTCGAATTAATCGAATTTTACTATCGGACTTCTCGAATTGCTTCACTAATTATTTCTTTTTAGCGATGATATAGCGTTCGAACTTGAGCGACAATTCACCAAAATTAATAAGGAGAGCAACGTCTGCCTCAGCTACTTTTCCGTAATTGATGGCTTGAGACCGATGCATGTCCTCAAGTTCCTTGACGGCTTTCAGTTCTACCACAATCTTGTCATAGCAGATGAAGTCGGGTTTGAAGGTTGATGAAAGTGTCTCGTTATGATAGATAGCATGCAGTTCTGGTTCTCGCAGGAATGGGACGTTCCTTTTGCGTAACTCTATTTCGAGTGCATCTTGATATATTTTTTCTGTGAAGCCACATCCGAAAAAGCTGTGAACAGCCATGGCTGCACCAACTATTTCGTGCACTTCATTCCAAAATATCAGTTCACTACTCTGCATTGAAAAATTCGTTTAATTCGTTAAATTCGTGGTTGTTTGTTTATAATCTGAGTCGGATTTATTGATTTAGTATTTCTTCGAAGTACTTAATTAATGTGGAGGTTGAGAACGGTTGTCCCTTGACCTCGTTGAACTGATAGGGCACGAAGCCGTCGACCTTGGAGCGGAGGTAGGCGGCGAGCTGGCCGAGGTTCTGTTCGGCGACGACCACCTTCTTGTACTTCAGCAGCACGTCGGCTGTGTTCTTCGGCAGGGGGTTGATGAAGCGGAGCTGGGCGTGAGCCACCTTCTTGCCGCGGGCGCGGAGCTCCTCCATGGCGGAGTGCAGATGGCCGTGGGTGGAGCCGAAGCCCACGATGAGCAGGTCGGCGTCGTCGACGTCGCCCTCCACCTCGAGGTCGGGCACCGGTATGCGTGCCACCTTCTCGGCCCTGAGCCGGCACATCTCGTCGTGCACCTCCGGGTCGGTCGAGATGGCGCCCGTGCGGCCGTCCTTCTCCAGTCCGCCGAGGATGTGCGTGTAGCCCTCCTGTCCGGGGATGGCCCAGTAGCGCACCTTCGACGCCTCGTCGCGGAAGTATGGCGTGTAGTGGTCCTTCATCTCCGGCGTGGCGTAGTGCGGCCGTATCTCCGTCAGCTCATCCATCGAGGCCGGCAGGCGGAAGGCGCCCGAGCCGTTGGCGATGAAGGCGTCGGTCAGCAGGACGACGGGTGTCAGGTGCTCCAGGGCAATCTTGGCGGCGTCCATGGCCGCATAGAAGCAGTCGGTGGGGCTCAGTGCGGCGATGACGGGCATGGGGCTCTCGCCGTTGCGTCCGTAGAGCGCCTGCAGCAGGTCGGTCTGCTCGCTCTTCGTGGGCAGACCCGTCGAGGGACCGCCGCGCTGCACGTCGACGATGATGAGGGGCAGCTCGTCGATGACGGCCAGGTTCATGGCTTCCGACTTCAGGCAGACGCCGGGTCCCGAGGTGCTGGTCACGGCCAGTGCGCCGGCGAACGAGGCGCCGATGGCCGAGGCAGCGCCGCTGATCTCGTCCTCACACTGCACGGTGATGACGCCCATCGACTTATGCTTGGCCAGCTCATGCAGGATGTCGGTGGCCGGCGTGATGGGGTAGGAGCCGAGGAAGAGGCGCAGTCCGGCGCGCTCGGCGGCAGCCATCAGTCCGTAGGCCGTGGCCTTGTTGCCGGTGATGTCCATGTAGCGTCCGGGCACCTTGTGCTTCGACTCGATGCGATACGTGGCGGGCACGCTCGAGTGCGTGTTGTGGCCATAGTCGAATCCGGCCTGCACCACGCGGATGTTAGCCTCGGCCACGGCCGGCTTCTTGGCGAACTTCTCGCGCAGGAAGTTGTTGACCAGCTCCAGGTCGCGGTTGAACAGCCAGCAGACCAGTCCCAGTGCGAACATGTTGCGGCACTTCATCATCGCCTTCATGTCCATGCCGGAATCCTTCAGCGCCTCCTTCACCATCGTCGTCAGCGGGCACTGGATGACGCGGTCCGGGTCGACGCCCATCTCGCCGAGGTAGTCCTCGCTCTTGAACTGAGCCTTCTCCAGGTCCTTCGGGCCGAACGAGTCGGTGTCGATGATGATGGTGGCCTGCGGCTTGGCGTAGCGCAGCTGCGTCTTCAGTGCGGCGGCGTTCATCGCCACCAGCACGTCGCAGAGGTCGCCCGGCGTGTAGACCTTCTCGGCGCCGATGTGCACCTGGAATCCGGATACGCCCGTCAGCGACCCTTGCGGGGCGCGGATGTCGGCCGGATAGTCAGGGAAAGTAGAGATGCCGTTGCCCACTGTTGCAGACACGGTAGAGAAAATGTTTCCGGCCAGCTGCATGCCGTCGCCAGAATCACCAGAGAATCGCACGACCACCTGGTCGAGCTCTTTCACTTGCAATTGTTCTGCCATTACGTATAAAGTTTATTTTTAAGGTTATGAGATTTCCGCCTGCAAAGTTCGGAAACTTTTTTGAAACTACCAAAATTTTTCGCCAATAATTTCGCCAGTGCCGTGGTTTTGTGTTTTTTATGCGGTGCTTATGAGCTGTGCCGTCATCCGTGGCGGGCTGTGCGGTAGCCCTTCCCCTCCCTTGTAGGGGAGGGACAGGGGTGGGGTCAGTGACTTCTTCCATTTGTGCCAAGTTGTTTTTTTTATCACTAAGTTGTTTTTAGTAACCGTTAAAAAACAAATTGGTACAACTAGGCTCTCTCTGTAGGAGGCGACGTGTCCCCACGTCGCACTTGCCGCAGGTGTCACGTGAGGACACGTGACCTCCTAAATCGTACCAAGTTATTATTTTTACGGTCACTTAAACGGTCACTATACGTGTCACATATCAATTCCCGAGGAGCCAAGTCTGGTATGTCATTTCCGCTCATTTTTGAGGAAATGGGGCACAGCTCCATGTTAAAGTCTGTCATTCCTGCTCTACTTTGATGAAAATTCAGTAACTTTACAGCGCAAAGTTTGTAAAACAGCAGACAATATGGCAAAGATCATTGTTCAAAATACGCAGATAACGGTCATTAAGCAGAACGAAGATGACTACATCAGCCTGACAGACATGTTGAAGGCTAAAGATGGTGAGTTCTTCTTCTCAAACTGGCTGCGCAACCGCAATACCATTGAGTTCCTTGGAATATGGGAGCGGCTGATGAATCCGTATTTTAATTGTGCCGAATTCGACATAATTAAATCTCAGGCAGGGTTGAACCGTTTCCGTCTCAGTGCTAAAGAGTGGACAGAAAAGACTAATGCCATCGGTATTATCTCAAAGGCAGGGCGTTATGGTGCACTTATGCCCACAAAGAGTATGAGCGTAAAGAACCTAATATATTGGATTACTATGATCAATTGGAACATATCTTTCATTATTTAGAGTATAATAAAATTTGAATAAGAAGAAAAGTACCAATTATGCTAAATAAAGTTTCTGACAAAACTCTTCTTA
>Ga0310695_10002428_pt1 | contig 39422 bp, 27 predicted proteins | sample RumenRJG_04DNA_FD_203882 | JGI IMG/M metagenome (GOLD analysis project Ga0310695, IMG submission 203882) | Bovine rumen microbial communities from Lethbridge, Alberta, Canada - RJG_04 (v2) (version 2) | ecosystem: Host-associated > Mammals > Digestive system > Stomach > Rumen | place: Canada...
TGGAGAACTGCTCCTTGATGCTGGCCACCTTACCCTTGATGTAGACATCGTGGTCAGACTCAGCACCTGACGCTAACGACGATGCATAGTTGTTGGCAGCCACGGCGTTGAATGGATCTTCAAGCGTACCTGTTCCCTTAGCCTCGCCCGGTGTGTCGCTGCCGCCTCCTGAGCCGTTGAGCGAATAGATGTAGCAGCCCTGCGTATACTCGGGAGTGCTGCCGCGGAAGTTGACGAGCTGTCCGTAGATAACCACCTCGTCGCCAATCTTAATCTGGTCTTCCGACGAGAATCCCTTGTTGTCGAGATACTTGGCGCGGTAGATGGTCAGCTCGTTGTCGGCATCGGCTGTGTCGGAAATCTTGAACGATGCATTGCCGTAAGATGGCGACACCTCCGAGATAGACGTGATAATACCCTTGGTGTAGACATTGTCGGAGTTGACATCGGCACCGAGCGTACTGATCAGGTGCAATGCAGCCGCAACGTTGTAGGGGTCGTCGACCGTTCCTGTTCCCTGTGCATCGACGGGGACCTCTGTGGGATCGTCGCCGCCTCCGTTGGCGAAGGGCCATCCGTAAGGCAGAGGCACATCTTCGCAACTTGTGAGTGTGAAGGCCATAGTGGCCATCATCAACACTGAATAAATGATCTTCTTCATGTTATATTGTTTTTTTTAATTTTCAATTATCAATTTTCAGTTCTCAATTGTCAATCATTCGAGTTCTTCCACATCGTCGAGACTGCGCACGACAAACTCCCACGAGTTGTTGAAGCGCTTGACGATGCCCGTGATGTTCACCTTGCCCTGCGGCAGGGTGCGGGCGGCAAAGTCGCAGTAGGGGCTGGTGTACACCATGACGGTGTTGCCCGAGTACTCCTTGAAGTACCAGCTGACCGACTGTTTGCCGTCGGGGTCGGCCCACATCGACTTCTTCGTGATGTTGCGGAACGACACACTCTTGATGACACCCAGGCGGGCATCGTCCTTGTCAAGGTTCCACGTGGTCTTCGTACCGCCGTCGCTGAAGAGCGTCGGCTCGACCATCTTTGTGCGGCCCGTGATGCGGAAGTGCTTCTCCCACTGCATGCGGCTCATGCGGCTGACGTAGGTCTGTCCGCGGTTGTTGGTATAGGGCACGCCTATCTCCGCCTGCTTGGCATAGTTGCCCACGTAGAGGCCGTTGAGCTCTATGAGCACCTCAGCGCCTACGGGCAGGTAGCCACAGATGCCACCCTGCTGCACAGCGATGATGATGGCACCGGTGTTGTCCTGGATGACCACCTCGTTGTAGAGGTTGCCGGTGATGTCGTTGCCTGTGACGTAACCCTTTATCTGTGTATTCTTGTCCACCTTGGCATAGCTGACGCCGTCGCGATAGTCGGTAGCGATGTATTTCGCGTATTTTGTCTTCAGCTCCTGGATGGTGAGCAGATTGGTCTCCTCGATATCGTTGTTGCCGTAGGGAGCATCGTTGCTCTGAGCGCCCTCGTCGTATTCGCCATCCATACAGGCGGTGAAGAGGCTGCAGAGGAGCGCCATCGTGATATATTTCAGTTTGTCCATCTTCATTATCAATTATCAATTTTCAATTGTCCATTAAAATTTGTACGCGATGTTCAGCATTCCGTTGATGCCGTAGGCATAGTATATCTTCGGATTGTTCGAGAACTTGTAGGCGCGTACGTTGCCCGAGCTGGTATAGTCGGAGCGTCCCTGCTCGTAGCCACCGGTGACGATGTTCTGGTTGTTGAGCAGGTTGGTAATCATCAGGTTGATGGAGAGCGAGCCGCGCTTGCGCAGATAGATGCTGCGACCGATGGATGCATCGACCATGAATCCGCCGTGGCCTTTCGCCTGAGCGAGCACGTCGGGCAGGATGTTGCCCTCGTTGTCGTAGACATCGCCGTAGACGGCCTGGCGGTTCTCGAGCGAGTTCTGATAGTAGAAGCAGGGAGCCGAGGAGAGGTAGATGCGGTCGTACCAGTTGCCGTTAAGGTCGATGAACCATCCGCCCTGGTGGTAGCTCAGTCCGAGCGAGGCTGCCGTGAGCGGTGTTCCGTTCTCGCGGTGGTTCTTGTTGTAGCACACGTCGTTGACGTACAGGCCTGTCGTCGAGTTCATGTAGGTGACGTGGGCGTTCTTCAGGTTCTTCGCCTCGCTGTAGGTTCCGAGCAGGGTGATGTCGAAGGCCGGTGTAATCTTCACGCGTGCGCCACCTTCTATACCATAGTATTCCTTGTCCTGTCCGGTGAGCGATACGTACGAGAACGAGTTGATGTCGTCGTAGTAGAAGTTCTGCCACTCCGTAGCGTCGTTGATGCGGCTGTAGTAGCCGTTGATGTTGAGCTTGAGCCATGAGGTCTGGAAGTGGTAGCCCAGGTCGGCGCTCAAGATCTTCTCGTTCTTCAGGTCAACCACGAAGTCGTTGTTAATCTCCGGTGCGGCAAAAGCTGTGGAGGCCGTCGGTGCCTTTGTCTCAGCACCCAGTCCGAGTGTGATGACATGTCCGCGGCCGATGCTGTAGTTCAGTCCCAGCTTACCGCCACCATCGAGGAACTGTGCGTGGCGGCTGCGTCCGTAGCTGTTGTCGGCAGCCATACCGTTGCGCATCTTGCCGTCGCGTGCCATTGCCGTGCCGCTCATCTTGGCGGCTGCCATGAAGTGGAGCTTGCCCGTTGTCATGGCGAAGCTGGTCCATCCCACGAGCTTGTCGACGAGGATGGTGTAGTCGTAGCCGAACTTGTCGCCCTCAGCCACCGTGGCGTTGGGGTTGTTCAGGTCGTACTGCACGCGGATGTCATTGTCGGCGTATGTTCCTAAGGCATAGGTGTTGACGTTGTGGAAGCGGTATCCTCCGAGCATATCCTCCATCGTCTGGTAGTGGCGGCCCTTGTTTGTGCCGGCCATCGCGCCCAGGTTCCACGTCTTGTTCTTGCCGAGCTGCATGTTGAGCGTCGACGAGAGGTTCAGCGTCAGAGCGTCGTTGTGCTTGGCCTGGATATAGTACATCACGTCGCCGCCTTGTGCCGTCACCATGCGGTTGGAGTAGATCAGCTTGTCGAAGTCGATCTGGCGGTTGCGCTGCGAACCAGAGAGGTAGTAGTAGGCCGTATTGAAGTTGTCAAGGCACTGCTGCGTGCGGTTGTACTCGTCGCTCTCGTCCCACACGTCGAAATAGTTGCTGGGCATCAGCTTCCAGTAGTCGGGCTGCGGGTTGTCGCTGTTGTTGTAGTTCAGCTTCGTGCTCTTATACTTCGAGTATTTGCCTAAGAGCGAGGTGGTCAGCTTGGTGTTCTCGTCGATGGTCCAGTCCCATGTCAGTACGGCCGACGGTGCGAAGTCGTTGACCACGCGCGAGTTACGTCGCTTGCCGCCCTGCCATCCCCAGTAGGGGTTGTAGTAGCGGTCGTTGGCCAGGTGGTACATCTCGTCGGTCGAGGCACCCTGCGAGGCACGCTCCGTGGGGTTGCCCCAGGTGGAGAGAGCCAGCGAATGGTGGTCGTCGATCACTTTCTGCACGCCGAGGAAGTAGCTCCACGCGTTGTAGAACGTACCGTCGACGTAGCTGGTGTTCATATTGGCCCAACGGTAGGTGAGGTTGAATGAGTAGGCCCATCCCTTGGCGTTCAGGCCGCTGTTGTAGGTGTACATGGCGCGTGCCGTGTAGTTGCGGTTGGCCGCCGAGAGGGTCACGCGGTTGCCCGAGGGCATCTGAGCCGGGCGGAAGTTGTAGTTGTTCGAACCAGCCATGTTCGACACGGCGAACTTGTTGTCCTCGAAGGGCAGCGCATATTCCACGCCTCGCGTCTGTTGGTTCAAGCCGCCCACCATCGAGTAGCGGAACTGGCCCGTCTCCATGTCGTTGGCCAGTACGCCGTTGATGTAGACGTCGTTGAACTTCTGGTTAAACGCGCGGTAGCGGTAGCGCATGGGTGAGAAGAGGTATCCCACCTTGCTGGCATACAGATTGTTGTTCGAGTTGATGATGGTCACGTTCTGCGACATGTCGTCGTCCTCGCCCAACTGTGCTTCAGTGAATGTGAAGGCCGACTCGGTTGTCAAGCTGGCTTTTTGCTCTTCTGTCTCGGTGGTCTGGCCGAAGGCCTGCAGGCTACAGAAGGCTATCACGGCAAGTAAGAGCTTCTTTTGCATGTTACATGATTTTATATATTTTGTGCAAAGTTACAACTTTATTTGCAGATAGCAAAATAAAAACAAATATTTCTGATAATATTTTCATTGCAAAACCTTCCGGCGGCTATCCTCATCCAACCATCCAGCCATCCAAACCAACATATATGTGAAGGTTTGGATGGCTGGATGAAGGAATATAAGACCCCGATTTTTGCACCCACCTATCAGAGACCATCTTTGATCTCATCAGAGACTATCTCTGACACCCTCAGAGACCATCTCTGACACCCTCAGAGACCATCTCTGACACCCTCAGAGACCATCTCTGACACCCTCAGAGACCATCTCTAAAAAGACCTCGTGTGGCACAAAAGAAAAAAAACGGAGAAAGATGCGGCTGATTCAATAAAAATGCGTAACTTTGCACTCCGAAACCATCAGAACCTATCCAGTATGGAATATATCGTATCAGCCAGAAAATACAGACCCATGTCGTTCGACACGGTGGTGGGGCAGCAGACGCTGACCACCACGCTGAAGAACGCCGTGAAGAGCGGCAAGCTGGCCCATGCATACCTCTTCTGCGGGCCCCGCGGTGTAGGCAAGACCACATGTGCCCGCATCTTTGCCAAGGTGATCAACTGCGAGCACCCGCACGACGACGGCGAGGCCTGCAACGAGTGTGAGAGCTGCCGCGCCTTCAACGAGCAGCGGTCGTACAACATCTTCGAGCTTGACGCTGCCTCGAACAACGGTGTTGACCAGATCAAGGCGCTCATGGAGCAGACGCGCATCCCCCCGCAGGTGGGCAAGTATAAGGTGTTCATCATCGACGAGGTGCACATGCTCTCGACGCAGGCCTTTAATGCCTTCCTCAAGACACTGGAGGAACCGCCGGCACACGTCATCTTCATCCTCGCCACCACCGAGAAGCACAAGATTCTGCCGACCATCATCTCGCGCTGCCAGATTTACGACTTCGAGCGGATGACCGTACCAAACATCGTCGACCACCTGAAGATGGTGGCCCAGAAAGAGGGTATCACCTACGAGGAGGAGGCGCTGGGCGTCATTGCCGAGAAGGCCGACGGCGGCATGCGCGACGCACTGAGCATCTTCGACCAGGCTGTGTCGTTCTGTCAGGGCAACATCACATACCAGAAGGTGATAGAAGACCTGAACGTGCTCGACTCGGACAACTACTTCAACATCATCGACCTCTCGCTCCAGAACAAGGTGGCCGACATCATGGTGCTCGTCAACAACATCGTCAACAAGGGCTTCGACGGCTCGCATCTCATCAGCGGATTGGCCATGCACGTGCGTAACCTGCTGATGGCCAAGGACCCGCAGACGCTCCCCTTGCTCGAGGTGAGCCAGCGGCAGCGCGACCGCTACCAGCAGCAGGCAGCCCAGTGTGCGCCGGCCTTCCTCTACAAGGCGCTGCGCCTGATGAACGATTGCGACATCAACTACCGGCAGAGCAGCAACAAACGACTGCTCGTAGAGCTGACGCTCATCCAGGTGGCGCAGATCACGCAAGAGGACGACTCGCCTGCCGCGGGGCGTAGCCCCAAACGACTGAAAACCCTGTTTAAGCAACTGATTGGGCAGATCCAGCAACAGGCAGCTCCGCAGGTGGCCGCCGCTGGACAGACGCCCGCTCAGACCCCCGCCACGACCCCGACGGCTGCACAGCATGCCGCAACCTCTCAAGCCCCGACCACCGCTCAGCACTCGGCGACAGCCCCCTCTGGCATCGCTCAATCCCCGGCAGAGACACCACAACCGCCTGTGCGCCCTGCCATCAAGCTGAGTCAGCTGGGCAGTACCTTCGGCAACCTCTTGCGCAAAGACCACCACAAGACAGAGGAGCAGACCACCACACCCGACGGCGACGGCCAGCACGAGTCTTTCGACGAAGACCAGCTGCGCAGGCAGTGGACGGCGATGTGCAACCGCATGCCGCAGAGCCTGATAGGCGTTGCCACGCGACTGAAGAACATGACGCCCCGCATCACGCAGATGCCTCAGGTGGAACTGCTGGTGGACAACGACATCCTGCTGGGCGAGGTCAACAAGATCAAGGGACGCATCCGTTCCACTCTGGCGCTGTCGCTCCACAACAGCGATATAGAGCTCGTCGTCCGGCTGGCCAACACCGACGAGCTGAAACCCATCCTCTCGAAGCGCGAGGAGTTTGAACTGATGCAGAAGAACAACCCGGCGTTGGAGAAGCTTACCTCCCTGCTTCAGCTCGAGTTGGTGTGATTTTCTATAAAAATTCTTATTTTTCTTGCGATATATTTCGTCAATTCGAAATAAAGTCGTAAATTTGCGGCGGGTTTACAAGTACCTTTACTCTTACATATAGTTAGACAGATAGGTGGGAGCCGTGTTTCCGAGAGAGCATGGTTCCTTTTTTTATACATCAACCCTCAACCCTCAAACATCCAACATCCTCACCTCGGCGTTCTTCATCTTCTCGATTTCGTGCATCGGCTTGCCCGAGACGATGGACAGCAGCACGCGATTGATGATGCCGTGACCAACGACGAGGAGCGTCTGCCCGTCGTAGTGGCGACGAATCCACGCGAGAAACTGCTCGCCACGGCCGTACATCTGCTCGGTCGTCTCGATGTCGTCGGGCCACTCCATGCCCTTCAGGTCGGGGATAAACCTGCCCGTGAAGCTGCCCCAGTCGCGTTCGCGCAGCAGGGGTGTCTCGACGACAGGCTTACCGTGAGGTTCGGCAATGATGCGGCATGTGTGCACACAGCGCCCCAGGTCGCTCGAGATGAAGGCGTCGATGGGTTCGTGGGCCATGCGGCGCGCCACCTCGTGGGCCATGCGTACGCCGTTGTCATTGAGGCGCCCGTCGGTCTGTCCCTGCAGCGTCTGGTTGACGTTGTCGACGGTCTCACCATGCCTCACTAAGTACATTTTTATCATTTTCTTACCCTAAGTTTTCAATTTTGGCGCAAAATTAAGAAAAATAATTGCAGCATCCAATATGTTTTTGTATTTTTGCAAATAAAAAAGCCTATTTCACATGAAAATACTGCAAACCTCCTTGCTACGAGCCGTCTGTGCCGCTGTTGCCGGCTATCTGCTCGTGATGTATCGCACCGAGATGGTGCGCTGGACAACCATCGCCTTCGGAGCTATGTTCCTCGTGTCGGGACTGGTCTCCGTCATCGTCTACTACACCGAGAAGCGGCGCGCCCGCACTGCCCCTGACGCACAGGCCGTGCTGGTGCCCACCTTCCCCATTGTGGGGCTGGGCAGCATGATCTTGGGCGGCGTGCTCATGCTCATGCCCGCCACCTTCGTCACCGGTGTGATGTATTCGATGGCCGCCATCCTCATCTTGGGAGCCATCAATCAGTTTGTCAACCTCGCCAGCATCGTTCGCTTCGCGCGCGTTCCTTTATTATATTGGCTCTTCCCTGCCGTCGTCTTGCTCGTAGCTGTCTATCTGATGGCCCGTCCGCAAGAGATGGCTGCACTGCCCTTCCGCCTGCTGGGCTGGTCGCTCATGGTCTATGCCATCTTCGAGGCCGTCTGTGGTATCAAGGTTTATCGTGCCCGCCGTCTCTACGAACAGCAACATCCGCAGGCCGACGAGGCACCGCGACAGATAGAGCAAGCCGACGAGGTGGAATATGTGGAGGTGACGTCCTGACCATTCTCATGCGAACATCCTGTAACGAGCACCCTCACCGACGAGGCAGCCGTTGGCTCCTCCTGCTCCTGACGATGCTGGCAGGTGGGGTAGGGAGTCGTGCTGCCGAGCCCCATGACACGCTTTGCCGGCAAACGCTCACCGTGTATGCCGGCCCCTCGCGCCAGTTGGCCATCGACAGCTACGAACGCAAATGGCTGCGCCACAAGGATGGCTTTGTGGTGGGGGCGGAGCTGAGCATCCCCACTGCGGGGCCCGACGACGATGGGACAGAGGCCGACTACGGCTATCCCACGCTAAGCCTGGGTGCCAAGCTCTCGCTGAACCACGATGTCACGATGCGCCGCACGCCCGATCCGGCATGGGGAATGGCAGAGATGGTCGACTACGACTCGCGCTTAGGCCACTTCCTCACCCTTTACGGAGCCTTCGACCGCCCGCTGCTCCGCTGCCGACGGTGGCAGCTGGCCTACACCCTGCGCACGGGCATCGCCTTTGGCAACCATCCCTACAATCCGCAGACGAATGTCGACAACGAGCTCATCGGCTCGCGACTGACCATCTATGTGGGACTGGGACTGATGGCTTCCTATCAGCTGTCGCCGCGTCACGAACTTGTCGGCGGTGTGCTCTACGGCCATCATAGCAATGGTGCCCTGGCGCGACCCAACAAGGGCGAGAACCACATCACGCCCGTCGTGGGCATCCGGTCCGGCCTGTCTCATCACAACAATTCTCGCCCAATGCACCTCGCACCTCGTACCTCGAAAAATCCCCGCTCCTCGTTTCCCCGTCACTGGTATGCCATGCTGCGACTGGGTGTCGGCGGCAAGACGCTCCTCGAGGACTGGCAGCAGACGCAGTTCCGCACACCCCCTGGCGCTCCTGACTATCGTACGAGCCACTTCCGCCTCTATGCAGCCTATTCGGCCAGTGCCGACCTGATATGCCGCTATGCCCGCCGGTGGGCCTCGGGAATAGGTACCGACGTGTTCTACGGCACCTACTACGACCACCTGCCCATGCCCTCGTCGCCGACAAGCCCATGGTCTGTCGGTCTTGCGCTCCGCCACGAGGCCTACTACCACCAGCTCTCGGTCGACATGTCGCTTGGCGCCTATCTCTTCCGCCGGATGGGCGACCACGCCCGCGAGGTGGAGAAGCCTTATTACGAGCGCATCGGACTTTCTTATCACTTCCCCCGTTGGGGCGGTTTGCGCGTGGGATTCAGCATCAAGGCCCATCTGACCAAGGCCGACCTTACCGAATTTGTCGTCGGTTTCCCTTTTTGGCAAGGCAAGTAGGAAGATAATCATAATCTTCTATAAATGTTTCTCGAAAAGTGTAGGATAGTCTGTGCAATTCCGTAACTTTGCACCACGTTTTTCAGAATCAACAAAAAGCATCTAATTGGATATGGACAAAAGAAAACTTAGCGTGCTCGCAGCAACCGTCGTGAGCATGTTCCTCATGACGACACCTGCTCAGGCAGACAAGACGGGCACTGGCCACGTCAGCGACTCGGTGGCGCTGCAGGAGGTGGTGGTGACGGGTTCGCGGCATGCTGTCGACGTGCGCCATCTGCCCATGACGGTGACCGTCGTGGGGCGCGAAACGCTCACCCGCCAGCACCAGTCCTCGCTCCTGCCCACGGTGATGCAGCAGGTGCCAGGACTGATGGTCACCTCGCGCTCGATGATGGGCTATGGCGTCTCCACGGGAGCCGCTGGCGGCATCAGTCTGCGTGGTATCTCTGGGGGCGCGGGGCAGATGCTCGTGCTCATCGACGGCCACCCGCAGTATAATGGTGTCTACGGCCACCCTATCAGCGACAGCTATCAGACGCTGATGGCCGAGCAGGTAGAGGTGCTGCGCGGTCCGGCTTCCGTGCTCTACGGAAGCAATGCCATGGGCGGCGTGATGAACATCGTCACGCGTCGGCCTGCCGAAGGCAACCATACAGCCACCCATCTCAATGTCGGTGCGGGCAGCTACGGAACCTTCCAGGCCGAGCTTTCCAACCAGGTGCGCCGCGGACGCTTCAGCAGCACTGTGGCCGCACAGTACGGCCGCACGGACAACCACCGTCCGTGTATGGGCTTCGAGCAGTATGGCGGCTATCTGAAGCTGGGCTACGATCTCTCGGCCCATTGGAATGCCTATGCCGACATCGACCTGACGCACTTCAATGCCAGCAATCCTGGTACCACGCAGCAGCCCAAGCTGCAGAACGACCAATGGATAACACGAGGCGCAGCCAGCCTGGTGGTCGAGAACCATTACGACAACACCAGCGGAGCACTGAGCGTCTACGACAACTTCGGACGACATAAGATCAACGACGGCTACAATGCCGACGGTGGTACACCGCAAACCGACCTGTTCCGTTCGCGCGATGCTGTGGCCGGTGTGTCGTGGTATCAGAGCGCACGCTTGTTTGAAGGCAACCGCCTGACCGTCGGCTTCGACTATCAGCACATCTACGGACGTGCCTGGTATACCGACCGGCAGACGGGTGAGACCGTTGTCACCCAGCGCCGACTGATGCAGAGCACCCACACCCACGAGAACGAGGTGGGAGCCTACGCCGACTTCCGCCAGGAGCTTGCCTCATGGCTGACGGTCGATGCCGGCTTACGCTACGACCACCACTCTACAGCCGGAGCTGAATGGGTGCCGCAGGTGGGCGCTGTGGCGCGACTGACGCAGCAGGGTGCCTTGAAGCTGATGGTGAGCAAGGGATTCCGCAACCCCACCACGCGCGAGATGTACTTGTACGGCACGGCCAATCACGACTCGCTGCGGGCCGAACGACTGTGGAATTACGAACTGTCGTGGCACCACAGCGCCGGTTCTTTCAGCTATGGTGCCAACCTGTTCTATATCAAGGGCGACAACATGATACAGACAGTGGCCGGACGCAACGTCAATACGGGTGAGATAGAGAACTATGGTGCCGAACTGGAGGCTGCCTACGACATCAACAGCCACTGGCATCTCACCACCAACCACTCGCTGCTCCACATGCAGCATCCCGTCGTCGCAGCACCCACCTACAAAGGCTTCGTCGGCGCAGATTACCGATGCCGGCGATGGACTGTCGGTGCCTCCCTGCAATATCTCAGCGGACTCTATACCGCTGTCGGCGACAACGAACAGCGCGAAGACTGCTGTCTGCTCAACGCCACCGTCAGCTATGCCGTGACCAAAGGCATGAGCCTCTGGCTGCGCGGCGAAAACCTCCTGGCACAACGCTACGAGCTCAACCTCGGCTATCCCATGCCCCGCGCCACCTTCATGGCAGGTGTCCACTGGAGTTTCTGAAGCTGGCGGAGCAACAAATTGCGGAAAAATAGCAAAAAAGACGGAAAAAGTTTGGTGGTATGGCGAAAAGTCCGTACCTTTGCAGCCCAAAATGTAATTATCAATCAATCAGTAACAATAAAAATGAAAAAAGGTATTCACCCCGAAAACTATCGCCCCGTCGTGTTCCGTGACATGTCCAACGGCGATATGTTCCTTACACGTTCCACATGCAAGACGACAGAGACAGTGGAATTTGAAGGCGAAACTTACCCGATGGTAAAAGTAGAAATCTCCAGCACCTCTCACCCGTTCTACACTGGTAAGAGCAAGCTCGTCGACACGGCCGGTCGCGTGGATCGCTTCATGAGCCGCTACGCCAAGAGCACTGGAAAGAAATAATAGCACATAGAGGCTTGACGAATATGAGGGCATTAGAGTGTAGTTGCATATACACGCTAATGCTCTCATTGTTTTTTTGACAGATAGAAGTTAAGATAGGTAGACAGATAGTTTTTGAGACAGATAGACAGGTAGATATGAAGATAATCAGACGGCTATCGATAGGAGGACTGCTGCTGGCGGTCTTCATCCTGAACGGCTGTAGCAGCGACAGCAACACCGACGAGACAACCCCTCAGCAGACCAACGCCAACCGCAACCGTACCACCGAATATCGCGAGGCGGCACGCATTGAGATGCCGCGCCTGAAGGACAGTGGCACCATCCTGCTCGTACACAAGACGACCGACAGGGTAGACCCTGACGGTGTGAACTTCAGCGTGGAATGGGACTATGAGAAGAAGTCACAGCGGTGGACAGCCTATCAGATGACGCGGCGGGCGGCAGAGAGTCACACCAGTCGCTATTACGGCGACCCGCAGTATCCGATGGATCCCGACCTGCCTACGTCGTACTATCTCGACGACGACTACTATTGGGGCTCAGGCTTCGACCACGGTCATATCTGCCCGTCGGCCGACCGTCTCTATTCGGCCGAAGCCAACTATCAGACCTTCTTCCTCACCAACATGCAGCCGCAATATAAGAACTTCAACGGCAGCGGCAACAGTGGCGGGGTATGGCTCACCATGGAGAACAAGGTGCGCCAGTGGACGCCGAAGAACACCAGCGACACGCTCTACATCGTAAAAGGTGGAACCATCGATCGCGTCTACTTGGAAGGTGGAGCCGAGGATGGCGTGCTGCAGCGTATCGACGGCAAGCTCATCGTCCCGAAATATTTCTTCGTCGCCCTGCTCTACAAGAACAGCACCGGCTATCGCGGCCTGGCGCTGTGGTTCCCGCATAACAACGAGGTGCACGGCTACGACGCCCTCACCGACTATGCCCTCAGCATCGACGAGCTGGAGGCCCGTACGGGCATCGACTTCTTCTGCAACCTGCCCGACGACATCGAGGAGCAGGTGGAACGCGCCTTGCCGCTCAGTGCCTGGGGGCTATGATCGTTATTTCTTTTCACGGCATAGGTCCTTCATGCCGGCAACCATTCGCTGCAGGCCCTCAGCGAGGATGGCACGCGGGCAGGCCAGGTTGACACGGACAAAGGGGCGCTGCATGGCTCCGTACATCTCGCCGTCGTTCACCCATACACCATATTGACTGCAGAGCACTTGGGCTATCTCGACAGAAGAGCGTCCGAGCACCTCGCAGTCGACCCATGCCAGGTAGGTTCCCTCGAGCTTGACAACGGGGAACTGCGGCAGCTGCTCGCGGAAGGTGTGAAGGAGCAGCTGATAGTTGTCCCAGATATATTCGTTGAGCTGGCGCAGCCACTCTGCTCCGCCCTCGGTGTATGCCTCTTGTGTGGCGATGATGCCGAAGGGGTTGACATCGCACACCTCGTGGAGGTTGATGGCGCGGTCGATGCGCTCGCGGCGATGAGGATCGGCCACAAGGATATGGGCCGTCTGCAGTCCGGCAATGTTGAAAGCCTTCGAGGCAGCCACACAGAGGGCGCAGTTGCGGCGCGCCTCCTCGCCGAGCGATGCATACGAGCAATACTCCGTACCCGGACGGGTGAACTCGCAGTGTATCTCGTCGGCTACGACGAAGACCTCGTTGCGCAGACAGATGTCGTGGATGCGCTGCACCTCATCGCGTGTCCATACACGCCCAGCGGGGTTGTGAGGGTTGCAGAAGAGGAAGAGGCGCACCTTCGGGTCGGCACACTGTCGCTCGAAGGCTTCCCAGTCGATGGTGTATCGGCCTTCCTTTTGTTCGACTGGCTCACCAACCGACGTGCCGTCGGTGAGCGTTACCACTTCATAGTGCAAGGGACAATCTTCCACGATGCACCCCTGGTTGCGTATGCTCGAGAAGAAGCAGTTGTAGACAGGCGACAGCAACAGCACCTTGTCGCCTGGCAGAGTCAGTCCGCGCACGATGGCAGAGAGGGCCGGAACGACTCCTGTCGTCATGATTACCTCGTCGGGCTGATAGGGTACGACGTGGTGCTGACCGACGAACCAGTCGATTACCTTTTGCTTGTAGCTGTCCGGCACATGGGTATATCCGAACACGCCATGCTCCACCCGGCGGCGCAATGCCTCCGTGATGGCAGGATAGGTGCGGAAGTCCATGTCGGCCACCCAGAGGGGGATGATGTCGGTTGGGGGGTGATGAGTCGGGGATTGCAAATCCCCGACAACGGGCGAGTCGCCCGACGGGCATGGAGGAGCGGCATCCCACTTCACGCAGTTGGTGCCGCGGCGCGTGATGATTTCGTCGAAGTTGTAGTTCATTTTATTTAGAGGAGTTAGGAGCGAACGACAATCTCGCAGTTGTTGGGCTGCAGCACATGCTCGTCGATAGTGACAGAGCCTACGCCGTCGCAGACGATGCGGCCGGTGATGGGGTTCTTGATGTTGGTGATGGTGCCGCGGATGTCGGCCTGCACCTCGCTGTCTTCGAACATGCGGTCGCAGTCGGGACCGAAGGTGCAGTCTTCCAAGACGAGGTTTTTGACATAGCAGAAAGGCTGTTCGCCCGTGAAGTGGCAGCGCACGAAGCGCAGGTTCTTCGAATGCCAGCCGATATACTCGCCGTTGAGCTCGCTGTCGTAGACCGTGACGTTCTCACACTCCCAGAACGAGTCTTTCGTCGTCACCTTGGCGTTGTGCACCTCGACGTTCTTGCAATACTGGAAGATATACTTCGACTGGCAGTCGAGGCCGTCGACCATGACATCCTCGCAGAACATGAAGGGGTAGGTGCCTTCGCGTAGCACGACATTCTTGACGCGGAGGTTCTTGATGCGCCAGAAAGTCTCATCGGCATCGTTGAAGCGTACATTCTCTATCTCTACGTTCTCCATTTCGCGGAAGAGCTTGGGAGCATCGATGATGGTGTCGCGCATCACCATATCGTTGGAATACCAGATGGCAGAGCGTGAGCCCACCTCGAAATAGCAGTTGGTGATGAGCGATTTGTCGACGTGCCACCAGGGATATTTTCCGATGAAGCGGCAACCGTCTGATTCGATGTTGCGGCAGCACTTGATGCCCGACTCACCTTCGGTGATGGTGACATTCTCCAGTCGGGTGTCGTGAATGCCAAAGAGCGGCCGTTCGCCGCCAAAGCTTTTGTCTTTGATGATTTCCATTTCTTTTCTTATATATTCTTTTTAAGGTTTTGAGGCTGTGAAATAATCAACTATTCGTCGGCCGGAGCGAAGGCGTGGCGGTAGCCTTTCACGTCGTTCCAGTGGCCACGGGTGAAGTCGGGCACCTCAACAGGCATGTTGCCGTTGTCCATCGACATGGCTCCCAGCTCTGCCAGGCAGCACCACTCCGCCAGGTCGTAGACGTCGATGTCGAGGGGCAGTCCGTTCTGCAGGCAGTAGACGAGCCGTGCGTCCATGATGAAGTCCATGCCACCGTGTCCGCCCACCTCGCGTGCCATCTTCTCGTATTGAGCAACCAGTGGTGCGCGGAAGCGTTCTACCAACTGGCGTGTCTGCTCGTCGTTAAGATACGAATGGGCTGACAGGTTGTCGTACTTCTTGTCGGAACCGACACTCGTTTCCTCTTGCTGCAGCCATTTGCCTTCCACGGCGTAGCCTTCGCGAGGATATTTGTTGGCAAAGCCTTCGGTGCCCGTGAGCTGATACATGCGGTTGTAGGGTTGTGGCGTCATCACGTTGTGGTGAATCTCCAACACCTTACCCTGAGCCGTCTGGATGAGCGTTGTCGTGTGGTCGCCGTTGCGGAAGTCAACATCCTGGCCCGTGCGCTCTTTCACCAGCTTTTTGCCGTTGAACGAGTGAGTGTCCATGGCGATGAGCGTCGTCATGCGGTCGCCTCGGTGGATGTTCATCACCTGTGCTATAGGGCCGAGTCCGTGGGTGGGGTAGACATCGCCGCGATGGTCTTTGTTGTATTCGAGTCGCCATCCGAGTTGGTCGTCGGCGTCCCGTTTCCAGTATTCGTCCCAATAGGGCGACAGCTCGTGGCGGTAGGCACCCTGCGCATAGATGATCTCGCCGAAGATACCATGCTGGGCCATGTTCAGTGTGTTCAGCTCGAAGAAGTCGTAGCAGCAGTTCTCCAGCATCATGCAGTGCAGACGGCGCTGCTCGGCCAGGTCGATGAGCGTCCATATCTCCCGGAGGTTCATGGCCGACGGCACCTCGATGGCCACATGTTTGCCATGCTGCATGGCATAGCTCGCCACGGGGAAGTGGTGGAGCCAGTCGGTAGAGATGTAGACGAGGTCGATGTCGTTGCGTTCGCACAACGCCTTGTAGCCTTCCGCTCCGTGGTAGACAGCGGCTTGCGGTCGCTTGGCTTTTTCCAAAGTCTGCTGGCAGGCCTCGGCCCGCTGCTTCTCGTGGTCGCATAGCGCCTTCACCTCGATGCCGGGGATGTATGTCCACCGTTTTACGGCATCGCTGCCACGCATGCCAAGGCCGACAAAGGCTACACGCACAATAGGCAACTTGGGTGTGGCGAGCATCAAGGCCGACTGTTGTCCTGGCTGGCGTTCGGGCACCTTGGTGACAATCTTGCCATCCTTCACTTCGTAGGGCCAGCTATACTGTGCCCTTGTGGCTGTCGGCAGCATGATTGTCACCAATAACAGCGTCATCAATCGTTTCGTCTTCATAGGAGTTTGGTGTTTGGAGTTAGGGGTGAGGGGTGAGGAGCGAGATCTTTTCAATCTTCCATTCCCTCTACAAATGCAACTGATGGCCCATGCGGTCGCGCTTGGTTTCGAGATAGCGTTTGTTGTATTTGTTGGGCTGTATCTCGATGGGGATGTTCTCGATGATTTCCAGTCCGTAGGCTTCCAGACCGACGCGCTTGACGGGGTTGTTGGTGAGCAGACGCATCTTTGTCACGCCCAGCTTGCGCAGAATCTGTGCACCGCAGCCGTAGTCGCGCTCGTCGGGTTTGAAGCCCAGATGGACGTTGGCCTCGACGGTGTCGTAGCCTTCCTCCTGCAGTTTGTAGGCTGCTATCTTGTTCATCAGTCCGATGCCGCGACCTTCCTGCTGCATGTAGACGAGCACGCCGCGCCCTTCCTTGTCGATCATCTGCATAGCCTTGTGGAGCTGTTCGCCGCAGTCGCAGCGCATGCTGCCCAGGATGTCGCCCGTAGCACACGATGAGTGGACGCGAACCATGATGGGGTCGCCTTCCTGCCACTCACCCTTGATCAGGGCGAAGTGTTCCAGTCCGTTGCTCAGCTGTCGGAAGGGAATGAGCCTGAAGTGTCCGTAGGCTGTGGGCATGTCCACCTCTTCGCCCATCTCGACGAGCGAGTCTTTCTTCAGTCGGTAGGCTATCATATCCTTGATAGAGATAATCTTCAGTCCGTGCTCCTTGGCGAAGGGGATGAGCTGCGGCATACGGGCCATCGTGCCGTCGTCGTTCATGATTTCCATCAGCGCACCGGCGGGATAGAGACCCGCCATGCGGCAGAGGTCGATGGCAGCTTCGGTGTGGCCGCTACGCTTCAGCACACCATTCTCTTGGGCATAGAGCGGGTTGATGTGTCCCGGTCGGCCGAACGTTTCGGGCTTGGAGTGGGGGTCGGCCAGTGCACGGATGGTGGCGGCACGGTCGTTGGCCGACACACCTGTGGTGCAACCCTCCAGCTTGTCGACGGTGACGGTGAAGGGCGTTCCGAGCATCGAGGTGTTCTCGTTGACCTGTTTCGGCAGGTTCAGCTCTTCGCAGCGCGAGATGGTGATGGGTACACACAGTACGCCACGGGCATTCTTCAACATGAAGTTCACCATCTCGGGCGTAATCTTCTCTGCGGCGCAGATCAGGTCGCCCTCGTTCTCGCGGTCTTCATCGTCGACGACGATGACGAACTTGCCGTCTTTGAAATCTTTCACAGCCTCTTCTATGCTGTTGAGTTTGAAGTCTTCCATGTTATTTGTTTTTTTCGATATTTCGGTATTTCGTTATTTTGTCATTTCTTCAATTCTTTGGATAATCTCGCTGTTGGTGTGCTTGATGACCTTCAGGTCGCGGTACAAGCGTAGGCGGAACATCCACATGCGCAGGTAGATGCAGAGTCCTACGGGCAGGATGATGGCCGAGATGATGTTCATCCATCGGCGGTTGAACACCCGAGTGTGCGCCCTTGGCGAAACGATGGGATAGTTGCTCAGCTCGGTGATAATCTTCTTGTCGCGCGTGTTCATCAGGTCTTCTATCACGCCTTCGAGCACCTCCACGATGCGTTCTATCTCGTGGTCGTCTTCATAGCGGAAGAACACCTTGATGGGGTTGGGCAGTCGCCACAGCTTGTGCTCGTGGGCGTAGGTCGTTATCTCGTCGTTGACGGTGGTCAGGCTGATGCGGTCGGCGGTGTAATCAGGATCGTTGATGATGACCTCCTTGCCCGTGATGTGTCGCTTCAGGCGCAGTCCGAGCAGTTTCATGAAGAAGTTGCGGTAGAGGTCGATGTTGAACACCACGGAGTCGTTGTTGGCTTTGTAAGTAAAGAATACGGCCAGCGGGGCCAGTACGGCTGTCGGCAGACTCTTTCCGAACCATACGGCCCACATGCCGCCACGGGCCATACGATAGCCGGTGTTGTCGAAGATGTAATAGACGATGAACACCAGCACGCTGATGATGACGGGTATGCCCAGTCCGCCCTTGCGGATGATGGCTCCGAGGGGTGCTCCGATGAAGAAGAAGAGCAGGCACGACAGGGCCAGCGTGAACTTGTTGAGTGCCTCGATGCGATGCTGGCGGATGAGCTTGTCGCCGTCGCCCGTTATCAGTTCTTTGTATTCTTGGTCGGCCACGCTGCGGTTCACACGGTTCAGGGCCGTCGTCATGGCGCGTTGTTTCTGTTCGGGTGATAGGCGATTGAACAGCGTATCGACGTTGACGGCCTTCGTCTGGGCCATCTTCGTAGCTCGCAGCGAGTCGCTCTTCGAGATGCTGTCGCGACAGAAATAGAAGGTCATGACATCTTTGTAGAATACCCGTCCGATGCTGTCGTACTGGTGGTTCATCGAGTCGACGTCCATCCTGATTTGTTCCAGGCTCTTCGCCTTGGCATTGTTCGAGAGCAGGCCTGCATCGGTGAGGTTGAAGTCGGCATCGAAATCGAGGAGTATCTGTTTCCGTGCAAAAGTCTCGCGGCGATAGGGCACACTGGCCGAGCCAACGTCCTGTCCACGCATATTCTCGAACCATTCACCGCTATGCAGCGTCAGCAGCAGGTGTTTCTTCTCCGCCGTCGACTGCATCATGCCCGAGTCGGCCAGGATGATGGCGGCATCCTCGAAGCTGTCGGTCTGCCGGAATATCATCATACCATAGAGCATGCCCGTCTGCGGGTCTTTCTTTTGCACGTAGAGGCTGGTTTGCGGTATGCCGTCGTAGAAGATGCCCTCGGGAATCTCCAGTTCGGGGCTCTTCTGCTTCATCGAGATGAGCAGCTGTGCGAACGACATGTTGGCGTTGGGTCCGATGACGTTCTGGAAATACATCGACCCCAGCATGATGCAGACCGTCAGGAAGATAAGGCTGCGGAACGAGCGTATCAGCGAGATGCCGGCGGCCTTGATGGCCGTCAGCTCTGAGCTCTCGCCCAGATTGCCGAAGGTGATGAGCGACGACAGCAGGATGGCCAGCGGCAGCGCTTGCGGTACGAGCATGAGCATCATGTACCAGAAGAACTGGGCCATGACCTCCATCGACAGACCTTTTCCGATGAGTTCGTCGATATATCGCCACAAGAACTGCATCATCAGCACGAAGAGGCACACGAAGAACGTGGCCACGAAGAGCAGCAGAAATTGTTTGGCAATGAATATATCGAGCTTCTTGATTCTAAACATGATGACGTGGCATATTGAATGCGGTGTGCAAAGTTACAACAATAAAATGGACAACGGCCGGAAAGCGCCTAAGTTTTTTATATTTTTAATGTTCTGTACGCTTTATTTCCTGCAGGATGTCAACGGCACGGCCTGCCGTAGGTACATCCTTCACGGCCATCGCCCGCTTGCCGCGCGTCTCGCGGAGGGCACATTGGCGTACGTTCTGCATGGCGTAGTTGATGATCTGGCTGAACGTGGCGCTCTGGTAGTAGGGACTCTCGGCCGCCGAAACGAAGTAGAGCGTCATCTGTCCCTGCTTGAGCATGATCTTCTCGCAGCCGAGCTGTTTGCCAAGCCGTCGGAGCGTCACCACGTTGAGCAGTTCGAGCCCTTCGTCGGGAATGTCGCCGAAACGGTCGCGCAGACGTGCCTTGTAGATCTCCAGGTCGCTGTCGTTCTTGATGTTGTCCAGCTCGCGGTAGAGCAGCATACGCTCTGCCGACGAGGGGACGTACAGTTCGGAGAAGTACATCTCCAGGTCGCTCTCGATGGTGCAGTCGTCGACGTATAGAGCCTCTCGGGGAGCGGTGAGCGGGGTGCGGGGTGCGAGATTACTCTCGTTGCTTCGGGGAGCGTTACTGCCTATATTGTTTGCCACGGAGGTATTCTCACTCCTCTCTCCTCTTTCCTCTCTCCTCTCAATGCTTCCCTCGTTCCTCAGCTCCGTCATGGCCTGCGAGAGAATCTTCTGGTAGGTCTCGTAGCCCAGGTCTTCCATGAAGCCGCTCTGTTCGGCACCCAGCAGATTGCCGGCGCCGCGGATGTCGAGGTCTTGCATCGAGAGGTTGAAGCCGCTGCCCAGGTCGGAGAAGGTCTCCAAGGCTTCGAGCCGCTTGCGGGCCACCTGGCTGAGCAGCGACAGTGGCGGAGCGATGAGATAGCAGAAGGCCTTCTTGTTCGAACGGCCCACACGGCCACGCATCTGGTGCAGGTCGGAGAGTCCGAAGCGGTGGGCGTCGTTGATGATGATGGTATTGGCATTAGAGATGTCGATACCGTTCTCCACGATGGTGGTGGAGAGCAGGATGTCGTAGTCGTAGTTCATGAAGCCCATGACAATCTTCTCCAGCTCTTCGGGCTTCATCTGTCCGTGACCGATGGCGATGCGCGCATCGGGCACATACTTCTGGATGGTCAGGGCTATCTCGGGCAGGTTGGAGATGCGGTCGTTGACGAAGAAGACCTGTCCGTTGCGGCTCATCTCGAAGTTGATGGCCTCAGCAATCTGCTCCCAGCCCGACGAGGTTTTTCGAGGTGCGGGGTGCGAGTTACGAGGTGCGAGATTGCCTCTTGCTCCTCCGGCGAAACTATCCTTGCTATTGGCGATCTCTCTCAGGGCGATGATTTCCGTCTGGATGGGGTAGCGGTTGGGAGGAGGTGTCTGGATGATGCTCATGTCGCGGGCACCCATCAGCGAGAACTGCAGCGTTCGCGGTATGGGCGTGGCACTCATCGTCAGCGTGTCAACGTTCACCTTCATCTTGCGCAGCTTCTCTTTCACGGCCACGCCGAACTTCTGTTCCTCGTCGATGATGAGCAGTCCTAAGTCGCGGAACTTCACCGTCTTGCCGATAAGCTTGTGCGTGCCGATGATGATGTCTATCTTGCCGTCGGCTAGGTCGGCGAGAATCTCTTTCGTCTTCTTCGCGCTGCGAGCCCTCGACAGATAGTCTACCCTGACGGGCATCCCCTTGAGGCGCGACGAGAAGGTCTGGTAGTGCTGATAGGCCAGCACTGTTGTGGGCACCATCACGGCCACCTGCTTCGAGTCGCAGGCAGCCTTGAAGGCGGCTCGGATGGCCACCTCCGTCTTGCCGAAGCCCACATCGCCACACACCAGGCGGTCCATCGGCCGTGCCTGCTCCATGTCGGCCTTTACGTCGTTGGTGGCCTTCAGCTGGTCGGGTGTGTCCTCGTAGAGGAAGCTGGCCTCCAGTTCATGCTGTAGGAACGAGTCGGGACTGTAGGCAAAGCCTTTCTCCCTTCGGCGGGCTGCATAGAGTCGGATGAGGTCGCGTGCGATATCCTTGATCTTCGTCTTGGTGCGTTCCTTCAGACGGTCCCAAGCACCGGTGCCGAGGGTGGAGAGTCGCGGTTCGGTCTCGGTGTCCTTCCGCTTGTACTTACTTATTTTATAGAGCGAATGGATAGACACATCCACCTTGTCGTTGTTGGAGTAGATGATGCGGATGACCTCCTGATAGCCAGTCCGTGGCGGCGGTAGCGGTACGCGAACCAGTCCGGCAAAGCGACCCACCCCCAGGTCGATGTGCACCACATAGTCGCCAGGTTCCATCTCCATCAGTTCTTTCATCGTCAGGGCCATCTTACCTGTCCGGGCGGCATCCGAGCGCAGGCTATACTTGTGGAAGCGGTCGAATATCTGATGGTCGGTAAAAAGGCAGAGCCGCAGCTTGTGGTCGACGAAACCCTCGTGGAGCGTCTTGTCGACAGCGATGAACCCAGTTTGCTCCTGCTCCGCTTCGGAGGTGTCGGCAGCAGGTGAGAGGATCTCTCTTAGCCTCTCCTGCTGCTTGGGCGAATCGGCAAGGATATATACATGGTAGCCCTTCTGCTGGAAGTCGTCGAGCGACTGCTTCAGCAGTTCGAAGTTCTTATGGTAGAGGGGTTGCGGTGCTGTCTTGGCGCGGATGGTGGCATCGGGACGCCCCGTTGCCCGTTGTCCTATCTCGATGCGGCGGAAGGCCAGTGCCTCGTCGGTGAACCTCCTTCCGTTGATGAGCTGATGCTCCGACTTCATCTCCTCGAGGATGGTCTGTTGTTCCACCTCGGTGGCTCCCTCCATGCGTTCGGTGAAGGCCTGCTCGGAGAAGCCTTCTTCGTAAGTGCGGTCGATGACATCGCGCACGAAGAGGAAGTCTTTCGTCACGAGGATGCTGTCGGCGGGCAGGAACTGCAGGAACGACATCTTCTCCGTGACATCCGACAGCTGCGGGACGATGTCAGCCAGCTGACGTTTCTCCTTCGACAGCTGGTCTTGCACGTTGAACAGGCGGATGGAGTCGATCTCGTCGTCGAAGAAGTCGATGCGGAAGGGATACTCGTTGCTGTAGGAAAAGATGTCAACGATGCTGCCGCGTATGGCAAACTGACCGGGTTCGTAGACGTAGTCGACCTCGTTGAACCCCAGATTAAACAGCTGTTCCTCCAGTTCGGAGATGTCGCGGCGGTCGCCTACCTCCAAGCGGATGGAGCGTTCGTCCATCTTCTTCTTCGACACCACCAGCTCGGCCACCGCCTCGGGGTGGGTGACGATGATGGTTGCACGCTCACCCCCTCGTTCGTTTCCCGCTTCTTGAGAACCGTTCTCGCTTTCTGCAGCTTGCTCCCCTTTCCTCGAAAGCACCCCCAGCACCTCCGTCCGGAGCACTTCGTTGGCAGCGTCGCGCTGTCCGTACTTGATGCTCCGCCGATAGCTTGAGGGGAAGAACAGCACACTGTCCGTGCCCAGCAGCTGCGTCAGGTCGTGGTAGAAGTAGCCTGCCTCTTCGGCATCGTTAAGGATGAAGACGATGTTTTTCGACGTGTGACGTGAGGCTGAAGCGAACAATACCGCAGCGGCCGACGACACGAGTCCCTCCACGAAAACGTTTTTCAGAGAAACGTCGTCGAGTACTTTCGCCAGGGCAGCGCTCTGCGACGACCTGGCATAGAGTTCCAACAATTCTTGTATTTTCATACGGTGGTGCAAAATTACACAAAAAGAACGACACCGTAGCATGCTTGCACAAGTTTTTAAGTTTTATTAGAGGAGCGGACAGCTGTTGGAGGGTTGTTATTTTCTCTGAATTATCTTGACAAAATTAAGTTCAACTTTTTCGCCGTTTTAGAGCGCGGACAATGGGCCGGATAGGCATTCGAGGCGTCAGAGATAGTCCCCGAGGTCGTCAAAGATGTTCTGTAACGTGGTCAGAGATGGTCTCCGGGCATGTGAAATGACGCAAACTGCGGGGTAATCTGACGCATATTGCGAACCAATATGACGCATATTGCCCACCAATATATGGCATATTGCTCCTTCAACTGCCGTAGTGGGGGAGGGTGGGGAGCCGGTTTTGGAGTTAAGTCGTTGATTTTCTTCTCTTTATGAAAAGTGCCCGTTTTTGGCGTATTTGCAAGCGAAGGAGCGGTTGCTTTGAAATACGCGACTCCTGACCCACTTGGATTCGGAATTTTCTTGACAAAACAGCTTGCCGCGCTTGCTGCTTTTCCGTGCTTTATAAATAGGTACTCTCGCTCGAAAGAGCAAAAAAAGAAAAAAATATTTTCTTTTTCTTGGCTCTTTGCTCGCTTATTCGTACCTTTGCACTATCAAAAACCCTCATCATCATGAATACAAGCGACAGCATCGTCATCATCCCGACCTACAACGAGAAGGAGAATATCGAGAAAATCATCCGTGCCGTCTTCGGCCTGGAGAAATGTTTCCATATCCTTGTCATCGACGACGGGTCGCCCGACGGAACGGCACAGATCGTCAAACGCCTGATGGCCGACGAGTTTGCCGACCGGCTCTTCATCCTCGAGCGCCAGGGAAAGCTCGGACTGGGCACGGCCTATATCGCCGGCTTCCGCTGGGCCTTGGATCGGCAGTATGACTACATCTTCGAGATGGATGCCGACTTCAGTCACGACCCGAACGACCTGCCGCGGCTCTACAGCGCTTGTGCCGACGAAGGCTACGACCTGGCCATCGGCTCGCGCTATATCAGCGGGGTGAACGTCGTCAACTGGCCCATCGGGCGTGTGCTGATGAGCTATTTCGCATCGAAGTATGTCAGGATGGTTACCGGCTTCAAGGTGCACGACACGACGGCAGGCTTCAAGTGCTACCGCCGACGCGTCTTGCAGACCATCGAGCTCGACAAGATTCGCTTCAAGGGCTACGCCTTCCAGATAGAGATGAAGTACACGGCCTATAAGATTGGCTTCAAGATCAAGGAGGTGCCCGTAGTCTTCGTCAATCGCCGCGAAGGGGTGTCGAAGATGTCGGGCGGTATCTTTGGCGAGGCCTTCTTCGGCGTGATGCGCCTCCGCTGGGACGGATGGACAAGGAAATATCCTTCCATTGAGGATTGAACATTGAACATTGAGCATTTGAAATGAAGTTTCTTTATCGCGTTTATCAAGTCTGTGTAGGCATCCCATACGTCGTCTGTACCACTGTCCTGGCAACGGTGGTCATCGCCATCGGTTCGGCCATAGGACTGGGTCGCTGGGTGAGCTATTACCCCGGTAAGCTGTGGGCATGGAGCATCCTGAAGGTGATGCTCATACCCGTAAGCGTGGAGGGGCGAGAGCATCTGCAGCCCGGGCAGTCGTATGTCTTCGTGAGCAACCATCAGGGAGCTTTCGACATCTTCCTCATCTACGGCCATCTCTGTCGCGACTTCCGCTGGATGATGAAATACCAGCTGCGCAAGGTGCCCTTCATGGGATGGGCCTGCGAGAAGTGTCACCATATCTTCATCGACAAGCGGGGGGCAAGCCGCATCAAGAAGAGCTACGACCAGGCACGCGATATCTTGCGCGGAGGCATCTCGCTGGTCGTCTTCCCCGAGGGCTCGCGCTCGTTCACAGGCCACATGGCTTCCTTCCGTCGCGGCGCTTTCCTGCTGGCCGACGAGCTGCAGCTGCCTGTGGTGCCGCTGACCATCAACGGTTCGTTCGACATCATGCCGCGCACCAGCCGCTGGGCTGCATGGCACCCCATGAAGCTCACCATCCACGAGCCTATCGAAACAAGCAATGCCGGCCGCGACGTGAAGCAGGTGATGGACGAGAGCTACCGCGCCATCGAGCAGGCCCTCGTTCCCCAATACCAAGGATTCATAGAGAACCCCGACCAATAGCATACACGCTACATCCTACTTTTGCTATTGGTGTCCTTATGCCTCTTAGGCACTCTGTAGCTCGCGGCCGAAATGATGAAGAGCCTCACGAATCTCTTGTAACCTGTTGGCGCTGGGCTTCGAAATGCCGTAGATGTACCTTGCCAATAGGCTTTTATTGATGTTTAAGTATCGGGCCACCTCAGAAATGTTCAGCCACGGAAAACGACGGAACATTGCGGCTACCTCGTTGTCAGTACTGGGTTCTGATGTCTCGTAGAAACTTGAGATATGCAAGTCGGCATCAATCGACTCCCATCTGACAGCCATGCCGTCATCCTCCAAACGATAGTCGCATCGCTGTTCAGCTGTAGCCTCTTGCAATTCGGGATATGCTTCCAAGGGGCGGCTGAGCTTACGGCCCTCTGTCGTCTTGATGTAGATGCGGTTGTCCTCAAACCATAAATTCTTTATCGTCTCCATAATCCTTCACTTTAATTAGTCAAATCTTTTGTGCCATTCACTCATAAAATCTTCTTTGAATGTCTTGCATGTGTCAACGGCCTTTTTCAACTCTTGCTCTTTCAATCCATGATTATAGACTATGCGAATCTCTGGTTCCAGCTCTATCTTAGCTAACTTCCCATTGCAATTCACATGTACATGTATGGGCTCATGTTCATCCAGATAGAAGAAGAATCTTAATCCGAATATAGTCAATAGCGTAGGCATGATAAATTCTATTTGTGTGCAAATGTAGGTATAAAAATTTATACTTCCAAATTTTTTTTGTTTTTTTTCCAAATTGCTTGGTCAGGTCAGCAAATTTGCATACCTTTGCATATCCCATCAACAATAAAGGGAACGAAAGAGTTCTGTAAAATTTTAGTAACAAATCAAAAAACAATGAAGAAAATCAGAGCAGCCGTAGTGGGTTACGGCAACATCGGGCGCTACACAGTGGAGGCACTGCAGGCAGCAGCCGATTTCGAGATTGCGGGCATCGTGCGCCGCCAGGGTAACAAAGAGAAGCCGGCCGAACTGGCCGACTATGACGTAGTGAGCGACATCCGCGAACTGAAGGATGTCGATGTGGCTATCCTCGCCACGCCGACACGCTTCTGCGAAGAGTATGCCAGGCAGATACTGCCGCTGGGCATCAACACCGTCGACAGCTTCGACATCCACACCGAGATTCGTGGCTATCGCGAACGACTCATGCAGCTGAACCGCGAGACAAAGACCGTCAGCATCATCGCCGCCGGATGGGATCCGGGCAGCGACAGCATCGTGCGCACCCTGATGCAGGGACTGGCTCCCAAAGGCCTGAGCTACACCAACTTCGGACCGGGCATGTCGATGGGACACAGCGTCTGCGTGCGCTCGAAGGCTGGTGTGAAGAACGCGCTCTCGATGACCATCCCCTTGGGTGAGGGTATCCATCGCCGCATGGTCTATGTAGAACTGGAAGAGGGAGCCAAGCTCGAAGAGGTGACGGCTGCCGTGAAGGCCGACCCCTACTTCGCCAACGACGAGACGCATGTCTTCGCCGTCAACTCGGTAGACGATGTGCGCGACATGGGACACGGTGTGCACATGGTGCGCAAGGGTGTGAGCGGACGGACGCAGAACCAGCGTCTGGAGTTCAATATGAGTATCAACAACCCGGCTCTGACAGGACAGGTGCTCGTCAATGTGGCCCGCGCCTCGATGCGCCAGCAGCCCGGATGCTACACGATGATAGAGATTCCCGTCGTCGACCTGCTGCCCGGCGATCGTGCCGACCTCGTGCAGCAGCTGGTGTAATCCTTGCAGGATGAGACAATAAAAAGAAAGAGGGTGCTCAAGAATGAAGCACCCTCTTTTTTTGTAGTGTTATTTCAACAATCCTCTTTTTTTTGTAGTGTTATTTCAACAGTTTGTGGCTGTCTTTTCCTTTGCGGACAACGTAGATGCCACGGCCGATGATGCCGTCGGGCTGTCGGCGTCCCTGCAGGTCGTACACCTCTCGCTCCTGGCTTCTGGCTTCTGGCTCCACGGCGTTGATACCCGTCGGCTCCGGTATATCTACCCGCTGCTGGATGAAGCGAAGCGGCAGCGTCGTGATGCCATCGCTGACGAAGAGCGTGGCCTCGCGGCGGTCGACACCTTCGGGCAGCATGTCGTACTCCACCGTGAGCGTGTCGACGGTATACTCGCCTGGCTTGCCCATGATGCGCAACCACTCTTCCGACGGCTGCTGATAGGCTTGGAGACCACGGTTGGCAAAGACGTAGACTTCGGCCTGGCCTGCTTCCTGATTGACCGTGGTGCTGTCGGCTCCCACAATGATGCGCTGCTGAGAGAGGCCACCATCGAGCTCAATCTCTTCGAAGGCTGCGGGGACGACAACCGAGTGGCGGTAGTAGGGGAAGACAGCCAGCGAGGTCTGTCCGCCCGGAGCAGCATCGAAGTAGCCCGTGAAGGGGCGCCAGGTGCCATTGTTCAGCATGTAGGCCGTGTTGCCCTCGCTGCGCAAGGGTGCCATAGCGATGGCGCACTCCAGGTCGTCGGCTTTCTCGGGTATGCCGTCGATGACGACAAACACCTCCTGGTCGATGACGATGGGTGCTGACAGCTCCACCGTCACGATGCCGTCGTTGGTGGTCATGGCGTAGTTCAGTTCGGTCATGGTCCACGAATCGAGTAGGGCGATGGGGTCGCCGGGCAGTCCGTTCTCGCTGGTGTAGAGCGAGAAGTCTACCGATGCTATCTGGTTCATCAGATCGTCGCCGGGTGTGGCCTTCGTGAAGTTGACGTACATCCCTTCGAGCACGACGGGCACAGAGGGTTTCGAGAAACGCTCAGCCCATGCCGTGATGCCCATCTTGTTGGCTCCGGGCATCGTCAGGTCGCCGTCGACGAAGTTGGTCTGATAGCCGTCCGTCGGCAGGAAGTTGGTCACCAGTGCGTCGAACTTCACGCTGACGCTGTCTTCGACATAAGCGTAGCCCAGGTCGTTTTGGGCGATGTGCAGCACATAGTTCTTGTCAAGGCGTTCATGGCGGACCTTCACGTCGCGGGTGGTGTAGATGGTGTCTGGCTGGAAGAAGGCACCTCCGTGCTCCAGGTCGTAGGGCGTGTAGAACGTCCACGAATACTGGTCGGGGAACCCAGCAGAGGCATCCTTGTATTCTACCTCTGCAAAGGGTGCGACCATCCGCATGCGGGTGTTGAGGTCGCGGAAGCCGGCAGGGAACTCGATTCCTGCAACGGGCTCTTGTCCTTCCACCTTGACGAAGGCAGTCTTCGTGATGGAGGCCATCTGCTCGTCGGCATCGTAGACGTTGAGCGTTACGTCATATTCGCCTGCCTTTTCATAATAGACCGTGGGGTTCTGGTCTGTACTCTCTGCGGGCGTGCCACCGGGGAAGAGCCACTCCCACCGGGCGATGTTACCTGTAGAGAGGTCGGCCATCTGGATGATGTCGCCTGTCTTCACATTCACTTCCTGCACACTCTGCACGCCAGTGATGGAGAGTCCGTCGACGTAGAAGTCGCCCATATAGCCACCCACGCCGAAGTTGCTCTTCGTTCCTTCGCCGTAGGTCAGCCGAAGCTTTATCGTCTGTCCGGCAAACGGGCTGAGGTCGCTGTTGATTTCCTGCCAGTGCCAGCCGGTGATGCCGCAGTTCATGCTGTTCCAGAGTTCGGTCTCTGTCTCAAAGTCATCGGTGGAGACGGTGATGTAGAGTCCGCACTCCTCCCATTCGGAGTAGCCAACGAAGGCATGGAGCATGGCGTTCTGCGGCACGGCGATGTTGCCGCTCGTCACGTAGGCCATGTTGCGTTTGCTCACACGGTAGTCGCCCTCGATGTGCAGCGAGGTGACATCGTTCGCGTCGTAGGTGTTGAAGGGCACTTTCTTGCTCGATGTCGAGGCGAGCTCCACGGTGATGGGTCCCCAGCCGTCTTTCACCTCGTTGTTGATGTCCCACTGGCTCAGGTCTGTGTCGAAGTTCTCGCTCCACACCTCCACCTGCGACTGTCCGCCCTGAATGCTGAAGTCGGCCTGGAGGTCAGCCTCCTCTTCGTGGCGCGGCATGGCCATTGTGCTGCCGATGGCGAGTTTGCCCACAGTGGGTTGATATGGCATCGTTGGAAGTGCAGGCATCTGCTGGCTGCCAGGTTTTGTCGGCACGGTGGTTGTTGTTACGTTCTGTGCTGAGCAGGTCAGCATGGCTGTTGCCAGCAAAGTGCAGAGTGTTGTTCTTTTGTTCATTGGTGATGTTTTTTATTAAGACCTATAAAGCGTGGGGCCAGCATGTGTGGCTCCACGCTTTCACAATCAACGAGATGTTTAGTATTCTTCCTCGTCGTCGAAGTCGTCCCACGTCTGGTGGTGGTTACGCTTGCTGCTGAACTCGCCGTCGTACTCCTCGTCAGAAGGCGTCACCGTCTGGCTGTCTTCGTTCGGGTCGAGTTTGCTGGCTCCTGCGAGGACGATGTCTGATTCAATCTCTGTTATCTCGATGCTGGGCATCATATATACTTTTTTCATTTTTCTTCTGTTCTGTTTTTCTTTGTTTGACACATTCGTGGTCGTTGTCAGCCACGAGTGTGTCATGAATAATGATTTACTTAACAACTATCTTTTTGCCGTTCTGGATGAAGATTCCCTTCTTGGCGCTGTTCACCTTGCGGCCCTGCAGGTCGTAGACGTTGCCGTTCAGCTCGTTGAGCATCTCCACAGCATCGATACCTGTAGCGATGGTCTGGCCGTCGATGGTGATGGCGAGCTTCGACGGATCGGCATCCTCGGGCAGCTCGAAGTAGGCGCGGTAGCCCTTCATCCAGGCATTGGCACCACCCTTCTGAATCTTTCCGGTAGGTGTCACACCATACTTACCCTCCATACCAGGAGCAGCAATCGGGGCGAAGGTACCCTGGAAGCGAGCACCGTTGTATTCGTCGTATTTCTCAGATGAAGTAAAGCTGACGTATGTCTCAAGATAGCCAGGTTCCTCGATAGTAGGAACAGTCTCACAGTAGACAATGTAAGGATAGCCTGCATAGCGGCGGCTGGCAATTCTGAAGCCGAGTTCTCCATCCTTATACTGATAGAACTCATATACCTTATAGCCTTCTCCGAACAATGCCGTCAGGTTTTCGTCTGTGAGTGCGAACGGCAGGCAGATGGTGTTCCAACCTTTCTTGGCAGTGTATTTCACCACAACCTTGTCCTGATAACCTGAAGGCATCTCCTCAAGTGCTACCGTTTCATCAAGGACAACAGCGGGATTTGTTGTAATAGCCACTTTTTCTGAAGTGAGTTCCAGATTGTCGTTGAACACCACGAAGTAGGCATCGCCGCTGATTACTTCGTTCAAACGGACGGCAACGACAAACTCTTTCTCGCCACCGGCGGGGACGGTCTCAGTCACTGATTCACCATACTGTGTGCCGTTGATGAAGAACTTGGCGGTCATTTCCTCATCCTTGCCCACCATTTCCTTCACGGTGACGCTCACCTGATGGTCAGTGTACTGCGTGAAGGATGAGCGGATATCCAAGTTGGAGATTGTAGCGTCATGCTCCTTCAGAGCCAGTTTGAAGCCGTTGAAGTTGTCAACGCCGTTGCCGCTATAAGAAGAGGTGAAGCGCAGATAGTAGAAACCGTCAGCGGGAGCCTTGAACGACATGTCGAGTTTTGCTCCACGTGAGCTAATACCATTGTCTTTAGGACGATAGCTGTTCGTCAGACTTCCAGTAGTACCTGTTCCCATCGTGAGACCGTCTATCTGAACCAAATTCCACGTTTCTTTTTCATCGTTGGAATACTCTACTCGTATGCTCTCGTCATCCCAATCGAAATAAGCCTCCCACATCAGCACATCATTGGCCTTGGCTTCCAAACGCGGAGTAACGAGTGTAGCGCCTTGAGCCGAAGCTATTGCAAGATAGGTCGTGTTCGGATTGGTTGTGTAAGACTTTGTTGTTACTGAGAAGTTGCTTGCTTCCCATCCGATGGGCATTACTCCGCCTTCGAAGTCTTCGTCCCATGCATTCGGATCCATAGCCTTGGCAGAGGCGGCGATGGTCACTTTGGCATCCTCGTTGTAGGTCGGGGTGACGGTGATGTTGGCGGTGAAGTTGCCGTAGTTGCCCTCTGTGTAGTTGAAGGTCACGGTAAAGTCCTTCGGCTCGTCGGTGATGACCAGCTGAGCGGGTTCAACAGTGAAGGCTTCGTTGTCAGAAGCAATGTTCACGGTCAGTTCGCCCGTACCCACGTTCTTCACGGTGTAGGTCTTCGAAGCATTTGCCGTCACCTTACCAAAGGCAGCTGCCTCGGTGGAAACCATTTCCATGCTGGGGGCATTCATGTTGAGGTGGAAACCGTTGATGGCATTCATGACGATACCATCACCATCGAAACGAATTTTGTAGTTGCCAGCAGCGAGACCGTCGATGAAAAACACCTTATATGAGTCACTCAATTCCGTATTAGCAATCGTCTTGAAAAGTATGAACTCGCCGCCATCCTTTGATATATAAATAGGAAGCGTGCAAGCCCATGTGTTATACTTCTTTATTTCGATGGCCATCTTTTCGCCTTCGGCAATGGTAAGGGAAGGAGTAATCAGGCGAGCATTTTTATTGCTACCTGTGGCGGTACCGTCTGCAAATGTCCACTTGTAGTCTGTGTATGTGCTCCCGCTCTCCATCGTCCATCCGTCGGGCAGGACATTGCCGTCGAAGGTCTCGGTGAAGAGCTCTTCATCCATCACGTAGCCGCTGACGTTGAAGGTCTTGCTCTCCTGTTCGGGAGCAGCAATGGTGACGGTTCCTTCGTGCATACCTTTGTTGGCAGCAGACATCTTCACCGTGACAGTGGCTGTCTCGCCAACAGCTACGGTTGTGGGAACACCCTCAAAGGTGAAGTTGGGGTCAGTAGAAGTGACTTCGATGCCTGTCAGGTCTGATTTACCCTCGTTCTTGATGGTAAAGGTAGCCGTTGCCTCGGCGTTGACCATACCGAACGAAACATCGGTAGTTGTGACGTTCATCACGGGAGCCATAGAATATTCACCGCCGTAGATGTCATCAATATTAATATACCAACCTTTGAAACGAATATACTTTACATCAGCAGAAGGTATTGTAACGCTTCGTTCAGTCCATTCTGTGTAAACATCATTTGTGAACGTTTCGATAGTTGTCCATGTAGTGCCGTCCGTTGATGCCTCTATCGATACGGAACAGGCGTTGTAGGATGAGCTAGTGTTCTTTTGTGTTTTGAAGAGCATAGTTTCGCCATCTTCAAATTTAACTAATGGCGAAGTTAGAGTGCCAGCTGAAGTCTGGCTGTAGCCTTGATAATTAGCATAGCCACTTGTAAAACTCCAGCTGTAAGTGCCCCCGTATGAGCTTTCGTACCCTTTTGCTGTCCATCCTTCAGGTAATTGTTTGTCTTCGAAATCTATGAAAATCTTATTTGGATCTTTGATGACACAGCTCAAATTGATAGTGATAGGATCAACGTCTGCCACTGTCGGAGTGATGGTAATAGTTCCGTTAGATGTTACATCAGGAGCAGCCACTGTTATCACAGCTTCACCTTTTGCTTCAATAGTTAAGGTGCTTGGAGTTGCAATAAAGGCACCGGTAGTATTTATATTCACGGTGATGGCCTCTGTTCCTGGATTGGAAAGAGTCAAAGTCTTTTCTGTTCCAGAATTGACCATACCATACGATATGGTAGCACCATTCTTATAGCCTTTTACTTTCAACCCCGGTCCTTCAACAGGCAGGTCGTAAGTAAAAGTGGTTTTCGGAAGAAAACTTTGCGTAGAACCGGTTCCCGTTGTACCACCGCGATATCTACTGCTTCCCGTCACTCCCGTATCTCCGTAGAAATATCCTCGTGTGTCAGAACCTTTAGCTGTTAAGGTAATGCCAACTAAAAGATTACCTCCTTCGTACGGAATAGCTTCAGAAAAGTCTATAGTCATAGCGTTCGATTCGATACTTAGGGGGCCAGAATATACAATAGTAGCACCTGTACTACCAATAAAACCAGAAGTCAGAGTAGTTTCTTCCACTTCTTTTACATACACATCAAATGAACCACCCCACGAAACAGATGCATTGGAGGCATAGAATTTAATACCAGAAATAGAACCTCCATCCATGTCTGCAAGTTTGTCCGCAGGAATGATAAACTCTGTTTGAGTGCCGACTACATCATTGTAGTAGCCATACAGTGGCACATACTGGTTCGTTGTTGTCCCGTCATACACGGTCAATTCATCAGCATTCGCGGCATAACTCCCACCCAATAGGGCGAGTGCCAAAGCGAAATAGAATTTCATTTTTTTCATAAGCCAATTGTTTTTATTGTTAAATACATTCTAATTCTCGTTCTCTTGCGGATAAAGATTCACGAATTCTTTGTATCTGCAAAATTACTGAATTTATCCTGTTTAGCCATGAATAGTTCTTTGTTTTTAAGCCTTATTAACCTTGTGATATGTTAAATTAGGTTTTGATAAACAAAAAAGGAAGGCATAGATGCAATAAATAGGAAAAATCGGAGTTAGATAGAAAAAGACACGCGAAGAAGAGATATGGACAGCTACGTCGTACTTACCATCATCGCCCTGGTAGGCAGCATGGCCTGTGGGATGCTTACCATCCCGCTGGTGCTCGACTTCTGCAAGCGCAAGGGGCTCTATGATTTGCCGAACTACAGGAAGGTACACAAGCGCGCCATCCCCCGTATGGGGGGCGTGGTGTTCCTGCCCAGTGTGCTGGTGGGATGTATCATCGCCTTCTTCATGGCACGATGGCAAGGGGTGATGCGTGTGGAGCTGAGCCTCTGGACCATCTATTTCTTGCTCGGCGCCATCGCTATCTATATCACCGGACTTATCGACGACGTCGTCGGGCTGAAAGCGCTCAACAAACTCGTCGTGCAGATACTGGCCGCTTCGGCACTGCCCCTCTCCGGACTCTACCTCACCAATCTCTACGGCTTCTTCGGCATCGGCGAGGTGTCGTGGTGGATAGGCACGTTGATTACCATCGGCATCGTCGTGTTCATCTCTAATGCCATCAACCTCATCGACGGCATCGACGGACTGGCAGGCTCGCTGTCTATCATCGCCCTGGCCGGCTTCATGCTCGCCTTCGCCCACTGCGGACTGTGGTACTTCGTCGTCCTCATCGCTTCGATGATAGGCGTCATCCTTGCCTACCTATATTATAATATGTATGGCGATGTCAACCGGAACCGAAAAATCTTCATGGGCGACACCGGGTCGCTCAGCATCGGGTTTATCCTGGCCTTCCTCTGCCTGAAACTGACCGTGCCGTCGTCGAACACCAGCATCACCTACAGCGACCAGAACATCCTCATGGCCTTCACGCTCGTTGCTGTGCCCGTGCTCGACAGTTGCCGCGTGGCCTTTGTCAGACTGTGGCACCGCCGTTCGCCCATCCAGCCCGACAAGAACCATATCCATCACAAGCTGCTACGTGCTGGGCTCACCCACCATCAGGCACTGTTTGCCATCGTTGCCCTGGCGCTCTTCTTCTGTGTAGCCAACGGATTGCTGCATCATGTGGTGAGCGCTACATTCATCGTCGTGGCCGATGTGGCTTGCTATGCCGCCTTGCATGTGCTGCTCAACGCCGCCATCGTTCGTCGTGGAGGCCGCGCCACCGTGTTCTGAACCATCCTCCCACGACTTCGTACGTCGACACGTTCAACAACATTTCTCGCTCCCCACTCCCCGAATAATCACAACTTTAGGGGAATTCCCCGCCAATGTAGGGAAAATCCTTTGGATATACCATTTTTTCTTCGCAATTTTGCAGCGTGAAAGTTCATCAAGAGTATTAACAAACAAAAAAACATACCACTATGAAGAGAATGATGATCACGCTGATGGCACTGCTCATGATGGCAGGCGCAGCACAGGCAATGAGCTACGAGCAGGCTCGCGACCAGGCTTTGTTCCTGACCGACAAGATGGCTTACGAGCTGAACCTCACCGAGGATCAGTATGAGGCAGCCTACGAAATCAACCTCGACTACCTGATGAGTGTCGACCGCGTCGACGACCTCTATGGCCTCTACTGGGAGCGCCGCAACCTCGACCTCAGCTATATCCTGCTCGACTGGCAGTATCGCGCCTATCTCGAGGCACGCTATTTCTACCGTCCGCTCTATTGGGAGGCTGGCTACTGGCACTTCGGCATCTATGCCCGCTATCCCTATCGCACCTATTTCTACTTCGGACGTCCCCACTTCTACATGACCTATCACGGTGGACACAGCTGGCGCATGAACGGCGGACGCAGCTGGTATCACGGACGTGAGTTCGGCAGAGGTCATCGTCACGGCACCAACAACCACGGATTCGGTATGCGCAACGGATTCGATCGTGGCGACTATCACGACCGCGGCGGACACTTCGAGCGTCCGAAGGGTGGCAAAGGCTTGGAGCGCAGAGGCGATGTAGGCACACGTGGACACAATGTCGGCGGACACCAAGACAATGGCGGCAACTTCGGTGGCAATCGTGGCGGCAACTTCGGCGGCAACCGCGGCAGCAACTTCGGCAACCGTCCGAGCAGCACCCGTCAGGGTTCGGAGACGCATCACGGCAGAGTGAATGGCAAGGAAAGAGGTTCGTTCTCTAACCCCAACCGCACATTCCAGCCTGGCAAGGAGACCTCCCGGCAGTCGACTATCAATCGCAGCACGGAGCGTACACGCCCCTCGGTGTCGAATGGTTCATCTCACCGCTCAACCGGTAGCGTGAGCAGCAGTCCTTCGCGTCACAGCGGTTCAAGCAGCAGCTACGGCTCACGCGTCGGCAGTGCACCTCGTTCGAGCTCTGTTTCTCGCAGCAGCAGTTCGTCCCGCCCCGTCTCAGTATCTCGCAGCAGCAGTTCTTCCCATAGTGGAGGTTCACGCAGCGGTGGCTCGCATGGCGGCGGTTCGCATGGCGGCGGACACTTCGGTGGCCACAGGTAAACCAATAAACAAAGTTAAAGTTCTAAATAATTATGAATTCTGAATCATGAATTCTGAATAATTTAGTACCTTTGCACCGCATTTGATGCCCGCTGGTCCCGTAGCTTAGCTGAATAGAGCGTCAGATTCCGGTTCTGAAGGTCTTGGGTTTGAATCCCAACGGGATCACGAAACTACATTTTCGGTGATTAGCCCGTGGCAGGGTAGGGGATGGACAAAGTCAATCCCAACGCATCACGAAATAAAGAGGAGCAAAAGGCTCCTCTTTATTGTTTTAGGAGGCATCACTGCTCCCCGGCTAATATCGACTGGAGTATTTCCGGGTCGTTGGTGGTGATGAGGTCGATACCCTTGGTGTGGGCATATTTTGTCAGACCTTCCTCACCATCTACCGTCCAGACATTCACCTCAAGACCCAGACTCTTTGCCTGCTCCACCCATTGGGGGTTGTTCTCGTAGTGGCTGAAGTGATAGTCGATGCCCGTGAGCCCCATCTCCTTCAGCACGGCAGGCGGCAGGTCGCCGTTGAGATAGGCCACCTTGCTGTGGGGCGACAGCTGGTGAAGCTGTTCGCAGACATACCGGCTGAAGGAGATATAGTCCACACGCTCCTCTATTTCCAGCATCTGCGCCAATTCCACACAGGCCTTCACGATGCGTAGCTCGCGTTCGGCTGTCTTGTGGGGCTTGATTTCCAGAACCAGCTGGATGTCTGGCAGACGTTTACCCAACTGCAGATACTGCTGTAGGGTAGGGAGGAACTCACCGTTGCTGAGCCGGTGGTTCATCAGCGTGGCATAGGGCGTGTCCTCAATGCGCATGTCGTCGAAACTGTCGTCGTGAAATACGACAGGCACACCGTCGGCAGTAATCCATACATCGAACTCGCTGCCCCAGAGTCCCAGGTCGGCAGCTTTCTGCAGAGATGTCAGCGAGTTCTGAGCGCTGCCATCCGTGCGCCAGTAGCCTCGGTGGGCCACTATCTGCGGCTGTGCTTGAAGCGTTTCACCAAGCAACATGATGGCCCAAGCCAAAAGAAGATAACGTTTCATAGGCAATCGGTTTGTGATCAACGAATTGAGTTTTTGGTAAATTTGAATACAAAGATAGTGAAAATTATGTAGAAGCAGCAAGATAGCGCAAAAAAATGTGGAATTTGAGTACATTTAACAAACTCAGAGATAGTCTCTGCCCGTCTCAGAAACCATCTCCAATGAGCTCAGAAGCCATCTCTGACGAGCTCAGAGGCTATCTCCAACAGGCTCAGAAGCCATCTCTGACGAGCTCAGAGGCTATCTCCAACGGGCTCAGAAGCCATCTGTAAAAACCTGCGAAGACGATCTCTATGGTCAGTACAACTTCCATAATTTTCATCGAGAAGAAGCTCAACACCTCACCAAACAGTTCCGAATCCCCCTGTTTATCGGCCTTTCCGATGGTGAGGTGTTCCTTTATCACCTCACCACACACCTCACCAGTGCCCCCACCATACATTGCTTCTTATGCGCTGTTGCAACGCTGGGAAGCGTCGCCTCCTACCCATTGCGTTAATGTAGGAGGTCACGCTTCCCAGCGTGACACCTGCCGCCGATACCGCTTATCTTCCCGAGGTTTCTGCGATTTCTGTGTGACCTTTTCACCCTCCTTCCGTTCAGCCGAATTTAAAATTCGGCTGCTGTGAGGCGTGGATTGTAAATCCCCATTTCTTTTGCGGGCAAATGAGCTGTTGCGGACGCGACACATCCCTATATTTGCCATTTAGCCCCCTCCCCTTAGGGGAGGCAGTGAGGGACTCCCCAGTGGTGAGATGTTTGGTGAGATGTTTGGTGAGATGTTTGGTGAGGTGTTTGGTGAGGTGTTTGGTGAGGTGTTTGGTGAGGTGTTTGGCAAACACCTCACCATCCGAACCCCGCTGCAGCAAAGGCTTTTCGCGCATTTTGGTGAGGTGTTGAGCCTCTTTTCTGAACAATCTTGCTGTACTCGAGCCTCGGACCGGCAACCCCCGAATTACGCAGAACATCTATCCAGAATTCACAATTCATCAACTTAATTAGCGTGATTCTTCATTCTGCCTCCGCATCAGCTATTGCATAAAAATCCCGCATAACCACTTGGGTTACACGGGATTTCTATCCTATCTTGATATTAGTTTATCGAGAGTTACTTCACCTCCTCGAAAACGACTTTAACTGACTATCAATGCGTTAGCACCGGATGTTGCACACATGTTGCAAAAACGGAGATAGCCATTGATAATCAACATGTTACAAAATCACTGCAAAGGTACAGATTTCTCCCCAAACAACCAAAAGAAAACACAGAAAAAATCACAAACTTGCCACATTTTCTTGATTTGGACTACCTTCTTCAAGTTTGCCTATCTTATATTTCTGTCAATGTTGTCACTTTTTTTATCCAGCCCATTCTCCTTTATATCCTTCAGATAAACAAAGAGAATATTCCCCCAATCGATATTCAACCCATTTTTAAGTGCGATTTTTGTAGTTTTCTCGCAAAAATCGAACTTAAATCGCAAAATATATGTTTTTTGCTTGTTCCCTACTGAATGGATGTTCCCGCGCTTGGCTCTGACGCTTTGCCAAGCAAAGATCGTTCTTTGCTTCCTTCATGAATGGGGATTGCACCCAAGCTATGTAACAGATAATGGCGGTAAAATGGCGGTAAAAATGGCGGTAATGTTGGCGGTAAAATGGCAATGTCCCCAGCTTGTCCCTAGCTTGTCCCCAGCTTTCTCCCCAGCTTTGTCACAAGTCTTGTCACAAGTCTTGTCACAAGACGAAGAAAAGGATGCAAGTATTGATGCAAAAAATGCAACCTCCAGTTCAAAGGTTGCAACCTTGGATGAAAAGGTTGCAAGTTTGGAGCCAAAGGATACAAAAGTGAAGAAAAAGGCATAAAAGTGATTGTATTTTGCAGAAAAAATGATTTTCCTTCGTTATTTCGTGGGAAATTAGTTAATTTTGTACGCGTAAATTATAATAAGGTACAACCTCAGCACAATAAGAATGGAAAATAGAATCAAA
>Ga0310695_10002429_pt1 | contig 39397 bp, 36 predicted proteins | sample RumenRJG_04DNA_FD_203882 | JGI IMG/M metagenome (GOLD analysis project Ga0310695, IMG submission 203882) | Bovine rumen microbial communities from Lethbridge, Alberta, Canada - RJG_04 (v2) (version 2) | ecosystem: Host-associated > Mammals > Digestive system > Stomach > Rumen | place: Canada...
TCGCAGGTAATGTCCTTAAGAGTGTTAAATACCGAAAACAGGCTGACATGGGCGATTCTGGTAATTCCGGTGATAAAGACAAAGCGGAATTTTTCTTCGCACGATTTTACCGTGGCAAAAAAATTCCCCAGAGTCGCAATAATTTTGGCCTTTTCGGCATTATCGTCAAGATGGTGGGTTATGGGGCTGTCATATTCGTCAATAAGGAGCACAATGCTTTTATCTTCCGATGTGGCGGCAAATTCTGAAAGAACATCATCGGGATCTTTGTTCTCATTTTCTTTTATCATGGGACCGGTATTTCCATAAAGGGCGAAAAGCAGAGCACCTGTAAGCTTTCGTGAAAAATTCTCCGCATTTGAAAAAGCATATCTTGAAAAGTCAAGCCGCACTGTCTTATAGGTTTTATCAGTCCATTTCTCCTTTCCGGTTTCGATAGCCAGGCCTTTAAAGTCCTGAAGTCCCCTGGAGAACAGCGATTCAAAGGTGGAAACCAGAAGCGACTTTCCGAATCTGCGGGGGCGGGACAGGAATACCGGGGCACCGTCGGTTATTGCAAGCTTCCTTATCAGGAAGGATTTATCGACATAAATTTTGCTGTTTCTGATAACAGAAAAACCCGTTGTTGCCAAAGGCAGTTTAAGCAGCATTGCTTCGTCAAGCATTGGCATTCCCATATTCTCATCTCCTGTTTTGTTGTGTTCTTTGGCACTCCTGAATTCAGTTTTACCACAAAACGCCACGTATCTCAAAACACGGTGTAAAAATGCTGCCTGAACCCCCGGGTTACAGAATCCGGAGTGCGGAGGCAACGGGAGATCAGAAACTTTAAGAACAGACTGTCAAGATTTTCCGGAAAGGGGCATGAAATCGGGGTGGAGGGTATTGATTAAGTTTTACCTTTACCTAAAAATTAAAAACTGAATTTATCGTAAGAAAGTGCATAACTGACAAATATCATAGAAGCAATTTACAGCTTCAGAAAATCCTGATTTTATCCAGCCAGTTTTTTGCGTAAAGATCAAGTTGTCATTTATGATGAGATTCTGATCCGGCGTTTTTGCTGTTGTGAAAATTATCCACAAAAAAAACAGGAGAAACTTTCATTCCTCCTGCTGCCTGTCTAAACGGCTAATTTAGGATATCTGTTACTGCTGATCCTGAGTCTTGCTAACCAGCTTTTCGCGAATACGTGCAGCCTTGCCCTTGAGATCACGGAGGTAATACAGCTTGGCGCGACGAACCTTGCCATGACGGGTTACGGTTACAGATGAAATCAGCGGGCTGTGAGTCTGGAATACTCTCTCAACGCCTTCGCCATTTGAAATTTTACGTACAGTAAAAGAAGAATTCAAACCGCGGTTACGCTTGGCGATTACCACGCCCTCATAAGCCTGAAGACGTTCCTTGTCACCTTCAACAACACGTACCTGAACACGAACAGAGTCGCCCGGTCTGAATACCGGAATATCTGTACGCATTTGTTCCTTTTCAATTTCTTCAATAATATTCATTTAAAATTCCTCATTATCTAGGATGCACTGAAACTCTATACTGTTCCTGTTCCGTTACTTCTTGTTTCCGGAACGCAGATATAAAGCAAGAAGCTTTTCCTGCTCGTCAGTCAGAGCTAGATTCTTTAAAATATCAGGCCTTCTCTCATAAGTTCTGGCAAGAGACATGCCAAGCCGCCATTTACGGATCTCCTGATGATTGCCGCTCAGAAGCACCTCCGGAACTCTCATCCCGTCGATTTCCTCCGGCCTAGTGTACTGCGGATAATCCAAAAGTCCCAGCGCGAATGAATCCTCCTGCGCGCTCTCCTGATCTCCCAGCACCCCCGGCACCATCCTGGAAATGGCATCTATCATGACCATGGCCGGCAGCTCGCCGCCGCTGAGAACATAGTCACCTATAGACCATTCTTCATCCACCAGAGATTCCACCACCCGCTCGTCTATCCCCTCGTAACGCCCGCACAGGAAAATGATTTCCTCGCGACTGGACATTTCCACAGCTGCATGGTGCGAGAACACCCGCCCCTGCGGTGAAAGGTAGACAACCGCGGCATCAGGAAGAAGCTCCTTTGCCTTCATAATGGCATCCCTGAGGGGCTGTACCATCATCAGCATTCCGGGACCGCCTCCAAAGGGCCGTTCATCGACCTTCTGGTGTTTGTCATACGCATAATCACGGGGATTTATGCAATGAATCTCAATAAGTCCGTTTTTGACTGCCCGCCTGGTAACTCCGAAATCGGTAATTGCCCGGAGCATTTCTGGAAAAATGCTGATTACAGCAATTCTCATAAGCTCCCTGCCTCAGCCTTAATCAGAAATCAGGTTCCCAATCAACCCGTATTAACTTCTGCTCAAGATCAACTTCCTGAACCACATTGTCAATGTATGGAAGAAGTCTCTCACGAATGTCATACTGATCATTAATGTCGGCCTTTACCACCAGAACATCATTGGCACCGGTTTCCATAAGCGACTTTACTGTCCCCATGGAATATCCCTGAAGATTCACCACCCGAAGACCGATAAGATCCCGCCAGCGGTATTCGCCTTCAGGCAGTTCCGGAAGCGAGCTTCCCTTTATGCCAACTTCCATTCCGGTATAGAGCTGAGCCTCCTCGCGAACATCGACATCGGCGATTTTCGCGATAAAACCGTCGCCGTGGCGCTTATATTCCGATATCGAAATCTCACGCCAGTCACTCCCCGGAGCACGACAAAACCAGGGGGTGTATGTAAACAGACTCTCAGGATCATCGGTGTATGAATAAACCTTAAGCCAGCCCCGGATTCCGTAAACGGCACCGAACTTGCCCATTACTTCAGGCTTTTCCACTTCCATGAATCCATCCTGTCCGAATTATTCTGCTGCCGGGGCAGTTCCCTGAGATTCCTTTACGAGTCTCTTGACGCGATCAGAGAGCTGAGCGCCCTTGTCCTGCCAGGCCTTAACCTTCTCAAGATCAAGAACAAGTCTCTTCTCGGGGCCGTTGGAATCCTTCATAACCAAAGGATTGAAGTAGCCGAGATCATCAAGAGTCTTGCCGGAAAGAGCACGGCGGGAATCTGCAACAACAACGTGGTAGAAAGGACGCTTCTTGGCGCCGCCACGCTTTAAACGAATGATTACCATATCGTTCCTCTATTTAACGTAAAAAAATAATTTCTGAAAGGCAGAAAATACCTTCCCTACCTTATTAGACAGGCGGCAAAATTTTACCTTTTAACACGGATTTTGCAAGCATATTTTGAGATCCGGGCCACTTTTTTTCAGAAGCAGGACAGCTGTTTTTCAAAAAACAAAAAGGAGCACTCACAGGCACTCCTTTCTGTCAGCAACCGGCAGGTTCTTAACGGAACATACCGCCAAGACCTCCCATGCCGCCATTTCCGGCCATGGTTCTGGCAAGATTGATCAGCTTTCTGATACCGCCCTGGGATCTCAGCTTCCTCATAAGTTTCCTCATGGCGTCGAACTGATGCAGGAGCTGGGTAACATCGCTGATTTCAACTCCGGCACCAGCCGCGATGCGCTTCTTGCGACTTCCTTTGATAATGTCAGGATTTCTTCTTTCCCTGGGCGTCATGGAATTGATAATGGCCTCCATGCGGTAGATAATCCGGTCATCCATCTTGTCCTTGACTTCATCTGGAATGCTGTTCATTCCCGGAAGCTTATCCATCATTCCCATCATGCCGCCCATACTGCGCATCTGGGCAATCTGACTCTTGAAATCCTCAAGATCAAAATCCTTGCCCTCCATCATCTTCTTGGACATTTCGGCAGTTTTCTGCCTGTCGAATTTTCTTTCCATCTCCTCGACAAGAGAAAGCACATCACCCATGTCCAAAATACGGCTGGCCATTCTTTCCGGATAGAAGGGCTCCAGGGCGGTGATCTTTTCGCCCATGCCCACAAACTTGACCGGCTTTCCGGTAATCCTTCTTACCGAAAGTGCCGCACCGCCGCGGGCATCACCGTCAAGCTTGGTCAGGATGACCCCGGTGAGCGGCAAGGCGGCATTAAAGGCCTCGGCGGTATTGGCCGCATCCTGACCGGTCATGGCATCTACCACAAACAGAGTTTCCACCGGATTCAAAGCCGCATGAAGAGCCTTAATTTCCTCCATCATTTCATCATCGACATGAAGACGTCCGGCGGTATCCACAATAAGAACATCGGCAAACTTCTTCCTGGCTGCGTCAAGCGCGCCGGCCACAATATCAAGAGGCTTGTCCGTGGCCTTTGAAGGATAGAATTCCGCCCCCACGTCACGGGACAGAGTCTCCAGCTGATCAATGGCTGCCGGACGGTAAACATCCGCCGATACAGTCATTACCGATTTCTTCATTCTTTCAATCAGGTATTTCGCCAGCTTGGCTGCGGATGTGGTTTTGCCGGCCCCCTGAAGTCCGGCCATCAGAATTACCGCCGGCGGCTGCGCGGCCAGACTGAGTCCGGCGCTTTCCGAGCCCATAACCTCCTTGAGCTCGTTAAACACGATCTTGATGAATTCCTGCCCTGGATCAAGAGCCTGACTGACTTCAATCCCGAGAGCCTTGCTCTTCACCTCGGCAATAAAATCCTTTACCACCGGAAGTGCCACGTCGGCCTCAAGAAGAGACAGCCTTACTTCCCTGAGTGTATCCTTAATATTATCTTCCGTAAGCCTGCCCTGTCCCATGACATTGCGAAGGCTTTTGGTTAAACGCTGAGACAGATTTTCAAACATACTTCTACCCTGAAGGAGTTATATCTCTTTAACAATAAACACAAAAACAGGCATGGCGTCCCGAGGTCGGAACCTCCCGTCCGGCACCTCTCCGAAAATCACCGATTCCCGAACCAAGGCCCCGCGACGCCCGGAATCAGGAATACGGCATATCCTCCGGCAAACGCGGTGCATATGGTATCATATTTGGGAATGTTTAAACACGGTCTTGAAATTCCTGATTATTTCCCGGTTATCGATCTTCCGTGGCAAACACCGTACCGGCCGGAACCCGGAAAAAATGACCTGAAAAACATCCCCGAAAAACCACGAAGCGCCCGACACCGGTTCCGCATCAAAAAAAGAAAGGCCCTCCGTACTTCGCGGAAGGCCTCTCATCATTGCCGGGCAGAGAAGCATTGTAATAATCTCTTAAGTTTTTCCTCTCCGTTCCGGCGTTTTCTCTCCGGAGCTAATAAAAACTTTTCCGGGCAGCCTCGGCCAGAACATTTTCCGGAACCCGGGACTCCAGTTCCCGAATATACATGGTTATATATTCCTCCTCCCAGGGAGTGCTCTTGACGCTTTTCTTCAGAAGAACCCAGGCCTCCGGCATATCCTTTACCGAACCCAAATCCCGAAGCAGCATTCCCGCCCAGTCAATTCTGGCAGGAACATATCCCATTTCCGCCGCCTGTCTCATCAGGGCCTCGGCTTTTACGGTATCCTGAGAAACATAACGTCCCGTTTCATAGAAAAAGCCCAGCTTTCTGAGGGCGGCAGGATAGGCAAGATCCGCAGCCTTTTCAAGATAGGAAATTCCCATGGCGGTATCCCGGGGCACACAGCTTCCGGTGAGCAGCATATGGGAATAGAGATAATCATAGGCTGCAGCCACATCCTTGCGGGCCCTGAGCACAATGTCATCGGTAAACTGGCAGGCATTGACCTCCTTCAGGTTGTAAAGGTCAGTACCCAAAATCACCCATTCGGTAATCTCCTCGGGAGTATATACATGAACCAGAGGCGTTTCGCCGCTGGCATCCCGAAACTCCTTTATCGAAGACTCAACCTTGCGGACATTAGGGTCATCCTGAACGCTGGTGGCCTCCAGTGCTGCGGCGGTTCCTGCCGCAAAAAAGCAGGACAGGCTCATGAGAAGCAAGAGTTTTTTAATCTTCATCATAGGAACCTCCTGAAATTTTCCATACATACTCTTAGCGTCTCCGGACAGAAAAATTTTATTTAAGCCTCCTGAAAATTAATCATTTTCGGGAAACAGTATTTATATCTGTGAATCATGTCACAGGAAACTCATAACCTCCGTAAAGGCTTCAGTATTTTGGTCCGCCCCGGGCAGAAACATATTCGAAGTCTGCCAGCCGCCCCGGGACATAAAAAAAGGGGCCCCCGCCCCCTCTTTCATACAGGGAACTTCCCGAGTCCCCCCTGACAGCTGCCGGAAAACTCAGGCACCGCAGTTCTGAACAAAATCAACGCCCTGCTGAATGTCGTTCTTAAGTCCAGGCAGCATCTCATCAAGACACTTCCGCTCGTATTCGGAAAGCTTTCCAACCGGCTTCAGACTCTCAACACCGTTTTTGCCCAAAAGCACCTGGCGGGCAAAGAACGGAGCGAACTCACCGTTTTCGTCTGCCACATAGGCACTCTCCACCACTCCGGGAACTCCCTGAAGACCGGCCACAATGGCCAGTGCAAAACGGGCTCCGGCAGTAGCCATGGAAAGAGTTGCGGAACCGGCTCCGGCCTTGGCCTCAACCACCTCGGTACCGGCATTCTGCACACGAACCGTAAGCTTTTCAATATCCTCCGGTGATACAGAATCATAGCCCAAAGCCTGAGAGAATACCGGAAGAATCGTGGAACCGGAATGACCGCCGATTACCGGAATCTTCACGGAACCTCTGCTGTAGCCGGTAACATCGGCCCAGAATGTCTCGGCGCGGAGGGTATCAAGAAGGGTTACTCCGAAGAGCTTTCTGGCATAGTCAGCAATGCCGGCTTTCTTAAGAACCTCTGCTGCCAAAGGAACCATGGTGTTTACAGGATTGGTAATAATCGCAATGCAGGCCTTGGGAGCGTTCTTTGCCACAGCCTCCACCAGCCCCTTGACAATCTTGGCATTGACGTTGAATAAATCGCTCCTGTCCATGCCGGGCTTTCTGGCAACGCCGGCCGGAATAACCACCACACTGGCATCCTTCACAGCCTCGGCAAGACCATCATCACCGGTATATCCCTTTACATTTACGTCAGTAGGAATATGACTCAGATCAACAGCCACTCCCGGAGTAAACGGAGCCACGTCATACAGAGCCAGATCCGACCCGGCCGGCAGTTTATTCTTTAACAGCAGAGACAATGGCTGACCGATACCGCCGGCAGCGCCTAATACAGCAATTTTCATTGAAAAATTCCTCTAACAATACTCAAATTCGGAAAACCAGAATTATCATGAATGTCCTGCCGTCTGCAATAAAGCCGGAACATCCCGGGATTCTGACTTCCCGGTTTCGCGATTTTCCTTTCGCAATAGCTTTGAGTCCGAAACGACCCGCCGGGGGCTTTACAGGTTCAACGTGACGACAGTCTGCCCGCACAGAACCGCACGGGCAATAAAACATTTCCCTGTATTATAACACGGAGTTTCATCCGCCCTTTTTAACACGGGACTTTTTTTGCGAGATCGGCCCGTTTTTCGTTACTGTTACATCACACTTCATTACACACTGCTTACAGTAGACCACACTGCTTACGGTAACCCTGAAATTCAGGGTGAAGGTTTTCTGTAATATTCCGGGCAGGTCAGTCCCGAATGACCGGGTCATGACGGGGAACCCGAGGTACCTTTTTACACCGTGTTTTGGAAAATGCCGGATATCCCCAGTCACCCCGGAAAGTCTCTTTGATTATTATGCGGTTTTGTTGCATAATTATTCACTGCAATACAATTCGGAAACACCGGGGACAAATGGTCATGACTGATGCAAACAACAGCGAAGCACTGGAACAGGCCTTCAGAGAGATTCTGCATGAGGAACGCTACGGATCCCAGGCGGAGATCGTGCAGGCTTTGGCCGATCGGGGGTTTCAGAATATCAGCCAGTCCAAGGTCTCCCGCATGCTATCCCGGTTCGGCGCCGTAAGAACCAGAAACACCCGCATGGAAATGGTGTATTGCATCCCCGAGGAATTCGGAATCCCCAACGTTTCCGGAACCATAAAATCTCTGGTTTTCGACGTTTCTCACAATAACCACCTTATCGTAATGCGCACCAGCCCCGGCAGCGCCCAGATGATTGCCAGAATGCTGGATTCCATTCGCAAGTCCGAAGGTATTCTGGGCACCATCGCCGGAGACGACACCATTTTTATCGCCCCGAAACACGAAAAGGAAATTGAGGATCTGACACAGGCCATTTCCGAAATGTTTCTGGAAAACGACCGAAATCCCGCCGAATAACCACTCCCCCGTCCGGAACAATTTTCCCTGTACAACTTTCCCTGTACTGCTTTTCCGGAACTCCTTTACCACCTTTGTTTTCCCCGAATTTCCGCAGAAAGTGCGGTCTCCGTTTTTTCAGATAACCTGTTCATGAAAAAATAAGTACCGTAGCCTGCAGCTCAACGAAGACTCCGACAGGTTAAATGGGTTGTTCGGGGAAAATTCAGGAAGAATTTCAGGGGATTTTTTGGGGGATCGTTTTGGGGTAAAGGGGCGAAGCCCCTTTAATCATTAATCAGAAGCACCGGAGGCTGCTTCCCCTCTTCAATCAATAACTTTCGATTCTTCAAACAGCTCCGGAACCGCTTAATACCAGGATCACACATCGGTTAAAGCATCAGGCTTCCCCCGGCAAAAAACACCCGGGAACCGGATTGGCCGCCCCTTTCATAAAACAGATTGAACAGTCATGACGACTTGCCGGAAAACCGTTTTCCAAAAATCAGTAAAGCCAAAGACCAGGTCAAAAGTGAACAAAAAGGAGAGCCGAAACCCTCCTTCATTATTGTCTCAAAATCGCAGCCGGCTGTTACTGCGCTGCCACTTTACTGATATTCCGGCATCTCATCGAAATGCAGGTAGGAGTAGATCCGATCCTCCTTGCCGTTGAGTGCGGCAACCTCGCTGAAATACTCCTGAGCGGTGGGCAAACGCCCCAGTCTGGCAGTTACAGAAGCCAGCTCGGCACTGCCAAGATAGACATTGGCACCCTGCCCCAGACGGTTCGGGAAATTTCTGGTGGAGGTTGATACCACCGTAGCATTATCCCGTACCCGGGCCTGATTTCCCATGCAGAGCGAGCAGCCGGGAATTTCGCAGCGGGTTCCCACTCTTCCGAAGATGCTGTAGAGCCCCTCATGGATAATTTCGGCCCGATCCATCCTGGTGGGCGGAGCAATCCATAGTCTGACCGGCAGCTGTCCCTTCATGGATGACAGAAGCTCGGCTGCCGCGCGGTAATGGCCGATATTGGTCATGCAGGAGCCGATAAAGACCTCGTCGATGCTCTGACCGGAAACTTCGGAAAGCGTCCTTGCATCGTCAGGATCATTCGGGCAGCACACTATCGGCTCCCGGATAGCGGACATGTCAATCTCGATGACTGCCGCATACTCGGCATCCGCATCGGCCTTAAGCAGCACCGGATTGGCCAACCAGGCCTCCATGGCCTTGATTCGTCTCGAAAGAGCGTCAATATCCTGATACCCCTCGTTCATCATCCACTTCAGAAGGGCGATGTTGGACTTCAGGAAGGTGGTAACCGACTCCTCGTTAAGAGCGATGGTACATCCGGCAGCAGATCTTTCGGCACTGGCATCCGCCAGCTCGAAAGCCTGCTCGCAACTGAGATGCTCCAGTCCCTGAATTTCCAGAATGCGACCGGAGAAGATATTGCGCTTGCCCTTCTTTTCAACGGTAAGCAGTCCCTGTTTTATAGCATTAAGCGGAATGGCATGCACCAGATCCCTCAGGGTTATTCCCGGAGCCATCTTGCCGGTGAACCGCACCAGCACGGATTCCGGCATATCCAGCGGCATGACACCGGTAGCTGCGGCAAAGGCCACCAGGCCGGAACCTGCCGGGAAGGAAATACCCATGGGGAAACGGGTATGGGAATCCCCGCCGGTTCCCACGGTATCGGGCAGCACCATCCGGTTCAGCCAGCTGTGAATAACGCCGTCTCCCGGCTCCAGGGCAATACCGCCCCGGGAGGTAATGAATTTCGGGAGAGTTTCATGGGTTTTCACATCCACAGGCTTGGGGTAGGCCGCAGTATGACAGAAGGACTGCATTACCAGATCCGCACTGAATTTCAGACAGGCCAGATCCTTGAGCTCGTCCCGGGTCATGGGGCCGGTGGTATCCTGAGAACCCACCGTGGTCATATGGGGCTCGCAATAGGTTCCCGGTCTGACCCCGGCAACACCGCAGGCCTTTCCGACAATCTTCTGGGCCAGCGTATAGCCGCGGCCGGTATCCGGAGCCATGGGAGGCTTCACAAAAAGATCGCTTTCCGGCAGCTTAAGATAGCTGCGGGCTCTTGCAGTCAGCCCTCTGCCGATAATCAGGGGAATACGCCCTCCGGCACGCACCTCGTCAAGGAGAACCTCGGTTTTAAGCCGGAAGGAGGCCAGCTCCGCCCCGTCTTCGTGCCGGACCACTTTTCCTTCGTAGGGATAAACGTCTATCACGTCTCCCATGTTCAGCCCGGAAACGTCAAATTCCACCGGAAGAGCTCCCGCATCTTCCATGGTGTTGTAGAAAATAGGAGCGATCTTTCCCCCGAACACAAATCCCCCGGCCTTCTTATTGGGCACGTACGGGATATCCTCGCCCATAAACCAGAGCACGCTGTTAGTGGCACTCTTCCGGGAAGAACCGGTACCGACCACATCTCCCACATAAACCAGAGGGTATCCCTTTTCACGAAGCTCCTCAATAGTGGAAACCGGGCCCTTAACGCCTGGCTCGTCCGGAGTAATGCCTGGTCTTTCATTCTTTAGCATGGCCAGGGCATGAAGAGGAATGTCAGGCCTGCTCCAGGCATCAGGGGCCGGAGAAAGATCATCGGTGTTCGTCTCTCCCGGAACCTTAAATACCGTGAGGGTAATCTTTTCGGCTAACTTCGGACGGGAAGTGAACCATTCGCCGAGAGCCCAGGACTTTATAACCTGAAGGGCATTCCGGGAACCCTTGCCGGCAAGCTCTGCCACTCTGTCAAAAGCATCAAAAATCAGGATGGTGCCGGAAAGAGCTGCAGAAGCCGCGGAGCCCAGCTCTTCGTCATCAAGAAGATCGATGAGGTAAGAAACATTATAGCCGCCCTGCATGGTTCCCAGAAGCTCCACCGCCCTGGTGCGGCTTACGAGAGGACTCACGGTCTTCCCCCGAGCAACGGAATTCAGGAAATCAGCCTTTACCCTGGCAGCCTCGTCAACCCCGGGAGGAATTCTGTTCTCCAGAAGGTCCAAAAGCTCCTGTTCCGATCCCTTCTCCGGGTTCTGAAGCAACAACACAAGTTCCCTGACATCAGCTTCCGACAGAGGTCTGGGAACCACACCGAGGCGGCAGCGTTCGTCTGCCTGGGCATGATATGAATCTAACACTGTGAACTCCTTATAAAAACGATCATGGCAAGGGATTCCCCCGTCTTGCTATGATTATAGCTTCAAGACGGTGAATACCGTCATAAATTCCTTGGCGGGACATGGAAAAACTCCGCATTCTCCCGAAAAACGATCCGCCGCATTTCAGGGAATTGCCGGGGAGGAGCAACGGCTTCAAAAGTTCCGACCAGGGGATAGAATGACGTCTTTAAAGCGCTTCCAGTCAAAGGACGGTCCCGGGTCGGTCTTGCGTTCCGGGGCGATGTTCTGATGCCCGGTAATACGCTCCGGAGTGATATCGGGATAGGCCCGCATCAGGGCCAGTGTCAGAAACTCCAGACTCCGGTACTGGAAATCGGTGTAGGGAAGCGTATCAGTCCCCTCAAGCTCAATCCCCACCGCAAAGTCATTGCAGGCAAAGCGGCCGTCAAAGCAGGATTTTCCGGCATGCCAGGCCCGCTCAAGACAGGACACAAACTGCACGACTTCACCGGTTCTGGCAATAAAAAAGTGGGAGCTTACCTCCAGATCCCTGATGGTTTCAAAATAGGGATCCTCCGCTACGGGAAGACAACCGGCAAAAAAGCGTTCCACATAGCCGCCCCCGAATTGTCCGGGAGGCAGCGAAATGTTGTGGATTACCAGAAGACTGATCTCCCCCTCCGGCCTCCGGTTAAAGTGTGTGCTTCTGACAATTCTCGCCCCCTGCATCCAGCCGTTTCTTATTAACGGAACGGCATTCAGGGATAAATCAGCTGATTCGTTCATGGAAATACAGGAAAAACAGAAACTGAGGAAAAACTGCGAAACATCTGCCGCGGCAGACAAAAAACAGGGGAGCCTCGCCCCCCTTTTCTTGTTTCGGAGCCTGTATCAGACCCCCGAATGTTCCTTTCAGGCAAATACCACGCCGTAGGGTCTTTCGGTCTCACGAATGAAACGCGCCTTTTCGGCTGACTGAATACCGTCGTCCACAGTCACAACTCTGTAGGCTGCGGCATCCGCCAGAAGAGCCCGGAGCAGCATGTTATTAAGATGATGTCCGGTCTTGTAGGCCCGGAACTCTCCCTGAATGCTTCTGACATCCATGTAAAGATCCCCGATGGCATCGAGCATCTTGTGCTTCACAAACTCATCCGGATAACGAAGTCCCTCAGGATTCATCACCTTATAGTCATCCAAAACCACGGCATTGTCCAGACTTCCGCCCAGCGCAAGATTATGAGCATGCATAAACTCCACATCCCTCATAAAGCAGAAGGTGCGGGCACGGCTGACATCCCTGAAAAACTTCTCGCCGGTAAAATCCATGGTGTAATGCTGCAACGCCCGATCCATGGCCGGATGATTAAAATCAATCTCCAGATCCAGCTTAAAGCCGCTCTTTGCAGGCCTGAGTTCAGCCCATTTGTCATCAAGCTCGACTCTTACGGTTTTAAGAATCTTCAAAAACTGTTTCGGCTCGTCAAGCACCCGAATCCCGGCATTCTCAAGAAGGTAGATAAAAGGCTGCGCGGAACCGTCCATAACCGGAAGCTCAGGAGCATCCACGTCCACATAAAGATTGTCAATACCCATGGACGAAAGCGCAGCTGACAGATGCTCAATCGTTGATACTCTGTCGCCGGCATCATTTACCAGCGCCGTGCAAAGCTCGGTATCTCTTACCATGTCAGCCGAGGCCCGGAACACCACGTTGGGTTCGATATCCACTCTGGTGTAAACAATACCAGTATTGGCCGGTGCCGGTCTGAATCTTACGCTTACCTTGCGACCGGAGTGAAGACCGATTCCGGAAGCGCTTACGGCTTTATTGATAGTACGCTGTCTGATTATCATAGTATTTTCCAATGCACCTTATATTCATAAGCTGTGAACATTATAGCATACTAAGTGTGACAAATGATCCACTCAGATGTTCAATAATTAAATAAAATTTCATATTTTCTCAGCAATTGACAGAAAAATATGAAAATTTTCACATTTTTCTCCCCAACAGATTCTCTAAAGATAAAAAAATTCAGAAAAAAACGCGAGCGCCGTCATTACTGCTCAGAAGGGTATTTCGAGACCGGCCGCTTTCCCCGCAAGGGCTGTTCCTGTTTTGGACACTACCGATTCAAAGGAGAAAATCTTTCCCGGATACGAAATTTCCGGAACATTATATTTCCACGAAGTCAGGCCAGGGACTATTAATGTTCTTCTCAGATTGCAGAAAATGATTTCAAATAATTCATCCCCGGAGTTGCCTTGAAAGGATCTCCTCACTGTAAAATTAAATAATGATACTTCCTGAAATCTCCCGTCATAAAAAAAGAAAGGCAGACTCCCATGAAAAAGTCTGCCTCACTGATTGGCCTGTTATCGGAATATGATTCAGTCGTTCTTGGCCCGCTTTCTTAAAAATTCCGGCAGGGCGAAATCGTCCTCGAATTCGCTCTGCTTGACACTGGGCGCTGATTCCGGTTCGCTGTTCTTTTCATCGCTGGGCTTAATCGAGAAAAATCCGCCTTCGGAATCATCGGCATCTCCGAATATGGACTCGCCTTCGCCGATGGTCTCCTCCCTGGGCAGCGGTCTGGGTTTCGGATCTCCGGTGATTCCGGTGAGAACCACGGTTACCCCGACTTCGTCCTTCTTCTTGTTCTCGTCAATAACAACACCATACTTGGTATTGGCATCCTCGCCGCGGGCAAAACGGCTGACCTTTTCACCAAGCTCGCCGTACATGGCCATGGAAAATTCCTTGGAAACGGTAATGTTGACCAAAACGCCCTTGACGGAACAGTTGGAAATATCTTCCAGGAGAGGATTCTTGATGGCATCCTGAATGGCATCCTCCACTGCGGTTTTTCCGGACCCGTTACCCATGCCGATAACCGCGGTTCCGGACATGGTCAGAACCGTACGGATATCATTAAAATCAAGGTTAACGTAGCCGGCACGCTCTATCAGATCCGAGATACCGGTGACCGCCTGCTTCAGCACCTTGTTGCACTCCGCGAATGCCCCGATAAGGGTAATATCCTTGGGCAGATACTTGAGCAGCTTGTCATTCGGAATCACAATCAGCGCATCCACTTCCTCCTTCAGCTTCTTGATGCCCTCAACAGCCTTCTGCATCTGCTTGGGGCCCTCAAAGGAATAGGGTTTGGTAACAATCGCCACTGTCAGGGCACCCAGCTCCTTCTTGACAATCTGGGCAATAACCGGAGAAGCACCGGTTCCGGTTCCGCCGCCCATGCCGGCTGTAATGAAGGCGATATCCACAGGCCCGATCTGCTGCTTCAGGTCCTCACGGCTTTCTTCGGCAGCAGCCTTGCCCACCTCCGGCTTGGAACCGGAGCCCAGGCCTCTGGTGGTATTGACGCCAATCTGAATTCTCTTCTCCGAGAGATTCTGATTTAGCGCCTGCAAATCGGTGTTTACAGCAATGAACTCAACATTCTTGACTTTTTCCTCTATCATGTACTGGATGGTATTGTTACCGCCGCCGCCAATACCGATAACCTTTATGTTCACTTTGCCGTTATCGGCGGGGAGACCGGCTCCCATCCCCTGTGCCGCGTCTTCGGCAACATTAATTATTTCGCTCATTGCTGTTTTTCTCCTACTGCCGGTTACCCGGTACCCCGTATGCCTCTGGCAGGATACAACCTGCCCTGCTCAAAACCAGAAAAATTTAACAGGATTCCTGGTCCAATTCAGTGATAAGTATAACGCTATTTGCATTTTTTGCCACCTATCCCCCGGATTTCCCCTGTCTTTGTCTCCGCATTCGGGATTCATGCCCGTATTTCCGGATATCTCCCGGGTTCGCCGCATCCGTCAGGTGCGCATTACTTTTACATGGACTTGTTGAACCAGTCCCAGATTTTTGAAAAGAATCTTGCCACCCCTTTTTTCGGAGCCTGCTCCAGAGTTTTCTCCTTGTCGTTGCTGAGTTTCATAAGACCTATCAGCACCGCATCGGACACCGGGTTCATCTTCTCGGGATTGTTTGCAAGATCGGCTAAGCTCAGGGTTCCTTCGTGCTCCGCCAGGGGAACGCCAGTCTCCCGGAACCCGCCCTTCCTCACCGATCGGATAATGGTGATGCCACTGCTCTGGAGATATTTCCGGAAGCACTTTTCAATACCGCGAATACAGGCTCCCCCGCCGGACAGCACCACACCGGATCCCAGCTCGCATTCAGGATCCACTCCCTTCATGGACATCAGCACATTCTGAAAAATATTGTGATAGCGGGCCTCGATGGTTTCCGCAAGCTCCCGGGGTTTCAGAACCACATCGTCCCCGAGGCCGTCCCGGGAAACCGTAATTTCCTCCCGCGTATCAGCGAGGTCAGGATCCGCCAGGCCGCAACGCAGTTTCAGCTGTTCCGCCTTGCGCTCGGAGATTCCGTTAAGAACCGCAATATCCCTGGTTACCATTCCGGAACCGAATTTGCAGAAATTGGTAAAGGTAAGATTGCCCCTGTCGTAAATGGTGATATCCGCAGTACTGCCGCCGATATCTATCACGCATACCCCGATATCCTTTTCAGGACCTATCAGAAGCCCCCGGGCGGTAGCATATCCGCTGGACATGAAATCTGGAGCATATTTGCTTCTGATAGAGGTCAGGGCATAGCGGATATTGTCCATAAAATCCTTCTTGGCATAAAAGGCGTGAAGGAATACCTTAAGCTGACCGCCAGTCATCCCCCGGGGATCCACCACGCTTTCATTGGAATCCACCTGATACTGATTTTCCACATACCCCACCAGCTCATATCCTTCGACACTGACCGATGCCGCATTCTGCCTGGCTTCCGCCATCTGAACGGTAGTGACTCTCTGATGATGCAGCGGGGTGGTACCGTCAACATTTTTGGATTTTGTGAAATATCCCGGTACCGACACCATAATCCGGGGATTGTCAAAATCAATGTCCGGATACTTCTGAACGAACCCCCGAATCTGGGTATCCACTGCGGAATAAGCCTGGGAAATATCGTCGCGAAGCTTGTCCAGACTGGATATTCCGGATCCGCCCATGCCGCTGGACACTACCGATTTATAGCCGATCATCCTGATGTCGTTGTCATCAGACACAATGGCACCGGCCACCCGGATAAAGGAAGTTCCCACATCCACCGCAACCACATAATCAATAATTTTTTCAGTGGCCTTATCTGCTTGTTCCGTCATTTTTTCTCCTCGTCCTCCCGGGTATCCTCGCGCCATTTTACCGCGGCTCCGGTCTCGTATCTCAAATCCACATATTCGGCATTTTCCATAAGGTTCGGGATGCGGCTGTTGAGTTCCGCAAAGGTTCTGAGCCGGGGCAGAAGCGCATCTTCGTTTTCCCGTTCTCCCTCGCGTTCCTCGCGTCCTGAGGCAAAGGTATCCAGATCCCGGCCCAGATACAGGGTAAGACCCGAGGTAAGCCGGATTTCCCACATAAAATCGGAGGTAAGATCCACTCTCCAGATTTCGGCATTGCAGCGCTCCCGCAGAAATTCACTGAAGGAAAGATAGCGTTGAAATATTTTTTCCGCCTGATCCTCCCGGCCGTAAAGATGTACCAGAGGTTCCCGGAACCCTGAGAGGTCCGGATGGATGACTTTCCAGTCCCCGGTGAGAATTCCATTGTTAAAATAGGCGGCCGGCCGGTATTCGGTCAGATAGACATAAAGAATGTCAGGCAGTCTTTTTCTGACAGTGACCGTACGGGCCCATGGCATTTTAAGAAGATAATGCCTTACCCGGGACAGATCCATGGTCAGAAGATTGAGATTGTCATAGTTGCTCAGAAAATAATCGGCAACCTTTTTCTCGGAAAGGTAATGCAAATGCCCCTCCACCTGGAGCTTTCTGACCTGAATGGCATCGACATCGGTCATGGATTCATACAGCATTCTTCCCAGAAGCACATCTGCCAAAACCACCAGAGCCAGGAACAGAATCCCGAAAATCACCTCCCCCCGGGTTCTGCCCCGGGGTTCGGAAGTTTCTGCTCTGACCCGATAACCAGCCACTGTCAGTGCTCCTTCATTCTGTCAATATCCAGCTTCATGTCGCTGAGAACATGTGCCAGTTTCCCGACATTTCCGGCCCCCTGGGTAAGCACGATATCGCCATCCCTGATAATATCGGCCAGAATCCCCGGAACCAGCTCCGGACGCGATGCAAAATACGGCTCCACCTGACCTCGCAGTCTGATGGAACGGCATAACGAGCGGCCATCAGCCCCCACCACCGGCTTTTCTCCGGCAGGATAGACATCCATCAGAATCAGCTCGTCCACCAGCCCCAAAACCTCGACAAAATCCTCGAAGCAGTCTCTGGTCCGGGTATAGCGATGGGGCTGGAAAATCATCACCAGGCGGCGATCAGGCCATCCGGCGCGCACCGCACTGATGGTAGCCCGCACCTCATTGGGATGATGACCATAATCGTCAACCAGAAGTGCCCGACCTCTTCCGGTTTCAAACTCTCCGTACTGTTCAAAGCGTCTGCCAACACCCTGGAAGCTTCCCAGAGCAGCAATAATAGCCTCGTCTGGAATATCGTCCTCGGTGGCCACGCCGATGGCCGCAGCCGCATTAAGCGCCATATGAATTCCGGGAACGGTAAGCCTGACCCTCAGAGGGTCCCGCCCCTTTCTGTGAACAGTAAACTCGGAACTGGCCTTTTCCTGAACAAAATCCGTAACCCGGATATCGGCATCCTCGCGGGTTCCGTAGGTAATCACCGTGCGTCCGATGCGGGGCAGAATTTCCCGGATATCATCATTATCGGTACAGACCACCGCCACTCCGTAAAAGGGCAGATTATGCAGAAATTCCACGAAGGTGTCCTTCAGCCGGCTGTAATCCCCGCCGTAGGTATCCATATGATCATGGTCCAGATTGGTAACTACCGAAATCATGGGCTGGAGATGCAGGAAGGAGGCATCAGACTCATCGGCCTCGGCAATCAGATAACGGCTTTTACCGAGTCTGGCGTTCACCCCTGCGCTGTTAAGAAGCCCCCCGATTACGAATGTCGGATCCCTTCCGGCTTCGGCATATATTGAGGAAATAAGGCTGGTGGTGGTAGTCTTCCCGTGAGTGCCGGCCACGGCAATGCCGAATCTGAAACGCATAAGCTCGCCCAGCATTTCAGCTCTTCTGACAATCGGAATATGAAGACTTACCGCTTCCTGCCACTCCGGATTATCCCTGCTGATGGCGCTGGAAATCACAATAACGCTGGAACCGCGCACCTGTTCCGCACGATGCCCGATATATACCTGTATCCCCAGATCCCGGAGATGGGCGGTATTCCGGGACTCCGCAATATCGGATCCCGAAACCTCGTACCCCTCGTTTTTGAGCACCTCGGCAATACCGTTCATGCCGGCCCCGCCGATGCCCACGAAATGAATTCTTTTAACCTTATGCATTACCGGCACTGCGGTATACATGTCGCTCCTGTCCTGAATCATCTGGAATTCTCCCTGGTGGCTAAAGATCTGCAAATTGCGGCGATTTTTTCAGCGGAATCCAGCCTGGTACGGGACTGAACCTTTTCACTGATATCCGCCAGCTTTTCACGATGACTTCCGAAGTCCTGAAAATACCGGGAAAGACTTTCCGCCGTAAGTTCCGTCTGCGGCATGGTTATTCCCGCGCCGCTGTCAGAAAAGCTTCTGGCGTTTTTGGTCTGGTGATCATCCACGGCAGTGGGCAGAGGCACAAATATGGCCGGCATTCCGCACGCCCCGATCTCCGCCGAGGTAAGAGCTCCCGCACGGCACACTATAAGGTGATGAGACCGATAGGCCTCTGCCATGTCATTTATAAAATCCGACACCTCGCATACCCCCTCCGGAACCCCCAAAGAGGAATACAGCTTCCGAACTTCCGCGGAATTGCCCTTCCCGGTCTGATGAAACACCCGAAGTCTGACACCGGCATCCAAAGCCATTTTAACAGCTCCCGGAACCTTTTCGTTAAGAGCCCGGGCTCCCAGACTACCTCCTACCACAAGAACCCGGAGTTCCTCCCCCGAAAAGTCCCTGGGAAGCTCGTCATGCAGCGCAACAATGGCTTTCCGCACCGGATTTCCCACAAATTCAGCCTTGCTGCTTCTGATGGCTCCGGGAAATCCCAGAAGGATTTTGCCGGCAATATGGGAAAGAAGCCGGTTGGTAAGTCCCGGAGCGGCATTCTGCTCATGAAGAACCAGGGGAATCCCCAGAATCCTGGCTGCCAGGCCGCCGGGACCGGAGGCATATCCCCCCATCCCGAGAACCACATCAGGACGGTATTTTCTGAGAAGACTCAAGGCCTCGGCAACTGCCCTTATGACCATAAAGGGAGCCATAAGCTTGCGAGCGAGGCCGTTTCTGCGAATTCCCCGCACCCTGATAAACTCTATGGGATAGCCGTGCCGGGGCACCAGGTCCGCTTCCATGCGTTCCCGGGTTCCCAGCCAGAGCACATCCCACGGTTCCTCTCCGGAGGAAAGCTCGTCAGCCACGGCAAGTCCCGGAAAAACATGACCTCCGGTACCGCCGGCCATTATTAAAATTTTTTTCATATTGCTCATTTTCCTGCAAGAATTCAGTCCTTTGCCGTATCAGATTCCGGAACGCTTACCACCACGGTTCCGGAATCCCGTCCGTCCGCCTCCAGGGCACCGGAAGCCGGGGACTTCTTCCGTCCCGAACTTCCGCCATGCCTGGAAAGCGACTTCCGGATTCCCTTTTCAGTACGAATTTCCAGATCCTGAAGCCTGAAATACTGTTTTCTCCTCTCATAGCTTATCCGCACCACCACAGCCAGGGCCATTAGCATGCAGATAAGGCTGGAACCGCCATAGCTGATAAGAGGCAGGGTAAGCCCCTTGGTCGGCAGAAGACCTGAGGATACCCCGACATTGATGAAGGTCTGCCCGGTAAACCAGAGGCCCACTCCGAAAGCAAAGAACCCCTGCATGTAGTTCGGCATCTTTTTGCTGCGCATGCAGGTAAAGCCCAGCATGCAGCACCTGGCAACCAGCAGAAACTCCAGAATCACCACCAGGACAACCCCGACAAACCCGGCATCCTCGCCCCAGATCGCCATGATAAAGTCGGTGTGGGGCTCCGGAATATAATTCATTTTGATAACGCTGTTTCCCAGCCCCTGTCCGTCAGCTCCGCCGCGTCCGTAGGCCATAAGCCCCATGGTAAGCTGATAGCCGCCGTTTTCAGCGTCCTTCCAGGGATCCATATAATTCATTATCCGCGCCACGCGGTAGGGATTGAAAACAATCGCCGCCAGAAGAAAAATACCGGCAGCGAAACTCGACACAATCACCACCGCCAGCCCGCCTCCGGCCACAAACAGCATGCCGAAGGTTATTCCCATAAGCACCACTATGGAACCGAAGTCACGCTGCAGATAGAGCAGCACCGCGAAGGGGGCAAAAAACAGAAACGGGAAAATAAAAACCCGCACTTTGTTTATAGCTTCATAATGCCTCTGAATATACCCGGCAATGAAAATAATCCACACCAGCTTTACCAGTTCGGAAGGCTGGAAATTGAAAAAACCGAGACTGATCCAGCGGCTGGCCCCCTTCACCGAGACTCCGCAGATCAGGGGAAGGGCACAAAGAACCAGGGCAGCAACCGGAAGATAAAAACGCCCGAAAACCAGCCAGAACTTTGTCGGAATCTGCATTACTCCCAGGGCGGCAATAAAACCCATTGCCATAAAGATAAACTGCTTTCCGATAAAGTATCCCGAATCATGCATCCGCACCTCGCCGACATAAATCGACGCGCCGTATATCATGACAAGACACAGTGCCAGCAGGAGAAAAACAACCACCACGAGCGACCTGTCAAAAAGGGGGCCCCGGGGATCATATTCCTCGTTTTCTCTGCCGCAAAACGCCTCAAGAAACCTCATGCAAGGCTCTCCACCATGGCGGCAAATTTATCTCCGCGGTCCTCAAAGCCCTTAAACTGATCAAAGCTGGCGCAGGCCGGGGCCAGAAGCACCACATCTCCCGGGCTGGCAATGCCGTCGGCATACGAAACCGCTTCGGCCATGGTTTCAAAAAGAACCGTTTCGGGTCCGAGGTCTCTGAGCATTCTCCCATCTCTGCCGAAACAGAGCATGAGCGCGACCTCATGTCCCAGAAGATTCCTGACGGGAGTAAAATCCTGCCCCTTGCCGAGACCTCCTGCCAGAAGAATGATACGCCCCCGGAGCCCGGATTTGAGTCCGGCTACCGCCGCCAGGGTCGATCCTACATTGGTGGCCTTTGAATCATTGTACCACCGCACACCGTTTCTCTCCCTGACCATCCGGCATCTGTGGGGCAGTCCGGAAAAATCCGAAAGCACCCGGATCTGAGCCTCCCGGGAAATTCCCAGAGTATCGGCCAGGGCCATGGCAGCCAGTGCGTTCATATGATTATGCCTGCCGTAAATTTTAAGTCCGGAAACCGGAAACACCGGAACACCGTCGACGGACAGCCATTCCTCATTATCCTTAAGGGTTATCCCGTAGGATTCTCTGCTGCCGCCGAAGGAAACATCATAATGTCCGTCCGGGGGAATCGTGGCACTGTCCTCGCGATTTGCAACAATTCTTGCAGCATGCGCAAAAATACGCTGCTTGGCTTTGAGATAAAGCTCCATTTTTCCGTCGTAGCGATCCAGATGATCCTCACTGAGATTAAGGATTGTCGCTCCGGCAAGCTTCAGGGATGAAGTTGTTTCCAGTTCAAAGCTGGACAGCTCAAGAACGTAGCAGTCCCGGTCATCCGCCAGCACATCCAGTGCCGGAATCCCGATATTGCCGCCAAGTCCGCAGTTAAGACCGGCAGCCCCCGCCATCAGAGAAACCAGGGTTACCACCGTGCTCTTGCCGTTGGAACCTGTAACCCCGACCACGGGAGCCCGGCAGTATCGCGCAAAAAGCTCGATATCGCCGATAATACTGACTCCCCGGGAGGCAGCTTCCCGAAGCGCGGAAAGACTCAGAGCCAGTCCCGGCCCCACAATAAGCTCGTCGTAGGCGCTTAAAAGCTCTCCCGAAAGCTCTCCTTTCACAAGACGGCAGTTTTCCGGAAGATCCTCCTCGCCGGCAGGATGCTCCCGGGTATCATAAACATCGGGAACAATGCCGTGCCGGATCAGAAAATTTACTGTGGAAAGCCCGCTTTTTCCAAGACCGATTACCGCTGTTTTTGCTGTCATACCATTCCCCGCAAACTAACGAAGCTTAAGAGTAACAAGACCGAGAATCACCAGCATCAGGGTGATAATCCAGAATCTGACAATAACCCGGGGCTCCGGCCAGCCCCCTTTTTCAAAATGATGATGAATCGGAGCCATTCTGAAAATGCGCTTCCCGTGCCTGAGCTTGTAGGATCCCACCTGAAGAATGACACTGATGGCCTCCAGCACGAATATGCCGCCCATAATGGCCAGCAGAAACTCCTCTCTGATGACTACCGCAATAACCCCGAGTATCGCGCCCAGTGCCAGGGAACCCACGTCTCCCATGAACATCTGGGCCGGATAGGTATTGAACCAGAGGAAGCCAAGTCCGGCCCCCACCAGCGTCGTGCAGATAATCACCACTTCAGACACTCCGGGCAGATAGGGAATATAGAGGTAGTCCGCATAGGTAACATTGCTGGTAAGCCAGGTAACGATTCCGAGTCCGGTTGCCACCATTACCACGCACACAATGGCCAGCCCGTCAAGACCGTCGGTAAGGTTTACCGCATTGGAAGATCCCGCAATGACAAAATATGCAAAAGGGATAAACAGAAGCCCCAGGTCAAAGGACCATTCCTTGAAGAAGGGAAAAACAATGGTGGTTTCATTGGGAGTTTTGGCAACGCAGTAGAGAGTTATTGCTATTATCAGTGCCGCCACGGACTGCCAGAAGTACTTCCATCTGGCAATCAGACCGTCCGGACTTTTTCTGACCACTTTAAGATAGTCATCGGCAAAACCGATAGCGGCATGACTGACCAGCCCGAACAGAACTATCCACACTGCCCAGTTGTCAAGACGGCACCACAGAAGAGCAGTTACCAGAATTACGGCATTTATCATGATACCGCCCATGGTGGGAGTTCCTTTTTTGGAAAGATGAGACTCCGGTCCGTCGTTACGGACAATCTGTCCGAAATGCAGTATCTGCAACTTTCTGATCATCCAGGGCCCGATAGCCAAAGACAGCACCAGCGCGGTAATCATGGAAAACACCGCCCGGAAGGACAGATAATCCACCACCCTGAAGAAAGACAGATACTGGCTCAGCCAGTCAGAAATAAGCACCAGCATTTTAGAATTTACGCTCCTTTTTCAAAACAGAAGGGATCATCTTTCCTTCACTGTTCACCACTTCGGCATTCATCCCCTTATTCTTTCATACTGCGAATCAAATCCGCCACATCACCCATTTTCATGGCATGCGAACCCTTGGCAGCAATGGTAAGATCCGGAACCCGGCTCACCAGATCACGCACCGCATCCAGCAATTCCTCCCGGGATCCGAAAACCCTGCCGCCAAAGGCCCGGGCGCTAAGTGCGGCCAGTTCTCCGATGCTCCAGAATTCATCAACGCGGCCCCGGGCATATTCACCGATTCTGGTATGAAGTCCGGGCGCATCCTGACCAAGTTCTCCCATATCTCCGAACACGAACACCCGATGCCCCGGAAGAAGAGACAGCGTATCAAGAGATGCCTGCACCGCATTGAACGAGGCATTATAGGAATCATCTATCAGAGTCAGCGTTCCGAGCTTTTCCACAAAAAGTCTTCCCGGAACCGGCCGCTGAGACTCAAGACCTCCTGTAATGTCCGGGACGGATGCTCCCAGAAGTCCGGAAATCGCGGCTGCGGCCAGCGCATTGGAAACATTGTGTTTTCCGGGAAGCGCCAGTCTGACGTTTCCCTCTCCCCGGGGAGTAACCATCCTGAAGGCAAAGGTGCCGTTATCCTGACTTCTTACATCAAGCGCCCGGACATCGGCCCGGGGATTCTCCGCCCCGAAGCTCGAAAGATTTTTTCCGGCATAGTCGTTTCTCCAGCGGTCATAAAATTCACTGTCGGCATTCACCACACCTTTCCCCGAATCCCTGGAAAACACATAATCCAGAATTTCGCTTTTAGCGCGATAAACCCCGTCAAAGCCGCCGAAACCTTCCAGATGAGCGCCCCCCACATTGTTTATCAGAGCGACCTCGGGCTCCGCGAACTCCACGGTCCAGGCAATATCTCCCGGATGCGAGGCGCCCAGCTCGATGACGGCATAGTCCGTATCGGCATTTATGGCAAGAAGAGACAGAGGAACACCAACGGAGTTATTGAAATTGCCTTTGGTGGCAATGGTGTTTCCCAGACGTGACAGAATTGCCGCAGTCATTTCCTTCACGGTGGTCTTGCCGCAGGTACCGGTGATCGCCGCCACCCGGGCATGACTCTTTCTGCGGTTCAGCTGCCCCAGAAGTCCCAGCCCCCGAAGAGTGTCCGGCACCACAATCTGCGGCAGCGCCACAGGCAGCTCATGATCCGCAAGCAATGCAACAGCCCCGTTGGCGCAGGCTGTTTCCGCAAAAGCATGCCCGTCAAAATTCTCGCCCCTGAGACACACAAAGAGCAACCCCCGAACATCCCTGCGGGAATCTGTTTCCACACCTGCTATCAGAATCCTGTCGGCAGAATCTCCCGCATTCAGAAGTTTTCCGTTCATGTGCGCGGCTATTTCCGCCAGCGTCATTTCAATCATTTAGACAATCCTTCCAAAATTTTTACAGCGGTTTCCCTGTCGCTGTAATGATGCTTTACCGTACCGACAATCTGATAATCCTCATGCCCCTTTCCAGCCACCAGTACCGCATCTTCCGGTGCCGCAGCGGCAAAAGCCTCCCGTATGGCGTTTTCCCGATCCGTGATGATTTTATAATCGGTATTTTCCGGGACACCGGCCACCATCATTTTCAGGATCTCAAGATGATCCTCCGTACGAGGATTATCGTCGGTAAAAAACACTCTGTCGGAATGCAGGCTGGCAATTTTTCCCATAATCGGACGTTTGCCCTTATCCCGGTCGCCACCGCAACCGCAAACAGTGATTATCCGTTTAAAACCATGAGCCCGGAGACCGGAAATAGCCTTTTCCAGTCCGTCCGGGGTATGGGCATAATCCACTACCAGAACCGGCTTCCCCGGTTTTCTGAAGCATTCCATGCGCCCCCGCACCGGACGCAGGCATCCCACGGTGCGTTCAAGATCCGCCAGCACAAAGCCTCTTGCCAGCATAATACCCAGGGCACAGAGCAGATTTTCGGCATTGAACAGCCCGATCAGCGGCACCGAAAGCACGGCACGGCCGTAGCTGCCGTTTACCCAGACGGTAATCCCCTCCTGATGGCAGGAAATCTCCTCGGCAAAAATAATTCTGCCGCGATACCCGGATACCGGTTCCGTGCAAAAAGCCAAAGCTCCGGGGAGTCGGTTCAGAAACTCCCGCCCGGCAGCATCCCCGTAATTGATTACCGCGTGCGATTCGGGAAGCATTTTAAAAAGACCAAACTTCGCTTCGCGGTAATTGTCCATGGTTTTATGAAAATCCAGGTGATCCCGTGAAAGATTGGTAAAGCCGCCGTAACTGAATGAAAGATTCCGCACGCGCCCCTGGGCCAGACCATGAGAGGAAACCTCCATGGAAACGGCACGGGCTCCCCGGTCTGCCATTTCCCGGAGCGTTCTTTCCAGATCCAGAGGGCGCAGGGTGGTATTAGGACTTGGAATCAGATCCGGATAAAAACCGGTTCCGAGAGTCCCCATTACCCCGGTTTTGACATTCAGAGCCTGCGACCATTCGGCAATCAGATGGGTAACAGTGCTTTTGCCATTGGTGCCGGTCACCCCTACAAGACTCAGCTCGTCAGAAGGACGACCGTAAACCCGCGAAGCAATATCAGCTTCACAGCTGTCAAGATCACTGACCGGAATCAGCGGTATTCCGCACTCCTCCGCCGTAAACCCGTCCCCGGACTCATAGACAACGGCAGCTGCACCGCGCCTCGCCGCATCGGGGATCAGAGTTCGGGCATCAAAATGCAGCCCCTTGAAGGCCACAAACAAATCCCCCCGGGAAATTCTTCTGTTATCGGAAACCGCCCCGGCTATCTCCAGAGACGGAACCGGACAGCCGCAGGACAGTCCGGCAAGTATTTCTTTCAAATCAGCCATTATCATCACTCGCAAAATCGCATGTCGAAAAACTAATGTCTCTTTTTGCTGGAAATTTCCTTCTTTTTCTGGGCCGGGGTCTTCAAAGTGCCATCGGGGTTAAGATCATCCGGGGGAATGTTGTAAAGCTCCAGAGTTCGCTTCATCACCTCGGAAAAAACCGGCCCCGCCACCACGCCGCCGTAAAACTTGCCTGCGTGAGGCTCGTTAATCACTACCACCAGCGCAAACCGGGGATTGCTCATCGGAGCGATGCCGGCAAAGGTTCCCACATAATCCTTTCCGTATCCCCCGGCCACGGCGACCTTTGCAGTACCGGTCTTACCGCCCACCCGGTATCCGGCAATCATGGCCTGGGCGCCGGTACCACCGCCTTCCACCACTGATTCCAGGGATTTAAGCACCAGATTAACGTCCTGCTCCCTGGCTACCCGGACACCTTGAGGAACCTTGTCAACCTTCAGAATGGACAGAGGGCGCCTGATACCGTGATTGGCAAGAATCGAATAAGCCTGCGCCACCTGAAGCGGCGTTACCGTAATGCCGTAGCCATAACCAAGAGTGGCATTTTCTATCCGGCTCCATCTTCTTCTGTGGGGAAGTCTTCCGGTATTCTCTCCGATAAACTCGATATTGGTGCGTGAACCGTAGCCGAAAGCTTCCAGCCCCCTGACAATATCGCGGGGATCCATTCTCAGGGCAATACGAGCCATTCCGATGTTGGAGGAATACTTAAGAATGTCAAAAAGATTCCCCGAGTTCATGCGATGGCTGTCGGTAATCATTTTGCCCTGAACCTGAAACGGCGTGGTGTCAAAAACCTCGTTCCAGTTGGTAACCCCCTTCCCCAAAGCCGTAACCGCCACCAGCGGTTTGGTAGTGGACCCCGGCTCATAGGTGTCGGTCACCGCCCGGTTTCTGGCCCGGTACGGAGCATAGCTTTCTCTGCTGTTGGGATTATAGGAAGGATAGTTTACCATGGCCAGAATCTCGCCGGTCCAGGAGTCTATAAGCACCAGCGATGCCGAGGTGGCTCTGTTGATTTCAGCATGGTATTTCAGAGACTTGTAGGCCAGAGACTGCAGTCTTTCGTCTATGCTGAGCACAAGATCGTTGGCCTGCTTTCCTTCCTTCACCACCCCGAGGTTTTCAATGATATTGCCCCGGGCGTCCTTGACACGCCTGACCTTTCCGGGAGACGAGAGCAAATAGTCGTTATACTGTCTTTCCAGCCCTTCGGTTCCCGCCCCGTCAATGTTAGTCATTCCGATAATATGGGCATTGATTTCGGAGGTGGGATAAAACCTTCTGAGTTCGGGGTTGACGTAGATACCGTCGATCTTAAGGGATTTAATATAGTCAGCCATCTGGGGCTCGATCTGCCTGGCTACGGTGATATGGCGATTCCTGGGTTCCCTGAGTTTCTGCGACAGACTGGTACAGTCAGCCTGCAGGAGCTCGCAGATTTCCCTGATAGAAGCTTCCTTGTCAAGCTGCTTCTTTTCATGATAGTCATGAAAGCTTTTGGCATGAATCACCACAGCTCGCATGGGGACGCTGATGGCCAGCTTTTCCCCGTTGCGATCATAGATAACGCCTCTTTCGGGATGCTCCGTGGCAGTTCTTAAAATACGATCATTGCCTTTGGAAATCAGATCGTCAGCTGACCAGAACATCAACCATGAGACTCTTCCGATAAGTGCCAGAAACAGAATCAGCAACATGCCCCAGAACATCAGGATCCGCTTTATGCTGATTTCATAACGGTCCCCTCCGGCATCGGCACGTTTTAACAGGTTGACAACTTTTTGGAAGGCATTTTTAAGCCATAGCATCAGCGGACTCCCCGTTTCCCGGTTTCGGACAGGTTTACAATAACTTCCTCTGTAAGCACGTCAGGCTGATGCATTCCCATTTTTTTCCCGGCCTCATCGGCTATCCTGGAAAGCTCGGAGAGAGTCTGCTGCTCCAGCCGGAGATGCTGATACTCCTGATCCAGGGCATCCTGTTTGCTGACCTCAATACTGAAATCGGTAACAGTGCGCCGCGTTTCCTGCACCTGGGAAATAATCATAAAGGATTCTGCAACAGCGGTTGCCAGCAGGAATATGAACAGCAGATTGCGTACACAATCCCGGAGCACAATCCCCATGAGACTGAACCTCTGGAATTCCTCGCTGGTATTTCTGGCTTTCACAGACAGCGCCCTCCGTCCTTGCCTGTCCCGCAGGAAGGAAGCCGCTCACCTGTGCGGAGAATGGCACTGCGGGATCTGGGGTTTTCGGAAATCTCCTGGGCTCCGGGACGGATGCCGCGATCCACCAGTCTGAAAGTGCGTGTTTTGGCGATTTCACTTTCCGGAACCGGAATTCCCCGGGGCGGGACCTCCCCTCTTTCAGCTTTTTTCAGGAATGACCGCACCAGATGATCCTCAAGAGAATGAAAGGTAATGACCGCTAGGCGTCCGAAAGGTGCCAGCAAATCCCGGGAATTCCTGAGCGCCTTCTCTATTTCCTCCAGTTCGCCGTTCACCTTTATTCGAAGTGCCTGAAAGGTTCTGGTGGCAGGATTCTTGCCTGGTTCCCGCGGCACCAGGCGGGAAACCAGATCCGCCAGTTCGGAGGTGGTTCTGAACGGATGATCCCGGCGATCCTGCACCACGGCCCTGGCAATCTTCCTGGCAAAACGTTCCTCCCCGTAATTACGAATAACCTCAGCAATTTCCGACTCCGGGGCACTGTTTATCCAATCGGCAGCACTGATCCCGGATTCCGGATCCATTCTCATATCCAGAGGACCTTCTTTCATAAAACTGAACCCTCTTTCGGGATCATCGAGCTGGGGGGAGGAAACCCCGAGATCAAGAAGAATTCCGGATATCTTTCCGAGAACTCCGAACTCTCCGAGGAGTTCCGGCATCTCCGAAAACTTCCCCCTGAGCATGGTAAAACGGGGATCCTTTATCTCCATGCCGGCTTTCACAGCCTCGGGATCCCGGTCGATCCCGAAAAGTCGCCCTTTCTCCGACAGCTTTGAAAGGATCAGCCTTGAATGACCTCCTCTTCCGAATGTTCCGTCAACATAAATCCCGTCTCCAGTGACGTTAAGAGCTGCCACGGCTTCATTGAGAAGCACGGTCACATGTCTGTATTCTTCCATAGAAATACCCTGAAGAGAAGATTTTCGGGAGAGCAAGCAAAAAACGAGGGAACCTGAACAAACCAGTCCCCTCGCTTTCATATTAAACAAATGAGTCAGCCATAAGCCGGGTTCTGTACTGTAAAAACAGCGGTAATCATTCCTCTACGTCAAGAAGTCGCCTCCTGACTTTAGCGATCAACCCGCTCCTGACACGGGCAATGTCATAAGGAGCCTATTCGATCTTGCTCCGGGTGGAGTTTTCCCTGCCATGAACTGTTACCAGACATGCGGTGCGCTCTTACCGCACCTTTTCACCCTTACCGATAAACGGCGGTATATTTTCTGTGGCACTGTTCGTAGATTCGCATCTCCCAGATGTTATCTGGCACCCTGCCCTGCGGAGCCCGGACTTTCCTCCCCCCTATGCGTCTGCCGAAGCACAACCATAAGGCAGCGATTACCTGTCTGACTCGCTGCAAATTATAGCATACAACTTTATGGAGTAATACGGTAAATCCCCAAGAGCCCGATAAAAAATACCGCAACCAAAACCAACATCCCGAGTTCCAGCTGCCGCCTCCCGAAAAGGACAAAGAGGCACTCCGGATTCAGGACTCCGGCTCCTCCTTTTGCAGAGCCAGAGCCTCGCGATAAACATCGTTTTTGGAACAGCCAAAGGTTTCGCTCACTATCCGGGCCGCCTTTTTTACCGGAAGCTCGGCAACGAGCAGGCGGAGGAGTCTCCGAGCTTCATCACTGACGGCAGTCTCCCCGGAGTCCGGTCTCCAGGGATACAGCACCGCGACCATCTCTCCGCGGCCTGAATTGACGTCATTTGCCAGAATCCCGGAAAGCTTTTTGCAGGTAGTGCGGTAAAAGGTTTCAAAGGTCTTGGTCATCTCCCGGCCGACAACGATCTCACGATCTCCGAACACCCGGCCAAGTGCCACGGCCGTATCCGGCATCCGCCGCGGCGTTTCGTAGAACACCATGGTCCGGGTTTCATGTCTGAGCTCCTCCAGCCGATCGTAAAGAGCCTTTTCCCTGACAGGCAGAAACCCCTCAAAACAAAAACGATCCGTCGGAAAGCCGGCCGCTTCCAGTGCCGTGATTGCGGCGCACGGTCCGGGAAGAGGCACAACCCGGATTCCGGCATTAACACAGTCTACAACCAAATGATACCCGGGATCCGATATCAGAGGAGTTCCGGCATCGGAAATCAGAGCCACACTTTTTCCTTCCTGAATCCAGTTCCGTACCCTGGCAGCCTTCTCGGTCTCATTATGGTCATGAAAGCTTTCCAGAACAGGAGAAGTTACCCCCAGCTGTTCCAGAAGCGGCCGGGAATGCCTGGTATCCTCTGCACAGATGATCCGGGCCTCCTTAAGAATCCTGACCGCCCGAAAAGTTATATCCTCCATATTTCCGATGGGTGTCGGAACAATATAAAGGGCGGGCTCGAGCTCTTCCATGCAAACCTCCTTGCCGAATATCCCGAAAGACTGATTATCAGAATCAAAGCATATCATAAGAGTGTATAATAACAGCATCAGAAAAACTGTCAGTATAGAGACTCACGCCATGCGGTACAAAAATCACCAACATTGTAACCTTCATTCAATCATTTTGGCATGCGCATTTTCCGTCATGTTTACGGGATGCTCCCTGACCGGAAATCATAATGCGTATCTGGAACCTCAGCCGTTCAGCAAGCTTGCAGAGAGCAGCGAATGGTATGAGGATCAGTTATCCGCATCAACCCCGGAATACAATTTTGACTGGCAGATTCTCCTGGCCAGGGCATATTCGGCAGAAGGAGACACCAATCGGGCCTTTGAAGTGATACGGCAGATGCGGGAGCAGGCCATCACTCCTCTTCACGGCAACTATGCGGACATTATCGAAGCTCAGGTCAGAAGCAGCACCGGAAACTACAGTCAGGCCCTGGCTCTTCTTAATGGAGTTGATACCGTAAATCTGCCGCAGAGTGCCCTGGCATACTACTATAACCTGGCCGGCAAGGTGCAGGATCGCACCGGAAACTATGCCGCCGCCGGACAAAGCTTCCTGAATCTCGCTCATGCCGTCGGTGCCGCAGATAAGAAAACCGCATGGAAAAAAGCTCTTCAGGAATACCGTCAGGCTGACAATAAGGAAATCCTGGCCCAGTTTAAATCCTCACAGGACAATGATGACCGGGGATTCCTGGAGTATGCTCTCATTCAGAAGTCCCCTTCAGAGGCTGCCAGATCACGTCTTATGTCCAGATTTGCTGCAAAATACCCGAATCATCCGGTATTTTCCCTGAACACTCCGGATGCCGGAGATGACCGTGAGCCCATTCCCGTCGGCGGTCCCGGCAGCAGTCAGGAAGGTGGTGTCTCTGCCTCCGGCATCGGCGACGGCGATACCATTGCGGTATTCCTGCCGCTTACCGGACGTTATGCGGCTCTTATCGGGCAGCCGGTGCGCATGGGAATCGAAAACGCCTTCCGGGATCGCGGCATCAGGATTAATCTTAAATTCTACGACACTGCAGCCGGCAGCATTGCCGACTATTATTCCGATGCCATGGCCGGCGGAGCCAAAGCGATTATCGGCCCCATCATCAAGAACGAGGTGGATGAGCTGCTGTCATTTGATCCCCGGATTCCGGTAATTGCCCTGAACGAAGGCCAAACCCGCGGCGGCCGTAACGTGGTATATCTAACACTGGCTCCGGAAGTGGATGCCAGGAATGCAGTTCAGGAAATGGGCCGAGATGCCGTGTCAAATCCGGTAATCATTGCGCCTCAGAACGACAAGGGCAGCAGAATCAGCAGAGCCTTCAATGACTACTGGCTGAGGAGCTATAACCAGAATACCAGCGTCTGCTATTTCACTGATGTAAACTCCCTGGAAAGCACTCTCAAAAGCTGTGCCGACAACACGCAGGATCCGTTCGATGCTGCCTATATCTACGGAACCGCCAATGAAGCTTCAATAATCAGAGAGTACAGCAAAAACGTAGGCTTTGGCATGCCCCGATACTATGTAGGATCAAAAAGCAACAGCGGAGTTATGAACAATTCTGCCCTCATGGGAATAAAAGGGATGAAGCTCGGCGATCAGCCATGGCTGCTTCAGAACAGTTCTATCAAGGAACAGATTATTTCCATTCTCCCAAAAGCCAACGGCGACACTCTGAGATGCTTTGCTGTGGGATATGACTCCTACAACCTGGTACTTCATCTGGATAAAATGATTAACAATCCTGAAGAGGTGGTACGGGGGCTTTCCGGAGATATCAGCATCGATGCCCAGGGCAGACTGGAAAGAAACATTTCTTGGATAACCGTAGGCGAGAGTGACTGATGCCGGATACTCAGGGATGCATGGAAGAAGCAGTCGGTGCCCTTCTCGGACTGCAGCAGGATGTTTTTGACACTACTGACTATGCGGCCGCGGTACTCAGCATGAGTCTGACCTCGGAACGCCGAATCCTTGTTGCCGGAACCGCGCTGTCCGCACCGATTCTGGAGATTTTTTCCCGGGAGCTCAATATCAAGACTCTGAATGAGAAGGGACTCGCCGGAAGCAAGGTGCTCAACAGGGAGGCCGGAGTTCTGGGACTAAGCACTGATAATGTCGGACTGGGGCAACTGCTTAAAGCCACATTCAATGCCGAAGCCTGCTGTTCTCCTGACAGCGGATCAGACAGTCTGCTTATCATCAGCGACACCCCTGAAGCAGCGCTGCCGGTGTTCGGAGAACTTTTGGAAGCAGCTCATCAAATGCGTGTTCCCTCAGTGGTGATCTGCACTCAAAAGGATAAGATTTCCGGACTTCTCAGCGATGAGGACATTTGCATCCGCCTCAATATTGATTCCGCCTACAATTTTCTGACAGCGGCGCTTTCCCTGTTGTTCTGCATCAAAAAACAGCTGGAAATTGTATAGGCACTAAAAAAGAGAGTGCTCTGAAAAGCACTCCCTTTATTCTTTTCTCTCTACGCGACTTTGTCTCATGACATATCCGTTTTCCGATTGCGGACAGGAACCAGCGATCCGCTATTCCACAATTTCCAGGGTAGGCTTGCGGGCCGCCTGTGGTCTCTCGGTTCTTTCCGGATCTGCGGAGCTTTCATTGTTATCCACCACCTCAAACCCTTTTCTGTTTTCCGGCGAAATGCTCGAAACCTCCGAAAGGTGCGACTTCCCGGAATCCCCTGACGGACTCGGAAAATTTCCGGACTCAAACATCTCATCATAGGCTCTTTCCGGAAACATGCACATCCCCATGGATAAATCCTCTCTAGGATATATGGTAATTACGGCATACATCGGAACATACACATCATGAGGAACACCGCCAAACCTCGCACAAAAGGATATTGCGTCATTGTCAATATTGAGATTTCTTACCGCAGTGGTCGAGATATTCAGGATAATTACGCCGTTCTGAGCATACTGCAACGGCAACTGAACCCCGGGACAGTTTACATTCACAGAAATCTGAGGGGTCAAACGATTGTCCACCATCCAGTCGTACATCGCTCTCAGCAAATACGGGCGACAAGGCTGGACATGTAATACATCTGCCATAACAAAATCCTAACACACAGAAATACAGGGTGATGATATCACACCCGATTGTATCATTACATTAATTAGTTGCAAAATGGTACCCGCAATCAAAAAAACCCCGGACAAAATTCCGAGGTTTTGACACAAAGCAAAAAATTGCCAGATTAACGCTTGGAGTACTGAGGACGCTTACGAGCCTTGTGGAGACCAACCTTCTTACGCTCAACACAACGGGCATCGCGAGTCACATAACCGGCCTTGCGAAGCTCAGAACGGAAAGATTCGTCATATTCCATAAGAGCACGGGTAATGCCATGACGAATGGCTCCGGCCTGGCCGGAAATACCGCCGCCGGCAACAGTGATGAACAGATCAAGCTTATCACCGATGCTGAGAAGCTCCAAAGGCTGACGCACTACCATTCTTGCAGTCTCACGGCCAAAATAATCATCAAGAGAACGCTTGTTGATCACAATGTTGCCAGTACCCTGCTTAATGAAGACACGAGCGGTCGAACTCTTGCGACGGCCGGTACCATAATACTGATTCTCTGCCATTTGTCTTTACCCCTAAATGTCCAAAACCTGCGGCTGCTGTGCAGCATGATTATGAGAAGCACCGGCATAAACCTTTAATTTACGGAACATGGCACGACCAAGAGGTCCCTTGGGAAGCATTCCGCGAACAGCAGATTCGATTACCATCTCCGGCTTCTTGGCCTGAAGTTCATTGAAAGGAACATTCTTAATGCCCCCCGGATAACCGGAGTGAGAATGATAGATCTTGTCAGTGAACTTATTGCCAGTTACCTTAACCTTGGAAGCATTGATAACGATAATATAATCACCGGTATCCATAAAAGGTGTGTATTCTGGCTTGTTTTTGCCGCGAAGACGGGAAGCAACCTCGGTAGCCAAACGGCCAAGAGTTTTACCGTCAGCGTCAACTACATACCAGTCACGCTTGATGGTGGCTGGATTAGCAACGAAAGTTTTCATGTAAATAACCCAAACTGAAATAGTTAAACATCAGGAACCGGCAACGCCGAATCCTTCTATCTTTCGATTTCCTACCCCCTTCGAGATAAGAACTCGAATCGTTTATAGTCCTGAAGACCTGTAACGTAATGTGGGCGTGCGTATGCTACACCATTTTCTTTTAAAAATCCAATTAATTTCACAAAAATAAACTGCCGATTTTTTCGCACTAACAGGAATCATGACGATCTTCCGTACCCGCAGCAAGTCAGGCAACAACACGACGGACAAATATTCATGAAGGCAACCCTGACAATGACTAATCAGCGTTCTGCTCTGAAACCACCACCGCACAGGAAGTATGTATGCCGTTCCTGAGGATCTCAAATGAAACCTTGGTGCCCGCAGAACTGTCTGCCACGAGATCCATAAGATTTTGCATATCACTGACCTTTTTGCCGTTTACGGAAACTATGATGTCTCCGGGCTTAAGCTCGCCGCTGGCAGGTCCGTTCGGATCTATGCTGGTAATAATAATCCCCTGGGATATGCCGTTTATGCTGTCGTCACGAACCTCATCGTAAATATTCTCGGCCGCAATCCCCAAATATCCCCGAATTACTCTGCCGTTTTTAACAATTTCAGAAAGAATGCTCAAAACCTGATTGGCAGGAATGGCAAAGCTGATGCCATAAGCCTTCGCATCACTGCTGCCAGACATGGTGGCTGTACTCATCCCGACAAACTCGCCTCTGGTATTAACAAGGGCGCCTCCGGAATTTCCCGAATTAATCGGGGCATCCGTCTGTATGAGATCCTGAATGCCGTCAGTAATGTCAATACGGTTAAGTCTGGTGATCCCGCTGCCGCGCCGACCTACGGCACTGACAATACCGTGAGTGATGGTCTGTCCGAGATTGTAGGGATTTCCAATGGCCAGTACCACATCACCAAGGTGGGTCTCGCGATTTTCGTTTATGATGATTCGGGGCAGGGGATAACTGCTGTTTACATGCAGCACGGCAATATCGGTTCTTTTATCATAACCAATAAGCCTGGCTTCAAACACCGTGCCATCCCGAAGCTGCGCTCCGATGATGCTGTTTTCGTCAGCCTGCATGATTACGTGATAATTAGTAATAATGAGACCGTCTGAGCTCATGATAATGCCGGAGCCGGAACCGGTTACCTCGGACGTTCCGTAAGCATCATCCGGCACATGCCGTTTTTTAATAAAAATATTAACTACTGCTGAAGCACTTCTGCTTATGCCGTAAAAAAAAGAATCCGGCTCTTCCCGATCCGCAAAAATACAATCCCGGGACAACAAAATGCCGATTCCGATAATCACACCGGCTAAGGTACTTTTAATCCAGCCATTCACCGGAGAACCTCCTGGTCAACAAAAAATGGGCAGTAACAGTCTACTGCCCACATTTTAACGACTTACCGGAGTATAAAAAAGTATCAGAAGCTTCTGGTGATATAAATTACCGCACTGCCACGAATAATCCTGAGTGCTATAAAGCTGTCCTTTTCCTTCAGAGCTCCTTCAAGATCATCTACTGACTTAACTTCCTTCTTGTTAACCTCTACAATGATATCCCCTTTTTTGAGGCCAAGATTTTCCGCGGGACTGTCGGCAGCCACGGACTTCACGACCACCCCGCCCTTGTCATCGTCTGAATTGGTACCAAGTGTGGCGCCTTCAAACAGCGGACTGGCACTGCGGGACACCGTGCCGCCGGACTCCGAAGAAGAATCAAGAACCACTTCAACCTCGGAATTCTTGCCATCACGGAAAATACCGAGCCTGATTTTGGTTCCTGCTCCCAGGGTGGCGATCTTGGCACGAAGCTGTCCGAAACTGGATATGGGGGAACCGTCAATAGAGGTCAGAATATCACCTGATTTAATTCCTGCCTTTTCGGCGGCAGATCCCTTCATTACTTCGTTAACGAAGGCTCCGTTAACATTCTTGTAATCGAAATTCCTGGCAAGATCCTCCGTTACCTCGGTACCGAGAATTCCCAGCATGCCGCGTTTGACCTTACCATGTTTGATTAACTGATCTGTGGTGGACTTCACCATGTTGGCCGGAATGGCAAAGCCAATGCCGATATTGCCGCCGGCCTTGCCGAGAATGGCAGTGTTGATTCCCACCAGTTCACCGCGAAGATTCAGGAGGGCTCCTCCGGAATTGCCGGAATTGATGGCGGCATCAGTCTGAATGAAATTCTCATAATTTTCAATATTGAGACCGGAACGGCCGAGAGCGCTTACAATTCCCGAAGTAACGGTCTGTCCCAAGCCGAAAGGATTTCCGATAGCAATGACGAAATCCCCTACACGCAGTTTGTCAGAATTTGAAAAGGGAATGGCAGTAAGATTATCTTTCTTTTCCAGCTCCAGAACAGCAATATCCGTCTGCTGATCCTCACCGATCTTTTTGGCTTTAATAACTCTTCCGTCATGCAGAGTTACCTTGATTTCATCAGCACCGTCTACCACGTGGTAATTGGTAATGACAGTTCCTTTGGCGGCATCGATAATAACACCGGATCCCAGGGCTTTAAAGGAACGCTCTCTTGGCATCTCCGGAAAGAAGAAGCGAAACTGCTCCGGAATCTCCATAATGTCATTGCGGAGAGATTTTTTTCCGTTAACCGAAATATTGACAACTGCCGGTACAACCTTTTCAAGAAGAGGCGCCAGGGACGGCATTTCCCCGGAATTTTCCGCACTCATGGCCCTGATAAGCGGTGTGGCATCTGCATAGGCAGAAACTGGTATCAGGGCTAAAGAAACTGACAATCCAAGAACGGAACAAAGTCTGTTAATTTTCTGCATCATAACATCTCCATTATTGATACATTCTTCAAAACCATAGGCATGCCCCTGAAAAGACTTCAATTTTTTCCCGGACTACCCGCCGGACTCCTTAAGTGCGGCAGAAACCACATGAAGACTGATAATGGTGACAAACCTATAAATCAGAATTTGCACCTATAGTGCTAACAAAATTTAAGACCCTGATCCTGATTAAAAGTTCACACAGATCACATTTTGTAACAACTTCAGGATAAACGTCTACATAAAGTACATGGGTGCTTTGCTGACAATAATAAAGAGTCTTGAACAAAAAAAACGATCCCGCAGGATCGTTCTTAAAAAAACAAGCCTCAAAACGGAATGATTTTCACAAATCATCCCTCTTTGAATCAGCCCCGGATGATTCATCCGAGGGATTCACAACTGCCTCATTCCCCTTCACGGAGTGCGTTGCGGCATCAGCCGGCTCATCAAGCTTGGTGTCAGGCATCACATCAATAACCGTTTCCTCCACCTTGCTTTCCTGATTATTTTCCTTTACTGCCGGTTTAAAAATATGTTCCGGAGTGGTGCTGGCAAACATATCTCCCAGCTGGGGAACTATTTTGCGGCTCTGATCGGACATATAGCGGGCATAAGCCTGATAACTGTTTTCCATTTGCTCAAAAAGAGCGTTGGATCCTAAAAAGAAGTCATTAATAACTCTTTTATGACTTACAAGTTCACGTTTAAGCCTGGTAAGCTCATCTTCCAGGCGGGACTTGTCTCTGTTTCTGGATGAAAAATGGTTAATAAGATAGCCAACAAAAATGCCAACAATACCTGACGCTACAATATATATGATCTCGGAGGGTCCCATTAACCGCATACTCCCAACAAATTCTGTAAAAATACAGAAAAACAAACCGACACCGCCTGCAAAAAGGCAGTGCAATTATAATACTGACGCAATGGATTAAAAAGCAGAATTAATATTTGAAATGGTGCTGATACCCAGAATCGAACTGGGGACCTCACCCTTACCAAGGGTGCGCTCTACCAACTGAGCCATATCAGCACAACAGAGACTGAAATGGTGCTGATACCCAGAATCGAACTGGGGACCTCACCCTTACCAAGGGTGCGCTCTACCAACTGAGCCATATCAGCATAATGCCTGACAATGACCTACTCTCACATAGCGAATGCTACACTACCATCGGCACTGTTCCGTTTCACTTCTGTGTTCGGAATGGATACAGGTGGTTCCAGAACGTTATCTTCATCAGGCAATCCG
>Ga0310695_10002433_pt1 | contig 39361 bp, 40 predicted proteins | sample RumenRJG_04DNA_FD_203882 | JGI IMG/M metagenome (GOLD analysis project Ga0310695, IMG submission 203882) | Bovine rumen microbial communities from Lethbridge, Alberta, Canada - RJG_04 (v2) (version 2) | ecosystem: Host-associated > Mammals > Digestive system > Stomach > Rumen | place: Canada...
AACATCTAGACGTTAATCTGTCCCAGAACGACTATCCTTCGGTATCAAGTCTCGCAATTACCTTATTAATATAATTGACGGTTCGTTTCTTCATACCCAAGCACCCAAGGAAACGCGGTAGCGAATTCTTCACTTTTCACTATTCACTTTTACCTTAAGTACTCGCTTCTTGTACTACTTCTATCTGTCTATGTAAATCTTTCAAAGAACACTCTTCTTTTGTCGCCTCTGCCCGTTTTCAGGGCGAAAGCGGATGCAAAGGTACGACTTTTTTCCGAACCACCAAATATTTTAGAAGAAAAATCTAAGAGAAATGCCAAACTTTTCTGATTATTTTACAGCCACACAAAGCGTCACCTTATTATATACACGCGCGCGAAAATTCTCTATTACAAAGAAATTTTTCGTCTTGAAAGCCTTTCGTTTTAAGGATGCTCTTCAATATACTTGTCCACTTCGCTTTCACGGTACTGACAGGGAAGAATCTGCTGGTCTTTCAGATAGAGGCCCCACAAACGTTCGCCCTCTTCTGCACCATATTTATATACCTTATAGTACATTTGATTCGGACCTGTTGTTTTCCTTTTATAGATCATCTCATGCTCAATTGGCACGACAACCTCTTGTTTCATGTTGATAACGCCGAATTTCCTGTTCTTACCAATCACAACGACATTCATCCATTGATCAAATTCATGAATGGCCCTATAGCTACCGGGAGGAATGTTGCACACATTGTAGAGCACATCCATCACCTGCTTCTGCTGCTTTCAGCATCCAGTAGAATCCTTCGTCATCATCTGCTTCAACACCGATGCCATAATAATAACTCTCGGCAACTTCTATCATCGCATCCACATGGCCTTTCTCAGCCGCCTTCAGCAACCAGTTGAATGACTCGCGTTCGTTCTTAGCGACACCATCACCATTGTAATATCTTATTGCGACATCGTACATGGCCTCAGTATCACCATTACGGGCTTTCGTCAGCAGTTGGTAGAACGAAGGCTTAGATGTCTGCGCAAATGTTGCCAAACACAGCAACATTGAAACTATAATGACCACTATTCTTTTCATAATCATCGGTTTTAGGTTCATATTTTCTAGTTCACGCTGCAAATATGAAGAAAGCAAAAGGATTTCCCCTATTTTTGATAGGAGAAACCCTAATTATGTCTCAATTGTAAACTATTTCCGATTAACAGACTTCGGAATACAACTCAACCGACTGACTGTTAATCCCTTTTACCGAATATCCGGAGCAAATAGAGGAAGAGGTTGATGAAGTCGAGATACAACATCAGTGCCCCCAGAAGGGCATACTTCTGCATGGTAGAACTGGCATCTGGAGCCATGAGAAACATGTTCTTTATCTTCTGCGTATCATAGGCAGTCAGTCCTACGAAGATCAGCACACCCACGTAAGAGAGAATCATCTCCAAGGCCGAACTCTCCACAAAGATATTGACGACAGTAGCGATAATCAGACCTATCAGGGCCATCAGCAGGATTTTTCCGATAGAAGAAAGATCGACTTTGGTAAAGAAACCGAATGCCGACATCGCACCGAAGGTGCCTGCCGTAATCAGGAACGTGGCAGCCAGACTCCCCGCGGTGTAGACATAGAACAGCGAGGAGAAAGTAACGCCATTGAGTGCCGCATAGGCGATGAACATCAATGTGGCCACAGGCAAGGAAATCTTATTGATGGCAGCATTGATACCAATGACAAGGGCGAGTTCTGCAAAGAACAGCACCCAGATAACCTGATGATGTAAGTTCAGGAACGAGGTAATGGCACTGTTCGTTGCCACGACAAAAGCCGTCAGTCCAGTAATGACCAAGGCCATCGTCATCCAAAGATAAGTCTTGCGCATTAAGACGGGGAATGCCAGAGAAGACTCCAACTGGCGATCCCTCGCATAAGACTGATAGTTAATTTCTTCGTAATCCATTTTTTTCTTATTCAATTAGTAAAACGATTAATTATTTCTGCAACAGCCTCCACTTCTGCATCAGTCATTGCCTGATAACACGGGATGCTGAGTTCTTGAGCATGAATCTGCTCAGTTATCGGCAAGCAAAGACCATGCCAATCTTCATAGCAGGCCTGTTTGTGGGGAGGAATGGGATAATGTATGGCCGTCGCCACTCCATTCTCCTCGAGGAAATGCTTCAGTGTGTCACGCTCAGCACTAAGGACGGGGAAGATATGGTAGACGCTGCCCGACCTTTCCGGCAATCGCACCAGGGAGTTGCAGATATGGTCAATATAATAATTGGCTATAGCCTGCCTGCGGGCGTTGTCAGCATCCAGATACTTCAGTTTTACGCTCAGGACTGCAGCCTGGATATCGTCAAGACGCGAATTACGGCCCTGATAGTCGAAGACATACTTCGAGGACGAGCCATAGTTGGCGATACTCCTGACGACTTGAGCCAGTTGATCATCGTTGGTAGTGACTGCGCCACCATCGCCCAATGCGCCAAGATTCTTTCCTGGATAGAAACTATGGGCGGCAGCGTGGCCAAGAGAGCCGGTTTTACCCGATGGAGAACCATCGGGAGTAGTGGCGAGGCAGCCATGGGCCTGGGCGTTGTCTTCAAGGAGCAGGAAGTTATGGGCGTGACAGATAGAGGCGATGCGCTCTGTATAGGCACAACGTCCATAGAGATGAACCAGCATGATGGCACGGGTGCGAGACGTTATAGCCCGCTCTATCTGACTGTCGTCAATCTGGAAGGTATCGACGGAAGGCTCCACGAGGACAGGTACTAGACGATTCTCTGTAATGGCGAGAATGGTTGCAATAAAGGTGTTGGCAGGAACAATGACCTCGTCGCCCTCCTTTAGGACACCTATTATTATATACGCACGCAAGATAAGCGTCAGGGCATCAAGTCCATTGGCCACCCCAATGCAATGTTTCGTGCCGATATAGCGGGCATACTCCTCCTCGAAACGGGCCGTGGCCTCACCTCGCAAATACCATCCGCCGTCAACCACCCGATTGACAGCCTCGTGTATCTCATCGGCATGCATGGCCGTGATACGTTTCAAAGAGAGATAGTCTATCGTCATAGTGTCCATTCGTAGGTATCGTAGCAGATGGCGCGTCCACCGAAGCCCTCCTTCTGGGCCACCAGTCCGTCGTTGAGCACAGAGCCGTCACCCTCGGTAGAACGTCCGAAGTCCAAATACGGATAGTCGGGAAAGTCTTCGTACATCGCCCTCTCGTAGATGGCATCGACAGCCCCCACCTTCTTACCGACGGGAGTCGATGAGCAATACTGACCGTGAAGCACCTGTGGCGACAGATAGAACGTGAGTCCTGCTACCACCTCACCCTCATAATAGGCGTTGTACTGCACGATATGCTTGGGGAAACGCGAATGTAGCAGTTCTATCTCCTCAACGGTATGCACAGGGCGCACCCCATGCCTGTCGACGAGGTTATTCTCGAGCACAGGCCAGAAGGCACGGAAGTTATCCTCACGCTTCACCTCCACACCCAGTTCATGGGCTTTGCGAAGACGGCGACGGCGATCCTTGCGCCATCGCAGATGCTGCTGCATGAAAATAACCGTACCGATGTCGCGAGAGATGACCTTTGCGTTGCAAATCCAGAACAGCGGATAGAGATCCTCCTCGGCAGCATGCTGATGATAGACCCATGGTACAGGTTTATAGACCACCCTGTGAATGCCGGCTGCACGCAGCCAGTCGTTCATCTCACGAAACAACTGGATGACATCGGTTGCCGTCACGTCGATGTCCATCACCAGTCCGCCATAGGTCAGTCCTTGGTGCGAATAGAGCGTATCACCCACGATATTGGCAGGCAAGATGGAATGGAGGTGAGAACCCACATAGAACATCAGCGAATGGTCCGTAAAGCGGTCGGCATGATAATCCATGTAGTTGCGATAGAACAGGAAGGTAGCGTTACGGGCCTTTGCCACATAACGGTCCCAAGCCTGTCTGTCGGTTGGTGTGTATCTCCTTATTTCGAACATTTCACGTAATCCAGGAATTCTTCGTAATCATAGATATAATCTTCCTCCTCGTAATGCTCAGAGGCGAGCACCAGACCGACGGCACCCGACGAGAAGTCGTCGAGTGTTCGCCAGACGTTCGTATCGATAAGCAGACCCTGCCAAGGATGGTTCAGCAAGACCGTCTTGCGCTCTCTACCATTGTCGAGGGTGACATGGAACGAGCCACTGAGGGCGATGAGCAGTTGACGGAGACGCTTATGGGCGTGTCCTCCCCTACTCTCGCCAGCAGGCACATCATAGACCCAATAAACCCGTTTGATGTCGAACGGCACCATCAACTGAGCCTCGGCAAACGTCAGGTTGCCACGAGGGTCGGAAATTTTGGGCAAGTCGATAATCTGAACATCCATCGCGGTAGCAAATTATTCACTTATCACGATTCACTTTTACCTTAGTTTATCATAAGGATCCGTACCCAGCACAGTCTTAGCCAAACGCTTGGCTTTGTCACGCAGGGCATTGACATCGTCGCCCACCTCGCCATAGCAGAGCACGACACCCATGCGACGGCCCTTATGAGCCTCGGGCTTACCGAAGATACGGACACGTGTACGGTCTTCGTTCAAGGCATCGACGAAGTTATAGTCAAGCAGAGAACGGTCAACAGGCGTACAGGCCTCCTTGGGAGAAAGGATCACAGCCGAAGCACCAGCGTGCTCGAGATGGATACCAGCGATAGGCAGTCCCATGACAGCACGGAAATGCAGTTCGAACTCCGAGAGGTTGGTGGTATGTCCCAGTGTCACCATACCGGTATCGTGTGGACGGGGGCTCAACTCACTGAAGATGACCTCACCCTGCTTGGTCAGGAAGAACTCCACTCCCCATATGCCGGCACCTGTCAGAGCCTTCGTCACCTTGTCAGCCATGAACTGTGCCTGTTTCAGAGCCTCGTCGCTAATCTTGTAGGGCTGCCATGACTCACGATAGTCGCCCGACTTCTGCACATGTCCGATGGGCGGACAGAACAGCGTAGGCCAGCCATGCTGTTGGGTGACAGTAAGCAGCGTGAACTCAGAGTCGAAGTCGATGAATTCCTCAATGATGACTTCCTTCACGTCGCCACGCGAGCCTTCCATGGCCTCACGGAAAGCCGTTTCCAGTTCACCCTCGTTATGCACATAACTCTGACCATGGCCAGAGGATGACATCAGGGGCTTTACAACGCAAGGGAAGCCAATCTCGTCGGCAGCAGCCTTGAACTCCTCGAAGGTCTTGGCATAGAAATACTTTGCCGTGCGCAGGCCCAGTTCCTTGGCAGCAAGGTCGCGGATGGCACGGCGATTCATGGTGTAGTTGACGGCACGGGCTGACGGCACCACCTGGATGCCCTGCTCCTCGAACTTAAAAAGGCGCTCCGTACGGATAGCCTCGATTTCCGGCACGATGATGTCGGGCTGATGCTTCTTCACGACAGCCTCGAGGGCATCGCCGTCAAGCATCGAAAACACCTCACGCTCGTCGGCCACCTGCATGGCAGGGGCATTGTCGTAACGATCACAGGCGATGACATACTGGCCAGCACGCATGGCGGCAATCACAAACTCCTTGCCCAGTTCTCCTGAGCCTAAAAGCAATATCTTCTTCATAAGCAATGGGAACTGTGCGGAGGAACCGCACAGCACACTATTTAGCGGTTGTTATACATTTTATCGTAATACTTCTGATAGTCGCCAGAGGTGACATTGTCGAGCCACTCCTGGTTGTCAAGATACCAGCGGACGGTCTTTTCAATGCCCTCTTCGAACTGGAGGCTAGGCTCCCAACCCAATTCACGCTGCAGTTTGCTAGAGTCGATAGCATAGCGCAGGTCGTGGCCGGCACGGTCGGTGACGAAGGTGATGAGATCCATGTCCTCACCCTCTTTGCGACCCAGCAATCGGTCTACGGTTTTAATAACCACCTTGATGATATCGATGTTCTTCCACTCGTTAAAGCCACCAATATTATACGTATCAGCAATCTTACCTTTGTGGAAGATAAGGTCGATAGCACGGGCGTGGTCCTCCACGTAGAGCCAGTCGCGCACATTCTCACCCTTGCCGTAAACGGGCAACGGTTTTCTGTTGCGGATGTTATTAATGAACAGCGGTATCAGTTTCTCAGGGAACTGGTAGGGACCGTAGTTGTTAGAACAATTCGTCACCACCACAGGCATGCCGTAAGTGTCGTGGAAGGCACGGACAAAGTGATCGCTCGATGCCTTGGCAGCACTGTAGGGAGAATGCGGGTTATACTTTGTGGTCTCCAGGAAGAACTTATCACCATAGGCCAGATGATGCTCAGCCGAAGAGGCGGTAGTGGTGAAAGGCGGTTCAATACCCTCGGGGTGAGTCAGTTCCAGAGCACCATACACCTCATCCGTCGAGATATGGTAGAAGCGCTTACCCTCATATTTCTCTGGCAGCGACTCCCAATAGAGTTTCGCAGCCTGAAGAAGCGAGAGCGTACCCATCACATTGGTGCGTGCAAAGGTAAAGGGATCCTTGATGGAACGGTCCACATGACTCTCTGCTGCCAGATGGATGATGCCGTCCACCTTCTTGTCCTGCATCAGTTTATAAAAGGCATCGAAGTCGCAGATGTCCATCTTGACAAACTCATAGTTGGGCTTGTCCTCAATGTCCTTCAGATTGGCCAGGTTACCAGCATACGTCAACTTGTCGAGATTGATGATGTGATACTCCGGATACTTGTTCACGAACAGGCGCACCACATGACTTCCTATAAAGCCTGCGCCACCAGTAATAACAATGTTCTTCATATTCTTTATTATTTGTTTTTATTCCTTAGTTTGCTGAACAGCGTTAGTGCAATATAGACCATAAAGCACATGCCGAAGGTCTGTGCGGCATCATCCCATGTCTTATCGAAACCCACTATATATGATAGTAACGTAAGAACAGCGGCAACTATTGTGCCAGTGACAAAATCAATTAGATATTCTTTCATAATCTTCTCGGATCGTCAATGGTTATTACCTCCAAGTCCTTGAAGGTGCTGCCGTCGATGGTCAGTCTGACCAGTGTACGCTCACGATGCCACCCCTGCAGTCCTGCGGCTCCCGGATTGATGTGCAGCAGATTGAGCGCAGGGTCGAACTTGACCTTTAGGATATGCGAATGCCCCGCTATGAAGAGTTGGGGCGGTTTTTCACACAACAATCGCCTCACCGACGGGTCGTAGTTGCCAGGATAGCCACCGATATGCTTGATGAGCACATCGGTGTCCTCGCATTTGAAGCGATTCAACTCACGATACATCAGTCGCAGGTCGCCACCATCGCAGTTGCCACAGACGGCCCTCAACGGTCTAAACGCCGCCAGCCGGTCTGCCACCTCCACGGAGCCGATGTCACCTGCATGCCAAATCTCGTCGCAGGGTTCGAAGTAGTGCAAGTACTTGTCGTCCCAATAACTGTGCGTATCGCTGATGATGCCTATTCTCTTCACGATTTGAAGTTTTAGATTTGAGGATTGAGATTTAGTTTCTTCCTGACGAACTCAGCAATGAGCCTTGCAGTCGCTACCGAACCTATCACACTGGAATCGATACACAGGTCATAACTATCGGCACGTCCCCAGCGTTTTCCTGTATAATAATTATAATAGGAGGCACGGCGGTTCTCAACATACTGGATACGTTTGACAGCCTCATTGTATGACACTCCCTTCTCTTTCATGAAGAGTTTAGCACGCGATTCGATGGAAGCCGTGATAAACACATTAACCACATTGGGAAAGTCGCGTAGCACATAGTCGGCACAACGGCCTACGAAGACACACGAGTCCTCCTCGGCCGCCTTAATAATAGCATCGCTTTGGAACTTAAACAGTCCCTCTTGCGAGAAAACACTCCCCTCTCCCCAGTTGTTGCTATAAGGCAGATGCAGGAAAGAACGCAGAAAGCCCTTGCGCTCGTCACTCTGTTTGAAGAACTCCTCGGAGAAGCCGCTTTCCTTGGCTGCCAGATTCAACAATTCACGGTCATAGTATTTGGCATGGAACTCTTCAGCCAGCAACTTTCCGATTTCCAAACCGCCGGCACACACCTGACGACCGATGTTAATGATTATCTTTTTGTCCATAAGACTTGAATTTTCTTATATGCCACATCAATATGGGGATGGTAAAGGCAAATGCTATAAAATCGCTGGCGGGCATGGCATACCACACACCGTCCAGATTCCAGAACAGCGGGAAGATGTAGGCCATGGGCAGCAGGAAAATCAGTTGGCGCGACAACGAGAGGAAGATGCTGATCTTCACCTTGCCGATACACTGGAAGAAATTGGTGATGGTGGCCTGCGAACCCACAACAAAGAACACCAGCATGTCGAGCACAATGCCATGGGCGGACATTTCAAGCAATACAGGATCAGTGGTAAAGATACGTGCCATCTGTCGCGGGAATAGCATGGACAATGCCCATCCGAACAGTAGGATGGCTGTTGCCACCGCAATAGCAATCCACAAACAGCGCATCATGCGGTCGTACTTCTGAGCACCATAGTTGTAACCCACGATTGGCTGCATACCTTGTGTGACACCCATCACAAACATGAAGAACACCATCACCATCGAGTTTGCTATTGAGTACGCGCCTACAGCCATGTCGCCGCCATAGCGCACGAACTGGTTGTTCATGAAGATAACGATGACGCATGAGGTGCTCTGCATCAGGAATGGCGAGACGCCAATGGCAATGATATTCTTGACAAGGTCAGACTTCAGACGGTATATGCCACGCTTCAAGTGAAGCAGTTCGCGCTTGTCGCTGAGAATCCACATCTGCCAGCAGAGTGCCAGCGATTGAGAAAGTATCGTAGCCAAGGCCGCTCCCCTGATGCCCCAGCGGAACCACCACACAAAAGCCATAACCAGCACGATGTTACACCCCACTGTGAACAGCGTGGCATACATCGCGTGGCGCGGTTTGCCAGCGGCACGCAGCACGGCATTCATGCCAAAATACATGTGGGTAACAATATTACCCGCTAAGATGACCTGCATGAACTCCCTAGCAAAAGGCAACGTAACCTCTGACGCACCAAAGAAGATAAGAATCGGATCAAGGAATATGAGGCAGACAGCCATAAAGAGGAATCCAACAATGCCATTGAGCGTCACCGTGTTACCCAACAGATGCTGAGCCGTGGCATAGTCGCGCTGACCCAATTTGACGCTGATGCAAGTAGAAGCACCTACGCCCACGGCTGCACCGAAGGCCGCACTCAAGTTCATAAAGGGGAAGGTGATACCCAAACCTGCGATAGCCTCAGGACCTACCATCTGTCCAATGACCGAACGGTCGATGATATTATACAGCGAACTGGCCACCATGGCCACCATGGCTGGCAGGGCATACTGCCACAGCAGTCTTCCCACGGGTTTCTGTCCCAGTTCCAGTGCTTTCTGTTTGTTCTCCATATTCCGTTGCAAAGGTACAAAAAAAAGTGCAAAGTGAAGAGCGAAGGATAAAAAAATTGCCACTACCGTCGATTTTATCCCTTTTCTTTTGTCTGATAACAATAAAAAACGTATCTTTGCAGTCAATAACTATAAATTATGGAACGACTAACATGGCTGTTGCTGATACTCCTAACCTCCCTCTCAGCATCGGCTGCGAAAATAAAATATCCAGGCAGGAAGACCTACGTCTATCGCTACACTCTGATAGACAAGGCCCATTCCGACTTCTCACTGACCCAGCCCAGGCGCTTCTTGTCCCACAAGAGTCTTCTGCGGCGTGAACGTCAAGGCCTGACTGTCGACTCGACAGACCTACCAGTGAGCCGTGCCTATATTGAACAGTTCAAACAGCATGGGGTCGAGGTCATTGGCACCAGTCGCTGGCAAAACACCGTGCTCGTCCGTTCCACCGACACTCTACTCCTGGCTGGGCTGACCCGTATGCCCATCGTCGTCGAGGGCCGTTGCGTCTTTGCATCGCCCGACTCCATCGATGCGCCAGGCGCTATCAGATGGAATGTACACGAGAACTTCAACCTGTGGGATTCCGTCAAGAACGACCGCTATGCCGGCAGTCGCGAACAGATTGAGTCACTTGGTGGCATCCGTCTCCATCAGGCAGGTTTCACAGGTAAAGGCATGACGATAGCCGTTCTGGATGGCGGTTTTCAGAACTACGACCGCATCCCCGCTCTGCAATATGCACGCATCAAGGGTATCCGTGACTTTGTCGCTCCTATCATACCTGACACCGAAGGCGGAAAAAAGAAGACGAAGAAGCAGGCCAATGCAGCCCCCTTCCACGCTAACGACCACGGCACAAAAGTACTGTCGGCCTTAGCCGCCAACGCCCCCGAGGTGATGATGGGCACAGCCCCCGATGCCACATACTGGCTGCTGAAGTGCGAGGACCCTGACACCGAACAGCCCATCGAGGAAGACTACTGGACCATGGCGGCAGAGATGGCCGACTCCGTTGGCGCTGACATCATCAACTCGTCGCTGGGCTACTTCGACTATGACGGCGACGACAACGACCTGCGCTTTCAGGACCTCGACGGCAAGACCACATTTATATCGAGGAGTGCATCTATGCTGGCCCGGAAAGGAATCATTCTGTGCAACTCTGCCGGCAATGCAGGCATGGGACAATGGAAAAAGATTAGTGTACCCGCCGATGCCCACGACATCCTAACGGTAGGGGCCGTCGACAAACGGCAAAGGTTGGCAGCCTTTTCCAGCATCGGCCCGACACAGGACGGTCGTGTCAAACCCGACGTGGTGGCACAAGGTACCTCAGTCACCCTTCTCTCCGGCCGCGGCACGCTAGTCCGCGACATGGGAACCTCGTTCTCCACCCCGCTCGTCACGGGCTTAGTGGCTTGTCTTTGGCAGGCTATGCCAGAGAAGAGTGCCCTGGAAATCATCGAACTGGTACGCCGCAGCGCCAGTCACTATAACGAACCGACCAATATCTACGGCTATGGGATGCCGGACTTTTGGAACGCATATATAAAGTGAAAAGTGAAGAGTGAAAAGTGAAGAATTTGCTACCGCCATAGAGATGAACGAAAAGACACTTTCCCTATACGAACTGAACTCGCTGGTGCGTATGACCATAGAGCAGACTCTTAGTCGTGAGTACTGGGTGGAGACTGAATTGTCGGAATGCCGCACCAACAGGGGGCATTGCTTCATGGAACTCATAGAAAAAGACGAGCGGAGCAACACCCCCATAGCGCGGGCATCGGCCAAATGCTGGCAGAGCACATGGAACCTTCTACAGCCTTACTTCGAACGGACAACCGGGCAAAGCCTCCATGCCGGCTTGAAAGTTCGGCTAAAGGTTTATGCACAGTTTCACGAGGCCTACGGATTCTCATGGATTGTCACCGACATCGACCCCACCTTCACCATGGGCGACATGGCCCGTAAGCGTCAGGAGATTATTCGTCAACTGAGGGTTGAAGGCATCTTCGACCTTCAGAAATCGCTCGAAGTGTCGCCATTCTGTCTCAGCATTGCCGTCATCAGCAGCGAGACAGCCGCCGGCTATGGCGACTTCGTCAACCAACTGGCCGACTCATCCTACGCATTCCAAACCCGTCTCTTCCCCGCTACCATGCAGGGCGAACAAGTAGAGCAGAGCGTGATTCAGCAGTTGAATAAAATTTTCCAACTGCAAACTGAGAACGGAGAACAGAAAACTCCCAACACGCAGTTCGACTGCGTCGTCATCATCCGAGGCGGTGGAGCCACCGCTGACCTGTCTGGCTTTGACACACTGACTCTAGCAGAAAATGTGGCCCAATTCCCACTGCCCATTATCACTGGCATAGGCCACGACCGCGACGAGTCCATCCTCGACATGGTCAGCCACACCCGCGTCAAGACACCCACTGCTGCGGCCCAGTTCCTTATCTCCAACCTAGACCACACTCAACAGCGTATTGACACCTGCCGTGAGCGTGCCACCCGCTACGCACAGATCAAGATGGAGACAGAGCGGCTACGCATGACCCGTATTGCAGGACACATCCCCACCCTCTTCACCATTGTCAAGACCCGTGAAGAGGCCCGTCTGCAACGACTGATGCAAACGGTCATCACACTGGCTGGACAGCACATCCAGTACCAACGGCAGCACTGTGAGAAACTGCAAATCAGGAGTAGCAGCAGTTGCGAACAAAGGCTCATGAAAGAACAGCATCGTCTGGCCCTGCTTACCCAGCGGGCTCAGGCTCTCGACCCCGCCCTGCTGCTTAAGCGCGGCTATAGCATCACGCTGTGTAACGGCAAAGTCGTAAGAGCCCCCGAGGAACTGCATCCAGGCGATGAACTGGAGACACGACTCGCACAAGGAACGGTACACTCGGAAGTAAAAGGTGAAAAAGTAAAAAAAAAGAAATTGATATGAGTTACGAAGAATCTTTAAAGAAACTGGAGGAGATCGTTGTCAAGATGGAGAACGGTGAGTTCTCGGTCGATGAACTGGCCCAGCAACTCAAGGAAGCACAACGGCTAATTGACCAATGTAATGCAAAACTGAACAAAACTGACAGTGAAATCAAGAAAATTTTAGAAAAAAGTTAGAAAAACTTGCAAGTTATTAAATTTTTGTCTACCTTTGCAACTTGAAATGGTGTATATTATAGCCATCTGAATATAGAACGAATAATAAAAATGAAAGATTTAGACTGGAAGAATCTATCGTTCGGTTACAGGGCAACAGACTACAACGTCCGCTGTTACTACCGCGATGGAAAATGGGGCGAGATTGAGGTTTGCTCCGACGAATATCTGAAACTGCACATGGCTGCCACCTGCCTGCACTATGGCCAGGAGGCTTTCGAGGGTCTGAAGGCCTATCGTTGCAAAGACGGTAAAGTGCGTACCTTCCGTGTGAAGGATAACGCAGAGCGTCTTCAGAGCACCTGCCGCGGCATCATGATGCCTGAAGTGCCTACAGAACTCTTCACAGAGATGGTCAACAAGGTGGTGCGCCTGAATCAGGAGTGGATTCCCACCTATGAGAGCGGAGCAACGCTTTATATCCGTCCGCTGCTCATCGGCACCAGTGCTCAGGTAGGCGTTCATCCAGCCAAGGAATACCTCTTCATGATTTTCGTTACTCCCGTAGGTCCTTACTTCAAGGGTGGCTTTGCCTCGAACCCCTACGTCATTATCCGCGAATATGACCGTTCGGCTCCTCTCGGCACAGGTAAATACAAGGTGGGCGGCAACTATGCCGCAAGCCTCTTTGCCAACAATTTGGCTCATGAGAAAGGCTACGCCTGTGAGTTCTATCTCGATGCCAAGGAGAAGAAATATATCGACGAGTGCGGTGCCGCCAACTTCTTCGGCATCAAGGACAACACCTACGTCACACCGAAATCCACCTCTATCCTGCCCTCCATCACCAACCGCTCGTTGATGCAAGTGGCAGAAGACCTCGGCATGAAGGTGGAGCGTCGCCCCATCCCCGAGGAGGAACTCGCCACATTCGAGGAGGCTGGTGCCTGCGGAACAGCAGCCGTCATCTCACCTATTTCTTATATAGACGATCTGGAGACCGGCAAGCGCTACGACTTCGGTGCACAGCCCGGCCCCGTTTCCAAGAAACTCTACGATACCCTTCGCGGCATCCAGTATGGTGAGATTGAAGACAAGCACGGCTGGACAACCGTTGTCATCGAATAGAAGGGGCCATTCAGGTCTTTGAATAGTCAGACAAAAGAACTCAATAAATAGTCACATAAAATAATTAGAATTATGGAACCAAATCAAGGGTATTATGCCCCCCAAAAGCCAGACAACAACCTCGTTTTAGCCATCTTCTGCACGGCATGCTGCTGCCTTCCCGCAGGTATCTATGCCATCATCAAGGCCAACGACGTGAACAACCAGTATAACATGGGTATGTATGAGCAGGCTGCTGAGTCGGCTGCCCAAGCCAAGAAATGGAGCCTCATCGGCATTGGAGCCAGTGCTGTAGTCTGGATATTGTATATACTCTTCTATGTAATTATCATAGCCATTGCCGCTGCAAGCTGATAACTGGCATTGAAGAAACGGATTGCCATATTGCTGGCGTGTGCATCGGCTCTGCTGCTTCTCTATTGGCTCAACCCCACAGAACAGCCCCTCATGCCGAAGTGCCCGTTCAAACTGCTGACAGGTCTCAGTTGTCCTGGATGCGGGTTTCAAAGAGCAACGCATGCAGCACTTCATGGCAACTTCCTACAAGCGCTCTCATACAACTACTGGTTCACTTTCGCCCTGCCCTACCTGCTGATGGTCATCATCGAGAAATGGGTGCTACGGGGGCAATGGAAAAGGCATGCTGAGGCCGTTATTGAGCATCCTATACTCATCTATACGTATGTGGTAACATTCTTTGCGTGGCTGATTATCAGAAACATACTAAACATTTAAACATAAAGAACTATGGATTATCAGTATTCAAACCCGGGATATATGCCCGCTCCACCACAGGACTATAAAGTATGGTCTATTGTTAATATCATATTAAACGTACTCTGCTGCGGATGCTGTGGCATCATCGGTCTTGTGTTTGCCGTCATGGCTCTTCTCAAGTCGAACGAGATTAGCAACCTTGTGGCTATGGGCGAGGAAGGTATGGCTCAGGCAGAGGAACTCTCCAATAAAGCCAAGACGTTCAACATCGTTGCATCGGTATTGGGTGGACTGAGTTTCATCCTCAACATTATTATGTTAATCGTTCAAATAGCCAACAGTTGACTTAGGCCTTTGTGAGAAAACTGACGTTCATTGCCATCATGACAGGTGTGCTGGTCGTACTGGCACTACTTTACTGGTTTAACCCATCAGAGACATCATGGGCTCCGAAATGCCTTTTCAAAGCAACTACTGGATTGCAATGTTCGGGCTGTGGCATGCAGCGATTCCTTCACGCATTCATGCACGGCAGGTTTTTGGAGGCCATTCAGTACAATTATATGCTTGTCATCCTGCTGCCCTACCTGCTTCTCTACGGCATAGAGGTACTGCTACTCAAGGGGGAGACACAAAAGCGATGGAGGCATGTGCTGGAAGGACGAACCATGATTATCGTAATGTGCATTATTGCCCCAGGCTGGATGATAGTAAGAAACATTTTACATATTTAAATCACATTTATTAACCCCAAAAATTATTACAACTATGACAAAAGAACAAGCCGATCAGTTGATTCAGATCAACGCTGACAAAATCGCTCCTGAGTACATCGAGACTATTCGTGAGCGTCTGCTCAATGCTGACGAGGGTACCGCAACAGCTGCTTTCGCTAACCTGAAGGGCACCACCATGATGTTCCTCATCGCTTTCTTCCTCGGTGCCTATGGTGTTGACCGCTTCATGCTGGGCGAAACAGGTCTGGGTGTTGCCAAGTTGTGCACCTGTGGTGGCTGCGGTATTTGGAGTCTTATTGACCTCTTCACCGCTGGTAGCCGTACCCGCAAGTACAACGCCAACAAGATTCTGGAGCAGATCTAATCTCACTCAGAACTCTTAGTAACATGCGCTCCAAAGAAATTTGGAGCGTTTTTTTGTGTCATTATTTGGCTGTTTTGAATATTTTTCTTACCTTTGCCCTCAATATGCAGATTAAACCATCAAAACTATAACAATATGGAACAAAAACAAGCCGATCAATTAATCATGATGAACAGTTCGAAACTTGCCCCGGAATACATCGAGACCATCCGCGAACGTCTTGTAGACCTGGATCACACGCAGGCTGCCATCCTCTTCAGTAACCTGAAAGACCCCACCACTGCTCTGATCATCTCCGTTCTCCTAGGCACTCTGGGTATCGACCGATTCTACATCGGTGACATAGGCATGGGTGTCGCAAAATTGCTCGTCGGCATTATTGTTGGCACCGTCTCCTGCGGCACCTTATTCTGGGTATGGTGGCTGGTTGACCTTTTTCTCATCTCGAATGCCACCCGTAAGAAGAACTCAGAGAACCTTCTTCAGACGCTTGCTATGACTTCTTCTTACTAGGACGGAGCATATACTGCTTTCGATTTAAGCGTTGAACATGTACCAATAATGGTGGCCACCCGATTGGATGGCTACCATTTTGTATGCTGAACGGACATCAGTTTTGATAGTTTTCTTCCTAAGAAGCAAAGTAAAAAAGAGATTTCTTTGCTCAATTGATTTTTTTTTCGTACTTTTGCGACGAAAAGCAAATACAGAAGCATGAGCAAAGGAAAACTGGCCAAGTTTGCCGATATGGAGACCTACGAGAACGTCTTTCAGTACCCCTACTCGGTAGTGAGCGATGTGGAGTTTCCTATGCGTGGACACTGGCACGAACAATATTTTAAGAACACGAATCCCATCGTCCTGGAACTGGGCTGTGGCAAGGGCGAATATGCCGTTGAACTGGCCAAGCAGCACCCCAATCTCAACTTCATCGGCGTTGACATCAAGGGAGCCCGCATGTGGACGGGTGCCACGCTGGCCCTGAACGAGGGACTTAAGAACGTGGCCTTTCTACGCACCAACATTGAGATTATCGACCGTTTCTTTACCAAGGACGAGGTGCAGGAGATATGGCTCACCTTCAGTGACCCACAGATGAAAAACCCGCGGAAGCGTCTATCGTCGACCTACTTCCTGGAGCGCTATCGCCACTTCCTGACCGACGGGGGCATCATCCATCTGAAGACCGATTCCAACTTCCTCTTCACCTACACCTGTGCCCTGGTGGAGCGTAACGGCCTGCCCGTGGAACTGAAGACCGACGACCTCTATGGAAAGCCGGAGAACCAGGACATTCCAGAGGAACAAGAGAGCAACGAGGCTCTCCACGCAGCCTCCAGCATACAGACCTACTACGAGAAGATGTGGCTTGAGCGGGGACTGAGCATCAAATATATCAAGTTCCACCTGCCTCAGCAGGGCCTGCTGGAAGAGCCGGACATAGAGATTGAACTTGATGACTACCGCAGTTACCACCGCACAAAGCGCAGTTCACTGGAAAAAGCGAAGTAGGATTTGAGGTTTCTTTCTGTCGCTTCGCTTAGTGAAAGCGAGCAAGCTCGAGCGGAGATTTGAGGTTGGAGATTTTAGATTTGAGATTTAAGAAAGGAATTATATATGAAACACGTGAACAGAACAAAGGGATGGGTAAGAGCGATTATACTTCTTTGCCTTTTTACTTTTTCACCTTTCATTGCTGCTGCACAGCAGATAATTGTTACGGTGGACTCCGTGGGTAAACTGGGTGAGCAACTGCCCGATAGCATCCGCTACACCATAGAGGACCTGAAAATCTGTGGCCCGCTGAATGGCACCGACATCAAGGTGATTCAGCAGATGACCAGTCGTATGAGACCCAAGAAGGCGGGCGAGGCCGTGCTGAAGAGCATCGATCTGTCGGAAGCCAGCATCCCCGAGGGCAAGGGGTCATTCCGAACAAAGGCTGACGTGTTGCCGGCTGCCATGTTCCTGAACTGTAAAGTGCTGGAGCGCATTGTGCTACCCAACACGACCCAGGAAGTGGGCCGCAGTTGCTTTAGCGGATGCACCAACCTCAAGGAGGTAGTCTTCCCTGACACGACACGTATCATCGGTGACTATGCCTTCAATAACTGTTCGAGCATGGATTCTATCAAACTGCCGGCGCAACTGACTACCATTGACAACCACGCCTTCGACGGCTGTCAAGCTTTGAAGTCTATCAGCATCCCGAAGAATGTGACCCTCATCGACGTTTATGCCTTCAACAACTGCAAAATGCTGGAGAAGGTGGAAATAGAAGCCGCCATCAGCCGCATAGGCAATGCCACCTTTGCAGGTTGTGAGAGTCTGCTCTCGCTGACAATGCCTGCTACCGTCACCCAGATAGGAAACGAGGCATTCTTGGGTTGTAAGGCATTGACAACCATTGAGATGGGCGAAAACAGTCTGACAGAGATTGGCAATAGTGCCTTCAAGAACTGCGCCAGCCTACAGGCGTTTAAGGTGGCCAGCGTCAACCGCATAGGTACTGAGGTCTTCAAGGACTGTATCAGTCTGGAAAATTTCGAAGCAGACAACGTGAACCGTATGGGAGACGCCACCTTCGAAGGCTGCAGCAGTCTGATGCAGTGTACCATCAAAGGCAACCTGCAGTCCATTGGCGACGAGACATTCCTCGGTTGCATTAACCTGCAAACCATCGTACTGCCATCTACCATCAAGACCATTGGAGAAAAGGCGTTCTTCGACTGCAAGTCAATGGCCCGTATAGAACTACCATCATCGCTGAACCGCATCGATGACCATGCCTTTGAGAATTGTGCCAGTCTGCACTCCCTGGTCGTGCCTAACATGACCAAGCATATCGGCAATGATTGCTTTGAGAATTGCACATCTCTCGACAGCATTACCATTCAGGGATTCATCGAGAAAATAGAGAGCGACCTCTTCCGCTCGTGCCACTCGCTACGTGTGGTCAACCTGCCTGTGTCGGTCAAGTCCATCGATGACAATGCCTTCCTGGATTGTTCGTCGCTGACAAACATCATCCTCCCTATTGCCATCTCGAAGATTGGCGACCATGCCTTTGAGAATTGTGCCTCATTACAGACCATCGCTATTCCCGCCGCCTGTACCAGCATAGGCAGCGCAGCCTTCCGTGAATGCAGTGCCCTGCGCCACGTGGAGATGCCTGCGGCCTTGAAGAAAATCGGTGGCAACGCCTTTGCCAAGTGTGTCTCACTCAAGGAGGTCTACACCATGACTCCCCTGCCCCCCTCCATCAGTAGCAGCACTTTCAAGGGGGTGATTCACAATGCCTGCCGTGTGATGGTACCAAGAGGCGCCAAGAACAACTACAAGAAAGACAAGTCGTGGAACAAGTTTGCTCAGATTATTGAGAACTAAGAAGCGATTTTTATACCGAATGAATGATGAACTCTAATAGTTTGTATCCCAAGAAAATCATGGACGCGCTGGCCACTGTGACTTATGCCGGCACGAAGAAGAACCTAGTAGAGAGTGAGATGGTGGCTGACCAGCCAACAGTAACCCCTCTCAATCCCGCAGAAGGAGGAAAGAACTGGAAGGTACGTGTAGTGCTACTATTCCCGCGCGACACCGACCCATTCCTAAAATCAACTGTTAAGGCAGCAGAGGCAGCCATCAAGTACCACTGCGGTCAGGATGTGGAGGTGGAGATAGAGACCGAGTTCAAGTCGAAGCCCCGTCCAGAGGCAGGCAAACTGTTGCCTGGCGTAAAGAACATCATTGCTGTGAGTAGCGGCAAGGGCGGCGTAGGCAAGAGCACCGTCTCGGCCAACCTCGCTATTGCCCTGGCTCGTCTTGGCTATAAGGTCGGACTGCTGGACACTGATATCTTCGGCCCCTCAATGCCCAAGATGTTCCATGTGGAGGATGCCCGCCCCTATGCCATCAATATCGATGGCCGCGACCTGATAGAACCCATCGAGCAATACGGTGTAAAACTCCTCAGCATCGGTTTCTTCGTCAACCCCGATACGGCTACGCTGTGGCGCGGCGGCATGGCTACTAGTGCCCTGAAGCAACTCATAGCCGATGCCAACTGGGGCGAACTGGACTACTTCATCCTTGACACGCCTCCAGGCACCTCTGACATCCACCTGACACTACTACAGACCCTGGCCATCACCGGTGCCGTCATTGTCAGCACCCCCCAGCAGGTAGCCCTAGCCGATGCCCGCAAGGGTATCGATATGTACCGTAACGAGAAAGTGAACGTGCCCATCCTCGGCCTGATAGAAAACATGGCGTGGTTTACGCCAGCCGAACTGCCAGAAAACAAATACTACATCTTCGGCAAAGAAGGCTGCAAGGCTCTGGCTCAGGAGATGAATATCCCACTGCTGGCACAGATACCACTGGTGCAGAGCATCTGTGAGAGCGGGGACGAGGGTGCCCCTGCCGCCACTAAAGTTGACACGATGACAGGTCAGGCCTTCATCAACCTGGCACAGGCCGTTGTGACCGTGGTCAACCGTCGCAACAAGGATCTGCCAAAGACTAAAATTGTAGGGAGTTAACCTCCGTCAATGTATAAATAAAAAGGCAGAAGCAGTTCTTACTGCTTCTGCTTTTTCCTTTGTTTCATCTCGCTCAAACGCTCAAGCGCATCCTGTCGCGTCAGATAGATCTGATAGCGGTAGACGCCACATGCGATGGCGAAATAGACGGCTACATGAATCCAGAGTACAAAAATCTCGTTCGATACGTCGCCAATAGTTGCCCCCATCGAGTTCAGCCGGACATAGGCCCTCAAGCCAAAGGTGGATGGGAACACCCAGGACACGCCCTGCCAGAAGCCAGAGATATTGGACTGCGGCCAACTGACACCAGAGAGGAACAGCAAGGGAACAGACATGAAGACAATCATCAGCATGACGTTCTCACGATATTTCATAAGGCACGACACTACCATACCGAAGAATATGCAAGCCAGAATATAAGGCAGCATCAACAGCAATAGCGGTTTCCATGAGGCCAACTGCGGGAAACTGAATATATAGGGCACTATCACCACCAGCCAGGCTCCCATAATGGCATAGATCATGAAGTAGCACAGTGCCTTACCAAAGACGATGCGAAGCGTGCCCTGATAGGGCCGGCTGATAGGGATAAGTTGCTTGAAGCGATTATTCTCTCGCGCCGTACCTGCAGCCAGACCAATACCTAACACCAGCGTCTGCTGCAGAATCAGCATCAGCACAGCGGGCAGCACAAACGACCCATAGCCCCCAGAGGGATTAAAGATAGGTACATCGTCATAGTCCAACGGACGAGTCGCTATAGCCTCCTCACGGCTGGTGTAGAGGCCACCCCACTTTGTCTTAATCTCATTCCCCATCTCCATAGACACCAACTGAGCAACCTGGAAGACAGCCTTATATGTGAGCATCAACGACATGTCACAATAGACACTCACCGTGGCCTGCTCCATACGATTCACCTTGACATCGAAATCGCTAGGTATGTAGTAGGCACCTTTCACCAACTGACGGCTGATGAGCGATTTGGCCTCATCCATATCTTGCGCATAGAAGGCTACATGAACATCGGGCGAGGCATCGCACATACGAATGAACTGCCGCGAGAGCCCTGTATGAGAATCGTCGACCACTACCACCGGTACCTCATGAATCCTCTCGTTATTGTATATCCACGAGTAGAGCAACGGATAGACCAACGGGACGATTATTAAGAAGGTCAATACGCCCTCGTCCTTAAACACCTGCATCAGTTCACGTCGCCAGATGTAGAAGGTGTCATTAATCATTCTGCTCAAACTATGGTATGTAGACATAAGTCAGCATCGCGTTTTTAATTTTCCTAATAAACGGCCAGGGCAGCAGGATGAACGCAGCCAGGGCGGCAAAGTGGAACCACGCCTCCAATAGCGGGTAGCCATTGAACACGCATATCTGGTAAACCATGTAGTAATGGCGCAAGGGGAACAGCCACGACATTGACTGCAGCGGGCCGTCCATACCCATGACGGGAAACGCGAAGCCTGCTATCGAGAAACTGAGCACCGCCCAAAGCGAACAGATACTCATCGACATACGCAGCGAGGGTGTCAGTCCATAAGCAAAGACGCCAAAGCCCTGAGATGCCAGTACCTGCATCAATCCCAGCAGCGCCATCATCCAGGGACTGCCTAAATGGGGGAAGCCAAGCCCATAGAACACATACAACTCATAGCCATAGACTATGGCCAGCCAAATAAGCGTCTGCGGTAAGAACTTTCCCAATATAGCGATAACGATATTGTTGTCGGCCATAGCAAGCCACTTCTTCGACGTGCCAAACTTCACCTCGTTGCCTAACGAATAGGCCGTGACGAGGAAGATGAAGAGCATGAGCATACCTGGCACCATCACCGCAGAGATATAGGAGTTGTAATTCGTCCAAGGATTGGCAATCTGGTGCAGGTCAATCTTGATGGGTTGCAGAAATGTCTGAATCTGACCGTCGGTTAAGCCTTTGGCTCTCAGCGTGGCTTGTCCGACAGCCGCCGAACCCAGCGTCGAGATGGTCTTCAGGTCCTTCATCAACAGGTTTCCCGCTGCCAATGTCGTAACCGAGTAATAGTACGATACCTTCGGCTGGCGATTGGCCATCAGGTCGCGGGTCGTACCCTTTGGTATATAGAGGAAAGCGTATATCTCGTCCTGCTGGATGGCATGGCGTGCCTCACTCACACTGGGATAGTGGGCCACGACCTTTGACATCTGGAAGGCATCGAGGCGTTGCACCAGCGAACGAGAGGTTGACGTGTTATCCAAATCGACAACACCGACAGGCATCTCCGTGGGCAAGCCGTCGTCCATCAGTGAGGTGAAAAACACCATCACCAGTATGGGAAAGGCCACCATACAGAACCTGTACATGTGATTCTGTCTAAGAATCATCAGTTCGCGCAGGCAGATTTGCCATATCTGCTTCAGGGTCTTCACGTTATCTCAGCCTATTCTTTACTATTAACCTTTCACCTCTCACCTTTTACCTCTTTATAAGCGACATGCCCGGACGCAGACCCTCGAACGTATCCACCGGACGGGCTTTCACCTCGAAGGTCTTCAGGTCGAATTGTCCATTGGCCTTTGTTGCCTTCCAGACGGCATACGAGCCCTGGTCCTTCATGTGATAGACCTTCATCTTGATTTCCTGATTGAAGGCTGGAACGAAAGCCATGAACTCCGTACCCACCTGCATGCCGTCCAACTGGTCCTCGCGCACATTGAAGGCACCCCACATATCGTTCATCATAGAGATGGTCATGATAGGACTGCCCGTACCGACCAGTTCGCCCACCTTCGGATAGATACTGCTCACCTCGCCGTCCATCTGGGCTATCTGCACAGTCTCGTTGATGTAGGAGTTAACCTCCTCGACAGCCCCCTTGGCACGATCGAGTTGTGCCTTGGCAGCCTCCCGTTCTTCCTGACGGGCACCATTCACAGCCATGTCGTACTGGCTCTGGGCGGCCTTCATCTGTGCCTCGTAGGCTTTGTACTGAGCATAAGCCTCGTCACGTTTCTGGGCACTCATCACCCCCTCGTCGTAGAGGCGCTGCACACGGTTGTACGACTTCTCGGCAATCTCCATTCCAGCCTTGGCCTGCTGCAGCAACTGGTAGGCACCCTGCACCTGTTCTTTGCGGGCACCGTTGCGGGCCATCTGTTCCAGGGCAGAAGCACCAGCCTCAGCACCCTGTGCCTGCTGCATCTTGGCTCTCACCTCAGGGGCATCGAGGATGGCCAGTGTATCGCCGGCACGAACGAAGTCACCCTCTTTCACACGAATCTCAAGAATACGGCCGGGCACCTTGCTCGACACGCGGTATTCTGCAACTTCCACCTGTCCCTGAATCAGTTCGGGATCACGACCAAGTGTAAAGAAGCCGATCAGGGCTACGACCACCACCACTCCTGCAAAGCCGAGGATGGCCCACAGGATGTTATGATGCTGTTTTTTTGCTTGATTACTCATATATTTATTATTTTCGATTATCCATTAATAAAGTGTTCCAAGAGACTTCTGCAGGTCAACCTGCGACAACTTGACGTTAATCTGGGCATCTATCAACTGCGACTGGGCCTGGAGCCACGCTGTCTGCGCCTCCATAACCACCGTTGGGGCAATGACACCCTCACTGAAGCCAAGGTTGGCAATACGCAGGTTTTCGTTGGCCCGCTCAATACCCGTCTGGGCCGTCACCAGCCGCTTGTTGGCCTCATCGACCTTGAAGGTATTCTGGTTCACCTGCAGTTCTATCTTCTCGCGGACATCCTCCCGCTCCAGGTTGGCAATAGCTGTTGCCCCCTTGGAAGCACGGACCTTATAAGCCACATCACCCCAGTTCCACAGGGGGACGCGCACCAGGACACCCACGTTCCACAAACCGCCGAACTTCTTCTCGAAGCCGTTCAGCACATTGGGGTTGCTCACGGAATAGCCACCTACCACAGCCACCTGCGGCAGATTGCCAGCCTTCAGGATATTGGTCACCTGACGGGTCATGTCCACTGTGTTACCGAGCACCTTCAGTTCTGGGCGGTTCTCAATGGCCTGTTCCACCTCCAGTTGCGGCTGAAGGGTCACTACCGACAGATTCTCGGAATCCTCATCGACCAGTGTGATATCCTCTTTCAACGGCAGACCAATCATCTGACAGAGCAGCATCTTCGACAGCACCAGACCGTCGTCCACCTTCTGCAGCGCCATCTCTGCCTCGTTGACCTTCACGCTGACACTCAGGCCATCGCTACGGGTGGCGACACCTTCGTCTATCATGCGCTGCACGTCGTGGTCGAACTTCTTCACCAGTTCGAGATAGCCCTCCGCCAATCGCTTCTTATGCTTGAGCGACACCACCTGCCAGTAGGCCTGGTCGGTGGAATAAAGCACCCCCTGACGACGGAGATCCGACGAGTTGGTCGCCATCTCCTCGTTGATATCAGCCAGACGGTTCAATGCCACGATAGCGCCACCCATGAATACGGGCTGGGTGACCATCACCGAACCGGCCCAGATATTACGGGTGTCCGTACGGAAGGCATCCACTATGTTCTTTCCCATATTGTTCATGTTGCCTGACATCTCCGTCATATTCTGCTGCAACTGCCCAGCCATATTCTGGATTGCATCGGCAGGTATTCCCAGTTGTGACATCAAGGTGCCGAAATTGGCCATAGACTGGCCCACAGCCGGACTCACCGCCCCCATGACATTAGTGCCCAGACTGCTCAGCCCTGCCTTCTGCTGGTCGTTCAGTATCGACACCTCCTCGCTGGTATGCAGATAGGCACCGATGGCACTGACATGCGGCAGATATTTCGTACGGGCCGACTTCCTCAGGTTTGTGGCCACCTCCTGCTTCAGTTGCGACACGCCCATCTGCTTGTTGTTGCGCAGGGCCATTGCCCGACAACTGTCAAGGCTCAACAGATGCTGTGCCCCGGCTGTCTGGGAGCCAAAAGCCAAAAGCCAAAGGCTAAAGGCAAGATATTTCTTCATAATATTAATTAAAAGTAAACGTCCTTGTTCCTATCATGCTGCCATCCGAGAAGATGCTGACGCGGTATTCACCGCCCTCAAGGAATTCGCCCACCTGCCAGTTGGCCGTGACGGGCAACTCCTCACCAGCATATTCCACCACTCTCTTCATCGAGTATTCCAACTGGCGGTTCTCGTAAGGGAAGGTACCCTCGGTCAGCACGGCACCGGTCGGTGTCTGTATGCGCACATAGAGCGTGCGATTGCCGTTGGTTGCCGTCACATTACGGGCGATGGTGAAGTTCACCTGGATGGTCTTACAGTCCTTCATCTTCTTCACCGACTTACCACGCTTGTTTAGGGCCGTCATCGTGATGCCGGTGGCATCGAGTTGGGCAGCGATGGCCACCTTCTCCGTCAGGTTCCGTTTCTCCTGACGCAGTCCTTCGTTGGCCTGGTTCGATTGGGCCAGTTCATCCTTCACGCGGTCGTTCTCGGCCACCAGTTGCTGGTTGACCTGATTCAGCGAGTCGACCTGCCGGATATAGGAGCGCAGCACCTCGCGCACCGTGGACAGTTCAGCCTTCAGGCGGGCTATCTCACGGGCATCGGTAGCCTTGACCTCCTTCAGTTCCTTCAGCAGTTGCTGGGTGCGCAGTTGCTCCTGCGTCAACTGCTCGATGAGGGAGTCATTGTTAATCTGGGAAATCATCTCACCGTACTGTACAGTAAGACGCTCATAGTCATTCTCCATTTCCTGCTTGTCCAACTCTGCCAGTTCACGCAGTTCCTGGAGTTCCTGGTTCTCGTTCTTCAGTCCTTCTCTCTCGATGAGGGCAAACACGAGAGCCACACCCATAGCGATAACAACGACTGCCGCTACGATAATGGATATTAGTTTCTTCTTATTCATACATGCTTAAAAAAATCGGCTGCAAAGGTAATATTTTCTATCGAATTGTCCAAACAATTCCCTCCCTATACCTCTTTTTATTAATATTATTTGAGAAAAGCAGGACAAATTAGGCAAAATGTTTGGAACTTTCGAATTAATTAACTATCTTTGTCGCTTGAAAGCAATACCTTCTGACTACAGCCTATGAACAAGAACGGCTTTCTCTATCGTGCCTTCGACCTGTACTATGACGGCTTCCGCAACATGACTCTGGGGAAGACGCTTTGGGCAGTCATCATCGTCAAACTCATCATCATCTTTGCCGTCCTCAAGTTTTTCTTCTTCCCCAACTACATCGGCCAGCATACCGAGAAAGGCGGAGAAGCCGACTTCGTAGCCACGGAACTCATCGACAGGGCCTCGCCATAGCCCTATAACATCTCCTCGGAAACAATACACTAAAAACCCAAATATTATGCAAAACATCCTTCTTAACATCGACCCAGGAACCATTGACTGGTCAAGAGCACAATTTGCACTGACGGCCATCTACCACTGGCTCTTCGTACCGCTGACACTCGGTCTGGCGGTCATCATGGGTATTGCCGAGACGATTTACTACAGGAAACGTACTGACTTCTGGCGAAAGACAGCGCAGTTCTGGCAGAAACTCTTTGGTGTGAACTTCGCCATGGGTGTGGCTACGGGCATCATCCTCGAGTTCGAGTTTGGTACCAACTGGTCTAACTACTCGTGGTTCGTAGGCGACATCTTCGGTGCGCCGCTGGCCGTCGAGGGCATCGTCGCCTTCTTCATGGAGTCGACCTTCGTTGCCGTGATGTTCTTCGGCTGGAAGAAAGTGTCGGCAGGCTTCCACCTCGCCTCCACCTGGCTCACGGGTCTGGGTGCTACCATCTCCGCCTGGTGGATTCTCGTTGCCAATGCCTGGATGCAGTATCCCGTGGGATGCGCCTTCAACCCCGACACGATGCGCAACGAGATGACCTCGTTCCTCGAAGTGGCCCTCTCGCCCTTCGCCATCGACAAGTTCTGCCACACCGTCATCTCGTCGTGGATCATCGGCGCCGTATTCGTGGTAGCCGTATGCTGCTGGTACCTGCTGAAGAAGCGTGAGACGCAGATGGCCGTACAGAGCATGAAGATTGCTGTCATCGTGGGCCTCATCGCCTCCATCGGCGCTGCTGCTACCGGCCATAAGTCCGGTCAGACCGTGGCACAGGTTCAGCCCATGAAACTGGCAGCCATGGAGGCCCTGTATCAGGGCGGCACGGAACAGGGACTAACGATGATCTCACTGGTCAGCCCCTTCGAGGAGCCCACGCTGCAGGAGATTATGACAGGTAAGGAACCACCGATGAAGATTGACATGCCCTATGGTCTGTCGATGATGGCCACCAACAAGCCCGACGGTTATGTCCCTGGCATCAAGGAACTATTGGAAGGCGGGTGGACCAACCCCGTGACTGGCGAGGTGGAGCCTTCTGCCGATGAGAAGATCGAGCGCGGTAAAATGGCCATCCAGGCACTGGCCGACTATCGCGAGGCCAAGGCTACAGGAGCGAGCGAAGAAGCACTCGACTCCTATCTCTCAATCCTCAACGACAATATGAAGTATTTCGGCTATGGCTATGTGCGCGACAAAGCCGACCTGATACCCTCGGTACCCATCAACTTCTGGGCATTCCGCACGATGGTAGGTCTGGGCTGTCTGTTCATCGCCTTCTTCGCCATGCTGCTGTTGCTGCTGTTCAAGGTGCCTCTGGTGTCGATGTTCTCACGCCGGCTCTTTGCCGCCGTCGGCCTGCTGCCTGAGACTGAGGCCGACAAGCACGACCCCTCCACCCTTCCGTGCTGGCTCTGCTGGGCAGCCATCGCCCTGGTGCCCCTGGCCTATATCGCCTCTGAGAGCGGATGGCTCGTGGCAGAGTTTGGCCGACAGCCCTGGACCATTCAGGACATGCTGCCCACCTGGGCTGCCGTCAGCGACCTGCACTCGTCGAGTGTGATGATCACCTTCATCCTCTTCCTCATCCTCTTCACCACCATGCTCGCCGTGGAAATCAGCATCCTGTTGAAACAAATTAAGAAAGGACCACAACTATGACATACGAATTTTTGCAACACTACTGGTGCTTCGTCGTATCGCTACTGGGAGCACTATTGGTCTTCCTCCTCTTCGTGCAGGGAGCCAACTCCATGATATTCACCATAGGCAAGAACAACGAGGAGCGCCGTATGCTCATCAACTCCACAGGCCGCAAGTGGGAGTTCACGTTCACCACGCTGGTCACCTTCGGCGGTGCCTTCTTCGCCTCGTTCCCGCTGTTCTATAGCACGTCGTTCGGTGGCGCCTACTGGCTGTGGATGCTCATCCTCTTCACGTTCGTGCTGCAGGCCGTGAGTTATGAGTTCCAGAACAAACTGGGCAATTTCCTCGGCCCGAAGACCTTCCAGTGCTTCCTCGTGCTGAACGGCATCCTGGGTCCGCTGCTCCTGGGCGGCGCCGTTGCCACCTTCTTCGAGGGTTCCAACTTCATCGTTGAAAAGGGCAATCTCATTGATGTCGATTCGATGGTCAATGGTCCAAGTTCAATAGTCATCTCCCATTGGGCTAACGGTTCGCATGGTCTTGATGCCCTGCTCAATCCCTGGGTGCTCGTCTTCGGACTGGCTGTGCTTTTCCTGGCACGCACCCTGGGCACGCTCTACATGATGAACAACATCAATGACGACGAGATCCGCACCCGCTGCCGCTACCAGTTGGCTGGTGCAGCCTTTGTCTTCGTGGTGCTCTTTGTGGCCTACCTCGTTCACCTGCTGCTGAAGGACGGCTATGCCTACGACGACACAGGAAAGATCTTCATGGAGCCCAACAAGTATCTGCACAACATGATTGAGATGTGGTATCTCACCGCCGTCTTGCTCATCGGCGTCGTCCTCGTCCTCTGGGGAATAGGAAGTGAGTTGCTAAACCTCAAATCTCAAACCTCCAACCTCAAATCAACAGGTATCTGGTTTGCCGGCATCGGCACCGTGCTGACTGTGACGCCCCTGCTGCTCATGTCAGCCTGGAACCACACGGCCTACTATCCCTCGACAGCCGACCTGCAGTCGTCGCTGACGCTGGAGAACTCATGCAGCAGTTACTTCACACTGAACACCATGTTCTGGGTGTCGCTGCTCGTTCCCTTCGTCCTGGCCTACATCATCTACTGCTGGCGCAAGATTGACAGCAAGAAGATAGACCGCGCAGAGATAGCATCTGACGATCACGCCTATTAAAGTCATCATTACCCACAACGGATTTCACGGATTAAACGGATTTTCTAAGTTGCTGAATCAGCAGGGCTTAAATCCGTAAAATCCGTGAAATCCGTTGTTTTTATATAATTCTTGTGCATTGGCACACGCTCATTTTTTGTGTTTTTATTTGTTTATCTCCTCGTTTATTCGTAATTTTGTGCCCTAAAATAAACGAAGCATGATTGTTTGTATCGCAGAGAAGCCCAGCGTGGCCAAGGACATAGCACGCATCATAGGTGCTAACAGCAGCCACGACGGCTATATGGAAGGTAACGGCTATCAGGTGACCTGGACGTTCGGACACCTGTGCGAACTGAAGATGCCTGAAGACTACACCCCCATGTGGAAGGCGTGGAGCCTGTCGGCCCTGCCCATGATTCCCCAGCGCTTCGGCATCCGCCTGAAAGAGGACGAGGGCATCAAGAAGCAGTTTGCAATCATCGAGCGGCTCATGCAGCAGGCCGACGGCATCATCAACTGCGGTGACGCTGGGCAGGAGGGTGAACTCATCCAGCGATGGGTGATGCAAAAGGCACAGGCCAAATGTCCTGTGCAGCGCCTGTGGATCTCGTCCATGACCGACGAGGCCATCCGCGAGGGATTTGCCACCCTGAAAGACCAGTCAGAATATCAGTCACTCTACCTGGCAGGACTCTCACGGGCCGTGGGCGACTGGCTCCTCGGCATCAACTGCACGCGCCTCTATACCATCAAATACGGACAGAACCGCCAGGTGCTCTCCATCGGTCGTGTGCAGACCCCCACCCTCGCCCTTATCGTGAACCGTCAGAAAGAGATCGACAACTTCAAGCCGGAGCCCTACTGGGTGCTGGCCACCGTCTATCGCGACACCACCTTCACCGCCACATCAGGAAAGTTCACCTCGAAGGAAGAAGGTGAAAAGGCCTTCGCCACCATCGAAGGCAAGCCGTTCACGGTGACGAAGGTGGAGAAGAAGCAAGGCAAGGAGACGCCCCCCTCGCTCTACGATCTGACCTCGCTGCAGGTAGACTGCAACAGGAAATATGGCTTCTCGGCCGAGACGACCCTCAACATTATCCAGCAACTCTATGAGCAGAAACTGACCACCTATCCGCGTGTGGATACCACTTTTTTACCTGATGATGTCTATGGGAAATGCCCCCAAACCATGAACGGCCTCTTCCAAGTGAAGGTTGCCGGACAATCGGTTTATGCAGACTTAGTTAAACCACTGGGCGGCAAGCCGTTACCAAAGTCGAAGAAAGTATTCGACTCTTCAAAAGTAACAGACCACCATGCCATCATTCCCACAGGTATAGTCCCCCAAAACCTGACCGATATTCAGCGCAAGGTCTACGACCTCATTGCCCGCCGCTTCATCGCCGTTTTCTATCCTGACTGCAAGTTCGCACAGACCACGGTGCTGGGTGAGGTTCGGTCTGTTGCGACTGAGTCGCAACCAACGGAACAGGCCGTTGAGTTCAAGGTCACTGGTCGCACCATCCTCGACCCAGGCTGGCGAGCCGTCTATGCCAAGGAGACGCCCGTAGAAGAAGACACTCCTCCTGCGGAGGGACAGGGGGAGGTTCAGGAGCGCACCCTGCCCGCCTTCGTCAAAGGCGAGAGCGGACCCCACGCCCCCACCCTGACCGAGAAGTGGACCACGCCGCCTAAGTACTACACAGAGGCCACCCTGCTGCGAGCCATGGAGACTGCCGGCAAACTGGTGGATGACGAGGAACTACGGGCTGCCATGAAGGAGAACGGCATAGGCCGGCCTTCAACTCGTGCCGCCATCATCGAGACCCTCTTCAAGCGCCATTATATCCGTAAGGAGCGCAAGAATCTGATGGCTACCCCTACTGGCACCGAACTCATCGACCTGATTCGCGAGGAACTCCTGAAGAGTGCCGAACTGACTGGCATCTGGGAGAAGAAACTGCGCGACATCGAGGCGAAGAAATACGACCCGCAGCAGTTCATCGACGAACTGAAGCAACAGGTCACCGACATCGTGCGCGAAGTGATTGGTGACGCCAGCAACCGACGGGTGCCCATAGAGGCCGTCAACCCGTCGCCAGCCCCTGCCAAAGGCGAAGAAAAGCCCAAGAAGAAACGTGCCCCAAAGAAGAAGCCAGCAGAGAGCGCACCAGCCCCCGATCCCCTCGTAGGACAGCCCTGCCCCGTCTGTGGCCAGGGCACCATCATCAAGGGCAAGACGGCCTACGGATGCTCCCGTTGGAAGGAAGGATGCACCTATCGCAAGCCCTTCGAACAATAATCCCCATCCGACCAAAATCGGCGAAATTGGTGACCAAAATCGGCGGATTTACTCACCAATTTCGCCGATTTTGCTTTCGTTAGAGGTATCGTTACGATACGAAAGTCCGTAAAATAGTTGCCGCTATTGTTTGCGGTTTCAGAAAAAAGACGTATATTTGCACTCAAGAAACATAAAAAACCTAAAAGACTATGCAAGAACTACAGAATGGGAGTCTGCTTCAGAACGGCAAATACCGCATTGTGAAAGTGCTGGGACAAGGCGGCTTCGGCATCACCTACGAAGGCATTCAGACTGGACTGAACCGCCGTGTTGCCATCAAAGAGTTTTTCATGAAGGAATACTGCAACCGCGACACCTCGACATCGCACATCAGCGTAGGGACAGAAGGAAGTGTCGATATGGTGAATGACTTTCGGCAGAAGTTCCTGAAGGAGGCACAACTCATCGCCCGTCTGGAGGATGCTCCCCATGTGGTGCGCATCCACGACATCTTCGAGGAGAACAACACAGCATATTATGTGATGGAGTTTCTTGGCAACGGCTCGCTCAATTCGCTTCTCAAGGAGCGCGGTGCGCTACCAGAGGCAGAGGCAATAGCCTATATCCGTCAGGTGGGCGAGGCCCTGGAGTTCCTGCATAACCACAACACGCTGCATTTGGATATCAAGCCCTCGAATGTGCTGCTGAACAAAAAAGGAGAGGTGGTACTCATAGACTTTGGCGTTTCGAAGCACTACGACCAAAGCGGATCGCAGACCTCATCGACACCCGTGGGATTGAGTAAGGGCTTCGCCCCCTCTGAACAGTATCAGAGCGGCGGCGTGCAACAGTTTACGCCAGCCACCGATATCTACAGCCTGGGAGCCACGCTCTACTGTCTGCTTACAGGCCAGACGCCACCCGAGGCCAGCGTAGTGTTTGAAGACGGCTTACCGCCCCGTCCTCACTATGTATCGGAGTCAACGTGGCAGGCTATCACCAAGGCTATGGAGCCACGCCGCAAGGACCGCACACAGAGCGTAGCCCAGTTTATCGCCGACTTAGGTAGCAGTACAGGAACTGCTGTTCGACAAGAAAAACCAGAGAAACAAGAAAAGCCTTTAGAAGTTCAGTCAGTAGAAACGAAGGTTAGTCCGCAGGCAAATCATCCTCAACAGCAGAAGGTCCAGAATTCCAATCAAGAAACCCGCATCTCTGTGCCTAATAGTGGAGCCCATGGTTTCCGCAATCTGGCCCTTGCAGCCGCATTGATGCCGGTAGGGATTGAATATGCGCTGTATTTGAGTCCTGAATGGTTTCTTTCTGAAGAATTATGGTATGATTATTTCGAAAATGTCATTCCAAATATGCTTGCTGTACTCATTGTACAATTCATAAGCATATTTGTTATATATGGAATAATGACAGGCTATGGTTTTTTACGAAGGGGCGGAAAGGCGAACTTGCTAGATGTATTCGTAGCCATACCTATTACGTTTATTGTGTGGTATTTGACTCATTATCACTTAGTATATTTTGTTTTTAGCATGCTTTACAATACTAGCGGAATAGTAATTATTTTTGCTCTGATTTGTACTTTCTTGCTACTGGCTGCTACCGTCTTTGTGCTAGGCCGACATATACTCAAGTTGCAACCCCAAAAAGACTGGACTCAATGGCTCTCTACAGGGGTAGTGATCTTGGTACTCGTCCCATTCCTATGGGGAATCAGCACAATAATATTTTATGGAATCTATTCTGCTTTGTTTATCTACCTATTTATCATTGTCATTCTGACCGTTGCGATGACCGTTGCTATAGCAATGCTGGGACGCAAATATGGCATGCCTAAGTTGGAAGCCACAAAGACTGGCAACGCATTGATATGGATACAGGCGGTAGGCGTTTCTTTTATCATGTCGGCACTCATAGGTTTCTACATGTTTGGCATCTATTATGTATTCTATTATTTCACATAAGATGTCAATACAAGAACTCAAGATTATTCCTGCGATATTGCCTGGGTGAAGGCAATAATTTGCTGGCATTGCCGTTATTGTAACGGTATGCGTAGATTGTTTACGATAGTATTTATAGGCTTGGCTGTGCTCCTCATCACGGGATGCGGGGCAGAGACAGCCATGAAGAAGGGCGACAAGTTCTTTGCCCTGGGCGAATACTACGACGCTGCCAACCAATACAAGAAGGCCTACTCGCAGACAAAGGCGAAGGACAAGCCGCTACGAGGACAGCGGGCGCTGAAGATGGCCGACTGCTATCGCCGCATCAACTACACGCAAAAGGCCATTGCTGCCTACAACAATGCCGTGCGCTACCAGCAGGCCGACACGCTGGCCCTGTTCCACCTGGGACAACTGCTCCTGAAGAACGGACAATACAAGGAGGCGGAGAAAACTTTTCTATCGATATCGGAGGATGCCTCTCAACTCTCCGCTCTCAACCCGCAGTTAATCAAGAATGGCCTCGAGTCGGCCCGCATGGCTCCCCAATGGAAGAAGGAGGCTGAGTATTCAGGCTATACGATAAAGAAGCAGGAACAGTTCAACTCACGACGGGCCGAGTATTCACCTCAGTTGTTTGGCGACGACTACGACCAACTCTATTTCTCCTCGACACGCAATCAGGCACAGGGCGACGAGATCAGCGGCATCACAGGCACGAAGAATGCCGACATCTTCTTCTCGCAGAAGGACGACAAGGGCAAGTGGTCGAAACCAGAACCTATCGAGAGCGAACTGAACTCAGAATTCGACGAGGGAGCCAGCGCCTTCACGCCAGACTTCAAGACTATGTACCTGACGGTCTGCAAGACCGACCCCTCCTACCCCCGCTACGCCCAGATAGCCACGTCGAACCGCAGCGATGCCTCGTGGAGCAAAGCCAACCCAATAGAGATCACCAAGGACACGCTATCCACTTACGCCCATCCTGCCGTCTCGCCTGACGGCATGTGGCTCTACTTCGTCAGCGACATGCCTGGCGGACTGGGTGGCTACGACATCTGGCGCATCCAAATCACGACCCACGGACTGGTGGGACTGGAGAACGTGGGTGAGCCCGTGAACACCCCTGGCAACGAGATGTTCCCCACCTTCCGTCCAAACGGCGACCTCTACTTCTCGAGCGACGGACATCCCGGCTTCGGCGGATTGGACATCTTTGTGGCAAAGCCCCAAGAAAAGGAAGAGGGAATAGTGAATAGTGAAAAATTTACTACCGCCACACAACACCCTGCAGAAAAAACAAATGCGGAAGCAAATTCTTCACTTTTCACTAATAACTTATACATTATAGAGCATCCTGGCGCTCCCCTTAACTCGCAGGGTGATGACTTCGGCATGACCTTCGAGGGACTGCACAACAGGGGATTCTTCTGCTCGAACCGTGGCGACGCACGCGGATGGGACCACATCTACTCGTTCGAGAAGCATGAGGTGGTGCAGACGGTGAAGGGCTGGGTGTACGAGAAAGACGGCTATGAACTGCCAGAGGCACTGGTCTATATGGTAGGCAACGACGGCACGAACCAGAAACTGAGCGTCAAAGGCGACGGCTCGTTTACTGAACTCATCAAGCCTGGCGTGGACTATGTGTTCCTGGGCACCTGCAAGGGATTCCTGAACCACAAGGAGGAACTGCGCGTGGAGCCCGTGCTGGAGTCGGAGGAATATGTGCTGCAGTTCCCGCTGGCCTCCATCACCGCCCCTGTGCTCATCGACAACATCTTCTATGACTTCGACAAGGCCACCCTGCGACCAGAATCAACGGAGGCTCTCGACAAGTTGATTGCCCTGCTGAACGAGAACCCCAACGTGACCATCGAGTTGAGCGCCCATACCGACTACAGAGGCTCGGCGGCCTACAACGAGCGACTGTCACAGCGGCGTGCAGAGAGCGTGGTGAACTACCTGATAGAACACGGCATTGCCCAAGACCGACTGTCGCCTATGGGCTATGGTAAGATGAAGCCGAAGACCATCAAGCGTAAACTGACAGAGACCTACGACTGGCTGAAAGAGGGCGATGTGCTGACGGAAGAATTCATCACGGCCCTCGACGACGAGGAGAAGCAGGAGATATGCAACCAGTTGAACCGTCGCACGGAGTTCATCGTGCTGCGTACCACCTACGGCATGGACCTCAAAGTTGCATCCGCTCCATCCGATGCACCAACTCCAGCAGAGCCAGGCAACTGAGCGCGCCAAGGGTCATGAAGAATGGTACGGGATGGACATGGGTCACCATTCGTATCATGCTCCACACGCCCACCAATAGCGGCTCCCACCCCTTGAACACTACAAAGAGCAACAAGCCCAGGAGGAGGCAGAATGCCGTCCACCAATGCGACAGGCACAGCGCCTTGTCAGGCAACTGCCCCATCACGCGCTGCGTAAATCCGTTGTCTTCCACCTGCTGTGCACGTGCCGGCTGGAAGAACTGTTCCAACAGTCTGTCATCTATTTCCGTCATATCCGTTTCGTTTTAAGTAATCCGTCAGTTTTTCCTTTCCCCGCCTCAGATGCGACTTCACCGTATTCTCAGGCATCCCCGTCATCCTGGCTATATCGCCTATGGGATAGCCGTCGATGAGTTGGAGTGTCACGCAGGCCCGCTCTTCTTCCTTCAGGATGGCGAGGGCGGAATGAATATCGAGACCCACCCCCATCCCCTCCCTGTAAGTGAGGGGAGTAGATGGTTCATGCTCTGGAGAGTAGCCACTCCCCTCTCTATTAGAGAGGGGCTGGGGGAGAGTCTTCCTCTTGTGGTCGTAGTACACATTATATGCTATGCGAAAGAGCCATGTCTGAAAGGAGGCGACACCCTGGAACTGCGTGATATGGGTATAGGCCTTCAGGAAGGTGTCTTGAGCCAGGTCGTCGCTGAGTGCCTCGTTGCCAAGCGTCAGGTTCAGCAGGAACCTGCGCACAGGTGACTGGTATTTGCGCACCAACTGGTCGAAGGCCCGTCGGTTGTGAAATACCACCACCTGTGTGACGAGAGAGATATCACTCAGCGACTGCATGGTCAGCCTATTTCTTCATCATTGTGTTTGTTGAAGATGTCGTGCATCTCCTTTTCGCGCTGTTTTGCCTTGGCATGATGGGCAATGACCAGGTTGCCACAGCCTATGAGCAGGATGAGTGCGCCGATGCCCAATCCCAGTTTGCCGATGACAATCCAGAGCAGGATGCCAAGGCCAGCCCCCAGGAACACCTGCTTGATGCCTTTCGACCACAGGGCATCGTTCTGCATGACAGGATTGCCCAGCACATCCAGCGGTATCTTCTTGCCGTTCTTCAGGGCCATCTCCATCATCCTCGTGCGCTCCTTGCGGTTCTTATAGACGAAATAGAGGATGAGGCCTATCACAGCAACAGGCGACAGGACGAATAGCAGGAAGAGGACGCAAATGACAAAAAACATGCCCATAATGTCGTCGCCATCGAGGCCAAAGTTTCTAATGTGGAAACCGCTATCGCTGTTCCAGTCATCATCCCAGTTGTCGTCAAAGGGGTCGTCCCAGTCATCCCAGGCACCGCCCGGCATACCCATCGCCGTCGAATCGACGTCTGTCGTATCAGAAAAGACTTCCACTTCATCCACCATCGTGGAGTCGGTCACCACGGGGTCCTGGGGTGCTGCGTTCATCGCCATTGTCAGCGACAGCAGCCAAACGATTGTCAATAGTACTTTCTTCATATCACTTCTTTTTTGGTTTCTTTTACCCGTTAGACGCATCTCGTGGGGAAATAGTTGCAAAGATATAAAATATTTTGGGATAATGAATGACGAATATGAAATATTTCGTACCTTTGCACCTATGATGATACAACTGCCGAAAGAATTCATACATACGACGAAGCAACTGATGGGCGAAGCGCGCTTTGAGCGTTACCTGCAGTCGTTCGAAGAGGAGGTGCCTGTCAGCATCCGACTGAATCCGCTGAAGGTGGATGGCGGATGGCAGATAGCAGATGGCGGAGAAGCCGTGCCTTGGTGCCGCAACGCCTACTACCTGAAGCGTCGCCCCAACTTCACCTTCGATCCCCTCTTCCATGCTGGCTGCTACTACGTGCAGGAAGCAGCATCAATGTTCCTGGATGAAGTGCTGCGACAGTTGGCTGCCAGCCATTGGCCGTTAGCAGATAGCCACCTGTCCAAAGCCCTCGACCTCTGTGCCGCCCCTGGTGGCAAGTCCACACTTTTACGGACAGCCCTGCCTGCCGACTGTGTGCTCTATAGCAACGAGCCCATCCGCAACAGAGCAAGCATCCTGCTGGAGAACGTGACGAAGTGGGGCTATGACAATCATCATGTCACCAACCTCTACCCCAAGGACTACCGGAAGTCGAAGATGAAGTTCGACCTGATTCTCTGCGACGTGCCCTGCTCTGGCGAAGGCATGTTCCGCAAAGATGAGGCCACCATCAAGGAGTGGAGCCCACAGAACGTAGAGAAGTGCTGGCAACTACAGCGCGACATCGTCAGCGAGGCGTGGCAATGCCTCAACGAGGGGGGTATCATGATCTATAGCACCTGTACGTTCAATACCAAGGAGAATGAAGAGAACATCCGCTGGATGCTCTCCGAGTTTGATGCCGAGGTGCTCCCCATCGAGACAAAGCCAGAATGGAATATCGTCGGCTCGCTGCTCCCCGACTTCCATGAACCCGTCTATCGCTTCATCCCTGGCATCACCCGCAGCGAAGGACTCTTCATGTGCGTGTTACGCAAGCAAATGAGAAATGAGAAAGGAGAAATGAGAAAGGATAAAGGAGGAATGAGAAATGCTGCTGCGTCCTCGTTCTCAAAGAACATTCTTTCATTGGATCATTTACATTCCTCATTTCTCATTCCTCATTCCTCATTTAAAATTGACCTCTCCTACGCTCAGGCTATGGCTTATCTGCGTCATGAAGCCCTTGTCCTTCCCCCCGACACCCCGCGCGGCGTCGTAGAAGTATGCTTCATGGGACATCCTCTTGGCTTGGTAAAGAACATTGGCAATCGTGCCAACAACCTCTATCCCAAGGAGTGGCGCATCAAGACAACCCACGTGCCTCAGGAGTACGAGCCAGTAATCAGACCTATTGAAGGACTTTCTGAGTGAAACTGTCGAAGGCGGCCTTCCCCCCTTGCCCGTAGCAGAAAAGCCCCACACGGATGCCTTTCCAATAGCCGGAGCGCATCGGGAAAGGTTCGCCTGCAGGGACAAAACGGAGGCCGTCGGTGCTATACGAGAACTGGTGACGGTTGGCGAGGCAGTCGTTATTGACACGTACCCAGAGTTTTTCATATTTCCCCTTCTGGATGACTTTTCGCTGCCCCTGAGCCTCCACGAAGATGCCCTCCTTGCACAGGCCGATGCCTCGGAAGGTCTTGCCACTACAGAACAGACCAGCATAGCAGTTGCCCTGCGCCGTGAGCATCGCGGTGCTCTCGCTCTGATAGCCCATCACCTTTTGTGTGAGCATGTTCCTACAGAGTTTCAGACTGTCGGCAGGCAGAGCCTTCAGCGTCAGCCATCCCTTCTTCTCCTTCAGGCTCCAATGGGTGTCAACGGGATTATGATTCCATTGCCACTGGAGACCAAGAACGGAAGATGAGAAGTCATCATCTGTCTGGGGCAGGCATGTCTGTGATGAGGCCATCGGCTTCTGCCACTCAGCAACAGGCTCACCAATGCCGTTGCCGTCGTAGTCAACCCCCATCAAGGGCCAGTCGTCCTGCCAACGCACAGGTTGCAGATGCACGACACGTCCCAGAACGGGTGTCTCCTGAAAATGATAGAACCACCAGTTGCCGTCAGGC
>Ga0310695_10002434_pt1 | contig 39345 bp, 28 predicted proteins | sample RumenRJG_04DNA_FD_203882 | JGI IMG/M metagenome (GOLD analysis project Ga0310695, IMG submission 203882) | Bovine rumen microbial communities from Lethbridge, Alberta, Canada - RJG_04 (v2) (version 2) | ecosystem: Host-associated > Mammals > Digestive system > Stomach > Rumen | place: Canada...
CATAAAGGTTGCCGTCCATGACTACAAGGTTTACTCCTACAAGCCTGTCCTTCCCATAATTCCTGACTATTGCTGCAGAAAAATACCTGTTCCATCACCCGATAAAAACCGATGGATAAATTATAATAGTCATGAACTTGTAGGCCTTACGCCGGAAGAGAGGGAGCAGCAGTTTTACGCTTCTTCCCCGGATCTTAAGCCGGTTCTTGAAGACGCATTTAATAGCAGGTAGCGGAGTGAATATTTTGATTGGAAAATTGGCGGGAATTCTCAAAAAGCGCGTGGCATCCTCATGCCTTTTTTGCGCAATGGGTATTTTTTTTGCATTCCCTGTGTTTTCCCTCACGCAGGAGGACATTTTAAGCCCACTTCAAGGTGAGTGGAAGAACGTGCAGGCTTTGGTAATAGACAACCATGAGCCCTGCGGAATTTACTACTCACTTACAGGCAGCGACCCTCTTGTGTCTGGTTTTGCCTACGACCGCCCGGTTGTAATAGAAGAAACTGGCAATGTAAAAATCCGCATTACGGCAGTTTACCCGGATTCAAGGCGCGACGACTTTACAGTTGAATACACCGTAAAAAACAGCGCTACAGACCTTGCAGAAGGTGATGTTTCCGCAGAAATCGCTCAAGAGAGTGCCAACGAGAATTCACATCTTTCCGAGCAGGGAAGGGCCTTTATAGATTCAATCTGCCAGAATCCGCTAAGAAACTACATTTCCGGAGACACATTCCCCATTCCCAAGGATTTTAAGTATTCATTCTTTAACGGAGACAAGCCTGCAATCCCGGGAACAGAGCTTTTTATAGACAAAAGGAACCTTCTTGAACGCTACATGCCCTGTACCATAGAAGATTCCAAGGGAAGAAAGTGGCATTTTGTAATCCACGTGGTTCCGTCCCTGGACAACAAGGAATCCATAACATCAGAAAAGCTACAGCAGGATTTGCCCTTCATGCTTACGGACTGGGAAAACTTCTATTACACAGGAACAGGCCTCATCTACCAGATAGACGACCTTTACTGGAGCGGCGTACACCAGAAGATTGTGCTTGACCGCTCAATTCCCCACACCGTAAGCTTTCAGTCCATCTCTTTTGAAAAAGGCAACCCAATCACCACGTACACAATCCCCCCCATGCCCAAGCTAAAGAAGGAATCCACGGACGGCGGCGGAGAAGTCTTTTCAATCGACGAGGAGTGGAACGGAGTGCCATTCCTTATTGGGCCTTCCAGGGCAAGCCTTTCTGCAACCAACGTGGCCAAGGGCTTCTACAAGAAAATTTATGCCGACACATTTTTTGGCGACGAAATAAAAGACGGCTTTACCGCAGGAATTTACTATGGCGGAATCTACCAGGGGCCTGTAAAAGTTGAATGCACACTGGACAAGTTCCCCCCAAAGCCACCTGTAATACATTCAGCAGGCAAATACAAGAGGGGCTCTTCAACCACCAGCGTAGTAATAGAAGCTTCAGAAGGAGATGCAATCTTCTACTCTGTAAGCGAACCCATTGTTTCCGAAGAAGGATTCTCCGGTGCAAGCGAAAAGGCCTTTGCTTCCGTACAGACTGGTAATTTTACAGCCTATTCCGGTAACCCGCTGGAACTTAATTCCGTAAACGAAAGCGCAACCTTCTACAAGATTCAGGCCTATTGCCAGGACAAAAAAGGTAACAAAAGCGGACTTGCAGAATACCGCGTAATCCTTGACGAATGCAGCTTCTACCTGAACGCATCTGCTCCAAGCGGCGAAAATGTAGAAATGTACGAGGAAGGCTCTTATGAACACCCCTTTACAAGTCTTGAGCAGGCTGCAGAAGCAATAAACAGCTGCGAATACGCAATACTCCATGTTCAGGGCGACGTGCCTTGTTCAACGGAAATTCAGATAAACCGCGACTGCCTTATCATAGGCTTTGAAAGCTCATTTGAATTTACAGGCGAAGGCTCACTAAGCATCACAGGCTCAAAGGCAAGCTTTAAGGACTTGAACATAAGCAAGAGGCAAAGCTCAAAAGAGTCCAAGAATCTTTTGCAGATAAAAAATTCAAGTGTGGAATTTGAAAACTGCGAACTTTCCGGCGTATTCCCCGGAGACGGCATTCTTATAGACAGCGTGGATTCAAATTTGACATTTACGGCAACGGGCCTTACCGTAAACGCACAAAAATATTCTTCATGCCTTTCTTCTTCCGGAGGAAAGATTGTATGCCGCAACATACGCTCAACTTCAAGCTCTCTGGACAGCGTAAACTTTAACGTAGTCAAAGGCGAGGTGGACGTAAGCGCTTCAGATTTCTCCATCATAGCAAACCTTGGATGTGCCATAGAACTTGTAAAGTCAAAGGCAAGCCTGGAAGAAAACAACTTTTACGCAAAGCTTTCTGCAAAGTCCAAGACCCATGGCGCTGTCTGGAACGAGGCCGATTCATTTGTGCTCGTAAACAAGGGGAACAATTTTGAAGGCTGGCAGTAAGGGCAGTAACGAACTCTTTCCGCCAGAGGAGCTTGATTTTACCAAGGGCTATCCACTTCTTGCGGGGCTTGACGAAGCTGGCCGTGGTCCGCTTGCAGGTCCAGTTAGCGCGGGATGCGTAATTCTGCCCAAGGACTTTCCTCTGGAAATGCTTAACGACAGCAAAAAAATCTCGGAAAAAAAGCGCGAGGCAGCAGAGGCACTCATAAAGCAAAAGGCCTGCTGGGGTTTTGGTCTTGCAAGCCACAAAGAAATTGACGAGCTTAACATACTAAAGGCAAGCCTTCTTGCAATGAAGCGTGCATTTTTTATGATGAAGGAAAATCTGCCCGCCTGGCTTTCTTCACAAGGGCTTGATCCAAATCTTTCGGAAAACAAAAACATCCTGGTAATAGTGGACGGACTTTATGTTCCCCACGAGCTTTGTTGCGACGCACATGCCGTTGTAAAGGCAGACGGAAAGTTTCCCTGCGTAATGGCCGCAAGCATAATTGCAAAGGTTGGCAGAGACCGCCTTATGGTAAAATACGACCAGCTTTATCCTGGCTACGGTTACGCAAAGCACAAGGGCTACCCAACCCAAGCCCACTTTGAAGCCTGCGCAAAACTGGGCCCTTCCCCAATCCAGCGCATGTGCTTTGCAAAAGACAAGCAATAAAATTCTTTTACAGGCTATTCGTCGTAGGTAAAAGAAGTGGAATTTATTACCGTTGCATCACTCTCCTTATTCTCACCGTATACGATTCCGTTTTTGGGTCCCAAACTTTCTGCCGGTTCTCCCCATTTGTTCGTTTTGTCTGGTGACATGAATAAGACTATTATTAAAACTATGTACAATACAAAAGACGCAAACCACAAGACTATGGCAAGGACCAGGCTCCAGAAAAATACCATAAGGGCAACTAGAGGAAGAACCATGGTGACTACAAGCAGCAATGCTGAATGCCCCGTGTCGTGAAGCCTTCTTGTGCAAAGGCTAAGGTCAGGAACCAGGGTAGCCAGAACCCAAATTGCGGACGGAATAAATGTATAGATGAGCGATTTAGTTGTTAAAAAGACAATTAAGTCAAGAATTTCAAATGGAATGCTTGCCAGCATGTTAAAAAGAATAATCCATCCAAATTCACTTTCCGTTGAGCGTCCAGAGAAATTGCTGTAATTATAAAAATAAAGCTTTACCGCCTCAACAAAACCAACTCTTTTGGGACTCATCACTTTCCTCCTCGTCCTGCTGCTTACCTATTCGAGTATACAACTTTTGTTATGGAAGTCAAGGCTTGGAAAATTTTTTTCAACCTACGCCCGATTGGAGGGGCGCGGGAGGCGTTGCTGACGGAATCGGTCCCTGAGCTTGTCGAAGGGCCGAAGCCGGCAGCAATGGAGGCGAAAGCCGGAACCCCGGAAAGCGGGGACAGCGGTGGCATGTATTCCCGGTTGGAGCAGAGGCATGCTTGTAAAAAAAGAAGTGCCGTCCAAAAGAAAAAGAAGATTAATTAGTTTTCGCCTGCGGATGCCCTTTTTAGGTAGCCCGAAAGGTATTCGAAGAAGGCTTCTGCCCTGGCGCTGTCCCTTTTGTTTTTTTTGTAGGTTACAAGGATGTCGCGGCTGCAAATGGGGTTTGCTATGTTTAAGAGGAGAACCTTGTCCGTGTTGAGCCTGCCCCATGAGAATTCGGGCCAAAAGCCAACGCCCATGTTTGCGGCTATCATGTTGCGGACTGCGGCGGGGCTGTCACTTTCAAAGACTATGTTGGGGACTATGCCTGCGGTGGAGCAGTATTTGTCGCAGATGGTTCTGAGCTGTTTTGAGCCAAGCAGGGAGATGAAGCTTTCTTCTTTTACGTCTTTTAGCGAGAGTGATTTTATTCCCTGGAAGCGGGCAATGTTTGGTACGGCAAGGTAGATTTTTTCTGTGCAGACAAACTGCCTTTCTTCTTCGCGCTGTTTTTCTGGCGGCTGGTAGAAGAGCCTTGTGGTTACGCAGATGTCGTAGAGGTCGCTCTGTTCGTTTTGCTTAAGCTGGATGTGGATGCTGTCGTCTATGCGCTGGTATTCGATTATGGCTTCCGTAACAAGGGTGGATGCTGCAAGTACGTTTAGGTGGATGGTTGCGTCTTCCAGGTCTGCCATTGTGTGCAGTTCGTCCGGCAGTCTGTCCAGGCCTTCCATTAATGGTGAAAGTTTTGCAAAAAAATATTCTCCGTAGCTGCTTAGCATTATTCCGCGTCCCTTGGGTACAAATAGCTTTACGCCAAGTTCTTCTTCCAGGCGGTGGATTGCCTGTGTGAGTGCCGGCTGTGCGACGTGAAGCTTTTCTGCGCTTTTGGTAACGTGCTGGTTTTTTGCCACTTCCAGGAAATATTTTAGCTGCGTTAGTTCCATATGCAAATGATAATGCAAATGTTATGAATAATCAATGAATGAATTTTTAGCAGATGAGGAAATTATTTTGGGGCTCCACTACCAGCGAAATCTGTCTGAAGAATCCAGTGGGTTGTTTACAACAACCACGTGCGGCGGTAATCGGACTTTCGCTCCCTTCGGGGCTTGAAGCTACGCTGCCGGGTTCGCTCCGCGCAAATGGATTTTCAGACAGATTGCGCTTCCCGTTGCGCCCCAAAATAATTTCCGTTTTTTTGAATAAAATAAATTTTGGGATAAATTTATCACTTTTTAATATTAATAACATATATATTATCAATATGATAAAAACAATATATTAGACATTATTATAGATTAAGTATATTCTGTAATCGTAGCAAGGGAAAGGCTGGTTCTTCGGTTTTGCCTTTGTTGCAGGAGCGGCTGTATAAAAAACGGCTTCTTCTTGGACCGTTTTAGACAATTTTTAGACAGTTTTTGGGAGTAGAAAAATGGCAGAATTATTGGAAGCTGTTATGCTTGTTTCTTTTGGACTTTCATGGCCAATCTCAGTTATGAAAAACATCAGGGCGCGTTCCGCAAAGAGCATGAGCCTTGGCTTTACGCTTTTGATTATTGCAGGCTACGTTTCTGGAATTACTGCAAAGATTATTTCTGGAAAAACAAATTACGTCCTTGCGGTTTACATCATAAACCTTCTGATTGTTTCTGCAAACGTTGCAATCTATATAAGAAACAAAAAACTCGACAGCCTTAAGGAAGCCGGAGAAAAAGCTGGGCAGGAAGGTGTGGCAGAGGGCAAGGTTTCTGCAAACAAGGCTGCTACCGACAATGTTAGCGCCAACAAGCTTGCCACCGTTAAGTTTTCCGGCATAAAGAAGAATAGCCGTAAAACTAGACGCAGCAATTTCCACAAGGAGGCTGTGTGATGGATGCGCTTGAAGTTACGGAAAGAAGCCAGGTGGACCAGATGGAAGTGTTCGAAAGGGAAAAGAAGGTGCAGGAAAAGATCCATGATTTTATTGCCCTGAACGCAATGGCAAAAAATGCAGGCATAGTCTGCTTTGGCTCAAGCACGTTTGCAAAAATGAACATGCTGGAACTTGCCATGGACTGCGGCTTAAACGTTCCCCTCTACAACAGAAGCATAGAAGGCCTTACCCTGGAAGATTCAGCAGAAGTTTTGCAAAGGGTAATTATACCCCTGCAGCCTTCAAAAATCTTTGTGAACTTTGGAGAGGAAGATTCCGTGGAAGATGTGCAGGAATTTGTTGCCCGCTACGAGTGGCTTTTGCTTAACATCCACCGCACCTGCAAAAACTGCCGCATCTACATTGTCTCCGTCCGTTCAGACAAAAGTTTTGCTGGCCCGCTCAACAAAGGACTTGCGGAACTTTCACAATCCACCGGCTGCCGCTTTGTGGACATAAGCTTTGGTTCTGTCTTTGGCTCGCTGCGACCCTACATGAGAAGTTTCCCAATAGACTTTGCCGACGCAATGCTTTACAAGGCAAGCTGAATTTTTTCTTTTATAATATTTTTCTGGACGGAAGGCCATCTTTTACTGTGTCCGGCTCTACGAGTCCGGCCAAAATCCATGCAATTTTTCCCCGCTTTCCAGGGTTCCGGCTTTCGCCTCCATTGCCTAACGGCAACGCGCTGCGCGCGCCCTTACAATCGGGCGTAGGTTTTTTATCAAGTCCAAATTTTACGGATTAATTTTAATTTTCCATGCAGATTGCTTTTAAAGCGCTTATGTCTTTTGCAATAAAGTCTGCACCGGCTTTTTCCAGCTCTTGTCTTGTTCCGTAACCAAAGAGGACTCCGCAAGACTTTAGGCCGTTCTGCTTTGCGCCAAAGATGTCGTGCTCCCTGTCGCCAACCATAAGGACCATGCTCTTGTCCTGAATACCGGTTTTGCCAAGGGCATATTCTATTACGCTTGCCTTTGTTGCCCTTGTCTGGTCCATGGTGCTTCCGCAGATGGCGTCAAAGTATTGGGAAAAGCCAAAATGTTCTGCAATCTGTATGGAAAAAATTTCCGGCTTGGAAGTTGCAACTACGAGTTTTTTTCCTGCCGCTTTTAGCTCTGCCAAAAGTTCCGGGATTCCTTCGTAGACTTTGTTTTCAAAAAGGCCTTTTGTAGAAAAATACTCGCGGTATTTTTTTATGCCTTCTTCAGTTTCTTCCGTGGAAAAGCCCAGGCTTGCAAAGCTTTCCTTTATGGGCGGTCCAATAAAGGAGCAGAGGGTAGCGTAGGACGGAATTTCCCTGCCCATTTCTTTTAGCGCGTGGGAAAAAGAATTTGTTATTCCAAGCGCCGGGTCTGTGAGGGTTCCGTCCAAATCAAAAAATATATAGCTGAACATTAATTTTTTTAGCTATTAGTATTCGCCGTCGTCTTCGCTTTCGCGCTTGCTTGTTACGTGGATTACGCGGCCGCTTCTCTTGATTCCGTTGGCTTCCTGTTCTGCACGGATTGCGCGTGCGTCCTGGCGGGCTGCTTCACGTTCTGCGCGGCGTTCTGCAACAAGGCGGCTTTCTCCCTTGCGGCGGTAGATTACCTTTACTGGGTTTCCGTCGTCATCAGTTTTTTCTGCGGCGGCCTTTGCTTCTTTTGCGGCTTTCTTTTCCTTGCGGATTTTTGCGCGTTCCTTGTTGTCTTTTTCTATGAATTTGAGGGAATCGTCAAGCCCGCTAAGGAACTTCTGCATGTCGTCAGCAAAGACTACGATTGCACGGCGGTCATCTTCACCGTCGCGGAGTTTGCTTTCAACAATCTGCAAAAATACGTCGCCGTTACGGTTTTCCTTTACGTTAAAAAAATACGACCTGTTGTTTACAATTTCCTGTGTTGTAAAAAGTTCGCCACGAATACCCATTTTTCCTTCCTTAAAAATGTAAATGTGATTGTATCTTTCTTTGCCAAGAGGCAAGAACCAAAAGTAATTGAGCCTATGCTTGACTATACATTTTTTTGAAATGTTTTGCAAGGGGAAAAAGTTATTTCCGGTTGATTAGCATAGAAACAAAGGGGGCGTTACGGGGGGCTTGCCTCCTGTAGAGGGGGTAGCGGAAGACACGGCAAAGCGGAACAAATGACGGATGTGGCTTGTTTGGAAAACAGGTATTTTGTTGCGGAACAGACCCTGAAATAAATTCGGGGTGACGGCTGTTCCCCGAGCTGTCGAAGGTGTTCCTTGAGCATAGTCGAAGGTGTTCCCTGAGCTTGTCTAAGGGGCGGTGTGCAAAGATATAGGCACTTAGGCAGGCTTTGCGTCCGTGGAAACTGTCGCTTTTTTTGCTTTGCCTGCTTGCCCCTTACGGCATTTGTGGAGCGACTCGTGGTTGGAGCGGGCGTTGCGGGCGGCGATTGAGCCCGCAGAAGGGGGTGTGCCGAAGACCTTGGGCTGAGGCCAGGGGGAAGGCTTTCCCCCCTGTATTAAAATTATTGTTAGCTTCTGTAGTCGCCGTTTATTTTTACGTAGTCGTAAGTTAGGTCGCAGCCCCATGCGCGTCCGGTGGCGGATCCAGAGTCTTCAAGGTTCACTTCGATTTCTACTGCCTGTGAAGAAAGGATGGCGGTGGCTTTTTCTTCGTCAAAGCTAAGGCCTACGCCATTGTGGACAACTTCTATGCGTTCTGCCGGGTCTTTTGAAGCAACCTGTGTTATTCCGTCTTTGAGGGCATCGGCGTAGCGGTCTGAGTTCTTTTTGCCGGAGAAGAAGACCGAGCATTTTGAAGGTTCAAAGTCGTAGCCAGAGTAGCCAAGTGCGCAGAGTATGCGTCCGCAGTTTGCATCGCGACCGTAGATTGCGGCTTTTACAAGGCTTGAAGAGATTACGGCTTTTGCAAGTCCGCGGGCAGTTTTTTCGTCCTTGGCTCCGTTTACGGTACATTCAACAAGGTGGGTTGCTCCTTCGCCGTCTGCTGCAATTTTCATTGCCATTACGGTGTTGAGCGCGTTGAGTGCTTCCATGAATGCGTCAAAGTCTGCACCTTCGCCTGTTATTTCTTTGTTGCCAGCCTTTCCGCTTGCCATAGCGGTGAGGGTGTCATTTGTTGAAGTGTCGCCGTCTACGCTTACGCAGTTGTAGGTTTTTTCTGCAGAAAGAAGGAGTGCCTTGTGCAGCATTTCCGCGCTGATTGCACAGTCGGTTGTTACGAAGGAAAGCATTGTTCCCATGTTGATGTGAATCATTCCGCTTCCCTTGCACATGCAGCCTATGCGTACTGTCTTTCCGCCAACTTCTGTTTCTACGGCACATTCCTTAAAGTGGGTGTCCGTAGTCATGATTGCTGTGCGGGCTTCCTTGTGACCTTCTTTGGAAAGGCCCTTTACCAAAGTTGGCATGCTGGCTTCTATTTTTTCTACAGGCACGTGTTGGCCTATGATTCCTGTTGAGCATACGATGATGTTTTCTTTTGGAATGCTGACTCCTGTCTTTGCAATTTCCTGGGAAACTGATGTTGCCATGCGGACAGCGTTCTGGTAGCCTACTTCACCGGTGCAGGCGTTGGCATAGCATACGTTGCATACAGCGGCCTGGGCCTTTCCTGTTGCCACAACCTTTCTTGTGTATTTTACGCATTCTGCCTGTGAGCGGTTCTGTGTAAAGATTCCTGCGGCAGTGCACATTGTGTCGCTAAAGATAAGTGCCGTGTCGTTTGTTTTGCGGCTTTCCTTTAAGCCTGAGTGGATTCCGTTTGCAGTGAACCCTATTGGTGCGGTAACTCCGCCATCGATGAATTTCATGTTTATACCTCCGACTGGGCGATTCATTGCATGATTATAATGGATTCTGCCTTCGTTTACAAGTGTAAAACTTTAAACTAAAAACTTAAAGACAAAAGTTAAGGTGGAAATGGTTAAGGGGGGAATTTTTTTGATAATTTTTTGGACGGTAATTATTGTGTCTGGGCAAATATGCCTTTTGCAAACGCTTTAATTACTTTGCCTTCCCCGCTTTCCGGGGTTCCGCTTTCGCTCCATTGCCTGGGGTTCGACAAGCTCACCCACACGGCAACGGCAACGGGTTGCAAGCAACCCTGCCGCCCCTCCAATCGGGCGTAGGTGTCCTGGTCTGAAAACAGTATCCATGTTTTTTAACACTTGCCTTTTTACTTGTTACGAAAAATTGATGCTTTCCTATTCTTTCTGTATCTTAAATTCTTTTAGGGACGTGATGAATTGTGCAAGAAGTTCTTTCTGTCCTTTAGAAAGCATCCCGATTCCTTCAATGATTCTCTGGTCTTGTTCAGACAATGGGCTTTCAAAAAATTTTCTTCCTGTTACAAGGTATTCAACGGAAACATTAAGGGCACCGGCAATCTTTACCGCAACGTCAGCCGGCGGAATGGAAGCTCTGGCTCCAAGGTATCCTTCAAGAGTTCTTTTTGAGAGACCTGTCTTAAAAGCAAGTTCCTTTACTTTTACATCCTGAAAATCAAGTTCTGATCGAAGGGTTTTCTTAAAAATTGAATCCATCTGCCCGCAAGGATCTCCTTAAACCGTATTAATTTAAAAAGGTCAATTACAGAATACTTCATCCTGCGTATAATTAACTTGAAAAGCATAAATAAATTGTATAAACTTTGGAATGTTGTCTTTAAAAACAAAAACTTCTTGGATTTGTGCAAAAGTCAGATGCATGAAAAATAAAGCATACAAAATATTTAAATAAAACATTTTGGAAATATGCTTTGTTTTTCATTTCTATATCCAAAGATATTTTTCCTATTGACCCATGTAAATTGGTGCATTTTTTGACATGATTTTTCTTTTCAAATTTTGTTTTGAGACCAATAGTAGATGGATGCAGGGTGCAATATAAAAAGATTCTTCTATCTTGGCTGGGTAAACTCTCATTTTGATATTTGACTAAATAATGGCTAAACAATGAAAATCAATTTTTGTTCGACAAAATAAAAATAACATGATATAATCTATTATGAGGCCGACTATGATTCAGCATTTATCAATTAGAGTTCCATGGAAAGATAACGGATATACAGGACTTGTATGTGATAAGCCTTGTTACAATACGGCTTGCATGAAACTGAAAAACATAGCAGAAACCAAAGATGATTCTTTTGAAGACGAAATTGCCGGAAAACCTATAAAAGGTCATGAAGCTGAAATTCCTTGTCTTTCAGAATGTGGCTGTTTCATGTCATCTGAAACTTATACTAAAATTGTTAACCATCCCTACAAAAAGAATAATTCAAAGCTACACAGTCATTTTTTAGAAACAGAATTAAAATTTCCACCATATTCTTTTGTTGCAAGACCGTTTGCTTGGACTATGCTTGAAAGAACTGAATCAAATAAGAAAATCACAATAGAACAACTTGCTGATGAAAAAGGAATAAAATACGATGCTGATAGTGAACCGAGTTTAGGATTCCATACAAATTGGGTACAAGAAGCTTTAAATCAAAGAGAAATATTCAAGACTTTCTATAAAAATGTCGTTCCAAATAAATCTTTGGCTATTGCTTATGCAAAGCAAGTGCCATTTATTGAAGATGCAAAGCGTGTTGTAATGGGCATTGGTTTTGTAACATCGATAACGGAACCGCCAGAATACAATCACACCGATGCTGGCGACTTGCGTTCTGTTCTTTGGGAAACGATGATTGGTCATTCAATCAGAGATGATAGAAAAAACGGTTTTCTGCTTCCGTATAAAGAAATGATGGAGTATGCAAATTCGCATCCCGATTTTGATATAAATTCCATTGCAGTTCTTGTTGATGACGAATATTTTTCTGAATTCTCATACGCAACAGAGCAAGTTTCTTACGATGCTGTAATAAATGTCTTGTTAAAAACAATAAAAGCATTGCGCATAATAAAGGATTGCATTCCTGGGAACTGGAGCGAATGTATTAAATGGTGCAAGGAACGGCTGAAGGAAGATTGGCTTGAGCGAGGCTCTTATCCAGGGCTAGGCGCTATGTTTTCTGCTATAGGATTTGAACATGGAAATCTTCTAGCAGAAGAAATTAGAGATAAAATCGGAGATGATATTTCTAATTACGAAAACAAAGTATATCAACTATTAGATAATTATCATGAAAATCTTTCTACTGAAAGAATAAAGGATACAACTGAAACAAAAATTGCTACATTTAAAGGTTTGTCGGAGGAACGGAAGAATTTATTTTGGCTTTTGGCAAGAATTTCTCTTACAAAAGAACAGGCAAAAATCTTATTCAATGAAGAAGCCAGAAAGAAAAAACGCATAGACTGTTCAGATAAAGATATTCTGGAAAATCCGTATTCTTTATATGAAAAAACTTGTATGTGTTCACAGGACATCCAATTGCCAGTAAACAAAATTGATATGGCTGTCTTTCCGCTAGATATTCTTGCTGATAAAAATCCTCTGAGCAAGCCTTCTCTTGTTGAAGACGCAGACGATAAACGAAGAATCCGTGCGCTTGCGGTCAATGTATTAGAACAACAGGTAAACAATGGGCATACGGTATACCCGAAAGATAAACTTGCGTATGAAATAAATAATCTACCAATTGAACCTGAATGTCAGATAACATGTGATGTTATTGATTGTATAAAAAAATTCCTTGACGAAGAATTGAAATGTATTGAATGTGACGATGGTGCTGACGCATTCCAGCTTGCACGACTATATAAAATTGATTCTTATATTAGAAAAATTGTTGACGAGCGCTTGTCTGCAGGTAGGTTTGTCGTATTAGAAAATTGGGAAGACTTGGTAAATGAAACATTTGAGAAAACTACAATAAAAGACGAAAAAGAAGAATTTGCAAGAGCAGAAAAAGTTGCAATTCTAAAAGAACTAGCATCCTCTCCCATATCTGTTTTGATAGGTGGTGCTGGTACTGGAAAGACAACATTGCTTTCTATTCTTTGCAAATCTGAGAAAATTAAAAATGGTGGTGTATTATTACTTGCTCCGACAGGAAAAGCGCGAGTAAGAATCAGTCAAACAATGTCAGAACAGAATATTAGCCATTCTGCAATGACTGTTGCTCAATTCTTGATAAAAAATGACCGATTTGATTGGAACTCAATGCAATATCGAATGTCAACTAATGTAGCGCAAAATGTTCCTGCAACTGTCATAATTGATGAATGTTCTATGATGACGGAAGAAATGTTTGGTGCGACTTTGAACTCGTTGCATAATGCTTCTAGAATCATACTCGTAGGTGATCCAAATCAGTTGCCGCCTATAGGAGCTGGTAGACCGTTTGTTGATTTAGTAAGAAAGCTGAAAGTTAATTTACCAGCATTCCCAAAGCCGCAGGTTGTCAAGGGCTTTGGAGAACTCACTATTACTCGTCGCCAATCAGATGGTGGAAATGAAACCAGGGAAGATACATTGCTCTCTCAATGCTTCGCAGAGAACAATGTTGAACTCGATGATGATATTTTTATAAAATTGCAAGGAAACAAACTTGGAAAACACATTGCATTTAAGCAATGGACAACACCTGAAGATTTACAGAAACAGGTTTTTGAAACAATTTGTGAAGAAACCGGTATGAAAAATGTTGATGATATTGAAGGGTTTGATTTGTCTATTGGTGGAATGAGAAATGGGGAATGGATGAATTTTGGTTCTTTTCCGTCAAAACTTGATTCATGGCAAATCTTATCTGCATACAAAAATGATGTCACGGTTGGTTCTTCAATTATAAACAGATGGATTCATGAGAAATATAGAAATCAAGATGCAGTGCATTTAGGTTATAAAAAACAAAAGACCATTCATTTGCTTGGGAATGATGGAATTGTATATGGGGAAAAAGTCATAAACACAAGAAATCAGGCAAAAGAAAAATGGACAAGGCGATTTGATATATATTTGGATAAGTCAGAATTAAAAAATGACGAAAGTGAATGTCTTTATTATGTTGCAAATGGTGAGATTGGAATTGTAGAGCGAATTTTTAAGAAGCCACGAGATTACAATAATACTCATCAAATTCGTTTTAGTTCCCAGCCAAGAGATGTTTACAATTGGTATTCTACTATAGGACAAGAGCAAAATGACATTGAACTAGCCTACGCATTAACTGTTCATAAAGCTCAGGGAAGTGAATTTGATACAGTAATTCTTATTCTTAACGAGCCAAGCAGAATGATTTCAAGGGAGTTGCTATATACAGCTCTCACACGTCAAAAGAATAAAATAGTAATTTTATATAATGATGAAGCCTATAAGCTAAAGAAATATTTAACGGCAGAGTTTTCTGATATTGCGCAACGCTTTACCTGCTTGTTTCAAAAGCCTAAGATAGTTGAATATAATAAGAAGTTTTATGAAGATAAACTTATTCATAAAACGGCTAGAGGGGAACTGGTCCGTTCAAAGTCTGAGGTAATAATAGCAAATTTGTTAAATTCGGCAAATCTTGATTATACATATGAACAAGAATTGAAATTAAAAGACGGACAAATAAGAAGCCCTGATTTCACAATAAGAAAATCTGGAAAGGTATTCTATTGGGAACATCTAGGAATGTTGCAGAATTCTGATTATGCAAAGAAATGGGAAGTAAAAAAGCAACAATATGCAGAAAATGGCATTGTTGAAGGAAAAAATCTTATTACTTCGAGAGATGAATTGGATGGTAGCATTGATTCACAAGAAATCAATCAGTTCATCAAAGAATATATAATTGGAGACTAGGTTGTTTAATATTGGTGATAAGGTTCAAAAAATAACAGATGGCCGGATCGGAGTAATAAAATTTGTTAACTCTTTTTCAGACAATCACTATCAAGTATTATTTGATAACTCAGAATTGGTTTATGTTTCTGCCGATATTTTAAAGCCGTATCAAGAAATAAAGACACCGCTTGAAGCTTTTTCTAATTTTCAATTTGGAGGAGTCGATGATTACAGACGAATCATGACGTTTCAACGGCTTGCTGGCGGTTTGACAAATATGTTCTATTCCATGAACAATACATTAACGGAATATCTTCCTCATCAGTTTTTGCCAGTTACAAAATTTTTACAATCTCCAGAAGAACGCATTTTGATTGCAGATGAGGTAGGTCTTGGAAAAACTGTAGAAGCGATGTATATTTGGAAGGAACTTGAAGCCAGACGAAATGCTAAACGACTGCTGATTGTTTGTCCTGCCGCACTCCGTGAAAAATGGAAGCGTGATATGGAAAATTTGTTTGCTATTCATGCGGAAATTGTAAAGGCTGACAAACTTTTAGAAACTTTTCAGTTGATAGAAAAAAATAGAAATCGAGAACAGTTCGCCTACATTTGTAGTATGGAATCTATTCGAACAAAAAAAACAGATTCTTTCGAAAATATTGAAATGTTAAACCGTGCTTTTGAAGAATTCTCCTCGGATTATTCCGAATATGCCTTTGATTTGGTTATCATTGATGAAGCGCATTATTTAAGGAACAGAGAAACGGCAAATTTTAAAACAGGTTCTAGGTTGCGAGACATATCAGAATCTTTTGTTTTGCTGTCGGCAACCCCAATACAGACTGGGTCAGAGAATCTTTACTCATTGATGAATTTGTTGTCGCCAGAGAGATTTGAGAACGAAAGGACTTTCAACTATATGCTGAAAAAAGACAGCGTGTATATAAAACTTGCAAATTGCTTACAGCGCTTTTCTTCTACGAAAGAAGATTTTGAAAGAATTTTAGAAACTGAATATGTGGACTATGACAACGAACTGATAAACGAAATACGAAATAATGAATATGAGGTTTTTAACTCAAATGAAAAGCGAATGAGTTATGCGGAAGACTTACGCTCCCAAGTTTTTTACAACAATCTTTTTAACAGGACAAGGAGGCGTTTTGTATTTGAAAATACAGCAAAAAGAAAACCTTATGCGGTAGAATTTTCCCTTTCTGAAAATGAAATGGATATTTACGACCGTGTTACTGGTTTAGTCAGAAATATGTCTCGTGGTCGCTCGGAAATTATGACTTTTGCACTGATTGCACGGCAAAGGCAGATGGCGAGCTGCTTACCCGCAGCATTTAAAGACTGGAAGTCCAAATATGAGGAGCAAGATTCTTTTATTCAAGCTGCTGATGATGACGATTATGTAATAGAATTTGATGATGGAAATGAAGAAGCGCTTTCAGAAGCAAAAAAAATATATAAAGATTTAAAAGCGTTTTATGCAAAAGTCGTTCAGAAATTCCCAGATATTCGATTTGAAGACTTGAAAAAACATGACTCGAAATTCAATGAATTTTTGAAAAGCATCAAGGAGCTTATTTCTGACAATCCGAAAGAAAAAATCATCGTGTTTTCCTTTTTTAGAAGTACAAATGAATATCTTGAAAAACGTCTTGAAGAGGAAGGTGTATCTGCTGTTGCTATAAAAGGTGGAATGGGAAAACTAAAAGACGAGTTGCTTGAACGATTTAGAGATGTGGATTCTATCAATGTCTTAATCTCGTCAGAAGTAGGTTCTGAAGGTTTGGACTTGCAGTTTGCCAGTGTAGAATATAATTATGACCTTCCTTGGAATCCTATGCGTTTGGAGCAGAGAATCGGTCGTATTGACCGAATCGGACAAAAAGCAGAAATTCTGCGCATTTATAATCTTTGCTGCCAGAACACAATTGAAGACCGAATTCTTGAACGGCTTTATGAGAGAGTAAAAATTTTTGAAAATTCAATCGGCGATATGGAGGATATTGTCGGACAACCGATACAAGAATTGGCTTTGGAAATATTAGACCCAAAGCTGACGGATGCCGACAGAAACGAAAAAGCAGAACAGAAAATTCAAGTTTTGATAAACCAGAGACTTATGAACAATAAACTTGAGGAAGAATCTGGCGTGTTAGATGAATACAGGGAAATGGTTCTTAACTCAATTGAGAAAGCAAAAACAAATAAACGTTGTATAGATGAAAATGAAAGAATTTTTATCATTAAGGATTTTATAAAGAATTATTACCCAGGAACAACATTTTTTCAAGATAAAGATAATCCGTCGTATTACAGAATTGAATTATCCGAAGATGCGATTCTTGCATTCAGGGAATTTAGGCGAGCGGAGCATATTGAAAAACTAACTGCAATAGATTCTCATCGTGAAACAACCTTGGCATTTCTAATGAACAAAGGAGAAAAGAGAAGACGCAATTGTGAAATTGCAGATCTTGACCATCCAATATTTGATTGGATAAAATGGACTGTGAAGAAAAATCCGATAAAAAGCATTGGTTGCTCGGCGATTACTATAAAGGCGAATGCTTCAATAAATAATGGAAGTTATATTTATTATATTCAGAAATGGATAAAAGCAGGAGTTGAGAAATCTTCAGAATTAAAATATTTTATCGGCTGCGTAGATGATGGTTCATTTTTGTCTTCTGATGACAGTGAGAAAATAATGAATTCCATAATAAGCACTGGTGAAAGTTTGATAGATGCCGCAATTCGACTAGATAATTTTGAGCCGTTCTATAATTGTGCCCAGAATGTTATAAATTATGCATGGGATAATTTTGATAATTTCACAAATGCTTACAAACGCAAAGCGAAAACAGTGTATAATAAGCAAGTTGATTTCGTAAATTTCTCGGCAGACAGAAAAATAAAGACCATTGAAGAAACTATCGAAAAATTAAAAGCAGAAAATAGGGGGCAAAAAGTAATTCTCATGAATGAAAAGCATATCGAAAAAATAAATAAAGAACGGGACTTAAAACTAAAAGTATTGGAAAAAGAACAGTTCGTTGAGCCTGAATTATCTGATTTGGCTATAGGTGTTCTAATAGTGGAGTAAAAAGATGTCATCACAAAGACCTGTACTTGCGCCGTTTAAAAAAGAATCGATATCAAGTATATTTATAGGAATTGACTTTGGAACTTCTTATACAAAGGTTTCTTACAGTTATGCGCCTACGACAAATCCTCAAATTCACACATTGAAGTGGAATGATGATTTCTTTAAGCCGACGGTTCTGTTTATAAAAAACGCGCGATTGTTTTTTGACAAGCCCGATGGTGAAAGTAAAGAAGTGAAATATTTTAAATATTCAATGCTTGAAGAATCATTGAGAAATAATCGTCCAGACGGTACTAAAGAGAATTTTGAAGAAATGTGCTGTGTTTACTTTCTGGCGCAAGTTATAAAGCGAAGCTTGCAAAAAATACAAGAAGAATTACATTTGGATGATATTTCTGCTTTGGATATTTTTGTAAATATGGGAGTTCCGCTAGAAAATTTTTATGAGGAAGGGAACAAGAGAAACCAAGGTCTGTATCTCGACATTCTTGAAAATGCTGTAACTTTAGCAGGCGGAAGTAAAGTTCGTGCAAAAATTCCAGAAAATCAGGTTCTTATATCCAATTTAGATGAAGTCTATTCCGAAATGCTTTGCAAAAAAGCCGTTTTGAATTGGAAAGCAAATGTTTATCCTGAGTTGGCGGCAGAACTGTTGCTGTATCACGAATCTGATTTTGTTCACGATGGGCTATATGCCGTTGTTGATATTGGTGGTGGAACTGTCGATATGGCTTTATTCCAGAAGAGCACAATTACTACAACAAAAGAGAAAATAATGGATTGTATAAATCAAGATATCCAACCTTACGGTATTGAAGTCAGAAAGTCAAAGAATATTTCAGAGAATCAATTAATGAGCGTATTTGCAAAATTAATAGTAGATGCGAAACAAAATAATAAAAAGAATCAGTGGATTTGTCCTGTGAATTTTAAATCTATAGATGTGTTCTTTTTGGGAGGCGGAGCAAATGATGATTGGTATTCCAATGCAATTAAAAAGACACCGTTAGAACGTAATTGGAAGCAGGCAGAAATTGGAACGGACTTTAATAAAAACTTAAATGAATTTATTATGGGTGACAATCGGCTTGTTGTGAAGGACCAACGGTTAATTATTTCCCAGATGTTGTCAAGGCATCCAAATGAAATAACAAACGTAAAAGGTTTCCCTAACTTTTATACAACTCTAAATTGTTCTCTAATGCCTTCTTCTAGTTCTTTGTGGGAAGATAGTATGTATGAGCTAGGAAAAAGGAGCGGTTATATACTATGATTGAAAATATTGAAATAGAGTTTCCTGAAGAACAGGAAAACAAAACTTGGAAAAAAACAACCTCTCGTAAAAGTGTAAGTGAATTTAACTCAAAAATTGCACTGAGCAAGAAGGAAAGACTTTCTGAAAAAAAAATCGAAAAAGATGTTAGGAAAAATAGACATGAAGAAAATTTAACAAAAAATATTTATCAAATACAGAAATACGTTTTGAATAAGGAAAAAGAACTTAAGACTGCACTGACCAAATCTCGAAGAGATAAAATTTATGGCTATTTAAATACACTAAAAACTATTGTTAAAGAAAATAATTATTCTGATGCAAATGTTGTTGAATCTGTTCTAAAAAAGATAAATACTCTTATTTTTAATGCAAATAAGAGTGTTGAAGGTAAAAGCCGAGCTGGATTTTCTGAGAGAAAGCAATGCCTAAATAGGATAAACAATAATGCTGTAAAGAGTCAAAAAGGTCTTGTTATCGAGCAAAAGTTGAATCAACTAAAATTTCAAGTAAAAAATCCTCAGATGACAGAAATCGAACGAGATGGACTTCTTTCTGTATTGAAAAGTCTTCAAAAAGATATAGAGGCTAATATGTCCACTTTTACAGGGCTGGATAATATTCCTGGTAGATTAGATCAAATTGAACAATATAAAACAAAACTTTCTAATATGTCGTTTAATCAATCTATTAAAAAAACAGATAGACCAACAAATGAACCGAAAAAAAGGAAAATGAAGGTTATTTGGGAATTTGGATTATAAAATAACTGTCCCTTTTGATAAGGAATGGGGCCAATGTAAACGAAAAGGATATAAGTGGCTGGACAGCCCTGATGTATGCTTCAAAGCGGGGGGCAGAGTAGTGTATAGATATTCTGAGAAGTGCAGGTGCCGACCCGAATGCCAGAAACGAAAAATGTGAGGCCGCTTCACAGATTGCCAAAAAGCGGCAATTGTGACAATGCTTTTGACGTAAAAAGACAAATTTCTTCTTAACTCGACTCCAAAGGCATCCTAGCCCCGATTGGAAGGGCCCGCCGTAGGCGGGTTGCGTTAGCAATGGAGGCGAAAGCCGGAACCCTGGAAAGCGGGGAACTTGCAAGGAGTTTGACCGGCCACGTAGTGCCGGGCACAGTAGAAGTAAGAATATGCTCCAGAAAAAGAAAAATGAAAAGAAATTTTTGCTCGTCATTATGCCTTTTTGCTTGACATTGAATTTTTATGCAATTTTTACTATTATATTGGCGTGAAAAAGATTAGCAAAGATAGCATGGAAAATGCCATAAGCCCCGTTGTTGAAGGGGAAAAAATTGTGGTTCAGGGTGCCAGGGAGCACAACCTCAAGAACGTAAGCGTGGAGTTTCCCCGCAACAAGCTTGTTGTTATAAGCGGCCTTTCGGGGAGCGGAAAGTCTTCCCTTGCCTTTGACACGCTTTTTGCTGAAGGGCAGAGGCGCTACATGGAAAGCCTTTCCTCTTATGCAAGGCAGTTTTTGGGCCGCATGGACAAGCCGGATGTGGATCTTATTTCCGGTCTTTCTCCTGCTATTTCTATTGAACAGAAGACTACTCACAAGAACCCCCGCTCAACGGTTGGAACCGTTACGGAGATTTACGACTACTACCGCCTGCTTTTTGCGCGTATCGGAAGGGCACACTGTCCCAAGTGCGGCAGGGAAATAAAGGAGCAGTCGGTTGACCAGATTATAGACACAATTCTTTCTTGGGACGAAGGTACAAAGCTTACGCTTCTTTCGCCGGTTATTCGTGGCAAGAAGGGCGAGCACGTAAAGATAATAGATGACGCCAAGAAGAGCGGTTTTGTGCGCGCCCGCATAGACGGCCTTATGGTGGAGCTTGAGGATTCAATCAAGCTTGACAAGCAGAAGAAGCACACCATAGAAATTGTTGTTGACCGCATTGTTCTAAAGGAAGGTATTAGGCAGAGGCTTGCTGATTCTGTTGAGACTGCGCTAAAAAGTTCCAACGGTGTAATCATTGTACTCCGCAGGGTGAACAAGGATGATGAGGCTTATGCTTCCGTTACCGCTGCCCTTGATGCAAAGGGAACTCCATACGACCGCAACGCAGCCTACATTGAACAGGAAGTTTTTTTTAGCCAGAAGAATGCCTGCCCTGACTGCGGAATTTCTATCCCGGAGCTTCAGCCCCGCCTTTTTTCTTTTAACAATCCCTTTGGTGCCTGCCCTGAATGCACGGGTCTTGGCGAAAAGATGGAGTGGGACAAGGACAAGATTATTCCAGACCCGTCACTTTCTTTTAACGAGCGGGGCATTGATTTTTACAATCCCGAAAGCGAATGGAACAAGACTATGTTTACCGCTGTTGCAAAGGAGGCCGGCTTTTCACTTGACACTCCTCTGAACAAGCTTACCAAAAAGCAGTTTGACTACCTGTGGAACGGAGACGAAGACATTGTCCTTAACTGGGTCTACAAGAAGCAGAGCGGTGAAGGCTACAGCGAATACAGGAGGCCATGGCCCGGAGTGCTTAACGACATGAAGCGGCGCTACAACGAGGCTTGGGGCGATTCCCAGCGGGTGAACATGGAAGAAAAATACATGTCTCGCCACGAGTGTGCTTCCTGCCACGGAAAAAGGCTTAGGCCTGAGGCTCTTTGCGTTACCATTGGTGGAAAGAACATCTGGCAGCTAACGGAGCTTTCCGTTTTGCAGACAATTAAATTTTTTGATGAACTTGATTTGAGCGAGACCGAGACAAAGATTGCATCCCAGGTTCTAAAGGAAATACGCAACCGCCTTAACTTTTTAAAGAATGTTGGTCTTGAATACCTTACCCTGGAACGCAGTGCGGCAACCCTTAGCGGTGGTGAGGCTCAGAGAATCAGGCTTTCCACCCAGATTGGAAGTGCGCTTACCGGCGTAATGTACGTCCTTGACGAGCCTAGCATTGGTCTTCACCAGAGGGACAACCAGAGGCTTATAGACAGCCTTACCTATTTGCGCGACATTGGAAACACGGTTATCGTAGTTGAGCATGATGAGCAGACCCTCCGTACCGCTGACTGGCTAATAGACATAGGGCCTGGGGCTGGTGTTCATGGCGGAAAGATTATGGCAAGCGGCTCCCCTGAATTTGTGGCTTCCTGCAAGGACAGCATTACAGGGCGTTACCTGGCAGGCCTTATTAGGATGAAGATTCCCTCTGAGCGCAGAAAGGGCAACGGTTCTTTTGTTAGCATTGAAGGTGTTAGCGAGCACAACCTAAAGGACATAAGCGTAAAGATTCCTCTTGGGGCATTCACATGCATTACGGGTGTTTCCGGTAGCGGAAAGTCAACCCTGCTCAACGACGTCTTCTTCCCTGCCGCAAGCAACAAGATTATGAAGACCGACTATCCTGCCGGTGCCTACAAAAAAATTACCGGTCTTGAAAACATAGACAAGGTCATAAGCATTGACCAGTCGCCGATTGGACGCACTCCAAGAAGCAACCCGGTAACATACATTGGTGTCTTTGACAAAATCCGCGAACTGTACGCAAGCCTTCCAGACGCAAAGGCACGCGGCTACAAGAACGGAAGGTTCAGCTTTAACGTAAAGGGCGGACGCTGCGAAAACTGCCAGGGTGCGGGTACAATTACAATCGAGATGAATTTCTTGCCGGATGTTTTTATCCAGTGCGACGTGTGCCGCGGAAAAAGGTTCAACAGGGAAACGCTTGAAGTTCTCTACAAGGGCAAGTCAATCAGTGATGTTCTTGACATGACGATTGAAGAGGCTGCTTCTTTCTTTGACAGTATTCCTCATATTGCAAGAAAGCTTCAGACATTAAAGGACGTTGGTCTTGGCTACATACAGCTTGGGCAGAGTGCGCTTACCTTGAGCGGCGGAGAGGCACAGCGCGTAAAGCTTGCAAGCGAACTTGCCCGTCCTTCCACCGGCAAAACCCTTTACATACTGGACGAGCCTACGACAGGCCTTCACTTTGTGGACATAAAGCAGCTGATGGGTGTTATCCAAAAGCTTGTGGACAAGGGCAATACCGTTGTGATGATTGAACACAACGTGGATGTTATCTGCCAGGCGGACTACATAATAGACCTTGGCCCGGAAGGTGGTGACGGCGGTGGAAGAGTTGTTGCAACCGGTACCCCGGAAGAAGTTTCCCTTAACAAGAAGAGCTGGACCGGACGCTATGTTGCAGAAATGCTTGAACGCGAAAAGGCTAGGGGAGAAGTAAAAGAATAACCCATGAGCCTTAGACCCCTGCAAAGAAAATTTGTTTTCCTCATCATTAGGTGCTTGCTGCTGGTTTTCTTTGCATTGGGCGTAAAAGTTTGGGCTGACGACTCTAATTCACAGACTTCCGTAATAACAATCGTAAACGCAAACAAGACCGAATACGTAAAGGATTCCGTTACCAAGGAAGAGCAGATTGTGCTTACCGGTGCGGTTGTGGTAGAAGTTGCCCAGGGCAGCGTAAAAACAAAGATAAGCGCATCCAAGATAAGCTACAACCGCGAGACCAATATCCTATATGCCCAGGGCAACGTTGTTATGGAGCAGACTGGCGGTAAGGCTGGAGAGCAGAAGATTACGGCTCAGACCGTTCTTTTTAACACCCTTACCTACGAAGGAATCTTTGACGGTGGCCGCGTTATTCAAACCCAGAGCGATGCAATAAATTTGCCATCTGGTTCCACACTGGTAGTTTCGTCTTCTATGTTCGGAAAGAATTCGGAAAACACGATTGTCTTTAAGAACGCTTCGCTTACATTTTGTGATGATGAAAATCCCCACTGGAAAATCCGAGCTACAAAGATTTGGGTTCTTCCCGGAGGAGAATTTGCTTTCTTTAACGCAATGCTATTTATTGGCGAGATACCGGTGCTCTACCTTCCTGCATTCTACTATCCTAAGGACGAAATAATTTTTAACCCAACATTCGGTTATGATACAAGGCGGGGATATTACTTCCAGTCTACCACATACATCTACGGTCGAAAGCCCCTTGAAGCAGATTCCACTTCTTCGTCTGAAGATGATGACAAGGATGATGAACTTGGCAAGGGCCTTTACAACTTTATGAAACCCACCAAGCTAAAGGAGCAGAGAAGGGAAGGAATTGTTCTTCACAACCTGGATGAAGATTATACCGGAGACACAAGCAATTACCTTAAGCTTATGTTTGACCACTACAGCACGCTTGGAACCATGGTAGGTTTTGATGCCGTCTTTAAGCCGGAAAAATATCTTTCAAGCTTTAATGCCAACTTGAATTTGGGTTTTAGCAACACTGTTTTTATGGACAGCACGGGCGAAGTCTACACACCGTATTCTTCTGCCGGAGAAAGCTATAAGGACAAGGCAAATCTTTTGGGAATAAAGACGCCCTTCCGTTACAGCGGAAATTTGGCGGTTAGCGGTACAAGCCCATTCAACTTTAAGGTTTCCATGCCAATATATTCAGACCCGTATTTTACTGATGACTTTGGAGAGCGCACAGAATACATGGACTGGATTTCCTTTCTTACCAGGGGCGCAAAGGATGAGGATGACGATGAGGATGAAGACAAGGTTAGCGTTTCTTCTTACACATGGAATGCATCCGCTTCGCACAGCTTTAACATTCCCGACTACCTAAAGCCTTTTTTTCAGAATGTTTCCATTACGGATATAAGTTCATCTGTCATCTTTAATTCCAAGACGAATACTGCTATTGCTTCCGAAGCTACGGACGACTGGTATTTGTACACACCGGAAAGAATGTTCTTTTATCCTTCCCAGGTGACTCCCTTAAAATTCAGTGCGAACGTTGCGGGCTCAATTATAAAGTATCCGCTTGAAGAAAAAAGATCAAAGCCGGTATCTTTTCCATACGAGCTTTCCGTTCCAGAGGAATTTTCTGACGCAAAGAAAAAGGATGGCAATGCTGAATCTGAAGTGCAGGAAGATAAGGAGCAGGACAAAGTTAATGATGGCAGCGTTTTGGGTGAAAAAGACCTTCCTTCACTGAACGTGCGCTCGGACATACGTGTTACAAATATTTCTGACATTGACTACGAACTAAAATATTCTGTTACGCCACAGTTCACTTCGCAGTTTGCATACGATTCAACAAAGCTTTCCAAGCCGGATGATTTTAAGTGGAGCGAGAGGCAGTCAAGCTATTATCAGGTTACATCCCCGGTTGTGCTTACAAGTGGCCTTTCTTTTAGGGACTCAATGTTTGGAATGAAGAACGTTCTTACATATACGCCCCTTTACCAGACCCACCCCAGCCTGGACGGATATTCTGATGCAGATGCCGCTACTGTCCGAAAGACAGACTACCAGGCACGCAAGAACGACTTGAACGTGGATAATGGCATTTCCGTAAAGCCTCTGATTTATAATGAAGTGTTCAAGGATTCCAGCATAGACTGGAACACATCCATAAGGCTTGTAAGGACCCAGTTTATAGGTGACGATGAACATCCTGAATGGGACTACCTTACCGCAGATTTAACTGACGAGGAAAGCGTTACTGAGCACACACTCAGCGCGACTCTTTCTGCAGAAGAGGGTAAGGATTTTTCACAGAGGCTTATCCTTTCCACGACCCTTCCGCCGCAAAAGGACAAGTATGAGGGCAACTTAAGGTTCACTTTCCCATATACTGAACTTACCTTTGCATCTGGCTTTGAAAAAATAGAGGAAACTGTAAGCAATGACGTGGTGGAAAACTGGCGCAAGCTTCCATTCAAGCAGTCTGCATCCCTAAAATTTTTGGACGGAAAATTTGCACTAACCCAGTCTTTCAATTACAATCTGGAAGAGCACTATTCGGATTCATTCAAGGCGGCACTTTCTTATGGCGGTCTGCAGGTTGCCTATACCGCCGCCTACACTTATGGATATGACTTTGACGAGGAAAGCGGGTGGACTATTAGAAGTGATCGTGAGTTCCTTCCGGAAACTTTTTCTATTGCATATACTTCGGGGCAAAAAAACTTCCGCTACTGGAAGAGGCGCGTTACTTGGGCACCTTCGCTGAACACAAGCATTGTCTATGACTGCATAAGGCCAACCAACAGCTATTTTAAATTTATTCCGGCTGTTACCTTTAAGATAAATAATTTTGTAAACCTTACCTTCAGTTCAGAATCTAGGAACAGCGTAATCTACCGCTATATTCAGGACTATACCCATTCCGGCATAAATCTTCCCGGAGAAACGAATGTGTTCAAGGATTTGCTTAATTCTTTTGCATTCTGGGGCGACGACTCTATGTTGGATGAAGGGCAGGCAAAGCGACGCTCTTCGGGCTTTAAGCTAAAGAACCTAAAGGCAACTCTCTCGCACGACCTGCATGACTGGGACCTTATTTCCAGCTTTGAGGTAAAGCCCCGCCTTATTACAAAAAATGACGGGTCAAAATCCTACAACTTTGACCCGTATATTTCTATTTCTATAGTCTGGCGTCCAATGAACGCTATGAAGACCGAGATTGTGGACGAATACGGAGAGCTTAAGCTTAATCCTTAGCTTCTTCTTTTGAGGCCTTGTTTTTAGCCTTTGCTTCTTCAAAAAACTTTTCGTGCTTTTCTATGTTTTCCTGAAGTTTTGCTAGGCCTTCCATATAGTATTTGATTTTTTCGTCACTTGAATTTAGGGCTGCATTTTCTCCGCCTGCCTTTAGCGTTTCCCAAACATATTTTCCAAGCTGGGCAAGTGCCTTGTTCTTTTTCATTTTGAGCTGCTGGAGTTCTATGCTTTTTACGCTCTTGTCTCCAAAGTCGGAGATTGCTACCCCGGCAGTCTTAAGACCCTTCTTTCCGGCTTCGACACCCTTGTCTATGTATTCAAGAATTGTCTTTCCTATTTCTTCCGCAGTAGTCTTTGCGCTGCTTTTGGATCCGCTTTCGCTGCTTTCTGTAGTGCCTGTGGTATAGTCAAAGGTTGTTTCTTTTTCTTCTTCTTCCATAATGTTCTCCTGTTTATAAATATAACACCAAAAATCTTATAAGGCAACATTTTGTTTTCCTTACTTACTTATACAAATAAATTGGAAATCAGTTCTGGGCGCAACGGGAAGAAAAATCTGGATGAAAATCCATTTGCGCGGAGCGACCGAAGGGAGCGAAAGTCCTATTACCGCCGCACCATGGGTTTTCAGCCAGATTTTTCTGGTAGTGGAGCCCAGAACTGATTTCCGTATTTATCCCCATTGTTTACATGGAAAAAGGTTTTTGCTATAATGGCGACGAAAGGATTCAGTTTGATTTCCTGATTAATCACATTTTTAAGAGGTAAAAATGAAAGCTTATTTTGACTTAAAGGGGCAGACCGCTATTGTTACAGGTTGCTCCACAGGCCTTGGCGTTCAGATGGCAAAGGCACTTGCAAACCAGGGCGCAAACATTGTTGCAGTTGCCCGCCGCGTAGAAAAAATTGAGGCTGTAGCTGCCGAGATAAAAAATGAATTTGGCGTGCAGACTCTTGCCGTACGCTGTGACATAACAGACACACAGGCTGTTGATGACATGGTAAAAAAGGTTATGGACACCTTTGGCAGAATAGACATTCTTGTTAACAATGCCGGTACTGGTGCTGTTGCTCCTGCAGAAGACATTACCGACGAGCAGTTCAACAACGAGATAAACATTGACCTGTTTGGAACATTCCGCGTTGCCCGCGCAGTAGCAAAGGCCGCAATGATTCCTGCAAAGTACGGACGCATAATAAACATTGCTTCCATGTACGGTCTTGTTGGCAATAAGGTTGCTCCTTGTTCTCCATATCATGCCGCAAAGGGTGGCGTTGTAAATTTGACCCGCGGTCTTGCAGCTGAATGGGGTAAATACAATATTACCGTAAACGCAATTTGCCCGGGTTATTTCTATTCACCGCTTACAAAGGAAACACTTGACTCTGACTTCTTCCAGCAGAATGCCCAGACAATGATTCCGCTCAGCCGCTATGGAAATGAAGGCGAACTTGATTCTGCCGCAATCTTCCTTGCTGCACCTTCTTCCGCTTATGTAACAGGAGTTGCACTTCCTGTTGACGGCGGTTACACTTCAATGTAAAAAGAAAAAGACCTACGCCGCCATGGAGGGGCCCGCCGAAAGGCGGGTTGCTGTTGGGTGAGCCTGTCGAACCCCAGCAATGAAGGCGAATGCCGGAACCCCGGAACGGCGGTGGCGCAGATGCCTGTTCTGTCGGATTAGCAAAAGACTAAAATGGTAGAACAGGAAAAAGTACCGTCCAAAAGAATATAAAATTACATGAGCTGTTCAAAAGAATAGCGCAGCATGTTAAGGAACTGTGCCTTTAAAAGCCTTTTTGACTTTTGCCCGGAAAATTTCATGTCGTAGGCGCTTTCTGCCTCTGCCACTTTTTTTTCTATAAAATCCCTTGTGAGCGGAAGCTTTGTGTAGAGAATCTGGTTTTCAATTTCTACGGGGTGGAATACGATTGAACCTGCAAGTATTATCTTGATGCTTGCAATGCTGTCGTTTTCCATGTCTGCCAAGAAGACAAAGCTTGCGCTGTCCTCCGTAATTCTTCTGGAAGGTCCCACCCTCTTAAAAATTGCAACTTCGCTTTCGTTTTGCGGAACCCTTACTTTTGTTAAGAGGTAGCCTTCGGGAACTTTTTTGAATTGGGAAAAGGGAATCATCTTTGAGTCGTTGGGCTTTTTTCTGAATTCCAATACTGCGCCAAGTGCAAGAAGCGGCCCCCATAGCGTGCTCTTTTGTGTTCCGTTTTCTTCGCAGCCGGAGCAGATGTTGCCTCCGATTGTTGCAATGTTCCGTACGGATTCACTTGCGATTGTTTTTATTGCATCGTAAAGAACAGGGCTCATGTTTGTGCGTCCAACGTCAAGGATGCGGGAAAGGGTTACTGCTGAACCAAATTCAATGAAGCGTTCTTTTTTTTCTATGGTGCTTAGTTCCGGGATTGAACTTATGGCAAGGACTTTTTCTGCAAAGGGAAATTTTCCTGTTCCCCCGCCGCGGATTTGCAGTCCGTTTACGTTCTTGAGGTGGTAGAAAACATCGCTGAGCGTGCGGGCAATTAAAAAGGTCTGGTTACTTTTGGACATTTGAATTTTTCTCCTCGCGTGCTTCTTTTATAGCGGATGCTTTTAGTATTCCGTTTAAAAGCGAAATACTGTCTGTGCAGCAGCAGTTCAAGTCCTTTATGTGCTCCATTACCTTTGATGCTGAAGGGTGGGGCGTGTTTTTTAAAATGTAATAGGCTGTGAAAATTTTACCCGCGTTGCAATATCCGCAAAGGTGAATTTCTGCTTCGGAAAAACCGGAAAGAATGTCTTTGTAGAGCAAAAAGTCGTCTTCCGAAAATGAGGTGCTTTTTGGGCTTGAAGGCTTTTTTGCCTTTGGGTCTTCATTTAAAACCGCTTCTTTCTTTTTTGGGTTTGTAAAGAATTCAAGTGTGATGACTTTGTTGTCCCTTACTATTCCGCATGGAATCTGGCAGCTGGGAACAGGTTTTCCGTTAAGAAGCACCATGCAGTTGCCGCAAAAACCGTCCTGGCATCCGCATTTTACGCTGAAAATTCCCATTCTTCTTAGGACGTTCAAAAGAGGCTCTGAAGGAATTGCATCCAAGACTGTTTGTTCTTCGTTTAAGTTTACAGGTATCTTCATTCTTCCTTTTCCTTTTTGGAATTTTCCTGCTCCTGTTCAAGAGAAGAAACTGCGTCTACTTCCTGAACAAGCGCCCTTTTGAATTCATCAAGATAGTTTTCGTTTGCCGCTTCAAAGATGCTTTCTATGGAAAGGGGTAGGCTGCTTACGGTGTGGTCAAGTGCCTGCGAAAGAGCCTGTGTGTATGCGGCAGGAATTATATGGAAGACGTTTTCTCCAATCTGCATTGGGGCTTCCTCTGACTCTAAGAACGAAATTTCTATGTCCTGAATTTCATAGTCAAGTTTTTCCCTTGCAACAAGAGATGTTAGAATCCTTTGTATTCCAAGGCGCACTGAGCTTTGTGCTGCGACCGGGTTAAGGATTTTTCCTCCGTCAACAAAGACCTGTATTTTTTTTATCTTTTCGCGGAAGGTGCAGGGGTCAAGTTCCAGTTCCAGTATTGCCGCTGCAAATGAAGTGCTGTGGAAGGGCTGACCACTGAAGCTTTCGTTGTTCCAGAGTTTTTTTAGCGAGCCGGTTACAGATTTTTCCACGGTGAAGGGAAACTCTGTTTTTTTGCGACATAGCTTTGTCTTGATTGTCTCGCAGCATTTGCGCAAGAGCTGGGTCATTACGCTGATGTTTGAATAGACCGTTTCCGGTAAAAGAGGCTCTTCGTCTTCCGAAAAGCTTGAATTTATTTTTACGGAAGAAACGTCGTGCTGCAGTATTTCTGTTACCGTTCTTTTCCATATTTCCTGAATGGTTGCGGAAACTGGCGGGCAGTGGATGATGACGGTCTTGTCTTCGGTGTAGGTTGCCTCAAGCGACTGGTCTCCGCCGCCGTAGATTTGTGAGCCAAGGTAGCATGTTCCTGCGAATGAGCAAGCAAAGCCAATTCCCCTTACAGGAGAGTCTTTTGAATGAATGAGTGATGTCCTGTTCTTTTGCCTTCTGTACAAAACCTGCTGGCGGTAGGCTTCGTACTTTCTTTCAAACTCAAGGAAATTTTTTCCGCTTTCGTCAAAAATCATGTAGTAGGACGGAATTGAATATTCAACTTTTTGCGATACGGCACGGACAAAGTCTTCCTTTTCTTTTTTCATTACAACGTCGGTGCCGGAAACTTGCAGGTCTTTTTTTTCAAAGTATTTTTTTAGCTTGAAGGAAAAAGGCATGGCTGTTTTTTTTGTGTCCTTGTCCAGAAAGTTCAGCATCCTTATTTCTACTGGTGAAATCCTACATTCTTCGCAAAGAAGGTTCATCTGGTTTTCTACCGCAAAAAATGCCGCTGAGTCTACCAGCCTTAGGTCTATGGAAGAAGGTTGGGAAGCGCTGCTGTTTGCCCTTGCCGTTATGCTGACGTTCTGGGGGTTGTAGCATCCGCAGCTTGCAATTACAAGGCGGTCCATTATTTCTTGGGCAAATGGGTTGTGGGCTCCTGCGTCAAAGTCTATGTTTATTTTCATTGCGGCAATTCTTCCGCTTTCACTTACACCGGTTTTGTGCCTTATGGTTACCGGGCGCATTGTGTCCATGTAGAGTTCCTGCTCTTCCCTTGTGTAGACGAGCTTTACCGGTTTTCCGCACATGTAGGAGGCAACTGCAACCTGACTTGCTACGATTGAATTGTACCAGATGCTGCTTGAGCCTTGGTTGAAGGACTTTGTTTTTTTTATGATTATGTCTTCCGTGTTTAGCGAAAGGGCTGCGCTTAGGGTTTGCCTAAGGTTGCTTATCCACTGGGTTGGGGTGTAGACCGTAAGGGTCTTTCCGTTGTAGTCGCAGATTGCACCGTTTGGCTCGTTAAAGTCTGGTATGTTTATTTTGTATGACCATTCGTGTTCAATTACGTGTGCGCAGTTTGCAAATACTTCTTCTATGCCGCCTTCTTTTTTAAAGCAGGGACCGCTTTGAACTTTGCGCTCTGCAAGTACGTCTGAAAATATTTCCCTAAGGCTGTCTTCTTCTTTTTGTTCTGAGGGCTTTTTTTCTTTTGAAATGCCTGTGATTCCAAGTTCCTGAAGGATGGCAAGGGGGGTGTCCTCTTCTTTTTCTTCTTCGTCGCTGTTTAATTTTAGCGATGCTTCAAGTGTTTCTTTTGAGCATTCAATTTTGAATTGGCCTGCAAGCTCTTCAAGGACGGCTTCGTCTGGTCCCACAAGAATTCCGACCGGTTCTCCTGGGTAGAGGATTTCTCCTTCGCAGAGAATTGGGACGCGGCCAAGGGTGTTGCCTATAAAGTGCTGGCCTGGAATGTCGTGGGCTGTAATCCAAAAGTAGCCCTCGGTAAGGTCGGGGTAGGAGATTTTTGTTATGCGGCCGGTTTCCATGCAGCGGATTATCTTTGCATGAATCATGTCCTTTAGCTCTAGGTCAGAATAGAACTTTGCCTCGAAGGAAACGGATGAAGGCTTGGCGCTTCTTTTTGCTTCTGTGCCGGGCGCTTTTTTGGTGCTGGCTTTTGTTGCGGTGCTTGCAGTCTTCTTGGCGCTTTGCTTTCTTTCTTTTGCTTCTGGCTTTGCGGCTTTTGTTGCGCTGTTTTTTGCACTTGCTTTTGCATTTGTGCTGGTTTTTACTGTGGCACTTGTGCTTGCTTTTGCACTTGCACTTGCGGCGGCTTTTGCACGTGTGCTAGATTTTGCCTTTGATGATGGCTTTGCAAGCCCTGCCTTTTTTGCGGAAGCGCTAAGCTGAGGATCTTTTTGCTTTTTTTCCAAAGCCTTTTTCTTGGCTTTTAAATCCAGTTCCTTTTTAGGCATGATTTTTACCGCCAATGTCTTTTATTGTTTCAACAACATAGTCAATCATTTCGTCCGTCATGTCCGGCCAGAGGGGAATGGAAATTGTTTCGCTGTACTGCCTCTGCGCGTTGGGGAAATTTTCCGCTGTGAATTCAGGATAGAGATTCTTCCAGTAGGTAAAGTTGAAAATCGGTATAAAGTGCATGCTTATTCCGACCCCCCGCTTTTGCATCTGCAGGGCAAATTCATCGCGGTCAATTGTAAGCTTGGAAAGGTCAAGCCTCATAAGGTAGAGGTGCCATGCGTTTCCTTCTCCAGTTGGCGGAAGCTTTACAAAGTCAAGCTTTCCAAGTTCTTCATTGTATCTCTTTACGTGGTCCTTGCGCTTTTGGTCAAAGACAAAGGCTTTTTTTAGCTGTTCCCTTCCCAGTGCCGAAAGAATGTCGGGCAGGTTGAACTTATAGCCAGGGGCTACAATGTCGTAAATCCAAGAGGCTTTTGGGGAAGTGTAGCGGTCCCATGTTGTGCGGTCCATGCCGTGCATCCTCATCATGGTCATGTGCTTGGCAAGGTCCGGATCTTTTGTGGTGACCATGCCGCCTTCTCCAGTGGTGATTGTCTTTGTTACGTAGAAGGAAAAAATTCCTGCGTCGCCAATTGCACCAGCGTAGCCCATTTGCGTCTTGCTGGGGAATGAATGTGCGCAGTCTTCAATCACCTTTACATTGTACTTTTTTGCAAGCTCCATGATGGCCTTCATGTTGCAGACATTGCCTGCTATGTGGACCGGAACTATGGCGGCAACATTCTTACCCTTGGGGCTTTGTAGAATTTTTTCTATTGATTGGGGGTCAATTGAATACGAATCCTTTTCTATGTCCGCAAAATATACGTCGGCTCCAAGATGGCGTGCCGTTGCCGCTGTAGAGACAAAAGTGTAGGGTGTCGTAATTACGGCCTTTCCCGCCTTTACCCCCAGTGCTTCCATTGCAAGAATCATGCCGCTTGTGTTGCTGTTAACGGCAAGAGCGTATGGCACTTCTATACAGGATGCGAATTCCTTTTCAAAGGCGAGCGTTTCTTTGCCTGTGGTTAGCCAGCCGCTCCTTATTACCCTAAGAACAGCTTCTTCTTCTTCTTTGCCTGTTGAAGCCTTAAAGAAAGGCACTTTTATTTCGTTTTCCATATTTGCTGCCATTACAAAACCACCTTTACAGAAGTTGCCATGTCTATGCGCTTGTCCCCGTTTTCTTCCTCTTCGCGGTAGAATTCATCGAGGGAGGGAACCGCTTCCCGCAAAATCTTTACAAGAAGCTCCCTGTCCCTGTAGATGCCGCTATTTTCCTTGCTAAAGTAGCAGACCGGGTAAAGCTTTTGCAAAAGTTCATCCGTGCTGAATGTAGCCGGAGGAATATTTTTTAGCTTTAGGATTTTTTTATACTGGGTGGGCGTCGGGTTTTCCTCCGTAAGCCAGAGTGGTTCCGTTAGCCTTTCGCCGCGCCTTGCACCAATGAATTTTATGTCCATGTCCTTGTATGGCTCAAAACCACTGAATTTTATAATCTGTTCCGCAAGGGTAAGAATCTTTATCGGTTCCCCCATGTCCAGAAGGTAGGAGCAGCCGTTTTCTCCAACGCCGCCTGTCTGCAGCACAAGTGAACATGCTTCCGGGATTGTCATAAAGTAGCGTTCCATTGCAGGGTCTGTTACCGTGACAGGGCCTCCGTTTTGAATTTGTTCCATAAAAATCGGGAGGATTGAACCCCTTGAACCAAGCACGTTTCCAAAGCGTACGAACATGAAGGACTGCCCGCACTTTGTCTTTAGCGCAGCCTCGTTCACAAGCTTTTCGCTTAGCATCTTGCTTACGCCGTAGACGCTTACCGGGTTCACAGCCTTGTCCGTAGAAATGAGCACAAAACGCTCCGTGCCGCATTCTAGGGCTGCATCAAGAAGGTTCTTGGTTCCAAAGACGTTGTTTTCTATAGAGGCAACCGGGTTTTCTTCCATCATGGGAACATGCTTGTAAGCCGCACAGTGGAAGATAACATCTGCCCTGGTATGGCTTATTATGTAGCGCACGTATTCCCTGTCCCTCATGTCGCCGATGATTGGGACTACGGATGCCTTTTCGCCAACGCCCTCGTTCTGCAGTATGTGCAGCTCGCGGTAGATGTTTACGATTGAATTTTCCCCGTGGCCAAAGAGGTAGAGACGCTCTGCCCCGCCTGAAAGGAGCTGCCTTGCAAGTTCGCTTCCAATTGAGCCGCCTGCACCGGTAATTAGAACACGCTTTCCCTTTAGGTAGGCAAGGCTTTCGTGAAGGGGGATGATTATTGGCGTTCTGCCTAATATGTCCAGAGGGTTTATTTCCCTGGCCTGAACAAAGTGGGCCTTTCCGTCTACAACTTGGCTTATGGAAGGCAGGATTTTTATGTGGAAAAAGCCGCATTTTTTTAGCACGTCGTAAATTTGCTTTATGCGGGAACCGTCTGCGCTGGGTATTGCAATGATGGCCTGGTCAATGGCCGTAACGCGAAGGACGCTTGACATTGTGTCTATTGGCCCCAAAACCGGCACGTCTTCTATTTTACTTCCGATTAATTCCTTGCTGTCGTCGATGAATGCCGCAACCGTGCCAAAAATCTTCTTGCGCTTTAGTTCCTGGGCAATCATCTGCCCTGCAAAACCGGCACCTATAATGTAAAGCCGGCTGTCTATCTTTCCCATAATCCCCTCTTTTTCTTCTTATTATAGCACACACTAATCTTTTCTTCAACGTTAAATTTTCTTTCTTATTTGGACGGTAATTTTTAGGACGTTAAACTTGCTTGCTCTACGAATATATTCCTTGGCTAATTTCGGCTGACATGCCTTTGCGCCACCGCCGTTCCGCCCTTCGGTAACCCTCATCCCGCTTGCGCGGGACTAAAGGGGCTCCATGGCGGCGTAGGTTTCTTTGGAAAAAACTTTACAAAGAAAAAACTGTGGCTTAAAATAGGATTTGGCATATTTTTGGAATGCCACAGGGGCTTTCGTTCTAAAAAAGTCCCCAAGGAGAAATCATAGTGATGAAATTAAAACTTTTCAGGACTTCTTTCTTATTTTTGTGCTTAATGGAAATCTTTGCCGGTTGCCAAAGCTCTAATTTTGCCTCTGGCGCAAATGCCCAGGCTGCAACGGCTCAAAGCAAGGCGCTTGAAACTCCGTCCACCATTGTAAAAGGCTCGGAGATAAACGCCATACTCAAAAACTTTATGAAAACATCCAAGCCCTATGTCTTTAAGCCTTCCAGCGTGGAACCCCAGGGGCGCAGCAAGTCTTTTGCAAAGAAGATTTCAAACTCAATAGATGCCGTTATATACCTTGATTCCGACGAAAAGACTGTCTGCTACTACGCAAAGGGCTATACGGATTCCGGCAAGAAAATACCCGCGCCTGCCGATTCGAGCGGAATGTTTGAGGGGCTAAAGTATCTTACGGAAATTGACCTTTCTGGCTTTGACTTTGGAAGTGCCCTTAGCATGAAGGACATGTTCGCAGGCTGCGTAAAGCTAAAGTCTGTGGATTTTACGGCTTTTAAGACTGGCCGCGTTACGGACATGAGCGGTATGTTCAGCAATTGCAAGGAATTGACCAGCCTTAACCTTTCTGCATTTGACACGTCAATGGTAAGCATCATGAAAAACATGTTCTACGGTTGCACAAAGCTTTCCTCTCTTAACCTTTCAAGTTTTTCAACTGGCCGCGTTACCGACATGAGCGGAATGTTCTACCAGTGCTACGAGCTTACCGCCCTTGACCTTTCCAAATTTGACACTAAAAACGTTACGGACATGAAGGAGATGTTCTACTTCTGCGAAAAGCTTCCGTCGCTGAACCTTACAAAATTCAACACGGGCAAGGTTACGGACATGAGCGGCATGTTCCGGGGCTGCAGGGCGATTGCCTACCTTGATTTGTCAAGCTTTGACACCAGATGCGTTACCAACATGAGCCTTATGTTCTACGAATGCAAGAAGCTTGAAAGCCTTAACATTTACAGTTTTGACACATCCAACGTTACGGATATGCACCACATGTTCTACAACTGTTTTGTCCTTGACCTTGATCTTTCTAGCTTTAATACCGGCAAGGTTACGGACATGAACAACATGTTCAATGGCTGCGGCCTTAAGCACAATACCATTGACTTGTCCGGCTTTGACACGAGGAATGTTACCAACATGCAGGAAATGTTCTACTGGAGCAAATTCAGGGCTCTTGACCTTTCCTCTTTTGACACAAGGAACGTTACCAACATGCAGCGTATGTTCGGTTCCTGCCTTAACCTGACTTCGGTTAAGCTTTCAAGCTTTAACACGGAAAAAGTAAGAGACATGAGCTATATGTTCATCTGCTGCCTAAAGCTTCCAAGCCTTGACCTTTCTTCTTTTGACACAAGGAACGTTACCAACATGGAGCTGATGTTCGAGATGGACTACGACCTGGATCCGCAAAAGTCTGCCCTTGCAACAATTTACGCTTCGGACAAGTTTGTAACAAAAAATCTTCCGGCTGGAAAAAAGATTTTTAACAAGTGCCAGAAGCTAAAGGGCGGTAAGGGAACGTCCTATTCTGATTCCGCTTCCAACGACGCTTCCTATGCCCGCATAGACGGCGGCCCAAGCGCACCAGGCTACTTTACCGCAAAAAAGTAACCGTCACTTAAGCCCTGCCGAAGTGCGTTCCCTGGAACTCGCAGCACAGCTTCAAGTGGCCTGTCGAAGGCGGTCCCTGAACTCGCAGCACAGCTTCAAGCGGCCTGTCGAAGGGCGGTCCCTGAGCCTGTCGAAGGGTGTTACCTGTCATCCCGAACTGCTACGAATGTGGATTCGGGATCTGTGGAAGATGGCATCTGGAACTTGAACAGACCCCGTGGTTCGACAAGCTCACCAACCATGGTTCGACAAGCTCACCAACCACCCGACAGTGACACAGTGTTTATTTTTTACCGCTTTCTTGCCAATCAATAAAGAGCCCATGGAGGGGCGGCTTAGCAGCGTGCAGAATTGCGTAGCGATTCTGCAATCATAAAAAAATCCAAGGAGGGATTTTTTTATGCCCGTACTTGAAAAAATTTATCAAGCCCACGGAGGGAAGGAGATTTTTATGGATGAGAATGAAAAAAAGAAGCTTATAGAAGAGGAAAAGGAGAAGGCTAAAGGATTTTGGGCTGCTAGGGGAGCGGATTGTAGTGTAGGGGATGTCATAATTGTCACATTTTTTATGACCCTGATTTTGGCCGTTGCGGTATTTGTTGCTTGGGTTTGCGTGCGGTTTGCCTTTAAGCCGTATTTTGAATCTGACTACAAGTGCAAGGTTGAGGCAACTTTGGTTGAAAAGACAAAGGATGTTAAGTGGCGCAGCGTCTATGACCGAAAGCTGGACCATAAAATAAGACAAGGTCTCAAAGCTGCGAAGAAAGATAAAGAAGTGAAAATCGATTACCATCTAAAATGGGAATATGAAATTAACGGCGAAAAAGGTTGTTTTTGGGAATCTGATCATCTTATAAACTTTAGCAAGGTTGGCAGCAAAAAGAAGGTCACGATGTTCATTGATGATGGCAAGGAGTGGTACAGGTCACAAATTGACGCGTGGCTTGTGGTGCCCTTTGCCTTAAGTTTACTGGTTTCCCTGCTTATGGTGTACTGCATTTTCCGTTTGATAGTAGAAAAGATAAAGTTTAGCATGAAGATTAAAAGGAAGATTGGCGCTGCTTCTGGTGTCTGAGCCCTTGTAGCTGTGCCACATTTGCAGGTCTTGTACGCAAACTGGTACAGATGCCGAAATAAATTCGGCATGACGGCTTAGGGGTGGGCTATGTGCAATACGAAAAAAGATTGTCGGGTCGTGGTTCGACACGCTCACCAACCGTGGTTCGACTAGGCTCACCAACCGTGGTTCGACTAGGCTCACCAACCGTGGTTCGACAGGCTCACCAACCGTGGTTCGACAGGCTCACCAACCGTGGTTCGACAAGCTCACCAACCGGCTCAGGGTGACGGGTGCGGGATTTTTTTCTTCCTTGCCAACCAATAAAGAGCCCATGGAGGGGCGGCTTAGCAGCGTGTAGAATTGCGTTGCAAATCTCCGATACCCGGAAAAATCCATGGATTTTTCGTTCTTGATTTGTATTACAGGAGCCATGGATGGCGACTTAGCAGCCCGGAGATTTGCAATGCAAATCTCCGATACAAAAAAAATCCACGGAGGGATTTTTTTTGTCATACGCCCGATTGGAAGGGTGGCGAAGCCAGACCGCCGCAGGCGGGCCGGAGCGGCAGCGTAGCCCTGGAAAGCGGGTGACGAAAGGGGCGTCCGGTCGGATTAGCCAAAAAGTGGTATGGTAGAGCCGGAAAAAGCACCGTCCTAAAAAGTAAAATCCATAAAAAAAGCTCATTATAAATAACCCTAAACTCAACTTTGCAAAATCCGATAATTAATCGAGAGCAAAGTTTTTGTTCAAGGGGATATTTATGAGAAGAGTTAAATTTCTTTTGGCAGCCGCGGTTTTTGCCTTGCTTTTTTCTGCAAGTGCCAGCGCTACAGTTGTTGCCTTTCAGCTTATTCAGCATGATCCTTGCCAGAGTGAGGTTAGGGCATCTTCTTATCTTATAGAGAATTCTCTCTTTGACTTCTTTTTTGACAGGGGCATAATCGTAACAAATTCTCCTACCGCCGTGTCTACGGACGAATCTGTGGACGAGCAGCTTTACTATTCGGCGCTTAGCGAGGCAAGTTCGGGTTTCTGCAACTACTTTATCTCCCTTACAATTGACTACGATACGGAGAATTCTAGGAATCCCGAGGCTCTTATCATTTCAAACATAGAGAAAATAAGTTGGAATATATTTGATCTAAAGACAGGGAAAAGCGTGGCTTCCGGTTCAAGGAAGACGAACAAGGTGTCTCCCGAAAGGGATAATGAAAAAGGAATTTCTGAATTCACCTCCAAAGTTGCGCAGGATATTTACAACCATTTTATGACTTTAAGTTAAGGATCCG
>Ga0310695_10002435_pt1 | contig 39323 bp, 40 predicted proteins | sample RumenRJG_04DNA_FD_203882 | JGI IMG/M metagenome (GOLD analysis project Ga0310695, IMG submission 203882) | Bovine rumen microbial communities from Lethbridge, Alberta, Canada - RJG_04 (v2) (version 2) | ecosystem: Host-associated > Mammals > Digestive system > Stomach > Rumen | place: Canada...
GCAACACACAGAACAAGAAAAAATGGCGTTATAATAATAAAAACAATAATTCCTATTGAAAAGGAAAATGGCGTTATCTTGAATGGCAAAAAAGAAAGGGTGCCCGATGGGGACACCCTTTGCTGTTAATGATGCGGGGCTGTAACGGGTTGCTACCGAATGGAAGCAACTTGCACCCGCGTGTCAATACTACATCTCAGAGAGCTTCTTATAACCCTCATAGCGCAGCTTGGCATTGCGCTCGGTGGCGACGAAGAGTTCTTCGGCCTCCTGGGGGAAGGTCTTCATCAGCGAGTTGTAGCGGACCTCGCCCATGATGAAGTCGCGGAACTTGCTCCAGTCGGGCTCCTTCGAGTCGAGGTGGAAGCCGTTCTTGCCGGCGTCTTCCTCGGCGGGGTTGAAGTGCCAGAGGTGCCAGTAGCCGCACTCGACGGCTTTCTTCTCCTCGTTCTGCGTGCGGCCCATACCGATCTTGATGCCGTGGTTGATGCAGGGCGCGTAGCAGATGATGAGCGACGGGCCGTGGTAGGCCTCGGCCTCCTTGATGACGTTGAAGTACTGGGCCTGGCTGGCACCCATAGCCACCTGCGCCACATAGACGTAGCCGTAGCTCTTGGCAATCATACCGAGGTCTTTCTTGCGGATTTTCTTGCCGCTGGTGGCAAACTTGGCGACAGCGCCGGCCGGGGTGGCCTTGGAGCTCTGTCCGCCGGTGTTGGAGTACACCTCGGTGTCGACGACGACGACGTTGACATCCTCGCCGCTGGCCAGCACGTGGTCCAGACCGCCGAATCCGATGTCATAGCCCCAGCCGTCGCCGCCGAAGATCCACTGGCTCTTCTTGACGAGGCTGTGACGGAGTTCGAGGAGCTGCTTGCAGATATCGCAGCCGCAGGCTTCCATCAGCGGGATGAGCTTGTCGGCGATTTCCTTGGTCTTGAGGGTGCATTCGCGGTTCTCGATCCACTCGGTGAAGAGGGCCTTGATTTCGGCGCTGCAGCAGTCGCAGGCGAGGCCTTCCTTCATGATGCGCTCCACGCGGTCGCGCATCTGGCGGGTGGCGGTGGCCATACCGAGGCCGAACTCAGCGTTGTCCTCAAACAGCGAGTTGGCCCAGGCGGGACCGAAGCCGCTGCGGTAGTTGCGGCAGTAGGGGGTGGCAGGAGCCGAGCCGCCGTAGATGGAGGAGCAGCCCGTGGCGTTGGCCACCATCATCTGCTCGCCGAAGAGCTGGGTGATGCACTTGAGGTACGGGGTCTCGCCGCAGCCGGCGCAGGCGCCGCTGAACTCGAACAGGGGCTGTGCGAACTGGCTGTTCTTGACGTTGGCTTTCTTGTCGATGAGGTTGTCCTTGTAGGTGACGCACTTCTGGGCGTAGTCCCAGTTGGCGGCCTCGTGGAGCTGGCTCTCGAAGGGTTTCATCACGAGGGCTTTCTCCTTGGCGGGGCAGACGTCGGCGCAGTTGCCGCAGCCGGTGCAGTCCATAGCGCTGACCTGCATACGGAAGTGCATACCGGCCAGTTCCTTGGGCATCTTCACGTCGATGGCCTTCATCGACTCGGGGGCTTTCTTCATTTCCTCGTCGGTCATCACGCAGGGGCGGATGGCGGCGTGGGGGCACACCAGCGAGCACTGGTTGCACTGGATGCAGTTGGCGGGGTTCCACTCGGGGACGACGGTGGCGACGCCGCGCTTCTCGTAGGCGGTGGTGCCGGCGGGGAAGGTGCCGTCCTCGTAGCCGAGGAATGCCGACACGGGCAGGTCGTTGCCGGTCTGAGCCACCATCGGGCGCATCACCTTGGCGATGAACTCGGGGTCGCCCTCGTGTTTCTCGACGGCGAAGTCGGTGCTGCAAGGCAGCTGGGCCCACTCGGCGGGGATGTCAACCTTCACGATCTCGCCGCCGCGGTCGACGGCCTGGTAGTTCTTGTTCACCACGTCCTCACCCTTGCGGCCGTAGCTCTTGACGATGAATTTCTTCATCTGCTCGACGGCGAGGTCGTAAGGAATCACCTCGCTGATCTTGAAGAAGGCGCTCTGGAGGATGGTGTTGGTGCGGTTGCCGAGACCGATTTCGGCGGCAATCTTGGTGGCGTCGATGATGTACATCGTGATGTGGTGCAGCGCCAGGTACTTCTTCACGAAGTCGGGCAGCTGAGCCTTGGTCTCCTCGACGGTCCAGGGGCTGTTGTAGAGGAAGGTGCCGTTGTCTTTCAGGCCGCGCAGGCAGTCATACTTGCGCAGGTAGCTGGGCACGTGGACGGCCACGAAGTCGGGCGTGCCGACCAGGTAGGGGGCGGGCAGGGGGTTGTCGCCGAAGCGCAGGTGCGAGCAAGTGTAGCCGCCGCTCTTCTTCGAGTCGTAGTCGAAGTAGGCCTGGCTGTACTTGTCGGTGTTGTCGCCGATAATCTTGATGCTGTTCTTGTTGGCACCCACGGTACCGTCGGCACCGAGGCCGTAGAAACGGGCCTCGAAGGTGCCCTTGGGCAGGATGGAGATTTCGGGCAGCAGGGGCAGCGAACGGAAAGTCACGTCGTCCACGATGCCTATGGTGAATTGGTTCTTCTTCTCGCCCTCGGCGTTGTTGAAGACGCTGATGATCTGGGCGGGGGTGGTGTCCTTGCTCGACAGACCGTAGCGGCCGCCGAGGATGGTGGGCTTGTAGGGGCAGTCCTTGAAAGCCTCGACGATGTCCATATACAGCGGGTCGCCGTTGGCGCCGGGCTCCTTGGTGCGGTCCAGCACGGTGATGGTCTTCACGTGCTCCATCAGGCTCTTGGGCATGGCCTCCATCAGGTACTTCACGCTGAAGGGGCGGTACAGGTGGACGGTCACGCAGCCAGTCTTCTTGCCCTGGGCGTTCAGGTAGTCGACCACGGTCTTGATGGTCTCGGTCACCGAGCCCATAGCCACGATGACGTGCTCGGCATCCTTGGCACCGTAGTAGGTGAAGGGGGCGTACTGGCGGCCCGTCAGCTTGCTGATCTCAGCCATATACTTGGCCACGATGTCGGGCAGGGCGTCGTAGTACTTGTTCTGCAGCTCGCGGGTCTGGAAGTAGACGTCGCTGTTCTGGGCGGTACCGCGGGTCACGTTGTGCTCGGGGTTGAGGGCGTTCTCGCGGAAAGCCTTCAGGGCCTTCTGGTCCACCAGCGGACGCAGGTCTTCCATATCCCAAGCCTCGATTTTCTGGATCTCGTGGCTGGTGCGGAAGCCGTCGAAGAAGTTGAGGAACGGCACGCGGCCGCTGAGGGCGCTGAGGTGGGCCACAGGGGCGAGGTCCATCACCTCCTGCACCGAGCTCTCGGCCAGCATGGCGAAGCCCGTCTGGCGGGTAGCCATCACGTCGGCGTGGTCGCCGAAGATGGAGAGGGCCTGGGCGGCCAGGGCGCGGGCGCTCACGTGGAACACGCCGGGCAGCAGTTCGCCGGCAATCTTGTACATATTCGGGATCATCAGCAGCAGACCCTGCGAAGCGGTGTAGGTGGTGGTCAGAGCACCAGCCTGCAACGAGCCATGCACGGCGCCGGCGGCGCCGGCCTCGCTCTGCATCTCGACGACCTTCACGGTCTCGCCGAAGAGGTTTTTACGACCCGCAGCGGCCCACTCGTCGATATACTCGGCCATAGGGCTGGAGGGGGTGATGGGGTAGATAGCTGCTACCTCGCTGAACATGTAGGCCACATGCGCTGCAGCGCAGTTGCCGTCACATGTCATAAACTTTTTTTCTTTAACCATTGCGTTAACGTTTTAGGATATAATTAATTATATTAATTTTAAAGCATTTAGCCAATCTACAAAGGTACGAACTTTTTTCGAATTAGCAAGAAAAACTTTCCGAAGGAAAGAAATTTGTGGCCAAATGCTTTAAAATTCAAAGCGGAAGATAATCCTTAAACGTTTAAGCAATTATGGCAAAATATGAAGAAAGCCAGTGGCTTTCGATAACGGCCCTTTAGGGTGACGAGCGGAAGCGAAGTCAAGTGGAGAACAGATAAGTTTATGACTTGTGACGGTAACAAAACAAGCCTCGGAGAGGCTCGATCTCAATAACCCCTGACAAGAAAATCTCTGATTTTCGCAGTCTGGGGATAGAGGAACACCTATCCCCATGTGCGTCTCGGAGAGACGCGATTTCATAGTGTAGGAGAGGGACGAGGGGGCGGCGCCAGCCACCCACGATAGCGCGGGGGAGAGTGAGGCGGCGCAGCCGCCGAAGGAAGAGAGAAAAGAAGCGAGAGAGGAGGGCGGCGCAGCCGCCCGTAAGCAAGCGGAGCCGCAAGCAGCGGTTTCTCTTTTTTTGTTGGGGGCTTTTTTCTTGGGGGGCTTTTTCTTTTTTTTTCTTGCCCCGCGCCATCCCTTCCATTGTGTATCGCGATTCTGTCGCGACAATTCCCTGGTTCTCTTTTGTCCGGTGGGCGGGCATTTATGTCCGCCAAAATCCTCTTTCGGCGCCCCTTCGGCGATCCTTCGGCGACCCTTCGGCGAAATCCCCGCAACCCTCTAATTCCCAGCCTCTTGCAATTCTATCCCCCAAACCAACCACAACTACCTATCAATCAGCCATATACGCCCATTCCGCCCATTAGCCCCATTCTCCTTATCCTTCCCAAAACACCAGCGACCCCTCGCGCGATTACATATCGCACAAGAGGTCGCTGTCTTTATCCACAAGCAGCAGGAACTTACACCCTTATCATTGGCACTCCCAGCGCTTCCGAAATCTTGGCCAGTGTCGCCAACGTGAAATTGTGAGTACCGCCTACCCATCGGCACACTTCGGCTTCCGACCGTCCCACCTGTCGGGCAAACTCTTTCTGGGTCATGCCGCGTTCCTTCAAGATGCCGTCTATCTTGTCGGCAATCTCGAACGACCATTCCACACGCTGCTTTATGTCCTTCGGTGTGGCAGCGACACACTCGTTGAAAAGTTCCGCTGTCTTGCTCATAGTTCGAATTCTGTTTTGTCTATTCCTGTGATTGTCGTCTCTTCAATCGTTACCTTGCCGCTCTTCATGGCCTGCCCCAGCAGTTTGTCGAGCCGTTGCAAGGTGATGACGTATCCGTTCAGGCTCTCGTCCTCTTCGTAGGTCTTGGTGCTTTTCATACCGCCGTTGCCCACAATCAACACGCTGTCCGACATCCGTAGGCAGTACAGCCGCATCCGTGTCCGCTCTATCGGCAGGGCCACAACGTGGTCACCCATCTTACCCTCGGGACGGAAGTACCTCTCCAGGAATCCGCTGGCGGTGAGCATACGGTTTATGGCCGTCAGTATCACCGACAAATCTTCCTTGCGAGTGGCATCTTCCTTGAATTTCTCGATGAATTTCTGGAATTCCGTAGCGTCGTCACCCTCGAAGCAAATCGTGAAAAGCCCTGCAATATCAGTCTTTTGCACCTCTTCTATCTTTACCTTAGTCATCTTTTTATGTTTTGTTTTCAAATGCAAAGATACAACTTTTTTCCGAATAATTACCTTTTGAGGTAATTTTTTTTAAAACTTTTGCCATTTTGTTTCCCCATCCAGCCCCATTAGACCCATTCACCCCATCAAACCCATTAGCCCCATCAACCCCATCTTTTTATTGTCTTGTATGTGAAGAAACTGCCAGTGGCCGCTTCGATAGCGCAGCGGAGAACAATAACACCGCTGCAACCATAAAAAAACGCCCCCCCCTTTTCTTTCCGTCCCCGCGATGCCATCGCGTCCCCCTTCGTCCTTTGCCCAGGCATTCCATGCCCGCCATCCACTCTCCGTCGTCACGTTCCCAGCCGCCAGTCTCCGCCCCAATGGCTTGCCCCGTGCAGGCACTTTACCCCCGCCCCCTTTCCAGTGTGTGTCGCGATTCAGTCGCGACAAAAAATCCCCCATCTCACTGACACCCAGCCTTCTCAAAAAAATCTTCAAAAAATTTTCATTTTTCTTGTTACTTTTTCCCTATTTTTGCAACTAATTATAATAGAGGACCACCCCACACCCCCCCCCGGACAGAGCCCTCCATGATAATGAAACAAAACATAAGATGAAAGGACAAAAAATGGACTAGACACTGAATGAAACCCGACGAGCGCCAACAGACAGAATTCCTCCAGATGCTCAGCCAGTGCGAAGGCATCCTGATAAAGGTATGCCGTTACTTCACCCGCCGTCGCCCCTCCGACTTCCGCGACCTCTACCAGGAAATCGTCTGTACCCTCTGGGAATCATGGCCCGAATATCGGGGCGAGAGCGCCCCCGCCACCTGGGTCACACGCATCGCCCTCAACGTCGCCGGTCAGGAAATACGCAAGCGCAAACGCATGCCACTCTTTGTGGAATACGACGAAAGCATCCACGACATCCTCTCCGACGAAGCCACCGACCTCCGCTACCAGCCCCTCTACCGTCTCATCGACAGCCTCCAGGACGACTACGACCGCAAACTCCTCTTCCTCTACATCGACTGTCATCCTCTCCGCGAAATCGCCGACATCACAGGCACCACCGAAGCCGCCGTCAAGCAACGCCTCTACCGCATCCGGCAACAGTTGATAGAAATAAAACAACAAGATACTGATTATGAATAAAAAAATGAATATCTATCCGCCAAGCGAAAACCTACCAGATTTACCAGATTTCGCAGTAGCTGCGAAAGACGAGCACAGAGCGAACTCGTTTGCTCTGTCGAGGCAAAGCTGCGCTGACTTCGTCAGCGCAGCGCAGCAGGAGGATCCCTTCGCCGACCTCCAGTCCCTATGGGACGAGCAGTCCCGTCGCATCGACCACCTCCTTGCCGCCCACCCCGAGGCCCGGCCTGCCCGCCTCAACCTCCGGCACCGCCGCACCTGGCGCCGTCGCGTCATGACCGAATACCTCATCCTCATCATTCTCAACGTTGCAGCCGGCCTCTACACCCTTGCCTCTTTCCTCCCCGACCCCTACATCCTCATACGCATCACTGGCATTGTCCTCGCCTCCACCAACGCCTTCCTCGCCCTCCACAGCCTCTATTTCTATTTTGTCATCCGCCGTCACCATCCCGCCCGTGTCTCCGTCGCCCGCATGTCGCGCTTCATCCGCCGCATGCACATGGAACCCCATTATGCGCCGCGTCCTGACAGGCGCAAGTCGCGTGTCATTCGTGTCGACTTCCGCAATGCCGTCGCCACGGCTTTCTCTTCCGCCCGACAGGTCGCCGCCGTCAGCGCCGCCGCCATGGTCGTCTTTGTCTTTGTCGCCTGCACCCCCGTGGGCGACGGACTCGCCATGTCGAAGTCCGACCGTGCCGACCGCGCCGCTGCCATCGTGGATGTTGACGAAATGGTTGCTCAGATATGAAACGCTCCTGGCTAATCACTATCCTTTTCTGCCTGCTCCTTCTGGGGGGAGGCGGGGCTGTCCTGATTCTGCCACAGGTCGTACCCTTCTCCCAGTGCAGCGACGTGTACAAGCGTTATGCAAAGATGGATGGTGTTGATGCCACGTTCATTAAGGACTACAAGGTCAATGATACAGTTTTCGTTGATGTGACTCTTCTCGAAGCCAAAACCGATTCCGCGTGGAATGTGATTCTAAACGATTTCAACATGCCTGTTATCCCCGAAGAATACAGGGAACTAGTCGAGGAAAACAGTTCAATAGAATTTAATCTAATATCAAAAGAAGACCCCAAAAAAATTGATGAAGACATCGACAATAACGATGTTCTGGTCTTGTCTCGGCAAAAACATTCAGTTTGCGTTTTCCACACCAATAACAAGTTACAGAGAAACGCTATTGTCAGAAACAAATTAGATGAAATATAATTTATTAACTCTAAAAAACAATCAAATGAAGACAAGAATCATTTCAGTTGCACTCTTGGCAGTGCTTAGTTCAATGGCCATTGGCTGTCAGAAAGAAACTCTCGTCGAGCCACAAGGCTCTGTTGCAGAAGTCGGCACCGTGCGTACCGTACTTTACACCATTGACGGCATAGAATACCATGCCACCTTATATGGTGATGCAGAATGGAAAACGTTTATTGACAATGTAATTGAGCTGTCTGGACAAGGACACGAAATAAATATTGTCGATGAGAATGCTGCAGCAAACGGCATCGCTACAAAAGAAACGCAGACTTATACAACCACCAACAAGGATGCGGCAGCAACGTGGACCGCCGAAAAAGTGGACAATGGCTACCATGTGACTGTCGTACACAATACGACAAGTGGCGAATATACCTGCATTGCTACTAAATAAACGCAAACACCTATAAGTGCTGTTTGCACAACCTTTTAAAAGTATGTACTTCACCCGATGAAGTCTCATTCAAGAGTGCGCCGTTGAATGGGACTATAAACAAGAAAGGTGCCATGTGGGGGAGACTGCCATCGCCGTAGGAAAGCATAACAGCCTTACCCCACTCCCTGCACCTTAGGCATAATTTATATGCTCTGTTTGTAATAACGAGAGATTGGGGGAATTATTTTATGGGACAAGAATTTGTTTGCTTTCTTACCCATAAAGCACACAAAAGCAATCCGAAAACAGTATGGAGAATCCACATTGTTCCTCGCGATAGTAGGATGTATTAATAAAAAAAAGGATTTAAAATGAAAAAAATAGAAAATAAACCAATGAGCATGTTCTCAGCGGAAACGTTAGATTCGATAGCAATGGCTGAAATCTGCGGCGGTGCTACAAACCAGTGCACAAATAATTGCACATATAATGATAAACCTGCTTGCTCCATTGTTGTTCCAATCAACATTAATTGCAAAAAATGTTAATCGAAATTATTAAATTCTAAATTATTCATGGTGGCAAGAAAACTTGCCACCATGAATACCTAAATTCCCAAAATGTATAAAATTAGCAAATATAATTACACCATAGAGTATAACTCGAAAATTTTACTTTTTAATGGGTTATCTGGATATGGTTTTTGTATGTCTGAAAAAGAATGGGAACAACTCTCATCCTTTTTCAAAAATCTAAATTCTTTTATAACACAATATCCAGATGATTTTAAAAGAATTAAGGATATGGGATTTATCATAGAAGATGATTTCGATGAAGTGGCTTACATTAAATATAAGAATAAAGAATCCTGTTATGCTAATCGAGACTACATGCTAGTAATTAACCCCACATTAGAATGCTGTTTCAAGTGCTGGTATTGTTATGAAGAACGCCAGACAGGTCACATGAGTGAAGAAACAATTACAGCATTAAAAAAACATATTTCCATGTATGTAGACAATGGAAGTATTACAAGTCTCTATCTCAGTTGGTTTGGTGGCGAGCCTCTATTGTTCTTTGAAGAAATAGTGTACCCAATGAGTTTGTTTGCAAAAGAAAAATGTTACAAAAAAGGGATTCCGTTTAGCAATGGGATAACAACAAATGCATATTGTATAAACGGTATGGTGATTGAAAAAATGAATGAAGTAAAACTAAAAAACTTCCAAATAACCTTGGATGGCAATAGAGACCGCCATAATACAATTCGAAATCATAACGGCAAACCATCCTACGATAAAATAATTGAGAATATAAATCTTCTGTGTGCTGGCATCAACAATGTAAAAATCAATCTTCGGATAAACTATGATGACGTTACATTAGATATGAATCCGGAAGATATTCTTCTGTCATTTCCTAAGGAGTATCGAAAAAGCATTCACATTGATTTGCACAGGGTATGGCAAACCGCAAATTCAAAACAAGCCAAACTTTTCTCTAATGGAGGTAATGTGAGACTTAACGAATTTATGAAATTGGCTTCATCTTTAGGATACCAATGTCATAGTGGAGGTAAAATAGAAATTGGAACATTTTATAGTTGTTATGCAAACAAAAAGCATTACGCATGCATTAATTATGATGGAAATATTTTCAAATGTACAGCTCGTTCTTTCAGTGAAATAAATAGCGTAGGAAAATTACAAGAGGACGGACATATTGTTTGGGATGAAAAAAAATTAAGTAGACTATATGGCTATTCCCCTCTTGAGAATTCTACATGTGAACAATGTGAATACTTACCAATATGCATGGGGCAATGTCCCCAAAATTACATGGAATCTGGGCACACTATGACATGTGTGTATAAGAATATGGAACGGAACATGAAAGATAGAATCGTAGACCTCTACGAATCATCGTTAAAACAAAAACAATCATGAAGAAAATATCTTTGGCCTTCGTCTTTTGCCTTTCGAGTTATATTCTGTTTGCGCAAAATAACATCACCGGCCGTCTATCGGACGATAGCGGACAGCCCGTTTCCTTTGCCAACGTGGTGTTGAAAACCATCGCGAACGACAGCCTTATTACAGGTACGATCACAGGCGAGGACGGCTTTTTCAGCCTTGTTTGCAAAGAGGGTACCTACAATCTTGTGGCATCGTATGTGGGCTATGAGCGATTGGCGGTGCGTTGCAGCGCGGGCGACGACCTCGGTACGCTGACGATGAACGCCAAGCAACTGGAGACGGTCACCATTACCGCCAGCCGTACCACCGAGAGCGTCGACCGCTTCGTGGTGATGCCCAAACAGGAAGAGGTACAGGCCGCAGGGCGCACGCTGGTGCTGCTTGACATGCTTGGGTTGCCAGGCCTGAAGGTGGATGTGGCGTTGCAGAGCATCACCGTGGACGGAGGCCTGGCCATCCTGCAAATCAACGGCAAGGAGGTGCCCGTGGCGCGATTGGCCAACCTCAAGGCCGAGCAAATCAAGCGCGTGGAATACTCCAACAATCCCGGCACTCGCTACCTCGACCGTGGCGCATCGGGCATCGTCAACATCATTCTGAAAGAGCGTGAGGACGGCGGCAGTATTGTGGCGAAAGCGGAGTCTGCTTTGACCACGGGTTTTGTCAATGGCTACTTGCTGGGCAGTTACCACAAGGGCAAAAGCGAGTTCGCGCTGGAGTACACCCTCGGCTACCGCAACTACGACAGCGTGCCATATGAGCTGGAGGACAGTTACCTCGACGCGGCCCGCACCGTCACCCGCAGCCAGCACACCAATATGCCTTTCTGGTATATTCAGCACACGCTCAACGCCGAGTACACCTACCAGCACGACGACAGCACGATGTTCGTGGCCTCTGTGCAGGACGACTTCTTCACCAAGACGCTCGATGCCACGGGTACGATGACCGAAACGGACAACGGCACTACCACCTATCAGTCGATGCTACAACACAACTATTCAACGGAGAATCTTCCCAAACTCGACCTCTTCTATACTCACAAGATGCCACACGGCCAGAAGGTGGAGCTGAACGTGGTGGGCGAATATGCTACCGACCGTTATGACAACACGCTGACCTATACCGGTGGCACTTATGCCACCTCCATTGATGGCCACGGCTACGCTCTCAGCGGCGAGGGTGTTTACAGCAAACAATTCGACAAGGTGGAATTGCGCACAGGCTTGCAATACCAGCACAACTTCGCCGAGAACGAGTATACCCTCTATGGCGTCAAAACCGCCATGGCCAAAGACAATGCCTACCTCTATGCCGAGATGCAAGGTATGCTCGGGCAGAAGGTCGGCTACTCTATCGGTACGGGAGCCAAACTGCTCAACGTCACCGACGGCACCAGCGACCAGCATTACATAAGGAACCTCAGCACCGCACGACTGCAGTGGCACATCAGCCCGCAATGGTCGCTCACAGCCTCGTCGCAGTTCACGCCTACCTTGCCGTCGCTTTCTGCACTCTCGCCCGTATTCCAGCAGACCGACGATGTGGAGGGCCGGCAGGGCAATCCCGACCTCAAGCCCAGCGAACTGTTCTCCAACCAGCTGATGTTGCGTTACGTCCACCCCAAAGGATGGTATGCCATTGCTACTGTGGGAGCAAATCACCACTTCAACCCCATCTTTTCCACCTACAGCTACGACCCCTCTCGCAACCTCTTCGTTCTCACCTCGCAGAACGCCGACCTATGGCAATGCCTCTATGCCAACGGCCTGGTAGGAGTGCAGGGGCTTTGGAAATGCCTCAATCTGTCAATCAATGGGATGTATCTCCACTACAACTCCGAGGGTGCTGGTTTCTCTCACACCAAAGACAATTTCACCGCCGCCGCCAATGCCCAGTTCTATTGGAAGAGCCTAGTGGCTGGGGCGAACTTCACGCTTCTGCCACAATGGACACTCTACGGCGAGGATTACACGGTGGCCGAGATGGCACAGAGTATCTACGTCCAGTACCGCTGGAAGAATCTCACGGCCATGCTCATGTGGCACTGCCCCTTCAATCCCAACGGCTACCGCTACGAGACAGAAGGCCTCAGCGCCGTGCATCCCTACAGCCACACCCACTGGACCGCCAACAACGGCAATATGCTCGTCCTCGGCCTCACCTGGCAGATAGACTTCGGTCGCCAGTTCCGCAAAGGCGAGAAGACGCTCAACAATGGTGGCTACGACAACGGCATGGTCAAATAATCACACACAAATGGAAATATCCAGAACACAGCTACGAAACGAAGAAATACAAGAGATTTTAGGGAAACCGCCTAAAAGCATTGTGCGATGGGGTATAACTGTCATATCCTTTATTATCATTATTCTTTTAGGATTATGTTGTTTCGTCCAGTATCCTGAGACAATTACAGCAGATATTGTTATCCGAAAGAATAATAATAAAATAAACGGTATAATGACTTTCCCCCCAAACGGAGCTGGTAAGATTGAGGCAGGTCAGGAGGTTCTCATAAAACTATATAATTATCCGTATCTTGAATATGGGCATATTACTACAACAATCAATGAAGAGACGATGTATCTTGATGTCTATAGTCGTGGAGATGCAAAATACAGTCTTGATGTAAATTTCCCAGACACAATATATACAAGTACAGGATATGAGATTATACCCAATATCGAATTATTAGGTACAGCAAATATCATTATTTGCAATACCCGACTAATAGATAAGCTGCTAAAACCAATAAATGCCGTATTTCAATGATGAGATTCCCATTATATCAGCAACTGGACGCCATGGACTGCGGTCCCACATGTCTGCGCATGATTGCCAAGTACTACGGAAAGCATTATTCGCTTGAAACGCTCCGTGGACGGAGTTTTATCAGCCGTAACGGTGTCAGCATGTTGGGCATAAGCACGGCAGCGGAAAGTATCGGTTTCCGCACCCTTGCAGTACATGTCACCTTCGAAAAGTTATGCGAGGCTCCGTTACCTTGTATTGTGCATTGGAACCAGAGCCATTTTGTGGTGATGTATGACATTAAGCCCAACAAACGCCACCCAGACAAAGGCGTTGTCCTTGTTGCAGACCCGGCAGCTGGTAATATCAAATATTCTGTCAAGGAATTTTTGTCTAATTGGATTAGCACCGTGAACAATGGCAAGGAAGAGGGTATGGCTCTACTATTGGAAACCACTCCCGACTTTTACACTGCTGATGATGAGAAAAACGACAAAACAAAACTTGCTTTTATCTTTCAATATCTACGACCGTTTAAGAAACTCATCGTCCAGCTTTTCCTCGGCATGCTTGTTGGCACCGTCTTGCAACTCATCTTTCCTTTCCTGTCTCAAAGCATCGTCGATTATGGCATAGGCAACAATAATCTGGGTTTTGTCACGGTGATTCTTATCGCCCAATTGACGCTGTATGTGGCACAGACTTCGGTCGAGTTCATCCGCTCATGGATTTTGCTTCACATCAGCACACGAATCAATATCAGCATCATATCGGACTTTCTGATAAAATTGATGAAGTTGCCCATCGGTTTCTTTGACACTAAAATGATAGGCGATTTGATGCAGCGTATTGGCGACCATAGTCGTATAGAGGCTTTCCTGACATCAAGCACTCTCAATACGCTTTTCAGCATAGTCAATTTGGCTGTTTTTAGCGTGGTGCTGGCATTGTACAACATCAGTCTTTTCTTGGTGTTTCTCGTGGCGAGCATCATATATGTGCTTTGGATTGTGCTCTTCTTGAAGAAGCGCAAGGAGTTAGACAATAAACGCTTCGCACAGGCTTCGGCGGAACAGAGCAACCTCTACCAGCTTATTACCGGCATGCAGGAAATAAAACTGAACAACTGCGAAAAACAAAAACGATGGGAATGGGAGCATATTCAAGCAAAGTTATTCCGTATCAGCATTAAAGGTTTAGCCTTAAGCCAATATCAGCAAAGCGGTGCGTTCTTCATCAACGAAACCAAGAATATCATCATTTCCTTTGTTTCGGCTGCTTCGGTCATACATGGGGACATGACATTAGGTATGATGACCGCTGTACAATATATCATTGGTCAATTAAATTCACCGATAAATCAACTGATTGGTTTTGTCCAATCTGCACAAGATGCCAAAATAAGTTTGGAACGCCTCGGTGAGATTCACAACCGAGAGGACGAGGAACAGACCTCGTCCGGAAAAACCAACATCCTCCCCGAAAGCCGAAGCATCGGAATAGAGAATCTTTCGTTCCACTATGACCCTCTTTCTGATGCAGTGCTCAAAGATGTCAACCTGACAATTCCGCAAGGAAAGGTCACCGCCATTGTGGGCATGAGCGGTAGCGGAAAAACAACCTTGGTCAAGTTGCTGTTGGGGTTCTACCCACCCACGTCAGGGCAAATACGGGTTGGCAACCTCCAACTGAAGAATATCGACCACCATTTTTGGCGTGATCAATGTGGTGCTGTGATGCAGGATGGTTTTATCTTTTCAGATACCATCGCCCGAAATATCGCAGTTGGATTTGACCATATTGACAATGAGAGGCTTCTTCACGCTGCACGTGTAGCCAATATCGAACAGATGATTTCCGAGTTGCCATTGGGATATAATACCAAAATCGGTTCGGAAGGCAAGGGAATAAGCCAAGGTCAGCGACAACGCATCCTTATTGCCCGCGCAGTTTACAAGAACCCCGAATACCTCTTTTTTGACGAGGCGACCAACTCGCTCGATGCCAATAATGAACGGGCCATAATGGATAATCTACAACATTTTTTTGATGGCAAGACGGTAGTCATTGTTGCCCATCGTTTGAGTACGGTAAAGAACGCAGACCAGATTATCGTACTACAAAATGGAGTGATCGTAGAAAAGGGGAATCATGAACAACTGGTGGAACGCAAAGGCAACTATTATCAGCTTGTGAAGAACCAGTTGGAACTAGGAAATTCTTGATAGCCAACACGTCATCCCTAATGTGTGTGGATGACATCCCCTTTTTCGCAGTTTTCCCCCAAAACCACTATCACGGCAGACGCATTTCGTGCCTGCCGTGGCTCTCTTTTTATGGTCTTGCTGACGACTCGGTGCATAATATGAAATTTACTTTGATTCTAATTCCGGCCCTCGGGCCTATTGTTTCATTTAAATTTTCATTATTATGTACAAGTTCAAGCAAGACCTTGCCATGGCCTATTTCGACGGCTGTAGCAAGAAAACCGCGAGCCGCCTCCTCGCCCGTGAAATCAATCTCACCCCCGGCCTCCTCGACGCCCTCCGCCCCACCGGCTACCGCCCCGCCCAAAAACGCCTCTCCCCCCGCCAACTCCAAATCCTCTTCTCCTTCCTCGGAGAGCCGTAAACAAATACCCCCCCCTAACACAACCAAGGGCGAGACCTCCCGGCCTCGCCCTCAATTATTATCAATTATTATCTGTTTTTATTTCCCCATACAGTATTCACTTGCATTACCATAGGTGTGTATATCGACAAGAATATCATCATCGCGAAACGTATAATCAAACTCAATCACACCATACTCATGAACCAATGTCCCATTTCTCAATTGTGTCATAAAAAGACGCCCCTTCTCGGCATATTTGTTTTGAATATCTTCTATTGGCAAATTAGACGATTCAAAAACGGTAGATGCTGCATAATCGAAACGCTGGCCAAGATTATCACAAATAACCTTAGCTCCATTAGAACAATGATGAGGGACTTTTATCCAACGCATATCATGAATAATGCTTTTGTCAATAGCATTAGCATGTTCACACTCTGTATCTCCACCAAAATAAAAGTCATAACCGTCAACACTCATTACAAATGAAACGGAAAGGTCGTTTGGCCGACTCAACTCATTGCCAGGTATAGTGTATTTGTCAATTAAACCACTATGGGGAGTCAAAAAATAGAAATCAAGATCACGGGTTGAGTCATCATCACATCGCATTAATATAGGATAATGACATGTCATATCTCCGTTGGCAGTAATAGTTTTACGAATCTCTATCCCGCTTTTTTTCTCTTTTAAGATGTTGTTGATTGAGTTATATGTCTCTTGTGTAAATTGAGACTCGCTTTTTAGAAGATCCCTTTGAAGATTTCCAAAATAAAATTTGGGCAAAAACACCCACATGCCATCTTTGTAGTAATCCTTTAATATTTCATCTATTCCAGGGGTGTGGTCTTTGTGTGGATGAGTCCAGCATATAGCGTCAATCCCTTTTACTTCGTTTTTATCTAATATTTTCCGGGTGACAAACACCGAATCATTCTTATAACAGTCAATAACGAATGAAAAGAAAGATTGATAATCATCACCAATCTTGTCTTTAAAAAGAATGACGATAGATTCTCCTATATTTTTGTATCCGATAACGTATATGCAGAGTCTCAAGTTTTCAAATGAAGAAAGCCTAAGTTCCTTTTTATATCTCTTCATGATGATGTTCTTCGCCCTCCAAGATTGAGAGGCTGCCCCAACTTATTTGATTTTCTCTGGTACTGGAACTAGTCGCAGCAATATTTCTTGCTTTGGCCAACTCAAAAATGTAAGACCACGTGTCGGGCAATCGTTCATTCTCTATTCCCAAATATGACAAAACGCTTTCATCCATCATTTGCTGGTTTTAGCCTGTTTGCATTTTTCTAAATATTCCTTTGATGCACACGAAACGAATAACTCAAACATTTTATCTTGCATTTCGTTATTCATAAAATCAACCAATACTTTCTCGTTACTTATTAGTGAGTTAAGCTCTTCATTTACAATGAATGAGTCTACATCAAAGATGGCCTGGGTTTTCCCTACGCTATTACAACTAATATGTTGAACCACATTAAAATTAACCCTCCCAATTGTAAAAAAATCTGCATAATTAACTCGTTCTTTGGGTGAACTATACCAACTCCTCGATGCAACATAGTTTTCATTGAAATAATCTGAAATTTTTTCTCCCTCTTCTATTACCTGTGCATCTATTTTCCGTATCCCTATTCTTCTAACAGATATAAACGAATCTAAGTCCTTCAGCTTAGATATAAGTTTTCCCATAAGTTCTGTATATCGTCCACTTCCGCGATAATTCTTTCGACAATCTATTGTGAGGCAGACTGATTCGGCTGTCACATCAAGTATCACATTTAGACCTTCATCATATTTGCCTTCAGAAAAACGATAAATTGTTGCTTTCTGCGTTTCCGCGAATGGTAATATACTAGTTCCATTGTCGCGAGTGTTCAACGTAATACTATATTGTGGTGTATCAATTCGATGCAAGGCACCAAATGCCTCTTGGATGAATTTTTGTTGCTTGATTTCATCTACGAACCGAGTAATATCTGTCCCACCAGCATAGTCAAAACGGATAATGACAGTCTTTAGCATCGGGGAGCTAATGTTTTCACGTGTATATTCTGCCATAATATTTTTTACGTCAATAATGCAAGACTTTATACCTTCGTCATCTGTTGATTGTAATATAAACATCGGAATGCCCAATTTGTCTGATGTAACGCGCGCATTATCTATTTCTTTCTTCTGAAGTTCTTCTATTTCGTCAGTTTTATAAGGCATACCATCGCGCCTGAATAAGCGCTCTACTATAATGGCAGGAGATTCTTTTATAACTACAATTACATTTGGTTTACATGCCTCAAAAAAAGTAATAGGAACCTCCTCTACGGCTCTCTGTTTATTCCATAGGACAAAATGTCCGTCTATAACAAATGTTTTATCGCCTTGTATCGCATAGGGGATAAGCAAAGAAAGCGCCTCTTGGTTGGCCTCAATATTCTCAACAGTCTTGTCTTTGGTTGACCACTGAAGAATTGTACTGGCTGATATATAGTCACATACAATTTCTTCTTGTAATAATTTGCAAAAGTGACTCTTCCCAGATCCGTGGATCCCTCCGACAAAAATAGTAAAGCGACTCATGACACTAACTATTTAATTGACAACAAATAGAATTCTCTGTGTAACAAAATGATTGAGGAGCACGAAAACCTTTAATGGATTTATACGGATTTATAGGAGTTTCATACTGTTTAAACGACTTTATCTCAAGAGCAAACCCAATGGAATGACTCATAAAATATTCATCAAAAAAACATTTTGAAATGCCAGATCGTTTGGATGTCAATGACCATATGTGTTCGGGGCTTCCCTCCAAGATATCACCCAGCTGAAATTCCCCCACAATCCTACAAATAGGACTTGAGGCGTAAACAAAAACCGTAGTTACATCTTTCTTGAAGCCTTTCTTGCGAAATTCGTAACCTTTTCGACCAGCGATAATCTCTTTTACGAATTGTGGCTTAATTGACAAAATAGCGTTCATTGGCGCCTCCTAATTTTATAATTCTACTATATTGTTCATCGTTTAATTCACAAATGCCCCAATAGATGTCGCCTGGGATTCCAACTTTCTCTAATAAATCTTTACGGATTATTCGATTGGCAAATGCGACGTTATACAACATCTTGATAACAATAAAATTACTTTTGAAACGATACCAGTTGCGACGTTCGGTTTCATTGAAAACACTATAGCTAGTATACTTCAAGTAATCATTTATATCAATAAAATCCATATAACGCTTTACTTCCATAATAGTACAGATCGATGTGGCCACGGCTCTGAAATAAGCAGGGCCTTGCCCATCTCCCATCCGGTAGATGACCACATTGTCTCCTTTCTTTAATGTGGCAGCATCACGCATCCAACATATGTAAATCTTATATATTCCATTTGTGGGAGTTATATCTTGTACCAAGTCGTAAGGTTCTTCTGTGTTTAGCTTTGAATCAGGAAATAGCTTTGTATGATACGACGGATGAATTGAAAGAAGTCTTTTGTTGGAGCCATTAACTTTCACAAAGGGGTAATCTTTCTCAATATCCCCTACTAATTGGCGCATATTCTTAACAAGAACATACTCGCTTATAGTTCCATCATGTGGTTTATCCGCGACATGTACAAAACCGAATTTCTCAAAGAAATTGATTAAATACATTAAATCATCTTTGGGGAAAATCGTAACATAGACTTCATCAACATCATCTGCAACGGCTCGGTCCATTATCTTTTTCATAAATCGCTCTCCTCTTCGGGTACCACGCGCCATCAATTTGAATGTTCCAACTTTTAATCGTTTTTTGATCGGTAGGTTAGGAACGGTATCCGTCACCTCCTCTTCTTCAATTTTTAGATAAAGGAAATCACTCAAATTACCATTATCATTATAGAAAACATATGCAGACTCACCAGCAGTTGCTTTTCTGGTAAACCATTGGTCAAACTCTGGATAACTTTCCCTCAAGCTATCGAAGAATCTATCAGATAAATCTATATTATCGAATCGTTTGATTTCTAAATCCATCTTTCTTTATTTTAATATAGAAACGTAAATGTTCGTATAATATTGTGTTTAAGCATCGGCAACTTACAATAATACCTAAAAAAGAATCCACCTCGTTTCCTCAATGCGGTGATGCCCGATGTGGTTGAACGCGATGGGAAGAGTATACCCAAAACTAAAATAATTTCACCATCTTAAAAAATATTCCTATCTTTGCATTTGAAAACACTCACAATTTTTTGCAAAATTTGTGAGTATAAAGAATAGGAATATGTCTGTAATAGAAAGCATTAGAAAAACTATCGGCAAGAGCATTGATGGAACGCTGTTTTTTAATAATAGCTTCCCCGAGTATGACGAAGAGTATGTTCGTCATGTACTGTCAGACTTATGTGCTCAGGGTTTGTTGGAACGTATAGCGTTCGGTATTTACTTGAAGCCTGCGAGGAGTCGTTTTGGAGTGGTGTATCCGCCAGTAAACGATATTGTGAGGGCCATTGCCGTGCGTGATAAAGCCAAGATTCTGCCTACCGGCAACACAGCCATGAACCAACTAGGACTTTCGGAACAGGTTCCAATGAACATGGAGTATATAACGAGTGGCTCAGCCCGGGAAATTAAGTTGGGGAAAAGGACAATTAAGCTACGTCGGAGTGTCCCAAAGAATTTTGAGTACAAGGGAGAACTGGTCCCAGTCTTGGTGCTGGCCATGAAGGCTATTGGAAAAGGGAACCTGACAAATGAACATCTTGGCATTATCAGAAAACTGATAGAGGAAAGTCCCGAGGAAAAAACTTGGCAAAGCGACCTACAACTAGCACCAGCATGGATTAGAAAAACATTGACTAACTTGAGAAAGGAAATAACGGCATGAGCAGGTGGATTGAAAACAGTTTGGCGGATAGGCTATACATGGTGAATCATGTATCCGAAGAAAAGAATATCGCCCCGGAGTCTGTGGAGAAAGATTGGTGGGTAACTATGGTGCTGAAGACTTTGTTTAGTCTGAGTGTTGGCAAGTACGCATATTTCAAGGGTGGTACAAGTCTGAGCAAAGGTTGGGGGTTAATCAACCGCTTTTCAGAAGACATTGACATCGCCCTCTATCGCGACTTCTTCCTCTTGGAGAAAGGTTTGGGTTGCGCACGTTGTGAAAACAACAACCAAATCAAAATGCTACGAAAGGCTTCCCGTGACTATGTACTGGGGCCACTGAATGAGGAACTGGAGGAGGCACTGAAGGTTTCAGGATTTGATGTGACGGTCGAAGGTGTGACGATGCATCATACAGCAGAGGGAGATAAACCAATCGACCACGATGCCGACCCTACAGTACTATTGGTGCGATATCCGAGTATTTTCGCGAGCGGGCATACCTATGTAAAGCCACTGGTAAAGGTGGAAATCAGTTGCTTGTCTATGCGAGAGCCTTTCGAGGTAAAGCATATCTCGTCGTTGATATCAGAGAGTTTTATCGATGAAGACAACGAGACGGCCTGTGACATTGCAACAATATCACCAGCTCGGACTTTCTTGGAGAAAGCCCTGCTGCTGAACGAAGAGTTCCAACGTAAGAATCCGAGAACATTACGTATGAGCAGGCATTTGTATGACTTGGAGAGACTGATGGATACTGAGTATGGGCGGTTGGCTCTTAGAGATGTCGATTTGTACAAAGCTATTGTTGAACACAGACGAAAGTTCTATCATGTGGGTGGTGTGGATTATTCGCAGGACATGCCCGATAAAATAGCATTTTGCCCACAAGGAGACTTGATGGAGCGATTTCGTGCAGACTATGAGAATATGAAATCAAGTTTCATTTATGGTAATCCGATTGACTTTGACAGCCTAATAAGACGTATAGAAGAATTGCAGGATAGGTTTCATCTATTGGCCACCTTTCAGTAAATAGCATCTATCAGAAATTCAACATAAGCCGCTTTTAGCGGCTTTTTTTTATTGCCCCATCCACCCCGATTTTCCCCAAACCACGGGTGACAGTCCCCCTTTTTGCCCCTCTTCCCCCTCCCTCTTTTCGCGACAATCCCACCCCGAACACCCCCGTAACGCACCCCCGACGCCCACCGGAAGCTGACAAAGCCCGATTCCGTTTTTCCCCACCCCTGTACTTTTGCGCCGTCTTTCGAAAGATACAGAAATCAAAAGTTTAACAAAAAACAGAAAGGAAAAACACAATGGGAAAAATCTTTGGAGCAAACACCAAAATCAGTGGTAAGGTAGGCCAGCTCCTCTACCGTCAGACCCGCACGGGTACCGTCATTAGCGAGCTGCCCGTCAAGCCCGCCATCCCGCGACGCAGCGCACGACAGATGGACCGCCGCACCCAGTGGGGCAACCTCGCCGCCATCTACAAGCAGTTCGACAGCATGCTGCGCCGTGGCTACGAGAACCTGCCGCCGCAGATGTCCGTCTTCAACGCCTTCATCCAGGCCAACATCGACGTGGTCAAGGTCTATATCACCAAGACCATCCGGCTCAACGGCGGCGCCATCCTCGCACCCTATCAAATCACGCGTGGCAGTCTCCCCAGCATCAGCATGGCCAAGAACGCCTCCAACATCCTTGTGAGCAGCATCCGTCTCGGCACCCTCGCCATCGACGCCAACACCACCATTGGCCAGTTCTCACAGGCTGTCATCGACAACAACGATTCTTTCGACGAAGGCGACCAGCTCACCTTCTTCCACGGCATCCAATCCATCGACACCGTGACGCGCACCCCTCGTGCCACCATCCGTGGCTACAAGGTCGTACTCAACACCGCCGAGGATACCAAGTTATGGGATGTCGTGGATAGGATTGGCTTCTCTGTGACCGACAACTGCCTCGCCACCTCGCAGCAGATCACTAGTGGCGCAGCCGTCTGGGTGCATAGCCGCGAGACTGCCGACGGCGCCCTGAAGGTCAGCACACAGCTCTTCTTCGTCGAGAACTCGGCCCTTGCCACCTATCAGGGACGCACGGCTTTCACTGCCGCCGCCAACAGCTACGGTGGCATCAACTCCGCCGCCGTCTATCTCCAGCCCGAAGTCGTAGGCCTCGATCCCGTCACGCCCTGACTGCCCACCCTCCGCCGACTGCTCCACGGAGGCCGCTCCCTCGTCCTCCGTGGTCACCGGCTAACCCTCACCAGTAGTTAAGATGTAACAAGGGTTGTCCTGTATGGGTGGCTTCAGCCACCGCCCATTAGACCCATTAAACCCATTAGACCCATCAAAATGAACATCAACCAATGGAAGACTTAGAGATTACCACCCTGCTTGTCGCCGACCGTCGCGACCTTCCCAAGCTCCGCACCCTGGGCTATGATGACGAGGGCAACGCCGCACAAGTCCGTCTCTCCGACTTGCTGCCGCAACAGATACAGGCCGCCAGCATCGACTTCATGAATGGCCTTTATATCGCCCGTCAACCTTTCGTCCCTGGCACCTCTGAGGTCTATATCAACGGCCTCCGCTACACCCTCGGCAAGGACTACAAGGAACTGGTCAACGACAATGCCGCCGATGGCTTCGAACTCCCCGGCATCGAAAGCGACGACGAAATCATCCTCAAAGCCATCCCATTAACCCATTAACCCCATCAAACCCACTAAACCCATTAAAAAAGTAAAAGCTCATGCAAAAGTTAAAAGTAAAACAACTCGACGGCGTAGTATCGCCTTCCGCATCCGATGATTGGTCATCTTTGACCGACCAGCTGGCCACCGCAGCCGCAACAAGTGAGAAAATCGACAATGCCGTCAGCGGCGCCATAGGCGGCGCACTCCAGTCCGTCACCGGCGGTAGTGCAGAAACAGGCAAGTATGTATCTGCCGTCACCAAGGAAGGCACCGCCGTCAAGGTTGCCAAGACCGCTCTCCCTGTCACAGGTGTCAACACCACCAACACCGCCGGTACTGGCACCACCACCAAGGCCATCGTCAGCCTCGCCCTCTCCAGCGGCAAGGTCGTGGCCACGGAGAAAAGCATCGCCTTCCCCAATCCCCCGGCCCTCATCATCGACAGCGTGGACTTCACCGCTGAAATCGCACTCTCCAAACCTCCTTATGGCGACAATGCCGTGGCCGTTTTTGTCAACGGACTGATGCAGCCACCCACCGACTACGCCGTCGCCGAAGGCAAAATCACCTTCAAAGACCCCTCCCACTACGCCAAGGGCGACACCGTCAACATCCTCTACCTCACCGCCGCCTAATCCCAGACTGACCCCGAGAGGGCAGGGGCAAGGATCCACCCCAGCCCTCTTTCCAAAACTCTATCGTATCTATCGCCTCTATCCATTCTATTGTTGCGTATGCTGCGACACCGTCGCAGCCCAAAGACGCCCATTAACCCCATTAGCCCCATCAAACCCACAAAGAAATGCGAACAATCACCGAAATCATCATCCATTGCACCGCTACCCGCCCCGATGCCAACTGCACCGTGGAGAGCATCCGTCACTACCACAAGAGCCTCGGCTGGCACGACATCGGCTATCATTATGTCATCTACCCCGATGGCAGCGTCCACGCTGGCCGTCCCGTCGAAGAGGTCGGTGCCCATTGCCCAGGTCACAACGCCCAAAGCATTGGCATCGCTTATGTCGGCGGCCTCGATGCCGACGGACATCCCGCCGACACCCGCACCGAAGCCCAGCGCCTCGCCCTCCTCCAGCTCGTCCGCGATTTTATGGAAGAACACCCTATATCCTCTATCCACGGCCACAACGAGTTCGCCAACCGTGCCTGCCCCTGTTTCGACGTCCAGCAATGGAGAAAGGAGAACAATCTTTAACCGCTGAAAGCGGAATAATCTACAAGATTTACAGGATTTCGTGCGCCCACGGCGCACAGGAGAATATCAAAATTTACTGAAAATGAACAACCTTTGGAACATCATCCTATCCGTCCTAACCCTCGTCGCCGGTGGCGGCTGGCTGTTCGACCGCCGCCGCCATCGCCAGGAGGTCGAAAGCCTGAAGGCCGACAACCGCCAAAAAGACATGAACTTGTCGAAGATGTACGTCGACGAGTTCAAGGAAAACATTGCCGATCCCCTGCGGCGTGAAGTCAGGGAATTACGCACCGAAGTAAACCATCTGAGAAATGCGATACAAAGGATTAACGACTGCCCTCATAGCGACGCTTGCCCTGTCATTAGTGAGTTGCAGAAGCAGCAAGGCCGTGACGCAGCAGACCCACAATGAAACCGTCCACGACACCGTGATAGAGACCGTCACCCTCACCCTCTACGACACCATTCGTGAAACCACCACTATAACAATCCAAACCAACGAGACCGGCGACACCACCAAACTCACCACCAACCGCGACCGCGAGAAGATAACCTCTCGCGACCGCACCTCCGACCACTCCCACCACCTCACCCAATCCGAAACCGCCAGCACCACCAAAGAAACCACCCAAACCTCCCCCATTAGCCCCATTCAACCCATCAACCCCAAATTCCCCTTCAAACCCCTCCTAATCTCCTTCCTCCTCGGCCTCCTTCTCATCCCCCTAATCAAACTCATCCGTCGCCTCAAATGTTAGCTTCGGTTCTGTATGCTGCTGGTGTGCCCCGCGAGCTTGATGAGCGAATATCATTGCAGCCTTAAAAGCGGTATCGCTTACAGCGATGATATTAAAAAAGAAAAAGCCCCCAATAAGGTATCGCCTATGGCGATGATTGATTTATGAAAAAAGCCCCCAACAAAAAAAGAGAAACCGCTGCTTGCGGCTCCGCTTGCTTACGGGCGGCTGCGCCGCCCTCCTCTCTCGCTTCTTTTCTCTCTTCCTTCGGCGGCTGCGCCGCCTCCTTTTCTTGCCCTCTCCGCGCTTCTCTCTCCTCTTGTGGGCGGCTGCGCCGCCCCTCCTTTTTGCTTCTCCTCTCGCGCTTCTTTCTGGCGGCTGCGCCGCCCTACCCCTTCCGTTTCTCTTCCTCTTCTCCTCGCTTCTTCGGCGGCTGCGCCGCCTCACTCTCCTCCCCTCGCTCTCGTGGGCGGCTGGCGCCGCCCACACCTCTTCCCTTTCCCGTCTATTTCAGCATCATGGCGCGAGGCTTACAAGTCATAAACTTTTTTTCTTTTGCCATAATTGCTTAAACGTTTAAGGATTAATTATTTTGGTGAATTATTATATACTATTCCAAAACTCTGGTGATTGTTGGTCAATATCTAAGGCGTCATTGTATAATCCACTGTTAAATACTCTGCATATTTCATCAACAAATTTACTATCTTCATGTTTGTCATCAAAGTTTGACAGCCCAGCAGAAAAGAGGGCATTCATTTTACTAGCATGCATAAGTTTTAGTGTTCCAGTATTGGCAGTTTTTTCAAGATTAATATAATAGTATTTTCCATCCTTTTCAATTAGTGTATTATCGATGAATTGGGGTTTGAGAGGCCAGATGTTGTCATACACTACTGGAAGAATCATCCTTCCGTTCACGTCAATTATCCCCCATCTTTTTGCCCCATTGTTTTTTATGTTAACCCGAAGGAAACCTTTTGTAACCGTCTCGTCAATAAATGAATAACACGCATAATTCATTCTTGGTAATACAATATCACGAATTGATGGTGCTATACCATATGTACAAGAATCTTTCTTGAATATGGTTACATCGTTACCAAATGTGGTATTTTGCCTGTGAATTATTTTAAAATCCTTACCACCTGTACCATCTCGCAATGAACCTTGTTCGTCAATTGTTACAGACATTGATACGTCTATACCACATGAGGGGCATACAGGAAGAACAGAATTATATTCTTGTCCGCAACCTGAACATCTTAATATAGCCATGATTAATGAATTTGTATATTAGTTTAACCTCTTATCGCCTAAACATTTTGCCAATTTCTTCATTTTTATAGTATAGAATCTCCCCCTCTTTACCAACCTCTGTAAAAAGAGATAAGTATATTAGATTTGGAGGCTGTTGGTTGTATACATTGACTATCTCGTTAATATTATTGTCTATTGATTTTGGATTAGACGACAATTCAAAAATCACAAGAGTATCAGCATTTGTATTCAAAAAACCAGTCGGTTCAAATGAATTCATAATGTTAAATGCATCAAGCTTTTCTGAAAATGGTTGCAAGTGGAACGTTTTGTATTTTTTCCACCCATTTATTTGTTTTCTTGGGAAATATACAGCAACATTTGGATATGTATCCTTTATAGTATCAATTACAAATAATACTCTCAAATAATCAATTTTATCAATTCTACTCAAACATGCATTGAGTTCCTTGACCTGCATGTAATTGCTGAATAGTGGAAAAAATGCTGTCCTCCTCTTCCTCCGATTATATGGTTGCTGGTATAAAATACCTACTGAATAAAGTGCGGACATTAGCGCCCCTGAATTATCATGCTGGACAAGTTGGTTATTTACAAATCTATATCTCTCCCAATTCCCTTCTGGCAATTTTAAATTCATGCAGTAGGAATAAAACAAATCCTGCTTTTTTATATAGTAAATATCCATGACTGTCTACCTACGTCATTAGTATTTATTAACTATATCCCAAATCTCTTTCAGCACAATCATTTGTTCCCTTGTTTAAATCCTATCCGTTTCCGGGGCGTTGATGGCTTCTCGCGCAGTTGGTCGAGGGCGTCGTTGAGGGCGCTTATCTGGACGGCCATCTCCATATTGTTCTCATTCTGCTCGTGGAGAATCTCATCCACACGGGCGTTGAGGTTGTCTACCTTGTGCGACAGCTGCTCCACCTTCAGGTTGACTCCCTGCCAGGCACCTATTGCATGACGAATGGCCACGAACGCCCGCATAATATTGATGTTGACCTGTATGGCTGTTTCTGAACGCAACACAGAACTGAGCATCGCAATACCAAGTTCAGTAAATACAACAGGAGGACGGCGCATCCCCATACGGATAGAATTGGACATCACAATTTGTGATTTCCAAGCATTCATCTCATCATCGGTCATCACAAACATAAAATCCTCTGGGAATCTGTCGATATTACGTCTCACCGCCTGATTCAAAGCACGAGTTTCTACATTATACAATTCCGCTAAATCGCGGTCAAGCATCACACGCTGCCCACGCACCTCGTAGATGCGATGCTTGATGCCCTCTATGTTTGACTCTCCCTGTACAATTACCCTGTCTGTCATATCGTCCATTGTTATTTCAGCAGCTTCCTATTTCCTAATTCTTCAGGCGCGGTTATGTTGCTTATGTGTTTGAGATTTAATATATTATTCTTTCTTCCTCGCTATTTATGTGGTTACAAATATAATAATATTTGGCGAAGTGGGGAAAAATATTTTGCAGATAGGAGCAAAAAAAAACAGCCACAGCGTTGATTTGCTGTGGTTATAGTGTGTTATGGTGTCGGTAATCGGCCACTGCCTGCCCGATTAATGGTTCCGGGGAGGGGTGATTGCCTGGGGTTGGCAAGGGGTTGGCGGGGTGGGGATGCGACTTTTTAACGATATTTTAACGATAGTTCTACAATATTTCAACGATAGTTATCGTTAAAATATCGTTGATGTATCGTTGAAGTATCGTTGAAATGACGGTGGAATAGGTGTGGTAGAGTGGGTTATGGGTATGTGATGAGTGGGTTATGGGCGCGTGATGAGAGGGTGATGGATTGAGGGGAAATGAATAAACAACATAGGAGAAACGAATTATGGCAAAGACAAAACCAACGGGGCTGCTTATCAATGGCAGCTTGAAGAAGAGCGGGGTGTCGTTCTACTTCCGCGGCGGGCGGATGATTGCGCGGACGGCGCACAGCGAGCAGCCGAAGCGCCGGTCGAGGGGCCAGTTTGTGGCGCGCCAGCAGCTGGCGCACAGTTGCCGCCTGTGGCGGGTGCTGAAGTGGGCCGGCGAGCCGCTGTTCGAGAAGACGCCTACGGCGTATGCGCGTTTCCGTACGTTGATGCGCCGCACGCCGGTGGTTTTCACGCCGGTGAGCGGGCGTATGGCCAAGGCTGTGCTGTTGCTGCCGGGGATGCCGGTGAGCGACGGTGTGCTGCCTGTGGTGGAGCAGCGTCTGGGCGAGGTGGACGGCACGGCGGCGCTGCTTACGTCGCTGACGGCTTCCGACTTGCGCCGCGGCGACACGCTGCGTCTCTACACGCTGCGCCAGGTTGTAGAGGGTTCGCGCCCTGTGGTGCGCATCAGCGCCGATGATCTTGGCGCCGACGACTTCAGGAGTGTCGGCGGCCGGCTGGCTCTGGTCGGCGACGGGTTCGCCGACGATATGTGCGGCTGGGCTTTGGTGCACATCAGCGGGTCGCGCTGCAGCAGCCAGCGGGTGGTGACGCGCAGCACTTACTACCAGCAGTTCACCACGGAGGAGGCTTTCGCGGCAGCGGCCGAGAGCTACGGCGGGCTGACGGAGGAGGTTTGACGGACGACGGCAATGCAAAACCACGGAACGATGAAAAGGAAGTTATACACTTTGGTCGTTGCCGCTATGGCGGTCTTGATGGGCGGCTGCGGCGACGGCAGACAGGACAACGACAGGGAGGAAACGGCAATGAACAGCGAACTGAAGGCTTTTGACGTGAGGAGCGACTTTGCCGACAACGGCTTCACCTTCTTCACCAAGAACCTCGTGCTCTGCTGCGGCGACAGCACGGAGAGCAACGCGATGACCATAGGGTGGGGCGGCATTGGCAACTACCTGGGCCACGAAAGGGCTGCGGTGACGGTGTATGTGGCGCCGGCGCGCTACACCTATGAGTTCATGGAGCGCCATCCGCGCTTCACGGTCATGGAGTTTGAGGACCCCGCCGTGTGGCAGTATATGGGCAAGCATAGCGGCCGCGAGGGCGACAAGGCGGCGGCGCTGGGCCTGCATGTGGCTTACACCGAGCACGGCACGCCTTACTACGAGGAGGCGAAGACGGTGATAGAGTGCGAGACGATGACCGCCTGGCACCAGACGGAGCAGGATTTCCGCAGCCAGACGCCGCGGGAGTGGTATGACGGCTTCGGGGCCGGCATACACACCGTGTACATCGGCGAGGTGATCGGTGCATGGAGGAGATGATGGAGATAGACACAAGCAATATGTGCTCGCACCTGCGGCGGAAGCTGGAGGACGAGGACGGCGAGTACCGCGGGCTCTGGCTGGCTGTGCAGGGTGACGCGGAGCTGACGGCCGTGGTGCGGTCGCGCCAGTTGCATGTCTACCGCAACGGCAAGAAGGTGCTGGTGCTGGCCGGCAAGGCGGCACCTAAGGTGGTCAGGGAAGACCCCGTCTGCCGTCTGCTGAAGAAAGAGAAAAACCAAGAATCATGAAACACATACAGTATCAAACACAGGGCACCTGCTCGGTGCTGATAGACGTGACGGCGGACGACGCCGACGTCATACAGCAGGTGTCGTTCCTCGGCGGTTGCGACGGCAACCTGCAGGGCATCTGCCGACTGGTGAGGGGTCAGAAGATCGACGATGTCATCGCCAAACTCGACGGCATCAGTTGCGGCGGCAAGCCGACGTCGTGTCCCGACCAGCTCTGCCGGGCGCTGGAACGGCTGAAGGCTGTCAAGAGTTAAGAGTTGAGAACCAAGAACAGACACATCATGAAGAAAACGATGCTATTGCTGGCGGCCGTCCTGCTGATGGCGGCTTGCGTAAACCAAGAAGAGCAGCTGAAGGAGAGGGCTGCGGAACTGTGCAAGTACATCCCCGACCACGAACTGCGGGAGGAGTCGCGCGGGTATATGACCGAGGACTTCTACAACGTGCTCGACACGATGTTCAACCAGCTGCCCGAATTCGAGGCCATGGATCACGAGTGGCTCTACTACTTCGTCACCGGCAACGGCGGCACGATGGCCGACTTCACTGTGGCCGGCGTGGAGCTACAGGACGAGACGCACGCTGTGGCCACCGTCAATGTGAGGCAGAAGTGGGAGGACGGCTCGTTTGATCCCGACGCCGACGTTGAGGAGCATAAGCTCGCGATGGAGAAAGTGGGCGGCAAATGGCTGATGGCCGACTTTGACGGGCACAAGGCCGACTGCATGCGCCACATAGCCGTCAACCGCGAGGAGCAGGCCCTGCGCGCGGCCATAGGCGACTATCTGGTGCGCGAGGTGGGCGAGCACTACCTAAAAGGCGAGCTCTGCGTACCGACGATGATAATGGTGCACGAGGAGGAAGGGCTCGTTATGGGCGACTTCTGGGTGTTGTGGTACAACGTTGTCGGCGACACGCTGAAGTGTGTCTCCGGCGGCAACCACGCCGGCGCGATGACCATCGGCCGGGACGGGGGCGGATACAAGGTGACCGGCTTCGAGCAGACGGTGGACGGCGCGGGCAACGTGGCCAGCGCCAAGCGCATCTTCGGCGGCTACTACGACATCTACGAGAACATACACAGCAGCGAGCAGGTGCGCGAGGCCGTGCGCCGGGAGCAGTTGCGGGAATATGTGAAGCGCAACAAGCTCGATGTGAGCTACTATCAGGACTACGGCTGGCCGGCCGTCAAGCTATGAAACGGATAGAGGTTGTGGCTGCCGTCATCTGTCAGGGCGGCCGTGTCTTTGCCACGCAGCGCGGATACGGCGAGTGGAAAGACTGGTGGGAGTTTCCGGGCGGCAAGATGGAGGCCGGCGAGACGCCGGAGGCGGCGCTGAAGCGCGAGATACGCGAGGAGCTGTCGGCGGAGATTAGCGTTGGCAGGCTGCTCGGCACCGTGGAGCACGACTACCCCGCCTTTCACCTCACCATGCATTGCTACCTCTGTTCGCTGCTCTCGGAGGCCCTCAGGCTCAACGAGCACGAGGCCGCGCGCTGGCTTGCGAAAGATGAGCTCGACGGCGTGAGGTGGCTGCCGGCAGACCTGCAGCTGATAGAACAACTGAAAAGCATTGACCTATGACTATAGATTTCAGCAAGATTGAAGAAGTGGCCAACCCTCGGTTCAAGGGCGGCGAGGGCGACACGATGTTCCGTACGTTCAACGACGGGCAGAACAAGATCATGCGCGGGCGGCTCGACGTGGGGTGCTCCATCGGCTACCACAGGCACGAGAGCAACAGCGAGATTATCTTCATACTCGGCGGCGAGGCCCGCTGCCTGTATGACGACGGCGAGGAGCGGCTCGTGCCCGGCCAGTGCCACTACTGCCCCGTGGGGCATTCGCACGCGCTCATCAACGCCAGCGACAGGGAGCCGCTGACATTCTTCGCCATAGTACCGGAACTGAAAGCCTTATGAAAATCAGCAACGACATCATAGCCATCGAGGTGGCGGAACACGGCGCCGAGCTGGTGAGCCTCGTGAAAGACGGCCGCGAATACCTCTGGGGCGGCGATGCTGCCTACTGGAACCGCCATGCACCGATACTCTTCCCCGCCGTCGGGAAGCCTTACAGAAACGAGCTGCATGCCGACGGGAAGGTCTATACCATGAAGCAGCACGGGTATGCACGCGACAGCGAGTTTGAGGTTGTCGGTGACGGACGTCTGCGGATGCAGGCAGGTCCCCTCGCCGAGGGCTATCCTTTCCGTCTGGGGCTTGAGGTGTGCTACCGGCTGCAGGGCGGCGCCGTGGAGGTGACGTGGACGGTGGAGAACCTCGACGAGCGCGATGCCTGGTTCCAGATAGGTGCCCATCCGGGCTTCATGCTGCCCGGCTACCAGGCCGGGGACGCCCTGCATGGCTACATCCGCTATTACGACCGCGAGGGGATGCCGGTGTCTCCCGTCGTCGTCTCGGCCCTTGAGGACGGCAACCGTGTGCCCCTGGATGAGCCGCGCCGCTTACCTGCCGATATGCCTGTCGGGAACGATACCTTTGCCGGCGACGCCCTGATGTTTGAGAACGGGCAGGTGGCCAAGGCTGTGCTCTGCGACAAGGAAGGCAACGGTGTGCTTGGCGTCAGCTGCCGGCAAGCCGAAGCCTACGGCGTCTGGGCGCCGCACAAGCCGGGTTGTCCCTTCGTCTGCCTTGAGCCTTGGTGCGGCATCTGCGACGCCAAGGGCTTTACCGGCGACATCTCCGCACGACGGTACATACAGCGTCTGTCGCCGAAAGGCAAGTACAGCTTCAGCTACACCATCGAGGTGTACCGGTAATAGCAAAACACCGCCACCGCCACCGCCACCTGTGCAAGCAGGATGAGCGGTACACCGTAGCGGAACTTCTTGTGCTGCGTCTTGTGGCGGAAGAGGTGCATGCCGAGCAAGGCGCCTATGCTGCCGCCGAGAGCGGCAAGGAGCAGAAGCGAAGCCTCTCGCACGCGCCAACGGGCGTGGCGCGCCTTGTATTTGTCAATGCCGTAGGTGGCGAATGTCAGCAGGTTGACAGCAAGGAGGTAGTATAGCAGCAGGTGTGTCATTGCCAAGTGAAGTTCTCCTTGCCGGCGGCGAGCTCGAAGTTGCACTTGACGATGCCGAGGTCAATCTTTGCCCAGCCTACCAGCGAGAAGCGTGCGCGGGCGGCGACAGTATGGGCGTCCACCAGCTCGAACTCGAACTTCTGCTGGTGCACAGCCGTTGGTGCCAGCATGGCGGCTTCCATGCCACGGCTGAACCAGTCGGGCAACTCTCCTGATGCCTTGTAGTACTTCTCCATGGGCCGCATGGGGTGTTGCACGCCTTGGTTGGCGCCGTAGCCGATGGCTATGACGCAATGGAGTTTCTCCCCGGCAGCAACCGTGTAGCGGTCGGGTTGCTTCCCTACCGAGAGGCCCACCCAGCAGCTGTTGAGGCCTATGGTCTGCGCCGTAAGTACGATGCGCTCGCCGTAGTAGCCGATGGCTTCGTCGGCGCCTTTGGGGCCGACCATGGCCAGATAATTGTGCACACCCCTGAAGTTGCCGTACTTCACCATGCCGCTGTTGAAGGCCTGCGGCTCGTTGAGCACAAGCTGTATGTGAAGCCCGCCCTCGCGATTGCAGAGGGCTATCTCTTCGTTGAGGCGTCCGACAACGGCGGTCTCGATGGCTTTCTCCTGATACTGTCGCACCGAATGGCGTGCGACGATGGCTTCCTGCAATGTCATATCTGTGTTGATTTAATGTTCTGACGGTTCGTCGTTGAGGTCCAGCAGCTGCTGTTCTGTCATCTGGGTGAGCACGGCGTACCACTCCTCGAAGTCCTTGGGCATGTCGTTCTCGCGGTCGGCCTCTTCCTTGGTACGGGCGGTGTCGTCGAGCATGTCGTTGTGACCCGTGAGGGCCGCGAAGGGCGACAGCTGTGCGGCGCGCTCGTACATCGTCATGCGGCTGTGCTGTTTCACACCGTTGTAGGGCAGGTCTATTATGTCTTTGTAGTCGTCTTTCATCCCTTGTGTCCTCCTACCTGGCTGTTGCGGTCGCGCAGCGTGGCTCCTTCCTCGAAGTCGGTGCCGCGCAGTATGGCGTTCTTGCCGAAGCGTTTCTGTATTGTCAAAGCCGCCTTCTGCATGCGGTTTTCACGCTCGGCCTTCGCTTTCCGCTCTTTCTGCCGGCGCTCTTCGGCCTCGTGGTCGGCGAAGAGGTCAAGCTGCACCTCTTTGGCCTGTTTCACGCTGTCGCGCGCCACGAGGCTTCCCACCACCACCGTCAGGCGGCGCACCAGCAGCTTGCGGTCCACGTTGTCGTCGTATATGCCCAGTATTGCTTTGGTGATGGCGCGCGACGACGACGTGGGCTCCAGGGCCACGGCGCCGTGCGCGAAGCGTGGCACCTTGCGCCCGTACCAGTCCGTTGCCACCTCGCCGTCGTAGTCCTTCCCCTGGCTGAGGTTCTCCACGTCGTAGTTCACCGAGAGGCCCACATGCGACGTCACCAGCCCTTTGTCCACCAGCTTCAGCGCCATGCTGTCGGCCATCTCGCGCACCACCACCCTGGCCTTGTCGAAGGTGTAGGGCTCCGCCAGCACCTGGCCGGAACTGAACGACTTCGTAGACGGCTTGTAGGCCTTGACATCCTTCATGCCCACCGGCTCGTAGCCCCAGGCGTGGTCTATCAGCAGCTCGGCGTTGACGCCGAAGAGCTTGAAGAGCTGCATCTCGTTGGTGAGCGAGCGCCGCGCCACATCGCCCATGGTCATCATGCCGTTGGCCTCCAGCTTGCGGCTGATGCCGCGTCCCACGCGCCAAAAGTCCGTCAGCGGCCGGTGGTCCCACAGCAGGCGGCGGTAGCTCATCTCGTCCACCTCGGCAATGCGCACCCCGTCCTTGTCGGCGGGTATGTGCTTGGCCACGATGTCCATGGCCACCTTGCTCAGGTAGAAGTTGGTACCTATGCCCGCCGTGGCGGTGATGCCCGTCTCGCGCAGCACCTCGTGTATCAGCTTCACCGTCAGCTCGCGCGGCGTCATGCGGTACGACTGGAGGTAGTTGGTGGCGTCGATGAACACCTCGTCCACCGAGTATACGTGTATGTCCTCCGGCGCTATGTAGCGCAGGTAGATGCCGTAGATGCGCGCCGAATACTGCATGTAGAGCCTCATACGCGGCGGCGCCACTATGTAGTCAAGCTCCCAGCCGTCGTTGGCCTGCACGTCGGGGTCGTGTGTGGAACGCCCCGTGAAGATGCCTTCCGGCGAGAAGCACAGGCGCTCCATGTTCACCTGCCGCACCTTCTCCACTACCTCGAACAGGCGTGCGCGCCCCGAGATGCCGTAGGCCTTCAGCGACGGTGTCACCGCCAGGCATATCGTCTTCTCGGTCCTTGAGGCGTCGGCCACCACGAGGTTGGTAAGCAGCGGGTCCAAGCCGCGCTCCACGCACTCCACCGAGGCGTAGAACGACTTGAGGTCTATGGCTATGAATGTGCGCTGCTTTTCCATCTGCGGTTATTTCGTAATGTCTATCTCGTCAATCATCAGCCACGCCGGCTGTCCGGCATAGGGGTGCCATATCGGCAGCTCGCGGCGGCCTACGAAGCGCAGGCGCACGAAGTGCACGCTCTGCGCCTTGTGCGTCGCCAGCGTGTAGCGCAGGCGGCGGCTGTCGCCGTAGAGGTCGGTGGGCGGGTTGGCGAGGGCCATGCTCTGCCAGGGGCTCCAGCGCTTGCCGTCGATGCTCCACTGCACCTGCACGTCCAGCGGCTTCACCACCCAGTCGCCGGGGCTGTGGCTGGCGCCCACGGCCACGGTGCCGAGGGTCTCGTAGCCCTCCAGTGTCAGCGTCAGCTCCACGGTGTCGGCCCCCTGGAAGCCAGCCCACCCATGGCGCCAGTCGCCCGGCACGGCGCGCCGTCCGTCGGCCAGCTGCTGCGGGAAGCCGCCCGTGTAGGGCTCCGTGGGCTTCACGCTCGATGCTATCTCTTTTATCTTGAGTGTCTGTGCCTGCTCAGCCCCCATGCTGCCTCCCATGTCGGGGTGCGGCGCAAAGGGGCAGCTGCGCTCCACGTCGCCCGGCACCGCCACGAAGCGGTAGTAGTAAGTGCTGTCGCCGCTCAGCTGGTGGCGCCGCGCCGTGCCGGGGCCGCAGGTAGCGGTGCCGAGGCCCGCCTGGCGGTGGTCTATGCTCACCGTGTATATGCCCTCCGGCGTCAGTCCGCGCCAGCGGCGCGCGGCGGTGAGCGTGCTGTCGCTCCAGCGGCGCACGCTGAAGTTGAGCACCGTGTCGGGGCTCATCAGGGTCAGCGCCGGACGCCCGTCGCTGCCGTCGCCGCTGAAGCGCACCCACACGGCCTCGCGGTTGCCCTGCTCCTGCGGCACCACATACTGCGGCCGCGCCAGCTCTTCCATGGCCTTGTACCAGGTGCCGTTGCGCTGCGCCGCGTGCCGGTCGGGGTAGGTCTCGTGCAGGTTGCCGCGGAAGAGGCATGTCGTGTAGCCGGTGTCGAGGCCGAGCTGCACGCCCACCTTGGGCAGCGTGCTGTACTGGCCGCCGGGCACCACCATGTAGCTCAGCTGCAGGCGTCCCTCGTTGTCGGCCTCCACTATCTGCTTGACGCGCAGCGAGGCCCCGTCGTCGCTCGTCAGGCGCAGCAGCATGTTCACCTCGCCCTGCGCCGTGCCCGCCGACACCACTTCGGCCTTCAGCCTGTCGAGGTCTTGCCATGCGCGAGCCCCTGCCACGTCGACGAGGTCGTTGTCCGTCGGCGGGCGCCAGAAGTTGCAGCGCAGCGGTGCCGCCAGCAGTTCGTGTCCGCGGTAGCGGTAGCTCTCTATGGCGCCGTCGCGCATGCTGATGCGCACCTCGAAGTCGCTGCCCGTCAGCGCCGCCGTCTCGCGGCCACGGTGCACACGCACCTCGCCGTCGCGCAGCCCCGAGCCGCGGTCCTCTGTGCCGTCGCGCAGCGGCACCGCGACGTTGTCGCGTCCGCGTGTGTAGACGGCCCTCACCTCCTCGGCGGCGGGATGCGGTGTGCGGTCGGCGCCGAGGATGCCGTTGGCGCAGAAGTTGTCGTCGTCCTTCACCCCCGGCAGCGCGCCGAGGTCGCCGCCGGCGGCCCACCAGCCGCCCTCCATCGGGAACGCCTGGTCGGCCCAGTCCCAGATGAAGCCGCCCTGCAGCAGGGGGTATTTGCCTATGGTGTCCCAGTAGTCCTGCAGGCCGCCCATGGAGTTGCCCATGGCGTGGCAGTATTCGGCCATGATCCAGGGGCGGCGGTTCCTGCCGTTGCGGGCATAGGCGCCGATGTCGTCCACCGAGGGGTACATGGTGCACACGATGTCGGTGTTCCATGCCGTCTCGGCGCGCTCGTAGACCACGGGGCGCGTGTTGTCCTTGCCTTTGAGGAAGCGGTAGGCCTCCTCCATGCAGTAGCCGTTGCCGCACTCGTTGCCGAGGCTCCACGCTATGACGCAGGGGTGGTTGCGGTCGCGCTTGTACATGTTGTATATGCGGTCCAGTATTGGGTTGAGCCACTCCTTCTTTCGCGCCAGCGACCCTTCGCCGTAGCCCTGGGCGTGGCTCTCCACGTTGGCCTCGTCCCACACGTAGATGCCCGCCGAGTCGCAGAGGTCGTACCACAGCTCGTCGTCGGGGTAGTGGCTGGTGCGCACGGCGTTGACGCCGAGCTCCTTCATCAGGCGTATGTCTTCGCGCATCTCGTCGGGCGTCACGTAGTGGCCGCCGGCAACGCTGTGCTCGTGGCGGTTCACGCCGCGTATCTCCACGGGTCTGCCGTTGACGCGCAGCTGCCCGTCGCGGATGTCTATGTGGCGGAAGCCCACGCGCTTGACGAGGCGCTCTGTCTCGCGCCCCGAGGCGTCGAGGAGGCTCACCAGCAGCCGGTAGAGCGCGGGCGTCGAGTCGCACCACGGCTGCACGCCGGGCACCGTGGCAGCGAAGCTGGTGTACCAGTCGCGCGGCTCCAGCACCTTGCGCCCGCGGGCCAGCACCTCGGCGCCCGCATCCCCCAACTCCCGGCTCCCAACTCCTGACCCCCAACGCTCCAGCCTCCACTCCACGCTGCCCCCCTGCACCTCGCGGCTGAGGTCGACAATCACGTCGATGCGCCCCGTCCGCCAGTCGGCGGTGTCCACGTCGGCGGTGATCTTGAGGTCCGTGATGTAGGTCCACGGCACGCTGTAGAGCTCCACGCTGCGTGTGATGCCGCTCATGCGCCACATGTCCTGGCACTCCAGGTAGCTGCCGTCGCTCCAGCGCACCACCTTCAGGGCCATCGTGTTGGTCCCTGCGGCGAGGTAGCGCGTGATGTCCCACTCGGCCGGCGTCTTCGAGTCCTGGCTGTAGCCCACCTCGCGCCCGTTGATGTAGAGGTAGAGGCCGCCGCCCGCGGCGCCGATCTTGGCCACCGTGCGCCGCCCCTGCCAGTGGCTGGGCAGCGTGAAGCGCCGCAGGTAGACCCCCGTGGGGTTGTAGTCGCGCGGCGCACGCGGCGGGTCGCTGCGGAACTCGTTGCGCATGTTGACGTAGACGGGCACGCCGTAGCCCTGCAGCTCTATGTTGCCCGGCACGTCGATGGAGTCCCACCGCTGCGGCGCGAGGGTGGCCTGCTGCGGTGTGTCGTAGATACGGAAAGCCCACCGCCCGTTGAGGCTCAGGCGCCAAGGCCCCTCGGGCACCACGCGGTCGTGGGGCTGCACCTTGTTGAGGCGGTACACCTCAAGGTTGTCCCAGTAGGGTCGCCCCTGCGCGCCCGCGACGCAGAAAAGCGTCATTATTATGCCAATGGCGAAAAAGTGCTTGCTCATATCCGGATGCAAAGATACACTTTTTTCCCGAACCCCGCCCTTTCGGTCGAAAAAAATACCCCTCCGGTACGGACCCGGTACGGAGTCCCTACGGCCGTTCTTCAGTAGTTCTTCAGTAGTTCTTCAGTGCGGCACTGAAATACTACTGAAGAACTACTGAAGAAATGCCGTACCGGGTCCGTAGGGGATGCGTAGGGGGTGGCTACTGAGATGGAACCCCTACAGGGTTCTTTTGCATTTTGTTACAAGGCGGTGGCTATTGAAATGAAACCCCTGCGGGGTATTGTGGCCATGGGGGTGACATCTCGTTGCAAGGCGATGGCTATTGAAATGAAACCCCTACGGGGTATTGTGGCCATGGGGGAGACATCTCGTTGCAAGGCGGTGGCTATTAAAATGAAACCCCTATGGGGTATTGTGGCCATGGGGGTGACATCTCGTTGCAAGGCGGTGGCTATTGAAATGAAACCCCTGCGGGGTGTTGGGGCAGGGGGGTGGCGGCCCTAAATTCCAGTTACAAGTGCAACATTGAGTAGAAAAAAAGAGCACCAAAAATTTGGTACTCTCAGGTAAAGTGACTACTTTTGTGTTGCATATGAAAAAATATAAACACCTTACCAAAGAGCAAA